>OGEJ01000019.1_pt1 | contig 184903 bp, 160 predicted proteins | sample 1570701 | NCBI WGS metagenome assembly OGEJ01 (sample SAMEA2582140, study PRJEB24529) | metagenome | biome: Human gut stool | place: China | collected 2011
CTGGCATTGAACATAGTGTGCAGAACTGCCTGTAGCTTATATTTGTCGTCCGTTCATCACCAACTAATATTTAATTAAACAACAATATAGAATATATTTATATGGAAACAATCTTTTAGTAAATATGAAACACAATTTTAATAAATGGTACTAATTTACTATGTTATCCTATGTACTTTTTTGTGTGATATTGCTAAGATTAGCAAGTAAGACATCATATGTTAAAGCATATTGCACAAACATGTGCATGAGGAGGTAAAACATGAAAGCTAACATTAGCAAGGGGGCCCGCAAAGGATGGGCATGGATACTTGCAGCATTGATGGTTGTAAGTGTCATTATTCCAACTACAATATCTACCGCAAAGGCAGAGGTTGGAACAGTACAGTTCAATGGAACAGCGCAGGGCTGGCTTGAATCAGCTTACGCTGAGTGGTCTATTGACAAGGAAGCCGATGGATATACAGCATATATCAAAAAGGCTTCACAGTCAGATTCAGCATATGCAAGAATCGACAATGAACTTATAAGAAGGTACAAGAGTTACTACAGGGTAGATGCCATGGGCCTTTCGGCAGGAGACTATGTTATCAGGGTAGTACCAGTAAAGAATGGAAAAGAAGTAACAGCTAAGGCTAAGGTTACAGATGTTCTTAAGGTAAGCTCATATGACAGATCAGGCTTTGCATTTTCTTCTGAATCAAAATACAAGACAGGTTCAGGAGCATATAACGAAGATGGAACACTTAAGAGTGATTCAATCGTTCTTTATGTAACTAATGATAATGCTAAAACTGTAAAAGCAGGCATTATGGAAGGAAAGGGCGAGAAGGAGTACACAGGACTCCAGACAATTATTGATGCATATACAAAGAGTGCCAGTAAGGGTGTAGAAACAAGGGCACTTGATGTAAGAGTAATAGGATGTCTTACAGATTCGGGTATGGATAAGTTTTCAAGCTCATCTGAGGGTGTGCAGATAAAAGGAGCAAGTGCTTATTCTAATATTAACATGACTTTTGAAGGAGTTGGCGAGGACGCAAGCATAAGCGGCTTCGGTTTCCTTTTAAGAAATGCAGGTAATGTAGAAATGAGAAACCTCTCAATACTTAACTTTATGGATGATGGTATCTCACTAGATACAGCTAACTGCAACGTATGGATACATAACGTAGACCTTTACTATGGCAAGGTTGGTGGGGATGCTGACCAGGCTAAAGGTGATGGATCTATAGATATAAAGGGTGATTCACAGTATATAACAGTTTCATATGTACATTTCTATGATTCAGGTAAATGTTCATTGTGTGGTATGAAGAGCGAGAGTGGTCCTAACTACATTACTTATCATCATAACTGGTTTGATCATTCAGACTCAAGACATGCCAGAGTAAGAACTATGTCAGTACATATGTATAACAATTATTATGATGGTAACGCAAAGTATGGTGTAGGTTCAACTATGGGTTCTTCTGTATATGTAGAGAACAACTACTTCAGAAACTGCAAGTATCCTATGCTTTCATCTAATCAGGGTTCTGATGCTTTAGGTGAAGGCACATTCTCAGGTGAGAACGGCGGCATCATAAAAGCTTATGGCAACGAAATAGTTGGAGCAACAGGTATCATATATGCTAATGCAGCATCAGTTACAGGTGAAGCTGCCAATGCAGCAACATTCGATGCATATCTGGCTGCTTCTGCAGGTGAAAAGGTACCATCATCATACAAGACAGTAGCTGATGGCACAACATACGATAACTTTGATACAACTAAGGATCTTGGAGTAAAGGCAGGAAGCCTTGTGGCAGCAAAGGATGTTCCAGCACTTGTTACATCTTCTAAGGGAGCAGGAAGCCTTGGCGGTGGTGTTATTGACTGGAAGTTCAGTGATGAAGACGACACAGCTTATGTTGTAGATAAGGATTTAAAAGCAGCTGTTACGAATTATAAAAACACAGAGCTTGTGGCTGTTGGTGGAACTAATGCCAACATAGTAACTCCAGAGCCTTCTACAGATGAAACAACAAAGGCAACAGAAGAGGAAACTAAGACTACAGAAAAGGCTACTACATCTAAGGCAACAGAAAAAGAAACTAAGACTACAGAGAAGGCTACTACATCTAAAGCTACAGAAGCAACAAAGGTAACTGAGAAGGAAACTACAGGTGCAGGTTCAGATACTAAAAACAGTTATGATAAGACAAGTCTCTCATATTCAGGTGCATATACAGATTTAAGTACAAAGAAGGATTCAGATTTTAAGAATGCAAAGTATGTTTCGTCAGCATCTGATATTCTTACAGCTATAAGCAGTGCTAAGGCAGGAGATGTTATCATAGTTAAGGCTGGAACTTACAAGTTTACAGATACGATAGTTATTAATAATGCCATGAATGGAAAAAGCGGCGCTTATATAGTTGTAAAAGCAGCTGATGGTGCAGAGGTTAAGTTTGATTTCTCAGCACAGACACTTAATGGCGCAAACAGAGGTGTTGTTGTAGATGGAGATTACTGGTATTTTGAGGGAATCAACTTCTATGGAGCTGGTGATAACGGCGTGTTACTTGCTGGTAACAACAACATATTTGAAAAATGTGTATTCGAAGCAAACAGAGATTCAGGACTTCAGATATCAAGATATGACACAACAGCAGCAACTAAAGATTTATGGCCATCAAACAACCTTATAATCAACTGTACAGCATTTGATAACTGTGATTATCCAGACCAGGGTGGTACAGGTGAAAATGCAGATGGTTTTGCAGCAAAGCTTACATGCGGCGAAGGCAATGTATTTGATGGATGTATATCATATTGCAACTCTGATGATGGATGGGATCTTTTCGCTAAGTCAGCTACAGGTCCTATCGGTGTGATAACTATAAGAAACTGTGTTTCATTCGGCAATGGAACATTATCTAACGGAGTTCATTATGCTAACGGAGATATGAATGGCTTTAAGCTCGGTGGTTCAGGTGTAGGTACACCTCATGTTGTACTTAACTGTCTCTCGTTTAACAATGGGGCAACAGGATTCACTGACAACAACAATCCATCAGGTCTTACAATCATGAATGCCACAGCATGGGGCAATGGTAAGTCGGCAAAGAAGGGCAACTTCTTATGCTACAGAGCATCAAATAAGGCAGTGTACGTAGGTCTTGTTTCAGCAAATGCTATAGACTCAGATAAATTTACAGGTAATATGAGTGATTCTATATACTATAATACAGGTAAGTATTACAGATTATCAGGATTATTACCAACACCAGTTGTTAGTGGCGACAAGAAGGGTACAGTAGTTGATAATCCATCTAAAGTATCAGGAATGTTTAAAAATGCTGTTGATTTTATCAATCTTAATGGTAATGTAGACAAGCAGTTAAGAAATTCTGATGGAACTATTAATATGAAGGGACTTTACGAAACACAGGGAAGTTATTCAACACTTGGAGCACATTTTGGTGTAGCTAATCAGGTTATAAGTGTTACAGGCAAGACATCTGGTGAAGTAAAGCCAACAGAGAAAACAACAAAAGCAACAGAAAAAACAACAGAAACAACAAAGGCAACAGAAAAAACAACAGAAGCAACTAAAGCTACAGAATCAAAGACAGATTCGACTGTAAGCGGTACCAAGCTTGTTCTAAATGCTAATGATGTAAATACAGGAAAGTTAAAATCAACACTTACTGTTGACGGCTTTAAGATTGTTGCCGGAAGCAAAGCAACAGTTACAGTAGATAAGAGCAGAAAGGAATATAAAGGAATAGACTTTACAAGAAGAATCAAGCTTTCTGGTAAAGGCAGTACAAGTGGAAGAGCTATTGCGTTTAAAACAGCTGGAGAAGCTAAGGTGAAGGTATATGCAACAAGCTCAAGCACAGATGAATCAAGACTTATTAAGATAGTTGATAAGAATGGAAAGGATATTACATCTACATCAAAGATTCCAGGAAATTCACTTAAGTCAGTTTCATTCAGAGTGCCAGTTGCAGGTGAATATTATCTTATAGCCGAGGATGGCGGAGTTAATATTTACTATGTTGAAGTATCTAATGGAGTTGCATACTAAGTAAGCGTTAAAAGATCTTATCATGTAGGTTAAGAAAGACTTTTTGTCTTATGACGTTTACATCATATCAGTTATAAAATATAAGCGGATGTTTGTTATTCAGACATCCGCTTTTTTGGTAAAATAATAGTACGAACAATAGGTGAAAAATAAAATAGGATATGAATAACAGTATTGAAAATAATAGTATGAAATAATAGGTTGATAAAGCAGCAGATTGCAAATATAATAAATATGAATAAGATATTTTGGTGTAAGAAATATAAGTATATGGCCAAGTATATTCAGAAATGTATCCATAAATATAACTAGAAATATATTTTATAGAAAAGAGGAAAGAGAACATCATGAAGATAAAGACCGTTGCTATATTAGGAGCAGGAGCTGTAGGTTCATATGTTATATGGGGACTTGCAGGCTTAAAGGATGTAAGGCTGGGGCTAATAGCACAGGGAGAACGTCAGGAAAGGCTAAGAAAAGAAGGTTGTCTTATAAACGATGAAGTATACAGACCAGAGGTGTGGACACCCGAAGAAGCGCATAATACAGGCGTTGACCTTTTGATAGTTTCGTTAAAGTATGGAGCTTTAAAAGGAGCACTTGACAACATTGCTACAGCTATTGGAGAAAACACTATAGTTATGAGTCTTATGAATGGTGTTGACAGTGAAGATATCATTGCAGACAGGATAGGCATGTCACATATTGTATATTCACTTATAAAGGTTGCCTCTCATAGAGATGGCAGGGGATATTACTTTAATCCTGATACAACAATAGGAATTATTTTTGGGGAAACAGCAGATAAGGTATCTGCATCAGACAAAATATCAGAACAGACACTTGTGAGTGACAGGATAAAGTTGATAGATGAGCTTTTTGCAGCCAGCAGGCTTAACTACAGAGTGACAGAGCATATAAAAGAAGAAATGTGGAGTAAGTTCAGACTTAATGTAAGTAATAATCTTCCACAGGCAGTACTTGGTGCAGGTGTCGGATGTTACAGGGATAGTGAACATATGAAGGCTATAAGCGATGGTTTAAGACATGAGCTTGAAACAATAGCTAAGGCAAAAGGAATAGATTTAAGTGTTATTGATAATTCATCGTCACGTGGAAGTGCAGTGCCGCCAACAGCAAGATACTCTACACTTCAGGATATAGATGCTAAAAGACATACCGAGATAGATATGTTTTCCGGTGCACTTATGCGTATGGGAGAAGAATTTGGAATACCAACGCCTTATAACGAATACACTTATCATATTATTAAGGCGATAGAAGAAAAGAATGATGGTAGGTTTGATTACGATAAGGGAAATGAAGAATTGACATATGCAAGGTGAAATTTGAAAAGAGTTACTACTGATTGAAGAATAGGAACACAAAAAGTACCTTATTCTTGTTGGTACAAGCTATGGATTTGATGCCAAGCTTGCAGAAATAAAAGGTATGTTTAAAATATGCTGTATTAATCCTGGTGAGTTTATCTTAGATGGTAAGCCTCTTGCTGAAAAGGGAGCAGCAGTTAAAGAAACAGTAGTTATAAATTCAGTTGCAAGAAAAGTTGATGTTGATAAAGAAATATTGCCACCAAATAAGCTGAATTATTTTAAAGCGAAGAAAGAACATATAGTTGATGGAATATCTTATTACGTAAGTACAAGATATAACAGAGAGCAGGGAATAGCACAGCTTGAAAAGATGCTTGTTTTATGTGAGGGTAGTGTGAATGCGTTTGTTATTACTGCTAAACCAGAAAAGGCTACTCATAATTAATATAATTAAAAATAATTTTTTGATTTTTAAAACTAAGGAGAGGGTATGAAAATTTTGATTTTCATGCACAGAAATGGAGATTAATATGAAGCGAAATAAATACAAAGATTATCTATGGTATACGGCACTTGCAGTATTTATTATATGTGTGATTGAAGGTATATTTTTCTACCATAATGTAGATAATCCGTTTCTTAAAGTAACATTAAACATACAGAATGCAATTAAAGCGTATAAGATAGATCCGGATATAAAGCAGAAAGAAGCTATTGCGTATATGCAGGCAACAGGTGGTGGCATATTAAGTGGAATAATAACATATGTGTATTGTATTGCTGTTATTGTTGCGCCATTCTGTACAATAGGTGCATTAGCCGTTCTTATCAGAAAACCAGCCAGCTATGTCAGAGGACTGTTTAGCCAGAGAAATAAAAAGCGCGTATTGGTTATTGGTGAAGGAAAATATAAGTTTCCTCTTATAGATGCATTGACTAAAGATTGTCGTGTTACAGTGGTTGAAAGCACTATACTTTCAGATGATAAGAAGCTTAAATATATAAATAAAGGTGTAAAGTTTGTGCAGAAGTATCAGGATATGCATATTGAAAGTGTAATAAAAATGCTTGATATATGTAAATTCAGTGATGTTTTTCTGTGTGATGATAATTCAATAGAAAATATTGAATGTTTAAATGCATTTACAAAGAGCTTTGAAAAAAATATTAATGCATCTGAAAATAAAGAGTATCTGCAGATTCATCTGTGCTGCAATGACAATTCAATGGCAGAACTGATAAGACAGTATTATGATAAAATAAATACAAGAACTTTTGATCTTGACATAGTAGATGTTAATAAAATGGCTGTCAATAAAATGTATAAAGAACATCCTGTATATACAGCTAATAAGGGTGATGATTATGATGTTCATATAGGAATCATTGGATTTGGTGATTTTGGCCAGAGTGCATTAATACAAGGACTTAATATGTCGGTTTTATCAGCAGAGTCTACTATATGCATAGATGTATTTGATAAGGATATGGAATCAATAATAGGAAGTTTCATGAAGAATTTTTCAGTTGATGTCCTGAAGGGATTGAAGTTCATAAAAGAAGATATATATGAAGGTAAAAGTATTGAATATTATGAATTGAAATTTCCATTTGATACAATACCAGAGCAATTTGGTATAGATGGAAAGGTATGTTTAAGATTTTTTAATACGGATGCAAGGACATTACAGTTTAACAGTATTTTTAAAAGATGTAATGACGACAAATTATTTACATATCTTATTGTGGCAATGAGTGATACACATTCAATGTCTAATACACTTATTGAATTGAAGCAGCTGTTATACAATAAGGGTGATAGCTGTATTAATATTCCTATAGTTGTCAGGGCTAAGGAAAACAATGATTTTGCTAATATTTATGGTGAGAAGAATCTATTTACAATAAACAGGAATAAAGATATTTTTTCATATGCTTCTATAACTAATCGTGATATTGTAAATGATGCAAAGATATTTAATCATAGATACAATATGTTATATGAAATAATAAGCAGATATAAAGCAGATAAAAATATTGTTGTGGATGATAAGTTTATGTTATCTGAAGATATAGAGGAACGTCTTAAGAAAGATTCAATAGAGCTTAAAGAGAATAAGAAAATATCAGAAGAAATAGATGAGGTATGGCATAATAAGGGCATATTTGACAGGGAATCAAGTATAGCACAATCATTGCATCAGGATATTAAAAAATGGATTATTTATGAAAAACATGCATATTCTCTTACAGATAACCGAGAAGAGCTTGAAAGAATTGAACATAGAAGATGGAATATTTTCATGATAACACATGGCTTTAAATATGAGAAAGCTGAAAGAAAAGATATGTATGCTAAAACACATCCATGTATTTCAAAATGGGAGGTTCTGAAGGTAGAAAAGCCAGATACATTAGAGTATGACTTTACACCATATTACATATTAAAAGCAGACAGATGATTTAATTGAATATCAGTAAGTAAATTACACCACAACCAGACAAATATAAGATACAGGCAGTCCTGCATACTATGCGAAATGCACTTGAAGTTTGATTGTGATAGTTCTTAGTCTTTCCCTTAGTCAACCAGCTAGCTTCGTACACGGATGTACGAAGCAGCGAAGCCGCGCCATGGACGGCGCGTCTGAGCGGTAGCGTCAGCTGACATAGTTTATATGGAAAGGCTTAGAAATATCCAATCAAAGCTTCTGGCATTGAACATAGTATGCAGGATTGCCTGTATCTTATATTTGTCGTCCGTCCGTCACCAACTAAAATTCAATCAAACTATTGTTTGAAATTGTTATTGTACATTACTGTTATTTGGTGTATTATTGCCATTTATATTTCTGTTATCGTTCATATTTCTGCCGCCATTCATGTTATCTCCACGGCCACCACCATTAAAACCGCCTGGATTGCTGCCAAAGCCGCCGGCATTGGATGCACCCATGGTTCCTGCAGATTGTGTCCAGTTTGTTAATGAAGAACCATCGCAGTAAAGAGTGTATTCAGTGTTTGTTGTAAGAGCAGATGCGCATATCCAGCCATTTGAGTAACTGTTGTTTAATGTAAAGCTTATTATTTCATTACCGCTGGAATCTTTTACTGAGTAGCTTCCTGAGTTAAATGATACAGAGCTGAATACGTAAGCATTAACTGAATTTACAGGAGTTTCACATATACCGCCTAAAGCTACACATGTTCCACCAGTTATAGTAATATTTCCATCAACATCAATAGAACCAGATACCTGACCTGATGAACTGCCGCCTTTCACAAAAACCATACCGCCAGACTGTGTGTAGCTGCCGTTAGAATCTATACCATCTGTATCGCCAGAACCGGTTGTTACATCAACGTATCCACCAGTTATATTAATAAGAGGAGTAGATGTGCCATCTCCGGTACATGCATTAATGCCATCATCAGCTGCATATACAAAGCTTTGTCCACCACTGATGTTGATTGTTATAGCCTCAAGACCCTCGTAGGATGTTAAAACATTTATATATCCATCAGTTATATTAAGCTCTTTATCTGCATGTATTCCATCATCACCTGTAGAGATTGTGATAGTTCCACCTGATATAGATATTATACCATTGCCATCTTCGCCGGTTTCAAGAACACCAGAATCTGAGTTGGCATGAATACCATCATCAGTTGAACTTATGTTGATGGCTGCACCAGATATATTTATCTTGCTCTCGGCTTTGATTCCCTTTGTAGAGTAAGACTTTTTAGATGAATTTCCTGAGCTGTTATTGCCTGGCATACCATTAGCAGCTCTGTTTCCACCGCTGAAGTTACCTTTCATGTCAGGATTATTGCCAGAATTGCTGCTACTGTTATTCATATCAGGAGGATTGCCCATGTTACCATTGTTCTGAGTATTGTTCATATCGGGTGGAGTTCCCACGCTGCTGGCTGAAGAACCGGAGTTGTCGGCAGCCACGGCTTCACTATAATCAGAATAAGTATCTGTATATATATTCAGATTTCCATCACCTGAAACATCTACACCATATGCAGCATCTATGCCGTCACAGGCAGCATATATATCAATATTTCCACCAGATATTATTACATTTCCTTTCTGTTTTCCTTTGGATGAAAGACTGATGTTTGATGTTTTGATGCCATCGCCTTTTCTGGATATAGCTATTATTTCACCAGATTCTATAGCTACCTCATCGTTTCCTTTTATAGCATTATTTACAGCATTAACCTTGATGGTAACATTTTTAATAGAAATGTCATCTTTGCTCTGGATACCGTTGTTATAGTTGCCAGTTACTGATAATGCCCCTTTTCCAACCAATTTAAGGTCACATGCTGCATAGATGGCAGCATTACCATTTTCACTGGAAGAATTGTCTGAATTGTCGTCAGCTTCAGTTCTTGCATCAACTATACAGTTATAAGTGTTTTCCTTAGATTTGATTTTTATATTATCAGCATTTTTAATATAAATAGGTGAACCGTTAGAACATGTGATGGATGTACCATTCAATACAATGGTGATTTCGGCATTATCGTCAGCATTAACTACAATCTGTCCTTCTGATAAGAGTCCGGTAACGGTATATTCGCCAGCCTGTGTTATGGTATATATGGAATCATTCTGTGTTATTGTAGAACCATCAGTTGATGTAATGCTGAATTCACCTGTTATTTCCGTTTTGTAGTTATCGGCATCATCTGCGTGTGTTACATTAGTATCCTGGGCGGTAATGCTGGAAGCTATGGTGGTATCAGTATTTTTGTTGTTGGTTGTATAGTTTTGTGAACCACAGCCCGATGTCATAAGACACATGGCAAGAATAACTGCAGCTACGCAGGATTTATTTATTCTTTTAAAATTAATCATATACATTCATCCTTACATTCATACTTTCATTCATTATTTCATTCATTATTTCTATAGTTGATATAGAGATTGTTACTTTTGCCCCTTACATCTTATCTATAGTGTAGGTGGGAATAGTGAAGAAAATATGATGAGAATGAGGATATTTTGTGTCCTGGAGAATGACAAAAGAAAAAGCCGAGGCAGGGTTTTTATTCCTGTATCGGCTTTATTGGTGTTATGGAGTGTTTATCAGCGCTTTGATGTCTTCTTCTGGTGTGGTGATAGGTGCTATGCCATATTTTTCCACAAGAAAGTTCAGAATATTAGGAGACAAAAACGCAGGTAGAGAAGGACCAAGACGGATGTTTTTGATTCCGAGGTGCAGAAGTGTTAACAAAATGCAGACTGCCTTCTGTTCGTACCATGAAAGAACGAAGGAGAGTGGAAGCTCATTTACAGTACATCCAAATGCATCCGCAAGTGCCAGAGCAACCTGAATCGCCCCATAAGCATCGTTACACTGCCCCATATCCATCAGTCGTGGCAGACCATTGATTTCTCCAAGATTAAGATCATTGAAACGGAATTTGCCACATGCCAGGGTGAGGATGATACTGTCAGAAGGAGTTTGTTTAACAAAATCTGTGTAATAGTTTCGACCCGGTTTAGCACCATCACATCCGGCAACCAGGAAGAAATGGCTGATTGCACCTGATTTTACAGCATCTACTATAGTATTTGCATGTGACAGTATAGCTGAATGACCGAATCCGGTTGTCACCTTGGTACCTCCATTGATACCTTTTAATGTCTGATTTTCTTTATAGCCACCAAGTTCAAGTGCTTTTTTGATAACTGGCGTAAAATCTTTTTTCTCATCAATATGAACAGCGCCAGGGAAAGCAACCACCTCTGTTGTAAATACTCTGTCAGCATAACTGCTTTTTGGCGGCATCAGACAGTTGGTAGTGTAAAGAATCGGAGCTGGAAGATGATCAAACTCTTTCTGCTGATTCTGCCATGCAGTTCCAAAATTTCCTTTTAAGTGTGGAAATTTTTTCAAGAGTGGATAGGCATGGGCAGGGAGCATTTCACCATGAGTATATATGTTGATTCCTTTTCCTTCTGTCTGTTCAAGTAAAAGCTGCAGGTCTTTAAGATCATGACCTGTCACGACAATAAAAGGTCCTTTTTCGATGGTAAGTGTAACTTCTGTGGGCTCTGGCATTCCATAGCTGTTTGTATTTGCTTTATCAAGAAGTGCCATACACCTAAGGTTGATCTCGCCTACTTTAAGTACCGTAGGAAGCAGTGTTTCTATACTTTCTTCGTAACCAATCTTAAATAATGCTTCGCAGAAGAATCGGTTTACTTCATCATCTTCATAATTCAGAACATTTGCATGGTAAGCATAGGCGGCCATTCCACGAATACCAAAAAGAATAAGAGATTTTAAAGAGCGGATATCTTTATCGGCATTCCACATCTGCTGCATGTCGTATTCGCCTGTTTTACCACATGGTGACTGACATTTGCTGCAGTCAGGAACCAGTCGTTCTTTCTCAGCTCTGACTTTTTGTATCATATTTTCGATTGCTGCATTATCAAAACTTACATTTGTAACTGTTGTAAACAGACCTTCAATTATGACTTGTACGGTTCTTTTAGAAATAGCTGATGCACTGTCTACAGCTCTTGCAAGACCAATCAATGCACCTGTCAGCTCATCCTGTAATTTGGCTGTATCTGCATTTTTTCCACAGACACCTGCATTTCCTGTACAGCCAGTACATCCGGCTGTCTGTTCACACTGAAAACAAAACATTTTTTTATTCATTCCAGTAATCTCCTTATTAATCAATAATTTTTCCATCAATACTTATTGTTACAACTTGCCATGGTATGAATTTTCCACTATTTTGAAGTGCATTTTTTACTGCCATCTCCAGACCACCACAGCATGGAACTTCCATTCTTACGATTGTCACACTTTGAATGTTGTTATTCTGAATAATAGCAGCCAGTTTCTCACTATAATCAACCTGGTCTAATTTCGGACAACCTATTAGTGTTACCTTATTCTGAATAAAATCCTGATGAAATCCAGCATAAGCGTAAGCAGTACAATCGGCGGCTATCAGAAGTTTTGCACCATTAAAATATGGTGCACTGATAGGTGCAAGTTTGATCTGTACCGGCCAGTTCTCAAGTTGTGATATCGAATCTGCACCTGAAAATGTTTTTGCGGTCTCAGGCGTTTTTGTTCGCTGTATCTGCATGATTTTAGATCCTGGACAGCCGGTGTGAGGTGACATTGCATGGTTTTGGGCAGCTATTTTACTCTGTGCTTCTTTTACAGCATCTTCATCATATGCAGGTGCTTCTCTTTCCTCAAATGAAATAGCTCCTGTAGGACATTCTGGGAGGCAATCCCCCAATCCGTCACAAAAATGTTCTCTTACCAGCTCGGCTTTTCCATCTATAATATCAATGGCACCTTCGTGGCAGGCAGTTGCACATGCACCACATCCGTTACATTTTTCTTTATCAATACGTATAATTTTTCTTATCATTTTACCCTCCATTAATAGAATTTTATTTTTGTTTCTGTTAGAATCATATTATAATAAATACAACTTGTATGTTTGATTTCCAACAGGAGGTGAGATTTTGAAAAAATATTTACCTATTTTAAAAAACAGTCCTTTTTTTAAAGGTCTTACTGATAATGAGATATTATCTGTATTGCACTGTGTAGAGGCAGTAACAGTTTCTAAAGAGAAGGATTCTTATATTTTCAGAGCAGCAGATTCTACACAGGTAATGGGATTAGTATTGTCAGGTTGTGTTCTTATTATTCAGGAGGATCTCTGGGGACATCGGAATATTCTGTCTAAATGTCATGCTGGTGATTTTTTTGGAGAACCATATGCGGCAAGCCCTGGTGCTGTTCTGAACATCAGTGTGGTAGCAGATGAGGATTGTGAGATTGTTTTTTTAAATATACAGAAGCTTCTGGTTACTTGTCCAACTGCATGTGGGCATCATCAGAAGCTGATTCGCAACCTGGTCAGTGTACTGGCAAATAAGATACTGATTCTGAATGATAAGATTACACATGTTGGCAAGCGGACAACAAGGGAGAAATTATTGTCATACCTGTCAGCAGAATCTATCAGACATTCGTCTTTATCCTTTGATATTCCTTTTGATAGGCAGCAGCTGGCAGATTATCTTTGCATTGACCGCGCAGCAATGTCTACTGAGATATCAAAGCTGCAAAAAGAAGGGTTTATAAAAACGCATCGAAATCATTTTGAGGTGCTTTGCAATAATAATACAAATGTATTGAGGTAGAAGAGGGGTTAAAGCGTAAATCGGAGGTGCTGGGAATAAGAAAGAAATATAACAAAGAGCTGCTAATAAATTTCATAGTAACTTTAAAAAGAATCACCATCAAGCTATAATGACAGCATATGTGAAAGAAAAAGGAGAGAATGAGTTTAATAGACAAGAGGCTTTAGCAGCGATGCGTAGAGCTGGAAGGTGACTTTTTAATGGCAAAATATGAGAAAAAATTAGATGATGATATACGTTGCCCACTTGAATATGGATTGGCAATATTTGGTGGAAAATGGAAATCACGCATAATAAGTGTGTTATCTGCAGCCGAAAAGCTTCGATACAGTGAACTTCGAAGAGAAATGTGCAATATTACGGATACAGTACTTGCTGCAACATTAAAAGACCTGATAGAAGTTGGGATTGTTGAAAGAAAATCCTATGATGAAATCCCACCAAGTGTAGAGTATATGTTGACACAAAAAGGAAAATCTGTTGTGCCTATTTTGCAGAATGTTTGCCGATGGTCAGGTGTTTTTTATAAAGATGATGTTGAAAATGAAATGCTGCAATGCCAGAGATGTGATCATAACAGATAGGGGGAAATAGATTATGCTTATATATACAGAAGAAAAAAAGTTTACGAAAGAACAGATTCAAAAGTTATTTCTATCGGTTCATTGGATATCAGGAAATTATCCAGATTGACTGTATAAGGCTCTTATGAATTCCTCAACTGTGCTTACCGTCTGGGATGATGAAAAACTTGTTGGTCTGACAAGAGTATTGGATGATACTGAGATGTTAGCACAGATACATTATGTACTAGAACATACTGGTATTAATCAGGCAGATATCAGCAAGCTTGAGTTTGTACCTAAACAAAAAGCGTGATTATATGACCTCACTGGATTGTTGTCTGGTGAGGTTATTATATTAAGGAGAAAAAACCATGATAAAAGTACTTTTTATCTGCCACGGCACTCCAGTTTTACTATAAATCATACCTTTGCAAACTTGGGCAACACAGGGCATAATATGGCACAAACCCTTGTAATTACTACTGTTTCGATTACTAAGGCACATGGGGGTAGAGCTAGAGTAGCGGGAGAAATTGGGCATATTCCTTAGTAGTAACTGACTACTAAGCGATGGCAGATATACAAGACTTTGAACAGAGAAAGCCACAATCGTTGGTAGTAAGACTACCGGGATTGTGGCTTTATTTTTACTCTATTTCTTTGTCAATGAATTTATTTCGTTGATTAGTTAAGGCTGACAATTCTTGTTCTGCTTTATTACGAGTATCAGCGAGACTATCGACAAATCTTTCAAATTCAAATTGCTTTTCTTTTGAAGGAAGTCCTATCTCAATGTCTCTTATCTTGCTCATACTTAATGCTGAAGATTGCATATCATTTACGATCCTCTCGCGCATGTAATAAAGAAGATAGGCAAGAAATGTTGCACTATTATTTTTGTCATCATTAATAGTAATTTTTGCGACATTAGGAGCTAAATGATATTTATTATCTTCATCTATTAGAGCAATTTCTCCAACTGTTCCAACATAAGTCATTAATACATCGCCCTTGTGTAACTGTGAACGAGGGAGCATATCGGAGGTTTCTTTGTCAATCCAATATATGTCATCTAGAACGAGACGTGTTCCTTTGCAATTTAAACCACGAATCATAATAATGTCACCACTATTTTTGTAATGAATATAATCAGTATATTCAAAACCAGCTAGCTTAGTAACAGTTGCAATATCTCCGATTTTTGTTATAGTATCTGCACCTTCTAGAGTGACGATGTTACCAAATAGCTCAGAAAACTTATCCTTTATCTCCCTTTTACATTGAGCAATAATATCGCGCTGTTTTTTTAATGAAATGTCAATTTGTTCAATTTTCTTTAGAAGATCATTTTGCTTTTTCTTATCAGGAATCAGTAATTCGAGTGCACGAATTCGTTGGACAGAAGCGCGATTACTTCTTGAAAAGTGTTCGTATTTCCCTTCTTTTTCAAGCGCAAGTGCTAAGTATTCGGGGATTATATCAGCATTGTTTATCCTAAGTACACCGCAGTGGTCAGTTGGATAAAATGGATTGTTGGCTTTGATGACATTAACCATCCAATCGCCATCTATGCCCCAAATAACAGAATCACAACTAAAATCAGTAATGTTATTTTTGTCAATAAATCCAAATGGTTCGAATACGTTGGCACTATATACGGGGATAGTACCATTTTCAACCAATTGTTCATCAGCAACAACTCTATTACCAAGGCTTACAGTGAATGCTTTATTTGCTAATGAATATAGAGTGTATCCTGGCTTGGGTGTTTTCACTCGTATTTTAGTTGTTTTAATTATTTTATTGAATGTTGCTGACCTAAAGTCAATCATATCGGAAAGCTTTATATAATGTGTATATTTTTCTAATTCTCCGCAATCGACAGGGTTGTCATAAAATGAATTCCTAATAAGGTATGAAATCGTTGAATCGCTGTTTCGATTGGTATCATTATATAGTAAACCACCGGGTTCGATGATTTGTATACCTTCAGACCCTTTTCTATTGCTCCATTTGTAGCCTAGAAACTTTTCTTGCTCCTTATTATCATCTGGAGATTGTATTACAAGTACTAATTGATTATAAACACATGCAAAATAAGTTAATTTTTCGCGTTCGCTATCAGTAATATACTCTAGGAATTTCTGATTTAACCATTCGGATTGTTCTTCTTCGGAGAGCTTCTTAAAGCTCTTTTGTTTAAGCTTATTTGTAATAGTTGATAATTTTTCAAACGACGAAACATATGTGGAAAAATAACTATTCTCTTTCCAGTGTGAAAAATCATATTCTGAATTAATAATAGAATAGTAGTCATCCTTTGTAACGTTTATTTTTTCAAGATAAGCATTTAATATGTCATTGTCTTCCCAATCTGATAAATCTCTTGCTTCAAAGATTGAATCGATTGAGTCAGAAACCAAATCAATTCTCTTAGGTGGTTCTGAAAATTTCTCTAAGAAAAGAACTATTGTATTTTGTCCTGTTGCACCGAAAGTTTTATTTCCTAGCTGAACAATTGAACGAATTTTGAAATTTTTGAGTATGCTTTCACGTGCTTTTATATAGCTTTCAACTTCCTTGTTTAATATTGTGACAGGAAGAACTACAGCGGCAATGCCTGCTGGTTTTATTAGCTGAGTTATTCTTTCAACAAATAAAGTTTCTATTTCAGAACCATCATTAGATATTGATTCAAGAATAGAAAACTCGTTATCTTTTAATTTGAGATGCGGTTTAAAGGAACGAACTGAATATGGAGGGTTTGCAACTAAAATGTCGAAACTTGAAGGTTTGATATCTTTATCAGGATAGTTTTCCAAACCATCACCAAAAATAATATTACCGTTTCCTGCCCCGTGCATAAAAAGGGAGATTTTTGATACACGTGCTAGACGATAATCTTTCTCTATTCCATATATTTTATGTTCGGTCCAACGTGAATCGATATGATAAGTAGGATCAATCGCTAATACACCTGCATTAACTGCTTCGAATCCTTGGGTAAGAAAGTGTCCAGCACCGCAGGCGTAATCAATTATTTTTGGAAATTCAATGCCATCAGCCTTCTTAATTATTCGCTCAACAGGTAAACTATCCCAAATGAAACGAGTAATTGGAATAGGAGTGAAGAACTGACCTTCATTCTGCTTAAAGCCCTTATTAAGTAACTGCTCAAATAAATCACCAAGCATCTGCACATCATTTGAACCAATGATACGGTAATTTTCAAAAAGCTGAACTACTTCTACAAGAATTTTACCATTCTGATAGAATAGTTCTTCGTTATGAACATCCTTAAATGCAAAATCATTATTTGTATAGAATTTCAGTACACGGAGAGTGTTTCTTAAATCTTCGATCATTTTCTGACGTTTCTGACCAGTGTACTGTTGAACAAGATTTTCTGCATAGTCATCCGCAACGTAGAAGATTTCTTCACGCATGAATTTCTCCATTCCTTCTTTGTGAAGACGTTGGAGTCTATCTTGCAATGTTTCATATGTATCTGTTCCTACTTTATACTGGAAATCAACAATATCGTTATCGCCTTTTTGAATCTCATCCACTAATTTGCATATGAAAAGAGCAATGAGTCTGTTGAAGGCATTTTCTTTATCAGATACATTGTTATGACGTAGTATTTCTTCAAATTTATTTACAACTTTATCATTTTCGCTAAAGTCTTTTAGATCAATTTTACGGAGAGGCTTAACACCAATCTGATAAGCCCGAGAATCATCTCTAAAGATTACATCACCACATAATCTTTTATCATAGGTTTCATCCCAAGCAGTAAATAAATCTTCAGTTGTTCCGGCATTACGATAGAGTAAGATAGAAGAGTCTTTCTTAGCTGTCACTAAGATATTTGCATCATCACTACAATCAATGGTTTCTGTTGTGTAAGAAATGTTCGTGCCATCAAAATCAGATGCATACAGGGATAACCATTTACATGAACCTTCTTGCTTCCAATATGAGAACAACTGACCTCCATCATTAAGAGTATTGTTCAATTCCTTTTTGTATTCGTTGCCGGCCGTTTTACATTCAACAATAAAAAGGGTTTTACCTTCAGCATCTTTGACGAGGATATCAGCAAACCCTCCTTTGTCTGAGTGACCAAGTGTCCATTCTTTTTCAAGTTCAATATGTTCGGGGCGATAGCCTTTGTCCATTAATCGAGTGATACATTCAAGAACAACGAAGTTCTCTGGCTGAGAAAAATTACAAGTAGTCTTTCTTGTAATCTTCATACCTTTATCTTCTGGATAATTGATTGAACCACTGCCATTGAAATCAACTTCAATTACGCAGTCGAACTGTGTATATTTCTTTTCATATACTTTTGTACGTGAGCTCTGGATATAACCAATAGCTTTAATCATCGCTTCGAGATTATCTTTTCTTATCATTTGAAGCATTCCTCCTTAATCCCAGGGGGGAGTATTATCTTTGTGACTTTTTATTCTAAAGACCGATGCCCCCTCAAACACGTTTTTTCGCGAAATTGCATAGGGGGAATCCCAGTGTCTTTTAACATATTTAATATAATATCATAATACATAATTACATATAACTGGCTAATATTAGATACAATGATTTAGTTGTATTTCTGCCTAATAATATGAATTAATGTGCTCTTTTCTTACCTTTTTGAGCCTTTTCAATGGCTTTTCGCTGACGATAGGCTTTTTGTTTTCTGGCATTTCGAACCTTCTGGCATTCTTCGGCATCACAAAATTCCTGTCGGTTGCTCTTTCGTATTATGAATTTACCACAGTTCCGACAACGAATCATAATGCCTTCTGGACGATTATCCGATTTCCCTTTATCTTCTAGTGCAGGGTCTTCAGAAAGCATTCTTGCAAGTGTCAGCCATGCAATATCAAATACAGAATCAATATCGGTAGAAAATTCTAATCGGTTAGTGCGGGGATCTACCTTTAATTTCATGGTAAATTCCGGAATGATGTCAATAAGCGCATTCCGTAATTCATCGTAATCGTCATATGGTGTAGTAGCAAATTCTCCGGTTGGAGGTTTTTCTGCCGGATGATTTTTAATGTACTCATTATCAATTCGCATTTCTTCTATGAGATTTCCTTTTGCATCTCCATAATCTAAGTCATCCGGTATTGCAACGATAGGATGCTTATATTTATCAAAGAAAGAGTAGCCCTCAAAGTATTTTCCTTCTTTGGATAAATCATATGCAGATTCGTCATCGGCAATACAGATGCCTTCGAGAGCAACATAAAACATGACTGCATTATATAATTTTCCAAGGTCATCTAGGAAGGTGTTAATCTCAAATGTTCCGTCTCCTTCTACCATTTCTGCATCGAAGCTATTTATATCAAATGATTCATTCAATTCAGAATAAATGAAATCAATATTATATGGATGCATATTATTTGTACACCATTCCATGATGAGCTGTGTATATGGAATTTTATTATCAAAGCTGTTTATCTGCATTGCCAGATTGCAAAGGCTGGTAAGCAGTCCCTGTCCGGAAAGAAAATCTTCTTTAGGAAAGATGGGTTCATATCCGGGGCGGCAAAATGGTGTTGCACAATAATCATCGCTTTTATCAATATCAAGTTCATATTTCTTGAATCGGAAAGGGTGGTAAATCAGTTGCCCGATACCACCGATTTCTTTAAATCCTAATATATCTGTTATTTTATCTGCTTCTGATGGAATCGTTTCATCATTCCAGTTTAATGGCATATCATACCTCATTCCAATCGTTAATTCGTTACCGTCAGTTTTTGGACTTCGGTTACATTATAGCTTAAAATATTCATGAAAACAATAAAAAGTTACACAAAATGCTGTAACGGATTTGTACCTTGACAATTTCATACCGTTCTCAATGAACAAGCCTTTGTTACTGCGTGGACTGGTAGCCGCCATGAGCGGTAGCAGAGAAACAATTATTGAAGAGACGGACATAACCAACTCTACGGAAGGGGCAACATCTTATGGAGAAAACAACTATGAGTGTGCAGGAATTATCTGCACAGATGGGAATCAGCCTGCCAAAGGCATATGAACTGGTAAAGACACCGGGATTTCCGACAATACGAATCGGAGCAGATGAGCCTACTGGTATCTTCATAATACAGATGGAGCTAAAACAGCACTGACAGCAGAAACGCTGACTTATGATGATGTGATTTCTTTATATTTTAGTGTTGATAAGGAATATAGAAGAAATGGCATCTGGCTTATGAATGATAAGACGGCACTTGCACTCAGAAAGCTGAAGGATATCGATGACAATTATTTGTGGAATCAGACAAATGATACAATTCTTGGAAAACAGGTTATTATTTCGGAATATATGCCGGCTATCGAAACAGGTACTAAGCCGATTGCATTTGGTGACTTCTCATATTACTGGATTGTAGGAAGAAAACCTGTGTCGGTAAGAACATTGTTGGAAAAATTCGTATTATATGATCAGATTGGATATCTTGCATTTGAGTTCATTGAAGGAAAACTTGTAAGAAATGAAGCAATCAAGGTTATTCAGATGGCAGATGAAAGAAAGTAATCATAGATTGTTTGATTTTAATTCTATCATCTTGAATGGGATATATGCCCCTTGTATTGTATTTCGCTGTATTGGGTGTTAATACCCCGTTCAAATTCGCAGTTTTTGTGCGTGAATGGGCGGCACCGTTGCCTGGCATAAAAGGTGACTGATATTTAGACCGCCCATGGGGGCAAATATCACAGAATCAGAGTGAAAATGACAAAAAAGAAAAAATAGTACAAAGGAGTCAGCTGTGTGACCACCTTGTCGGAAGGAGAGATACTATGAATGCAGAAAGCAATGAAACGCTTCCTGTTAGTGAGAAGTATATGCTCACCATCAAGGAGGCAGCAGCTTATTTTAATATTGGTATAAAGAAACTGAGAAGAATTGCAGAGGATAACCTTGGAACAGTAGCGGTGTACTGTGGAAACCGATTCCTGATCATCCGCCCGAAGTTTGAAGAATTTATTAGTGGTTCTTCAGAAATATAGTTCCTTTTATCTGCCGAAAGTAGTTGCTATTACAGGGCATAAGAGCGAACATAGGATGACCCAGAAAACCCTTGAAAACAGCCACTTTTGGCAGAAAGGAAGTGCTTTATGGCAAGACCAGATTTAGGAGAAAAGGATATTTTGAATCCTTCTGAGGCAATTGAACATTTTGTTTTGAGCCGGAGAAAATTTTATGATTTATTTAATAATACGGATGGAGAAGATTTTCTGGCATATTACGGAGAACGCAAGCTTATTCTCCGTGTAGCTTTTGAAAAGTATCTGATTAACCATCCAGAGTTGAGGAGGCGGGGATAATGGCAAAGGCAGGAAGAGGACAGACAAGGCGGGATTTCAAGCGAAGAGTATTAAGACCGGGAGAGAGTGTAAGAGCAGACGGAAAATATTAATATAAATATCACATTGATGGAAAACCACGCTTTGTATACAGTTGGAAACTGGAGCCTACGGATAAACTTCCAAATGGCAAAAAGCCATGTCTGTCGCTTAGGGAACTGGAAAAACAGGTAAACACAGATTTGGATTTGCTTGTAAATATCGTAGACGGACAGATGACTGTCTGTGAACTGGTAGACCGATATTTGAAAACAAAGACCGGAGTAAGGCAAAGCACGAAACAGGGATATGTTACAGAGATTACTTGCAAAGGAAGCATTTGGCAAAAAGACGATACGAAGTGTGAAAACTTCCGATGCAAAGCTGTTTCTTATCAAATTGCAGCAGGAAGATGGCAAAAGCTACAGTTTCATTCATACCATCCGTGGAGTGTTGCGACCAGCCTTTCAGATGGCTGTGGATGATGACATTCTGGTAAAGAATCCATTTGGATTTCAACTTGCCGGAGTACTGGTAAATGATGCAGTTACAAGAGAGGCAATTTCCAAAGACCAGATGAGAAAATTCCTAAAGTTTGTGCATGACGATGTGGTGTACTGTAAATACTATGAAGTGGTGTACATACTTTTTCATACAGGAATGCACCGAAAGCGGAGAAGTCCATAGATGAATATAGTGGATTTTTATTCTACGATGATAATGGAATGCCACTTGTGGCAATGCACTGGCAGCACCGATTCAATCATAAGGTTGGCAGATACAATGACATCTACCGGGTGCAGATACCAAACATTATGCCTCATGTATGCCGACACACCTATTGCTCGAATATGGCAAAATCGGGAATGAATCCAAAGACACTGCAGTACCTCATGGGGTATTCGAATATATCAGTAACAATGAATGTGTACACGCATATCGGATTCGATGATGCCGAGGAAGAATTGAAGCGGATGGAAGAGTTTAGAAAGGCACAGGCAGATGTTGAGCAGAAGAAAGAGAAACCGATGTCGCAGAAGATGTTTAAGGTAGTTTAATATGGAAAAGAGATGACGCTCCGGCTTAGGCTGGGGCGATTTTTTGTGGAAAAAAGCTGTTTTTACATATATAATATAACTTGGATTAATAATGTATTGGAGGGATACATAATGAATAATGATTATCAATTACTATTAGATGAAGTACGTCAAAATTATGCAAGTGTAGTGTGGACACATAAGATACAAGAGAAACAAGCAGATATTTATCATGAACAATATGCAAAATTAGAAACAGCCAATATTTTGGCGGCTTCAGCAACATCTTGCGGAATTGTTAGTACTATATTTTGTGATAGTATTTGGGCAAAAATAATAGCTGCAGTTCTTTCTTTTATTACAATCACAATTACTACATATTTCAAGAGTTTTGATATAAAGGAAATGGAAAAGCACAACAAGGAATATGCTAACAAATTCTTAATTATACGAAATCGGTTGTTGCATATTGTTTGTGACCTTCATATGAAGAAACGTAATATTGCTGAGATTAACACAGAATATATTTCAATCATGGATGAATTGAATGAATTATATGTTTCTGCACCATCAACGACGCAAGAGGCAGTTGATAGAGCAACAGAAGCACTTAAGGTTGATAAAGAGTACACATATACGGAGGAAGAAATAGATAATTTCTTACCACCGGCACTCAGAGGGGAGGTTGAAGAGTAATTGGGATTATTAAATGATTTTGAAACATTTTGTAGTAATATCTTGCTGGACAATCTGGAAGATATGAAAAAGACAGCAGGAGAAATTGCAAAAAAACTTAACAAGAGTTATTACGATTTAGATAACGAGAATGAATTGCATATGTATATAGTAGGGTCAGTTGGAAGAAAGACTGCAATTAGTGGAAGCAGTGATTTGGATGTTTTGTTTGATTTGCCCGCTAATATTTACAGTAAATATAATGCTTATTCTGATAATGGACAGTCTGCACTTATACAAGATGTAAAGAATGTGCTTAAAGAAAAATATCCGAATACAGATATTCGTGGAGATGGGCAGGTAGTTGTTATTGCTTTCAATAAATATACTGTTGAACTTGTTCCTGGATTTAAACAGGCTGATGATAGGTTTAAGTATCCAGACACGCATGATGGTGGTTCGTGGAAGTATACAGATCCTTTAAGTGAGCAAAGTGCCTGTACTGAATGTGAAAATGAGTCGGACGGAAAGTATTATAACTTTTGTCATATTATCAGGAGTTGGAAGAATCATATAGGTATTAAAATGGGAGGACTGTTAATTGATACTCTAGTATACGATTTTTTTAATGAAAACGGGTGTTTTGTGGATGATTCAGAAAAAAATTATTTGGAAATATTGCAATCATTATTTGAGAACCTAAAGAATCAAGATAAAGACAGAAGCTATTGGTATGCAATGGGAAGCAATCAGTGTGTATATAATTCCGACAATGGAAAGTTTATTAGTAAGGCAAAGAAAGCGTATAACAAAATAAAAGACCTTACAATTGAATCCGATAATGCAAATAAAGTTTTGAGACAAGTATTGGGAAACTCATTTCCTAAAGCGGAAGGAAAAACAGAAAAAAATGCGAAGTATGTTATGTCGAAGCGTTATTATGAAAGAGGCGCTACAACGGAAGAATTTATTGATGAGAAATTTAATGTTGATATTAGGTATGGTGTAAATATTGACTGTAATGTCACTCAAGATGGTTGGAGACCATTTCTATTGCGAAAGTATCTTGGAGATAATTTGACTCCGTTGAGAAAAAACAAAAAATTGGATTTTTTTATAGTAGATACAGATTGCCCCGAACCATATGATGTATATTGGAAAATTAGAAATGTTGGAGCAGAGGCTGTTAACCGTAATATGGTGAGAGGAAATATTGTTAAAGGGAGTGGAATGCATCACAGAGAAAACACAGAGTTCGAAGGGGAACACTATGTTGAATGTTATTTGGTTAAAAATAATATATGTGTTGCTAGGGATAGAATTGAAGTGCCAATAGGAACAATATAGTCCTTAGTAGAAAGAATTTCCCTTTTACTACTAATTTTACTACTAACAGGTAGTAACAACTTGCTCAATCTTGCTTTAATTTGCCACAATCTGTAATTTCAGAGCATATCACAATAACCCTGGAAACCCTTGCAAAACAGGGCATTTCCGGGCAAAACAAGGAGAAACAAAACTATGATTAAAGTACTTTTCATCTGCCACGGCAACATCTGCCGCAGCACCATGGCCGAAAGTGTCATGACATATTTAGTTAAACAAGCTGGTTTATCAGACCAGTTTTATATTAATTCAGCGGCAACAAGCCGTGAAGAGATAGGCAATCCCCCACACCATGGGACGGTTGCCAGATTAAAAGCAGAAGGAATACCGGTCATTCCACATAGAGCAGTGCAGATGACACTGGATGATTATGAGGAATATGATTATCTTATAGGCATGGATACAGAGAATATAAGAAATATGCAGCGTATATCAGGTGGAGATCCAGATGAAAAGATATATAAGCTGCTTACATTTGCAGGTTCAGGCCTAGATGTAGCGGATCCGTGGTATACAGGAGATTTTGAAGCAACATATAAAGATGTAAAGGCTGGTTGTGAAGGTTTGCTTCACACGCTTGCTGAAGAAATATAACAAATAAAATAACTAAAATAACAAAACAGAATATTTTTATAATCCCTGCATAAACTGTACAAACAGATATGCAGGGGTTTTTATTTTTGAAAACTTATATTGAAGAAAGGGTAATAGATATTGCTAATTACATAATAGATAACAATACTACAGTCAGAAAGGCGGCAAAACAGTTTGGAGTAAGTAAAAGCACAGCACATAAGGATGTAACAACAAGACTTTTAGAGATTAATCCTGCACTTGCTGCGAAAGTGAGGAAAGTGCTTGATGTCAACAAACAAGAGCGGCATATACGTGGAGGAATGGCAACAAGAGAAAAGTATGCACATCATAAAAATTAAAGATAATGAAGAACAAAGCAAATCTAAACTAAAGTATATTCAGGCATTATAAGAATATTTTCAACAATCCCGTCAATTATATAATATATGAGCAGCGATTATATAAAACAGAAGCAATATAAAAGCAGTGGTTATATAAAGCAGAAGCTGTATAAAAGCAGTGACCATATAAAGCAAATAATTGACAGGAGGAATACACTAATGCAATCTGATTTAACAAGAAATTCTGATAATAAGGATAGCCAGCAGAGCAGTACAGTATACACACAATCTGACTTTGCCGGTGGTGTTCCTATGAATGAGCCTATGGCAGAAAGATATTGTTCACCTGAAGCTTATGAGTGCAGTGATGGGATAGAAGCAGGCTGTCTTGATAATCCCCATATTCCACCAGATGAAGTTAACAATAGTACCTTGAAGATGATGGGGCATAGACATAGAAAGCTTGAAATAAAGAAGGTTATTGGAAGGGAAATACTGGACTCAAGAGGCAATCCCACAGTAGAGGCGCAGGTTTTGCTTAACGATGGAACTGTTGGACATGGTATGGTTCCAAGTGGAGCATCAACAGGTGCTTTTGAGGCTGTTGAACTAAGAGATATGGATCAGAAAAGATATCTTGGGAAAGGTACGCTTAAGGCTGTAAAACATATAAATGTTGAACTTAACAATACAGTACTTGCAATGGATGCATCTAATGTATATGCAATAGATAAAGCTATGATAAAAGAAGATGGAACTAAAGATAAGTCCAGATTAGGTGCGAATTCAATTCTTGCAGTATCAATAGCATGCGCCAGGGCAGCGGCGGCATCATTTCATATGCCATTGTACAGGTTTATAGGTGGAAATGTGGCTACGACACTTCCAGTTCCTATGATGAATATTATAAATGGGGGTAGGCACGCAGTTGGAAGTGATTTTCAGGAGTATATGATAGTTCCGGCGGGTGCATCAAGTTTTCGAGAGGCACTTCGTATGGGAACAGAGGTGTTTCATTCTTTAAAGGAAATACTTACTAAGAAAGGATTCGCAGTTACTGTTGGTGATGAGGGAGGTTTTGCACCAGATGTGGCTGATGCATTTGAAGTGTTTGAACTTCTTATGGAGGCGGTGATTACAGCAGGATATAAGCCAGGCGAAGACATTTATTTTGCGATGGATGCCGCAGCTTCCGAATTATACAATACTGAAAGCGGATTGTATGAGTTCCCAAGAGAATATGCAACAAGACAATCAAAAGTTTATGAAAATGTAGACATGAAACAACAAAAAATGACTTATGATTTACTTGATGCAAACAATGAAATGCTTGTAATTAAGCGGGATAGCAAACAACTTGTCGATTATTACTCTAAAATTATCGACAAATTCCCAGTGATATCAATAGAAGACCCGCTTAACGAAGAAGATTGGGACGGATGGAGAGATATAACTGATAAACTGGGCAATCGTGTACAGCTTGTGGGTGATGATTTATTTGTTACTAATACAGAAAGATTAAAAAAAGGTATAGCTTCAGGCTGTGCGAATTCAATTCTTATAAAATTCAATCAGATAGGAACGTTGTCAGAAACAATAGAGGCAGTTAAGATGGCGCATAAAGCTGGATATACTGCTATATCAAGCCATCGTTCAGGTGAAACAGAAGATACGACGATTGCGGACATGGCGGTTGCTTTGAATATGGGACAGATAAAAACCGGGGCACCATCAAGAGGTGAGAGAATAGCAAAATATAACAGATTACTGCGTATAGAAGATGAGCTTGGAAGTTCAGCGGTGTATCCGGGGATAAAGGCATTTAATATAAAAACTGAGAAATAAAGTAAGATTAAGAACACACCAAGAATTAATAAAAACAAAGTGAAAATTAACAATACATCAAGAAACAATAATAAGAAACTTCAGTATTTTGCGTGTCAACAGGTCAAAAATGTACATTTGCACTAATGCAGCCGTATTGGACCTGCTGACACCTGTATAATATAATTACATCAGCGAAACAATACTTAATCCGCTGTTTTTAGAAAGATTTACATAATCATTTCCACACTGTACGATAGGTTTGTCAAGAGCGTTGTCATTTATAAGAACTACCTTTCCAGTACGTCCATCTGAAAGCTTTACGTTTGTTCCAATGTATGAAGCAACTACATTTTTAAGAAATGGAATAGCATATATAGGATCAAACTTGGTAAAGGCATCCTGATACAACATTTTAACAACTTCAAAAGGACATATAGGTGCACGATATATACGTGATGCAGTCATGGCATCATATACATCTGCGATAGTGATAATCTTGGCAACAGCTGGGATATCAGGGCTTTTAAGACCAAATGGATATCCGCTTCCGTCACATTTTTCATGATGCAGCAGTATAGCTTCTTTAACAGGGAGAGGAAGCTTTTTGTCTTTTATCTGTTCATATCCAAGATTAACATGATGCTTCATTATCTCATATTCATTGTCAGTCAATGTACCTGGTTTATTTAGTATATTATCAGGTACAAGCAGCTTGCCAATATCATGTAAGAGACCTGCAAGAGTAAGTGTTTTAATCTGTTCATCATTAAAGTTCAGCCATTTACCTATAATAGATGCGATAAGTGCAACATTGACAGAATGAACGAAAGTAATGTCATCTTTGTTTCGCATGGCATGCAGCATATCAAACATCTGAAGCGAATTACGCGCTTCGGACAGAATATTCATAGTTTCAGATACCATGGTGTCTGTGTCTATATTGTTTTCGGCAGTAAGGAATGAGTTGAGATTATCTTTTACGGAATCTACATTAACATTATATTCTGATTCAAAATGCTTGAATTCATCAGAGTTACGGACACGCTCATAATAGTTGATATTGTCAGCATCAGTTCTGGCTAAAGCAGCATTTCTTTCAGCCTGTGATGCAGAGTCTTCATCCTCATTATAAATGTTTATTTCAAGAACATGCAGACTTGAAATTTTAGCGATAAGCGAAGGCGTAAGAACAGTATCTTTAGGTGCAAGCAAAGAGCCATCGCTTAATATAATATCACGTGAAAGCTTCATTCCGGCGTGTGCATCAAATATAAATATAGTATTGTCATTCATATATAACATTCTCCTTAAATTTCAAATGTAATAGAACTGTTTGTATATATCATATGATATCAGGGTCAAAAGGTCTGAATTTACATGAGTTTACTCATAGTCAGTTTAGATAAAAAATAACGAATATCTGCTAAATCCGGTCTGAATTTATATGAGTTCACTCATAGTTGGGGAAAGACTTTGAATTCGCTCATATATGAGCACAAAATACTTTATGAACCCTACATTTAAATATGAAATAATTATAAATTTAATAGTTTAAAAAGTCAATTATACTTGACGTGTAACAATATATTGTGTAATATTTTTATGGATTACAGATGGTGCGTGCAGCATTATGTGATCATAATTAAATATATGATTATATCCCTTATTTAGAGCGGTGGAGATACATAGGATCTGAGAAGCCCGGCAACCCCTTGCATTTGAACAGCATAAGGAAGGTGCCAACCTGAGCGAGATTATTCGAACAATGAGAGGATTTCGAAGCAGATTTCGGGTCCCTTTAAGGGACCTTTTTCTATGCATAGATATATCAGATATGTATGTTATGTATGTAAAAATGGACGTACAATTTAAAGACATACAATTTAAAGTATAAGTATGCATCCATACGAAATTAGGATATAAGCATGTCGAATTATGCTTTAAGCCAGGCTATACAAGGCATAATCGGAGATACTTAATAACAAGGAAGTTTATTTTAGAAGGAGAAAGATTAGTACGATGGAAAAAAGATTATTTACATCAGAGTCAGTAACAGAAGGACATCCAGATAAAATCTGTGATCAGATATCAGATGCAGTGCTTGATGCACTTTATGAGCAGGATCCATATTCAAGAGTGGCATGTGAAACACTTACTAATACAGGTTTTGTTATGGTTATGGGTGAAATCACAACTAAGGCTTCTATAGATATCCCACAAATTGTACGTGATACAGTTGTAGAGATAGGTTATGACAGCTCAGAAAAGGGCTTTGATGGTAACACATGTGCAGTTATGGTTGCACTTGATAAGCAGTCAGCAGATATAGCTATGGGAGTTGATAAGGCTCTTGAAGCAAAGGAAGGTGTTGATAAGGACGATGAAGACCTTGGAGCCGGCGATCAGGGTATGATGTTTGGTTATGCTACAAACGAAACAGAAGAATATATGCCATATTCAGCAGCACTTGCACAGAAGCTTTCAAAGCAGCTTACAAAGGTTCGTAAGGATGGCACATTAAGCTACTTAAGACCAGATGGCAAGACACAGGTAACAGTTGAATATGATGAGAACAATAAACCTATACGTCTTGATGCAATTGTTGTATCTTCACAGCATGCACCAGAAGTATCACAGGAACAGATTCATGAAGATATCAAAAAGTACGTTATAGATGCAATTGTTGACCCAGCTATGGTAGATGCTGATACTAAGATATTTATCAATCCAACAGGCCGTTTTGTTATAGGTGGTCCTAACGGAGATTCAGGCCTTACAGGTAGAAAGATTATTGTAGATACTTATGGTGGAGCAGCTAGACATGGTGGTGGAGCATTTTCTGGTAAGGATTGCACAAAGGTAGACCGTTCAGCAGCTTATGCAGCACGTTATGTAGCTAAGAATATAGTTGCAGCAGGTATCGCAGACAGATGCGAAATCCAGCTTTCATATGCAATCGGTGTTGCACATCCAACATCAATCTGTGTAGATACATTTGGAACAGGTAAGTTAAGCGATGAAAAGATTGTTGAAATAATCAGAGAAAACTTTGATTTAAGACCAAACGGAATTATAAATATGCTTAATTTAAGAAGACCAATCTATAAGCAGACAGCAAGCTATGGACATTTTGGACGTACAGACCTTAACCTCCCATGGGAGCAGACAGATAAGGCTGATATACTTAAGAAGTATCTTTAAAATGTTGTTGTTTAGCACATATTATTAATATGCTGTCTGACTTTGATTTAATTGAATATTCAGTATTACATTATGCCGTAGCACAGACAAATATAAGCTACAGGCAGTCCTGCATACTATGCGAAATGCACTTGAAGTTTGATTGTGATAGTTCTTAGTCTTTCCCTTAGCCAACCAGCTAGCTTCGTACACGGATGTACGAAGCAGCGAAGCCGCGCCATGGACGGCGCGTCTGAGCGGTAGCGTCAGTTACCATAGTTTATATGGAAAGACTTAGAAATATCCAATCAAAGCTTCTGGCATTGAACATAGTGTGCAGGACTGCCTGTAGCTTATATTTGTCGTCCGTTCGTCACCAACTAATATTCAATTAAACAACTATATTTATAAAAAAATCATATTTTTTCTCATTAAGTACTTTTAAAATTCCCTGTTTATGTATATAATGTTGATTAGCTATGAAATGTATTTTTTATTGCTAATATATTAATAAAGTAAAAATGTTTGTATATGTTTATAAGATGTATTGTTTATGTAAAATATGCAGATTGGACATAATTAATGATAACAAACAATAAGCTGATTAACGAACTTGATCAACAAGTCAGATTAACAAGTCAGATTAACGAATTTGATTAACGAGTCAGGTTAATAAACTTGATTAACGAGTTAAATTAACAGGTTAGATTAATGAGCTGGATTATTGAGTAGGATTAATGAGTTGGATTTTAGGAGGAAAACAGAATGTTATCAACTGATATTGGAATCGATCTTGGTACTGCAAGTATTCTTGTATATATAAAGGGAAAAGGCGTAGTTTTAAAGGAGCCTTCAGTTGTCGCATTTGACAGAGATACTAACAAGATTAAGGCTATTGGCGAGGAAGCACGTCTGATGCTTGGTAGAACACCAGGAAACATTGTAGCGGTAAGACCACTTCGTCAGGGTGTTATTTCAGATTATACAGTTACAGAAAAGATGCTTAAGTACTTTATCCAGAAGGCTATCGGCAGAAGAATGCTTAAGAAGCCTAGAATAAGCGTATGTGTACCTTCTGGTGTTACAGAAGTAGAGAAGAAGGCAGTTGAGGATGCAACTCTTCAGGCAGGTGCAAGAGAGGTTGCTATTATTGAAGAGCCTATAGCAGCAGCTATTGGAGCTGGTATAGATATTTCAAGACCTTGTGGAAACATGATAGTTGATATCGGTGGTGGTACTACAGATATCGCAGTTATATCACTTGGCGGTACAGTTGTAAGTACATCTATCAAGATTGCAGGTGATGATTTTGATGAAGCACTTGTAAGATACATGAGAAAGAAGCACAATCTTCTTATCGGTGAAAGAACAGCAGAAGATATTAAGATAAAGATTGGATCAGCTTATCCAAGACCAGAAGTTGCCAAAATGAATGTAAGAGGACGTAACCTTGTTACAGGTCTTCCTAAGACAGTAGAGGTGACTTCTGAAGAGACAGAGGAAGCTTTAAAGGAAGCTACTTCACAGATAGTAGAAGCAGTTCACAGTGTGTTAGAAAAGACACCACCAGAACTTGCATCTGATATTGCAGACAGAGGAATCGTCCTTACAGGTGGAGGAAGTCTGCTTTCAGGATTAGAGGATCTTATAGAGTCAAAAACAGGAATTAATACTATGACAGCAGAGGATCCTATGACAGCAGTTGCTATAGGAACAGGTAAGTTTATAGAATTCCTTTCAGGTTACAGAGAAGATTAGAAGCTTATGTTAACAGTATATATGTTATGATATCTGTTATAACATATAAAATAGCTGTTAACATAAATTCGCAGGAAAAGAGGTCAGGTATGGTAAGAGGTTTATACACTGCTTATACAGGATTAGTGAATCAGCAGAAGAGACTTGATGTAGTATCAAACAATCTTGCAAATGCTACAACAACAGGTTTTAAAAAAGAAGGTGTGACAACACAAAGCTTTGATTCAGTATATGGAATAAAGATAAAAGATGCTACAGTTGGATATATGAACCAGAATATAGGTAGAATGAGTCTTGGAGCAAAGATAGGTGAAACATATAGAAGCTGGGATCAGGGCTCACTTAGAAACACTGACAGTAATTATGATTTTGCACTTTCTGGTAAGGGATTCTTCTCAATATCATTTACTAACAAAGCAGGTGAAACATCAACACTTTATACCAGGGATGGATCTTTCCAGATGAATCAGGAAGGTTATCTGGTTACCAAGGATGGTGATTATGTATTAGGTGAAAGTGGAGACCCAATACTACTTCCTACAGATGCATCGCAGTTATCTGTTGATTCAACAGGTGCTATATACGCAGATGGACAGTATGTAGATACATTTGGAATAGTTGATTTTGAAGACTATGATTATATAGAGGCGTACGGTGAGAATCTTTACAGAGCGGTTGATGGAGCTGTTACAAAGGATTCTGATGCCGTGGTTAATCAGGGATATATTGAAGCATCTAATATTAACGTAGTTACAGAGATGGTAGACATGATTAACATAGCCAGAGAATATGAGAGTAATCAGAAGATAGTTAATGCAGTTGATGATATGCTAGGCAAGATGGTAAGCATATCAGAGTTATAAAGTATTTATTAGAGTAATCAGGAGGACAAGCATTATGATGAGGTCATTGTGGACTGCAGCATCAGGTATGATGGCACAGCAGACAAGTGTAGATACAATATCGAATAACCTTGCAAATGTTAACACAGTAGGTTATAAATCAGAGTCAACTGAGTTTAAGTCTTTGCTGTATCAGAATCTTCAGGCAAGAACAACATCAGCCAATGGTGAGTTTAAGCCAGTTTCTGCGCAGGTTGGTCTTGGTGCAAGAGTATCATCAATAACATCACACTATACACAGGGTGCCATGAATGCGAGTGACAGTGCAACAGATTTTGCTATTAGTGGAGATGGTTTCTTTGCTATACAGAATGAAGATGGAGATACATTATATACACGTAATGGAAATTTCTATTTTTCAACATCAACAGAGGGTATGATGCTGTGTACAGCAGACGGATATCCAGTATTAAGCTCAGATGGACAGCCTATAGTTGTATCATCAGATGAATATGATTTAACAAGAATCAGCATGGATTCCGATGGCAATGTAACATATAAAGAAGATGATGGCAATGTTACACCTATAGGTGTAAAGATAGGACTTTTTCAGTTTACGAATCCATCAGGACTTGAAAAGCTTGGTGGTAATTATCTTGCTGAGACAGATGCATCAGGTATCGCTTTAAATGAAGATGCAGATGCCGTTGGCAAAAAGAGCCAGTTAAAGCAGAAATATCTTGAGGCTTCTAACGTTGAAGTGGCAACAGAGATGGTTAATCTTATTACAGCACAGAGAGCATATGAGTTATGTTCAAAGGCAATAACAACATCTGATACTATGATGGAACAGGCTAATGCACTTAAGAGATAAACTTAAGATATAATAGGAGATATGTATGGATTATATGACAGGTATTAATACAAGTTATGCAGATACATATGATAAAACATCATCAGATCTTACAGATAAGATAAATGGTACAGATTTTTCCAAGGCATCTGATGATGAGCTTATGAGTGTATGCAAGGATTTTGAAAGTTACTTTGTAGAACAGATGCTTAAATCTATGGAAAAGATGGCTAAGATAGATTCAGATGATGATAGCAGTACTTCATTGTTTAACAGTATGGCATCTATAGGTGGAGAGTCAGACTCTGCCATGAGTACACTTGGAAGTTACTTCGGTGATGAGATGATTAAAAACTATGCTGAGTTGTTTACAGAATCTGATAATGGTAAGGGACTTGGTATTGCACAGACACTTTACCAGCAGATGAAGCGTAACTACACAGTAGATGAAGCGTAGCTATAATTATAGTTTGGTAAAAAGTTATAAAGAGAGGGAAAAGCAGATTGGATTACGAGTCTGTTAAGTATGTAGAAGGATTTGTAGAAAACATTATCTTTCGTAATGAGGATAATGGTTATACAGTTTTCGAAATAGAATACAAAGGTGACGATATTACCTGTGTTGGCACACTAAGCAGTGTTGACACAGGTGAATTTATAGCTGCAGATGGTGTTTTTGTTAAGCATCCATCATATTATACAATGCAGTTTAAGATAAGTTCTTATGAATTCAAGACGCCTACAGATGCAGAATCTGTAAAGCGTTATCTAAGTTCCGGGGCTATAAAGGGTATAGGCGCTAAAATGGCAGAACGAATAGTTAAGGAGTTCGGCGAGCAGACCTTTGAAATACTCGACAAAGAGCCGGAGCGTCTGGCAGATATTAAAGGAATAAGCTACAACAAAGCAATGGATATAGCACAGCAATATGCCGGTAAAAGAGATACCAGAAAAGCTGTTATGTATCTTTCGGATTATGGTATCCAGATGAATCTTGCCAATAAAATATTTAAAAAATACGGTAACAGCATATACACGATAATCACTGATAACCCTTATAAGCTGGCAGATGATATTGAAGGCATAGGCTTTAAAAAGGCAGATGCAATAGCGACAAAGGTAGGAATAAAGGGCGATTCTGATTTCAGAATAAAAAGCGGACTTTTATACTGTCTTAATCAGGCGACACTGCAGGGGCATACATATCTTCCATATGATAAGCTTAAATATCAGGCTGAGATACTGCTTGACGTCAAGATAACGGATTATGAACATTATATAAGTGATCTTGCTATTGATAAAAAGATATATATTAAGAAAAATGCGGATGACGTGCCAGATGATGAAAAGGATATGTCATACAGCATAAAGGAACAGGAAAGTGATGGACATACATCATGGAATGTATATTCAGCCATGTATTATCGCATGGAACAGAATGTTGCAAAGAATCTTCTTGAGCTTAATATACAATGTGATGAAGATACAGGAAATGTATATGAACGCATAGCAGATATCGAAAAATCAGAAAACATAATACTTGATGATATACAAAAACGTGCGGTTGCATTAGCGGCACTCAATGGACTTATTGTAATAACAGGTGGTCCTGGTACAGGAAAAACAACAACGATTAACGCCATAATAAAATATTTCGAAATGGAAAGACTGGATATACGGCTTGCTGCACCAACAGGAAGGGCTGCGAAACGTATGACAGAAACGTGCGGTGTTGAAGCACAGACAATCCACAGATTGTTAGAGATAGCAGGAGGTGGGCTTTCTGAGCTTGATAACGAAAAGCGTAATGCTTCTTCAAGTCTTGGCATGCATTTTAACAGAGATCAGGATAATCCTCTCGAAGCAGACGTAATAATAGTGGATGAGATGTCCATGGTTGACATTAACATTATGAATGCATTGCTTAAGGCAGTTCCAGTAGGTACAAGGCTTATACTTGTAGGAGATGTTGACCAGCTTCCTAGTGTGGGACCAGGAAATGTGTTAAAGGATATTATATCATCAGGATGTTTTAATGTTGTAAAGCTTGAGAAGATATTCAGACAGGCAGCAGAAAGTGAGATAATAACCAATGCCCACAAGATTAATAAAGGCGAACAGGTTACGTTAAACAAGTATAGCAAGGATTTTCTTTTTATACACAGACAGGGTTCTGAGGCCATAATAGCTGCATTAAAAACAGTTATTAAGGATAAGCTGCCAGGTTATGTCGGTGCAGATATAAACGAAATACAAGTGCTTACACCTTCAAGAAAATCAGCAGTAGGTGTTGAAAGACTTAACAATATTCTTCAGGATTTCCTCAATCCTTCCAGTGCATCCAAGATGGAAAAAAAGCACGGGGATAATGTTTTCAGGGAAGGCGATAAGGTTATGCAGATAAAAAATGACTATCAGCTTGACTGGACGAAAAAAAATGATCGTGGAATGGCTATAGAACAGGGAAGCGGAGTGTTTAACGGAGACACAGGGATAGTTATGGAGATAGTACCATTTAATAAAAGCATGACAGTAAGATTTGAAGATGGAAGATATGTCGAATACAGCTTTGATGATCTTGATGAGCTGGAGCTTGCATATTCAATAACAGTGCATAAGGCACAGGGAAGTGAATATCCTGCTGTTATTATACCGATGTATGCAGGTCCAAGAATGCTTATGAACCGGAATATTCTATATACAGCTATCACAAGAGCAAGAAAATGTGTGTGTATAATAGGAGAAGAGCCGGTGTTTATGCAGATGGCAAAAAATGAATCTGAAGCTAAAAGATACACTTCATTGGACGAAAGAATAAAGGAAATATCAGAAATTAAGTAGATTACATATGATAAAATGTGAAATTAAAAACAAAGAAAAAAGATATTTGAAAGAAAACTATATTTAAGGGGAAAATGTATTCAAAAGAAAAAAGATATTTAAAAGAAAAAATAGAAAAAATCATCCAGGATATAATAAAAAATACAGAAGATGTTTTGTATCCTCCGGCATGTCCCATATGTGGAAAACCGCGTGTAGTAAAGAACAAAGAAAGACTGGATATATGTCCGTGGTGTCTTGACAAAATAACATATGTTGATGAGCCGACATGCATAAAATGTGGCAAAGCTCTTGATGATGACAGGGAATACTGCCAGGATTGTATGAAAACAGAACATATTTATGACCAGGCAGTAAGCTTATATGAGTATTCAGATGGAATAAAGCAGTCGATATATAGATTTAAGTATCATAATAAGAGAGAATATGCGGCTATATATGCAAGAGAAATTGAAAGAATGTGTGGCATGGTTATAAGAGCATGGAGTCCTGATGTGATTATACCTGTACCAATACATGAATCAAAGCTTAAGCAGAGAGGTTATAACCAGGCGGAGCTTATTGCAGATGAACTTTCAGGCAGTATGGGAATTCCCATCAATAATAAATATATTATGCGTATCAGAAAGACAACGCCAATGAAGGAACTGAGTAATGAAGAAAGAGTTAAAAATCTTCAAAACGCTTTTCAAATCTGCAATAATAGTATAAGATATAATAAAGTATTAATTGTGGATGATATATATACAACGGGTGCAACGGTAGATGCGTGTGCAAGATGCTTTAAAGAAGCTGGGACAGATAAAGTATATGTGGTCACGTTGTGTATAGGAAAAGGATTTTAGACACAAGAATGGAGGAGAATTATGGATGTAAGAAATTGCAGAATGTGTGGTAAGTTATATAATTTTATAGGTGGTCCTTACCGCAATCTGTGTCCTAACTGTATAGAGAAGATGGAAAAAAAGTTTGACGAAGTCAAAGAATATATAGAGGAACATAAAGCTGCAACTATCAATGAAGTGTCAGAAGAATGTGATGTAAGCTCAAGACAGATAGAACAGTGGATAAGAGAAGAGCGTCTTATGATATCTGATGATTCACCTATAGGTATCAGATGTGAAAGATGTGGAGCAACAATAAGATCTGGCAGGTTCTGTGAAAGATGTAAGAATAAGATTGCTAACAATCTTGGTTCTATGTATGGAGAATCCAATGCGGCTGTTGAAAGCATGGAAAAGCGTGCATCAGCGGAAGCTAAAATGAGATTCCTCGATAAAGATAACAAGTAGAATTCATAAAAAGAATTTATAGCAGGAATTATAACAAAAATTATAATAAAGTAAGGGTGTGGACACTGAGATGTGTTTACATCCTTTTTTAAAGTCAGAGAAACTATATAAATATATAAAAATTTAAAAGTGTAATGAGTTTAAATATATTTACAACAAATAAAATAAACCTAAATATTTAAAATTAACAAAAATAAAAACATATTTAAAATAAGTGAATAAGTAGCTGAATAAGTGGAAAACATATTAACATCGCAAGCAATAAGTGCATAAAACTATAAATGTATCTGGTGAACGGCTTGTTTATTAAAATATGCATATTATGCATGGAATGGAGGTTAATATGGATAAAGATAGAAGGAATACAGTAAAGATAGTATCTACAATTATTTCACTTGGTATAATTGCAGCTCTTATTATTGGTGTTGTTTCGGTTATAAAAAATGTAAATGCTAACAGAAATGAAAGCGGCAATATTGTTAATTTGAACGAAACAGAGGAAAATGTTGCAATGAAGACAGAGGATGCAGAAGAAAATATAGATGAGTCAGATGCACAGGATGAGCTGTTAGAAGCAAACGCAAGGGGAAGAATGGCTGAAAAAAACGAGTCTGTGGAAAAGAATAATGATGAGCTGATGATATCTGATAAAGAAGATACAACAATGCAGGAAGAAGCTACAGTTCCACCAACATTATCATCTGAAGAGGTTATGGCAGAAGCTATGAGAAGTTTTACATTTGATGAAAGTAATAAAATGGCATGGCCGGTATTAGGACATATTACACTGGATTATAGTATGGATGAAACAGTGCTTTTTAAAAGTCTTGGAGTATATAAATGCAGTCCAGGGATCATTATAAACTCAGAAGTAGGAACTAATGTTGCAGCAGCAGCTTCAGGCGTAGTCACAGACGTTGCAGAGCTTTCTGAAACAGGTACAACAGTAACGGTATCTATCGGAAATGGATATGAGACAACTACAGGAATGATAGAAAATGTTAATCTGAAAAAAGGGGATAAGGTTACAACAGGACAGCTTATAGGTACAGTGGCAAGCCCAAGTGCATACTATATTGAAGAAGGTCCTGGGGTATATTTTAAACTTACACAGTACGGAGAACCAGTTAATCCAGATGCATATTTTGTTGAGTAGAAAATCAGCGCCTGCTTGCTAGATTGCGTTTATACCAGAAGTGAAATAAACATCAGCTGATATGTCTTTTTTGAAATGAATTTCAACTTTATCAATATACGGTACAGCAGGCGCTTAATATATATTTTTTAATTATTTATTTAGAAGAGTTTTCTATTAGTTCCATAATGATAGGAATAGCATTGCTTTCTTTGCTTTTAGCCATATTGTTTATATAAGTATGTCTGTTTTCATACAGTTCATTTACAGCATTTAAAAGAACTTCAGGAGTAAGGTCTTCCTCAAATATAACACTCGAATAACCATGCTCTTTAAAAGACTTTGCATTAAGTATCTGGTCGCCACGGCTTGCATTGGCAGAAAGAGGTATCAAAAGGTTAGGCTTCTTAAGTGCTAGCAGTTCACATATTGAGTTGGCACCCGCTCTTGATATAACAATATCACTTATGGCGAAAAGGTCCCGCATCTGTTCACTTATGTATTCAAACTGGATATATCCGCCTAGATCGTTAAGGGAGGTATCCATTTTTCCTTTTCCACATAGATGGACAACCTGAAAGCTTTTTAGAAGCTCTGGAAGAATCTTTCTTACTGCCTCATTAACGTGTACAGCACCAGTGCTGCCTCCGACAACCATTATTATAGGCTTATCAGTTGTAAATCCACACAGTTCAAGACCAGCAAGCTTATTACCAAGAAGAAGCTCCTGCCTTATAGGAGAACCAGTAAGCACAGCTTTATCCTTTGGAAGATATTTAACTGTTTCGGGGAAATTACAGCATATTCGTGTTGCTTTTTTCATAGCTATCCTGTTAGCCAGACCAGGTGTCATATCTGATTCATGGATGATAACAGGAATATGCTTATTTCCAGCAGCAAGTACTACTGGTACCGATACAAAGCCACCTTTTGAAAACACGATATCAGGTTTAATGCGGCGCATAAGCTTTCCTGCCTGAAAATAACCTTTGATAACCCTGAATGGATCAGTAAGATTCTTAAAGCTTCTATATCTTCTTAGTTTTCCGGAAGATATTCCGTAGTAAGGAATATCAAGGTCTTCTATAAGAGTTTTTTCAATTCCGTTGTACGAGCCGATATAGAATACCTCATATCCAGCCTCTTTAAGGCTTGGAAGAAGTGCTATATTGGGTGTTACATGACCAGCAGTTCCACCACCGGTAAGTACTATTTTTTTCATTATATTCTCCATTCTTGCGCTGCTTCTCAGCGCATCTCAAGTTTGTGCGTAAGCACAAATCTTGCGTGTGAAAAATCTTATTTTTCACACTATTCTCCAATTCTGTCAAAATATATTTTATCTACATCTTATGTGCGAATCTTTCCTTGAAAGAGCAGTGCTGACATAGTGGTTCTACAGCATATTTATTATGGAACCCCTTTGTAAATGCAGAACTTCTCTCACATTCCAGAATATTTTTAAGTGGTGTGTCAAAGATATTTCCAAGCTTCATAATACCATTGCCATCAAGACAGCATGGTGTTACAGTACCATCACTCAGTATAGCTATATGTGTTCTAAGTCCCTGACAGAAACCACGTTCATTGCAATAACTGCTGTCAAGCTCAGGCCATTCAAATGGACTCTGTACATTGACATAAAGATGTTTTTTTATAGTACAGTTTTTCTTTCCAAAAAGAGCTGGCTCATTTTTAGTATTCCATAATCTAAGAGATATCTCAGTATCTGTTTTTTCCAATATTTCATCACATGAGTAGAAAAGTTCATTTATATAGTTATCCATATCTATGCAGTCGTTATCATCTGCGCTATGCATAGATACATTTATCTGATGTACAGGATGTTTTATAAGAGTGAAAAGCTTCCTATAAAGCAGTGTGCCATTTGTTGTAAGGTTGACAGTAAGGCCGGCATCCTGGCACATGGAAAGAATAGTATCAAGTTCAGGATGCAGCATAGGTTCACCTTTTACATGCAGATATATGTAATTCGTATATGGTTTTATTTCGTCAAGAATATGTCCGAATTCTTCAATAGACATGAAATGTGGCGGACGTTTTGTTTCCTGGCAGAAAGAACATCTGAGATTACAGGTGCTTGTGATCTCTATGTAGATTCTTTTAAACCTGCTTACTGATCCCATTCTATTCTCCGTTTCTAAAATGTTTAATTAGCCTTGGCAAGGTACTGCTCGAGTGCAGAAGCAAGCTGATCTGGACATGATGTTGGCTTAAAACCACATTTGATACCTTTCATACGCTTAATAGCCTCGTTAACATCCATGCCCTCAACAAGTGCTGCAACACCCTGTGTATTGCCAGAGCATCCGCCCTCAAACCTAACACCTGTAACCTTATTATCTACTACATCGAATTCAATCGAACGTGAGCATACGCCCTTTGTTGTATATTTCATAGTCATTCCTCCGTTTTATGTTTTTTATTGTTATTATGCTTTGTATATGTCAGGGGGGAAAATTTCAGCATGCAGCTGTGGATGCATTTTAACACACAGTCACAAATGCATTTTAACACGCTACAAATGCATTTTAACATGCAGCCACAAATGTAATTTAGCACCTGGCATCATTCATATCATAAATGCTTATAAAGTATAACACATATTACAGTAATTAGCGAATTGACATCTATAAAATTCCTGTAAAATATGTGGGGAATATGAATTCTGAAAAATATATAAAGAAAAGATATAATAGAGAAGAAAAAAAGAGTGGGTATAAAGAGAAAATAAAAAGAGAAGATATAAAAGTAAATATAAGATAGATAAAAATAGATGTAAAAATAGATATAGAAAGCAGCATATCATAATGTTGAATGCAGCCAATTACTATGGTACTATATTTACGATGAAAATAAGTCGTTAAGTTATTGATATACGTGTAAAGACTTTGTCATAATCAGATAAGAAGGATGGTATAAGTAATGATAGGTATTATAGGAGCAATGGACGAAGAAGTAGCTCAGATTGTTGAAGTTATGCAGGTTGAACGAAAAGAGAACAAGGCTTGTATGACATTTATGGCAGGAAAACTTAATGGTAAAGATGTTGTAGTTGTAAGAAGTGGTATTGGTAAGGTTAATGCAGCTATATGTACACAGATATTAGTAGATGATTTCAATGCAGATTATGTTATAAATACAGGTATTGCAGGTTCTCTTAAGGCGGAAATTGATATAGCAGATATAGTTATATCAAGTGATGTTCTTCATCATGATATGGATGCAACTGGTTTTGGATATCCTCTTGGACAGATACCAAGAATGGATGTATTATCGTTTGAGGCAGACAAGAAGCTTATCGAGCTTGCCGATAAAGCGTGCAGGAAGGTACTGCCAGAGATAGGAACACATATAGGAAGAGTTGTAAGTGGAGACCAGTTTATATCAGATAAAGCGGTTAAAGAAAGAATCGCTTCTAACTTTAATGGCTGTTGTACAGAGATGGAAGGTGCAGCTATAGCACAGACAGCATATCTTAATAAGGTGCCATTTGTAATCTTAAGAGCCATATCTGATAAAGCTGATGATAGTGCTACTATGGATTATCCAACATTTGAGAAAAAGGCTATAGAAAATTCAGTTAAGCTGATAAAGGAACTTGTTTTGGAACTGTAGAAATGTTGTTGTATAGCTGATATATTGTTTGAGTAACTTATTATTTATCATGATTCTGCGGATCAGGTTTTATTCAACAACAAAATATGACCCATATAAGCAGTTCATTTTCTGCCTATTGGGTCATAATTACATTCAAAATCTCCCGGCAATCCAATCTCCCAGCAAAATAAATTGGATATTCAACTTCGATATAGAATACATATATGGGGATTGGGTGTGCTGTGCAAATGTCGATATCATAAAAATATTTTAACATTCACTAGTTTGAAGTCCTTTTAATATGTCATAAGCTGCCTGAATATCAATTATATATTAAGCAGTTCACTATATACTTTAAGTGCTCCATCAGTGTCGTGGGCAAGTACGCGCTTTGCAAGAACTTTTCCGAGCTGTACACCTTCCTGGTCGAAGCTGTTTATATTCCATAAGAAGCCCTGGAACATAATCTTGTTTTCAAAGTGTGCAAGTAAGGCACCAAGTGTGGCAGGTGTCAGGACATCACCAGTGATTATGCTTGAAGGTCTGTTACCCTTGAAGTTCTTGTTAAGATTCTCATCTGACTTACCGCAGGCAAATGCTACAATCTGTGCAGCTACATTAGCACATAACTTCTGCTGGCTTGTGCTGTCCTGTATAGTAACATCATTAGCAAGCTGACTGTTTCTAAAGCCGATAAACTGAAGAGGAACTATATCAGTACCCTGGTGGAGAAGCTGATAGAATGAGTGCTGGCCGTTGGTACCTGGTTCACCAAAGATAACAGGACCAGTTGGATAATCAACAGGTTCACCGAATCTGTTAACAGACTTACCATTAGATTCCATATCAAGCTGTTGTAAATGAGCAGGGAATCTGCTTAAACCCTGTGAGTAAGGAAGAACAGCTGTACATCCGTAACCAAGTACGTTGCGTTCATATACACCTATAAGAGCATCAAGCATTTCAGGATTCTTAAGTGGATCACTGTTCATGGAAAGCTTGTCCTCTGCTGTGGCACCATCAAGGAATGCAGCGAATACTTCTGGTCCAAAGGCGAGTGATAATACGGCACCACCTACAGATGAAGTAGAAGAAAAACGACCTCCAATGTAGTCATCCATAAAGAAAGCATCAAGATAATCAGAACTCTTGGCAAGAGGTGAGGTTTCACTTGTTACAGCAATCATATGTCTGGCTGGATTAAGTCCGGCTTTCTTAAGTGCATCTTTAACAAAAGATTCGTTAGTAAGTGTTTCAAGCGTAGTTCCTGACTTAGATACAAGTATAAATAATGAATGGGCAACATCGATAGAGGCAAGTATGGCAGATGCATCATCAGGGTCTACGTTGCTTATGAATTTAGCCTCCATTTTGAATGCATTATTCTTCTTAGCCCAGTTTTCAAGTGCTATGTACATCGCACGTGGACCTAAGTCACTTCCGCCGATACCTATCTGTACAACTGTAGTGAACTTTTCACCAGCTGCGTTAGTTATTTCACCGTTGTGTACTTTGTTGGCGAATTCGGCGATACGTTCCTGCTGGGTTTTATAGAAGCTTCTCTTATCAACACCATCGGCGTTAACAGCATCACCAAGCTGACCACGTGTCATGTGATGAAGTACAAGTCTTTTCTCGCCGGTATTGATTACTTCACCATTGTAAAGAGCCTTGAACTTATCAGCAAGCTGAGCCTCATCAGCAAGCTTTACAAGTGCATTTAACACCTCTGAATCAACTTTTTTAGCAGCGTAATTGTAGTTCAGGCCACATGCCATAGGAACATTATAGTTTTTCACACGTTCAGCTCCAGCCTCACCAGACATGACATCTGAAAGATTTACCTCTTTAGTCTTTTTTAGTTGTGTAAAAGACGTAAGTGTATCAAGATTATTCCAATTAATCATAAAAAATATCTCCTCCTTTTTTATCGTACATCAGTCATGGGCAAAATCCCCGTTGAATCCGACATCTAATTATACAAGAATTATACTATTATTAAATGTCGAAAACAAGGCACAAATCCGATATTTTGCCATAAAAAATCCAACATTTCACAATACCTTATGCTAATATTTTGACAATTAAGTCTAATAAATACATTGAAAAATATGTGTTCAGGACTTATAATGACGTTAGAAAACTTTTGTTATATATATTGCTAAAAGATACTGCCTGCAGATATAGAAAAGGAATCATATAAATGCAGGCGTATATATGGTATGGAGATTAGTGTGAAAAATAAGATTTTTCACACGCAAGATTTGTGCTTCGCACAAACTTGAGATGCGCAAAGAAGCAGCGCAAGAATGGAGGATTATTATGAAGATTCTTATGTTGGATGCATCTACATATGGTGAGGATGTTAACATAGACAAGTTCTATGCATTAGGTGAAGTAAAAAGTTATTCAACAAGTACAAGGGAGGAGGCGCTTAAAAGGGTTGCCGAGCATAATCCGGATGTCGTTATTATCAATAAGATAGCAGCAGATAAGGAATTTATAGATGCGGCTCCAGCTCTTAAGATGATAGCTGAGACCGCTACAGGATATAACAATATTGATATTATGTATGCAAGGGAAAAGAATATAAGAGTGGCTAATGTAGCCGGTTATTCTACAGATTCAGTAGTACAGCATACATTTGCACTTGGATTATATCTTATAGAGAAGATGAGATACTATGATGGATATGTAAAGTCTGGTGAGTATGCAAAATGTCCGATTTTTTCACATTTTTCAAATGTGTTCCATGAACTTACAGGAAAGACATGGGGAATAGTTGGACTTGGAACTATAGGAAAAGGAGTGGCAAAGATTGCTGCAGATTTTGGATGTAAGGTTATATATTATTCTGCGAGTGGAAAGACACAGGATGTTCCATATGAAAGAAAGGAACTTGATGAATTTTTGAAAGAATCAGACATTATATCAATTCATGCACCGCTGAATGAGAAAACACAGAATCTTTTTGATGCAGCAGCTTTTGATAAGATGAAGACAAGTGCCATACTCCTTAATCTGGGAAGAGGTCCTATAGTGAATGACACTGACCTTGCAGAAGCACTTGCTGATGGAAAAATAGCAGCGGCAGGACTGGATGTGCTTGGAAAGGAACCTATAGAGGCAGATAATCCACTGATGGAAATCAAGGACAGTACAAAGCTTGTTATAACACCACATGTTGCATGGGGAACAGTTGAAGCAAGAACAAGACTTATGGATGAGGTTTATGAGAATATAGCCGCATTTAGTAAAGGTGAAAAGAGAAATGTTGTATCATAATAAATGATATTGTAATAAAATGATAGAAAGGATATAAAATATATGCAGATATTATCAGTAACAGATAATGAATTCAGAAAATATGGTCGTATAGTGGATAATATTGATTTTACGGCACTTGTAGAGGAACTGAAAAGAACACCCATACCAGCGGGTGTTGTATATGAGCCGGCAGTAAAGGAGCTTGAAGCACTTCCGGTAAGACTAGATATATCAGCGGTTGCATATGGTGAGATGCCTGTGCAGATAGGTTATTGTAACGGACATAACTCAAAACTTAATGCTCTTGAGTATCACAGAGATTCAGAGATTAATGTGGCAGCAACAGATATGATACTTATGCTTGGACTTTTAACAGATGTGGAAAAAGACCATACATATGACACATCTAAAGTTAAAGCTTTTTTAGTACCAGCAGGAACAGCAGTTGAAGTGTATGCAACAACACTTCACTATGCACCTTGTGGTGTGGATGGAAATGGCTTTCAGGTAGCAGTAGTACTTCCAAAGGGAACTAACTATCCACTTACATCAAAACATGCAAGAGTGCACAATAATATTGCTGACAGTGAGGATGCACTTCTTGCAGCTACTAACAAGTGGCTTATTGGCCATGAAGAGGGTGGACTTGATGATACAGCATTTATAGGGCTTAAAGGGGTTAATCCTGATATAAACGGATAGTGCCATAGGTTAATAAATAATGCAGTATTAATCTTCTTCGATAACTTGCACTTCCATATAAGAAAAATCAATATCGTCAATAAAGTTATCGCTTGTGAAGCGTACCTTGGAATGACGTTTGAAGTCTGCTATATTCGAATCGAACCACATAGGTTCACTTAAGTCGAATTCATAGCAGGCTTCTTTTATTCCATCAAATATTTTTTTAGTCCTGTTAAGCTTTGGGTCGTCATTAACTGCGACCATATCTTTAATCATGTGGTTTGAACTGTCAAATAATTTACACCATAATCTAAACATATCTATATTTCCTTTTTTGTATTTATTTTATATTATTTTGAAATTTCTATTTGAAATTATTTTGATGCTTTCCTTGTTATTATTCTTAATAAATAAGAAGTCTTCTACAGAGTTTTTCTATAACTGCTTGGAGACTGTTTAAATACGCGTTTAAAGGTATCTCCAAATGTGTTGCTGTCAGAAAAACCACATTCACAGGCTATTTCGGTCATAGAAAGCTCGGACTGCCTTAAAAGCTCTGCAGCGGCATGCGTTCGTACATCAACAAGATACTCACGGAAGCGGTGTCCTGTAAATGCTTTGAATTTTTTGGAAAGACTGGATTCACTCATATTAAACATTTCTGCGGTGCCTGAAAGAGTGATATTGTCTTTATAATTAGCAAGAATATATTCAACTATGCGCTGTATAGTTTCATTAGATAAGTCCATGCGGGAAACTACATTATCTTTATAAGTCTGGCATCTCATGGCATATAAAAGAAGTTCATGAAAATAAGCTGTTGCATATGCAGGGGAAATGCTATCTACACCATGGAATTCATAGGATATTTTATCCAGCTGTTCTTTAATGTATGACTGTTTTCGTGCGGGAATCTGAACGACAAAGTTTCCTCCTAAAATGTCAGATATATCTGTTATTCCATGTTCGTTAAACCATAAAAGCTCTTCATCATCGAAGTAAAGAAGGCTTCTTATATTTTCTTCACCTGACATATAAGTAGTCATGTGCTCTACTCCAAAAGGAATGAGAGCTAGAGAACCTTTTTTTAGCATATACATATTTTCTTTGATATATAATGTACAGTTTCCTGATATAAGATATAAAAGCTCCCATCTGTTATGCGTATGAAAATGTGACATTTTGTATGAAGTAGGAACAGTTTTTATGTCTGGCAGAAAATTCGCCGGTATATATTCATGATGCATAAAATTACACCTTCTTTTATAAGTATTGTAAATACTTTATTGTTTAAAAGCTAACATATTTTAAGTGATTTTACAAGTTTCTTACAGTTTTTATGTATTAATATAAGTACAATATATATTATAATCAATTCATAGTTGCAACGTAGATAATAAAATATTTTTGACACTTATCATCTTATTATTTTAAAGAAAGGTATGGTAATAGATATGATACGAAGGAAAAGATTAGTTTCATCTATTATGGCAGGTATTATGTCGGGCCTGCTGGTTGTTGGAAATATAGGAGCATTTCCAGACAGAATTGTGGCGCAGGAGGGTACTGCTTTGCAGACAAAAAACATTTATACAGCAGTGAAGGATATAAACAATGATGAGAATAACTACAAGTCGCTTGATGTAAGCGATCCTATAGAGTTTGGAGGTACTTATATTAAGTACGATTCTGAAACTATACAGTTGTCTGAAACAGCGATTTATCTTGATGGTTCATTATCAGATGAAGTTGCTGATAAATATCCATATGTATATAACGATATTACAAAGGCACTTAGTGACAGCAGTTTAAAGAATGGAACAAAGGAAGCACCTATGACGGTATATGTGGCACCTTTCGTATACTGGATAGATGATCCAGCAGCTACTGATACTAAGCAGCCGGATAAGACATATGGTGTTCCTTATGGAATGATTATTAACAGTGATTATCTTACTATAAAGGGACTTACAAAGAATCCGTATAATGTAGTATTTGCTGGAAACAGAGGCCAGTCACATGCTTGTAATGGTAACTACACGATGTTTAGATTCAACTGTAAGGGAGCACTTACAGTAAAGAACATAACGATAGGTAACTATTGCAGCGTTGATCTTAAATATCCTCTTCTTCCAAAACTGGATACAGATAAGAGAACAAAAACTATTACACAGGCACAGCTTGCTGATATGTCTGGAGATAAGATGTTTGCAGATAACTGTAACTTTATCAGCCGTCTGAATCTTGATCCTATAGGCGGTGCAGCACGAAGCCTTTATAACAACTGCCATTTTGAGAGTACAGACGATGCGATTAATGGTAATGCAGTGTTTGTTGGCTGTGATTTTGATTTCTACGGAAACAGACCATTATATTCATCATATAACACAGGTTCAACGTTTTTAGGCTGTATCTTTAACAGTGTTGTTTTGAATGTTGAAGCTGAGCCAGTGCAGTACTTCACAAAGGAAGGCGGAACAATAACAGCAGTGGATTGTGCATATAAGAGCAACTTCAGTATTCCTTTTGGAATTGCATGGACAAAGTACCCAGATAAGTCACTTAAGTGCTATCAGTATAACATAACACATAACAATGAAAGCATAATAATAGCAGGAAAGGATGCTGCTGAAACGGTTGATATGACAGGAAAGCAGGTTCTTAATGCATATAGAATAGAAGATGGTGGAAAGGTATATTACAATACTTACAATCTTTTAAAGGGCAATGATAACTGGGATCCACTTGGCGTTAAGGATATAGCAGTTAAGAATGGTGCAGACAGCATAGCTACACAGCTTAATATAGAAAGCGAAGGTAAGGTAGAAGCTATAGAGTCAGGAACTGAAACAGCTAAGCTGACGGCAGGTGTTAAGTATTTCTATGGTGATACAGATAAGAATCAGAAGATTACCTACAGTGTGGCTGATGAATATAAGCCATATGTATCAATAGTTGATAATAAGGACGGAACATGCGTAGTTAATGGTACTAATAACGAAGATGAAGCAAAGGAAGTAGTTATTGAGGCAAGTACGGAGAGTGGCTTAAAAGCATCTATAGCCATAACAGTTAAACCAGGTAAGCTTGCAGCTCCATCATGGACAAAGCTTCCAGAGGTGGTTAACAATGGTGATGGCACACTTAAAGCAGATTATAAGCTGAATCTTGGTGACAGGGCAGATATGTCAGTTATTAACTGGTATAGATGCAGTGATGCAAGTGGAAGCAATCCTGTGTTAACAGCAGTGTCTACAATGAATAATCCTCAGTACACATATACACTTACAGCAGGTGATATAGGATATTATATCTGTGCTTCTGTTGCTCCAAAGAATATAAGAAGTGACTTAGGTGATGCGGTAAAAGTTGTATATTCAGAGGCTGTAAGTGCAAAGGATATTAAAGCTAAGAATTACACAACAGATTTTTCAGACTTCCCTACTGTTAAACAGTCAGAGATAAAGGAAGGCTTCTGGACAGTGGATTCGTACAGACCAGCAGATACAAAGAGCTTTGGAAGCTGGAAGGGTGAAGATACAGAAACACCTTGGGTATATGGTGAAACTGGTAACGGTTCAGTTGGTGCCGGAATTTATCAGGGAACACAGGGAGCAAGACTTATGTATACACCAGTTGAAGGCAAATATGGTGATATGACTGTCAAGGTTGTGGCTGATCCTGCAAAGACGGCAGGTCAGGGCTTTGGTAGTGCAGGACAGTATATGGATGTATGCATTAAGTTTGATACTAAAACACTTACAGGCTATGCATTAAGAATCATAAGAACAAGGGCATCTTCTAATGCAGTTACATTTGTACTTGTTAAGTATGATAATGGTAATACAACATATATATCAGATGAAGTTATAGCAACATGCTTCCTTACAGGATGCGAGATAACCTTAAAGGCAGAGGGAAGCAAGCTTACAGCACATGTAGAAACACCTACAGCACAGCTTGCAGACCAGGCAGCAGCTGGCTATGTTCATGTGGTTGACTTAAATGCAGATATAGAGGCTAACACATATGGCGGAGCAGCTATACAGCATACAGGAACAACAGGAACTGGTGGATGGCAGAATACAACTATGCTTCACAGCTTAAGCATAGAATGGGCTGGTGATACAAACCAGAATCCTGTTGTAGAAGAAACGACAGATAATCCATCGACAGATGAACCTTCAACAGGAGAGACTGCTGAAGATGAAACAGCACAGACTGATTCTACAGAGAATGTTAAGACAGCAGATACATCACATGCTGGTATATATGCTGCATTACTTACAGTGAGTGTTGCATCGCTTATAGCACTTGGATATGTCTGCATAAGAAAAAGAAGAATATAAAAAGAATATTAAGAAGATAATTGGAATCATAATCTAACATAATCCCGGTTTAAAGTTACATATGAACTTTAAACCGGGATTACTGTTTTATAAAGCTTGTAATGATTATCAAAAATCACATTAGCTTTATTAAATTAGTTTTACTACATTGTTTTTACTTTTTTTTTACTGATTCAGAAAATATTATATCATACTGATCAGATGGATATACCTGATATATGAAAGAGGATAGCAGTGTTTTGGCATTTTCAAGAGCCTTGTCGTATAATCCATTTGCTATGGCATCATTTAATGCCTCATCTGTTAGCTGCTTTAATGCGTCGTTATGTTCGGTAAGAGTTATAGGTGTAAATATGCTTGTACTTTCGTGGAGCACCTTGAAGGAATCAAGGTCAAGGTCGGCAGAAAGAGTTTTAACCTCAGGTACAGTTACATATATGTTATGCTTTGTGTCTTCTGTATCCCCCAAACTCCATGTTACATCACTGAAGTTGATTCCAGCCTTGATGTTAGTGTTATATGTGTATATATACTTTGATTCTGTCAGAGGTATAGATATATTAAAAAGCTTTCTGTCCTTAGTTTCAACACGCACAGACGTTGTTGTTACAGACTGTGTAGCCAGCTCGCCGATATTTTCAAAGCCTATCTGAGTGACCTTGCCATCTGTCTGGTAACTCGTTGATGCAGTCTTTTTAGTGTATATCAAGGCTATAACAAGCAGGGCTATTATTATAATGTTTATTATTGTTTTTAACCCTGGAAAATGAGGGCTTAATAAGGACCTTTTTTTAGTACGTTTTTTTGCTTCTTTCAAAGCTTCATTATCATGGTATTCTTTATTCATATTTTAATATTAATCTCCATTCATGTATTTTATATGATGTATATCAGTTATGACAACATGCATGTATCAATCACATCATAACACATAATTGTAATATTTTGGAAAAAATAAGATTAAAAATAAAGTTAAAAATAAAGATGAAAATAAAGGTACCCCGGATACCCGTTATGATAAAGGTATCCGGGGCTATAAAGCCTGTAAGTTTTGATGTGCGGAATAGCTGCCACACGGGGGATTAATAAATGCTGCTCATATCTTAAATAAAATATTGGCATTATCTATTAATGCTGGCACTAGTCCATATTTACATTGAGATGTCTTGGAAGACCATCAACCATGATTGGTGAAAGTTCAGCCTGAATCAATGGTCTTATGTAATGAATAAGGTCTTCTGTAACGAAATCATCTTCTGTAATCCACTCAAGTGGAACTTTCTTTTCGATGTTAGCAATCTGATGAACATCATGAGTTTCAGTGATGCACATATATGGATCATCAGATACTCTCTTAAGTACTACAACTTTACCAGTTTCACCTTCAAATGCAGCCTTTACAGCAGCACCACCAACGTTGAAGGCTTCAGTGATATCAGTACGTGAAGTCATGTGAGCTGCACAACGCTGAAGAGTAGATAACTCAATAGCTCTTGTCTTGATACCAAGTTCAGAACCTACCTTGTTGGCAAGGAACTTGGCAGAACCAGCTAACTGCTTGTGACCGAAAGCATCCACGAACTCAACATGCTCTGAAAGCTCGAATACATATCTTCCGTCCATAACCTTGATACCTTCTGAAACAGCAATAACCATAGAACGACCTTTAGAAGCTATCTCTTTAACTCTTTCAAGGAAGTGGTCGATATCAAATACCTTCTCAGGAAGATAGATAAGATCTACACCTTCACAATCTTCGCCTCTTGCAAGAGCAGAAGCGGCTGTAAGCCATCCGGCGTTACGTCCCATAATCTCAACTATTGTAACAGTTGGGTAATCATATACAAGACCATCACGGATAATCTCCTTCATAGTAGCTGCAATAAACTTGGCAGCACTACCAAAACCAGGAGTATGATCAGTAACAGCAAGGTCGTTGTCGATAGTCTTAGGAACACCCATGAACTTAATATCGCTTCCGATAAGAAGTGCATAGTCAGAAAGCTTCTTGATAGTATCCATGGAATCGTTACCACCAATATAGAAGAAGTATGATATATTAAGTTCCTTAAGAATCTCGAAAATCTTCTCATATGTTTCTCTGTCATCAGAGATTTCAGGAAGCTTATAACGACATGAACCTAAGTAAGAAGAAGGAGTTCTCTTTAAAAGGTCAATATCGATATCTGTCTTAATCTTTTCAGAAAGATCTACATACTGCTTGTCAAGAAGACCCTTGATTCCGTGAAGCATACCATATACTTTATTAGCCCCTCTGTCCTTGGCTGTCTTAAACACACCTGCAAGACTTGAATTGATTACGGCAGTTGGTCCGCCAGACTGTCCTACGATAACATTTCCTAACATAAATGTCCTCCGAATTATAAAAATAATTAAATAATAAAACTCAGGTCAGAATCCCTCGTGACTTCTAACCTATGACAAATATGATGCAAGGGTCGCAAGATCAAAGTCATATCATGCAGGCACGAAAGATTTTTGGATGTGAACTTTTAACTCTTACAACATAAACATTTTATTAAAATTATATTAACATAATTAGAGCAATCATACAACTCAAATGTGCTTATAAATTAAATAAATTCATAAATTTAGTAAAATCTTTAATCATATAGTGGAAACTTTCAAAAAATTTGTAGTATACTGATAATAAGCACAAGGTATATGACAGATATCTAAAAAAGACAATACATTACAAAGAAAACTATAAGCAGTAAAGGAGATGTACATTATGAGTAAACAGACATGGAAACCAGGAAATATGCTTTATCCAGTGCCGGCAGTTATGGTCAGCTGTCAGAGAGGTGAAGAAAAACCCAATATCATAACAGTTGCATGGGCAGGGACTATATGTTCGGATCCTGCAATGGTATCTATATCAATAAGGAAAGAAAGATATAGCCATGATATTATAAAAGAATCAGGAGAATTCGTTATTAACCTTACAACGAAAAAGCTGTGCCGGGCAACGGACTACTGTGGCGTAAAGTCAGGTAAGGATACAGATAAATTCAAGGATATGCATCTTACACCTGAAAAGTCAGTTAAGATAAATGCACCGGCTATTAAAGAGAGCCCTGTTAACATAGAATGTAAGGTGAAGGATATAGTGGAGCTTGGAAGCCATGATATGTTTATTGCCGAAGTCGTCGCTGTTAATGTTGATGAATTACTTCTTGACAGCAAGGGAACATTACATCTTAAGGATGCTGAACTTGTAGCTTATTCACATGGACAGTATTACGCACTTGGTGAACATCTCGGACGCTTTGGATATTCAGTTAAAAAAAGGTAAAATTATAAAAATAAAATATCTCTAAAGCGCGTAAAAACCCTTTACAAACAGTTATATGCGTGGTAGTATACAATTGTTACAAAAATGTTACGGAATTATTACACGGGGAAAGAATTCCATTGTATATACGATATATGGAGGAACGTATGACACGCATTACAAGATATGGAAGAAAGGTGAAAACGACCTTTATCTCAACTATGTTTGCAGCATGCATTGCAATAGTGATAGGTATTCCATTTGTATCTAAGAATATGTTTAACAATGATGTGGGATATTACAGCATATCAATTCGTGGTACACATGTTGGAGCAGCCAACACAGAGGAAGAAGTTAATGTGGCACTGGCAAATGCACGTCTGCAGTTAAGCCAGCAGCTTGATGATTATATATATATGGACTGTGATGTCCAGATTGATAAAGAAAACAGGGCTATAGCGTCAAGAATGTCAGAAAAGCAGCTTGAAAGTTCTATATACAGCCAGTTGTTTGACTGTATACTTGATGTTGAAAAGCAGCTTGCATATACTGTAAGAATAGATGATTATACAGTTAATCTGTCATCCAAGCAGGATGTAGAAGAACTGTTTTCAAAGCTTATACAGCCATATAACAGGGCTGATGAGTTTGAGCCGGTTATTAAGTCTAGTTCGGCAGCAGATGGAACATATATAGTGTCTATAGATAAGAATGAGGAGACAACGGTGCAGGATACACAGATAGTTGCATCATTCTTTGAAGACAGTACTGGTTCTAACGGTGAAAGCAAGAAGACACCAGATGAGATACAGTCTATAGGTTTTGCACAGAATGTATCTGTTAATGCTGTATATGCTGATAAGGTAGAGGTATCAACAGTACAGGAAGCTTATGATACAATAACAAAGGTAAACAATACCAATGTTTATTATATTGTTAAAGAGGGCGATACTCTTGAGAGTATAGCTAAAGATAATAACATAACAGTTGAAGATTTGTTAAAGCTTAATACTAAGTTAAAAGAGGACTCAGTTATAGTTCCAGGTGATGAGCTTGTTATAACAGTGCCTGAGTCAGATATAACAGTAGTGACAACAAAGCAGCTTTCTTATGAGGAAGATTACAACGCAGAGCCTGAGTATCTTGATGATAACAACAACTATAGAGGTACGAATTATATTCTTGATGAAGGAACAACGGGACATCATTCAGTAGTAGCAACAGTTACATATGAGAATGGTAAAGAGGTTGCAAGACAGATAACAAGCGAGAATATAACAGTTGAATCAAAGCCGGCAAAGATAGCAGTTGGAACACTTACACCACCAACATATATAAAGCCTGTCAGTGGTGGAACATTTTCATCAGGTTATGGTTCAAGATGGGGCACAACTCATTACGGAGTTGACTGGTCATGCAATCAGGGAACATCAGTTAAGGCTTCAAGAGACGGAGTAGTAACAAGGGCTGGATGGTATTCTGCTTATGGATATTGTGTAGATATACAGCATGAAGATGGCAGCATGACAAGATATGGACATAACAGTAAAGTAACAGTGACTGCCGGCCAGCAGGTAAAGCAGGGTGAAGAGATAGCTCTTAGTGGCAATACTGGTGATAGTACAGGACCACATGTGCATTTTGAAATATGGATAGATGGCAGAAGAGTGAATCCACTTGATTATGTAAACAAGAATTAAGTTAACTTATGAATAAGGGCGTGGATATTAATAATCCATGCCCTGTTTTAAACTTTATGGATATATAACGTTGACATAATAAAAAGGTATGATATAATCATTAAGATATTGATTTAAATACCAATATTATTTTAGATAATAAAGTAAAAGTATACACATGATGAATGTTTTGACGGCTTTATGTCACTAATGCATGATAGTTGTTTTTGTGATAAGCCGTGAATACCATGATATATTGAATATAAATGACAGATATGTCGATAATTAATAAAGAAACTAAAGCAGGAAACTAAAGTTTTAGATATGATGAGTAAGTGATATTGAGGTGCAAAGTATGGAACAGTATGTTGTCAAAGGTGGAGTGCCACTTTGTGGAGAAGTGTCCATAGGTGGAGCTAAGAATGCAGCACTTGGTATTCTGGCAGCAGCGATTATGACAGATGAGACCGTAACAATAGAGAATGTACCTAACGTGAGAGATACAAAGGTGTTGCTTCAGGCAATCGAAGGAATAGGTGCAAAGGTAAAATATATATATAATAATACAGTTCAGATTAACGGCGGATCTATATGTGATCTTAATGTTGAATACGAATATATAAGAAAGATAAGAGCATCATACTATCTTCTTGGTGCGTTACTTGGTAAGTACAATGAATCTAACGTAGCACTTCCAGGTGGCTGTAACATAGGAAGCAGACCTATAGACCAGCACCTTAAGGGCTTTAAAGCACTTGGTGCCAAAGTGAACATAGATCATGGAGTTGTCAGCGCTAAAGCAGAAAAACTGGTTGGCGGACACATATATTTTGATGTTGTAACAGTAGGTGCCACTATTAACCTTATGATGGCAGCATGCATGGCTGATGGAGAAACTATCCTTGAAAATGCAGCTAAGGAGCCACATATAGTTGATGTAGCTAACTTCCTTAATGCCATGGGAGCTAATATCAAGGGTGCTGGTACAGATGTTATAAGAATAAGGGGCGTTGAGAGACTTCATGGATGCACATATTCTATAATACCAGACCAGATTGAGGCAGGAACTTTCATGATGGCGGCAGCAGCTACACATGGAGATGTTGTCATAAAGGACGTTATTCCTAAGCATCTTGAGTCTATAACTGCCAAGCTTCATGAGATGGGCTGTCAGCTCATAGAAGGTGACGACTGGATAAGGGTTATAGCAGAAGGTGAGATAGGAAGTACTAATGTTAAGACACTTCCATATCCTGGCTTTCCAACAGATATGCAGCCGCAGATAGCAGTTGCACTTGCACTTGCTAACGGTTCAAGCATGGTTACAGAGAGTATATTTGAGAATAGATTCAAGTATGTTGATGAGCTTAACAGGATGGGTGCTAAGATTAAAGTTGAGGGCAATACAGCTTATATAGAAGGTGTTAGGCATTTTACATCAGCACAGCTTTCAGCGCCTGATTTAAGAGCTGGAGCAGCACTTGTGATCGCGGCACTTGCGGCAGAGGGCATATCAGAAATAGACGATATAGAGTATATCCAGAGAGGATACGAAGATTTTGAAGGTAAACTTTCAGCACTTGGTGCTGTTATAGCAAGAGTAGATTCTGAAAGAGAACTTCAGAAGTTTAAGTTGAAAATAGGATGATAATAGACTGCGGAGAATAATATTGTGCAGATATCTGGAGTGATAATGGCAGATTTATCACAAGATATCGCAGGCATGATATATTTCCGCAGTTTTTTTATATATTTTTATCATTTTTTTACAAATATTCTGTTAAAATATGTTAAACTATTATCATGATGGTTGTAAATATATTAATATGACTTATATGGAGAAAACATGAAATTAAAAGATAAGTTAAAGGTTTCATTCTGCGTTATGGTTATACTTCCGGCGCTGCTTTTATGCGTGTTTGTTGTCGGAATATTTAAGATACAGTCGGATAGTATATGCAAGACATATAATGTAGAAGACGATACGGTACTGTTATATTTTTATTCGCCTATGACATTGTTTGGCAGTATTACAGATGATGTGTATGAGCAGATAAAAGAACAGGCAGAAGAAGAACCAACGACATTTAACAACAGGGCATACCTTGAGTCACTTGGTTCCACATTAAATGACAGACTTTCAGAGCTTGTTGTAAGAAAGAATAATAATGTCATATATAATTCAACACAATATTCAAACACAGATCTTGCAAGGCTTCTTCCAGAGTATGAGACAGATGAGAACAACATAACGGATGTTGCTACATATAGAGGTGGCATATATCATAGTCTTATAAAACAGGTAGACTTTTCAGACAGCTTAGGAAATATATACAGTGTGTCTATCGTCACATCTGTTAAGCAGAGCATACCACAGATAAGACAGATGCTATGGCAGCTTGTTTTTATCATCATCATCATACTTGTCATAACCAGCCTTGTGCTTAACCTGTGGATATACAGTTCTATCATCAAGCCGGTTAACAAGCTGAAGCTTGCAACAGATAATATAAAAGAAGGAAACTTTGACTTTGAGATGCCAAGGGTTCCTGATAACGAAATAGGTGATGTGTGTAAGGACTTTGAAGAGATGAGACTTATACTAAAGAAGTCATCAGAGGATAAGCTTCAGTCAGATAAAGAAGAGAAGGAGCTTATAAGAAATATATCACATGATTTAAAGACACCGCTCACAGCTATTAAAGGCTATGTTGAGGGTCTACGTGATGGAATAGCCGATACTCCGGAAAAACAGGCAAAGTATATTAAGACTATTTCCAACAAGGTTAATGATATGGATAAGCTTATAGATGAACTTACTATATATTCAAGACTTGATGCTAACAGGATACTATATACATTTATAAAACTTAATGTTTCAGATTATTTTGATGACTGCTGTGAAGAAATAGGCACAGAACTGGATGCCTCTGGCATAGAGCTAAACTACAGGAATCATATAGACAAGCCGGTAACGATAGTCGCAGACCCAGAGCAGTTAAAGAGAGTTATCAATAATATAATCAGCAACTCAGTCAAGTACATGGTAGAAGGCCGTAAGGGAAAGATAGATATAGACCTTTATGACGAGGGCGAGTATGTACATGTTGTCATGGCTGACAATGGCAAGGGTATAGCTGGCAAGGATATTTCAAGAATATTTGAAAGATTCTACCGTACTGATGAATCACGAAACTCCAAGCAAGGCGGCAGCGGCATAGGACTTGCTATTGTCAAGAAAATCGTTGAAGACCATAAAGGCAAGATATGGGCAGAGAGTGTTGAAGGCGAAGGAACTACAATGCATCTTAATCTGCTTAAGTATAATGAGAATAACCAGCTTGGAATTCTGCAAAAATAAAATATAAAAAGAATAGAAAGGGACAATTGTATGAGCAAAGTATTGATAGTTGAAGATGAGGAAGCAATCGCAGATATTGAAAAGGATTACCTTGAATTAAGTGGATTCACGGTAACAACATGCAAGGATGGAACAACAGGTCTTGCAGAGGCACTTGACGGGGATTATGACATATATATTCTTGATGTCATGCTTCCAGGTGTAGATGGTTTTGAGATATGCAAAAGAATAAGAGAAGTTAAGAATACTCCTATTATCATGGTATCAGCTAAAAAAGAGGATATCGATAAGATAAGAGGACTTGGCGTAGGTGCTGATGATTATATGACGAAGCCTTTTAGTCCAAGTGAGCTTGTTGCCAGAGTTAAGGCACATCTTTCAAGATATGAAAGACTTGTAAACAGTGCCCAGCCTGAAAATGATATTATCGAAATAAGAGGCATCAGGATAGATAAGACAGCCAGAAGAGTATTCGTTAATGGTGAAGAGAAGATATTTACAACTAAGGAATTCGATCTTCTTACATTCTTAGCAGAACATCCTAATCATGTATACACTAAGGAAGAGCTTTTTAAGGAAATATGGGATATGGATTCTATCGGTGATATTGCAACCGTTACTGTCCATATTAAAAAGATAAGGGAAAAGATAGAACTTGATACAAGTAAGCCACAATATATCGAAACGATATGGGGGGTAGGCTACCGCTTTAAGTTATAATACATTACAAAAGCCTGTTTAGAACATATATCCATAAGAACCTTAAATATATCGTCCTGTTTTGGATATTATAAAACTATGAGTGATTTATATGACAGAAAGAAGGATAAATATGATAATTGAAAAGGAATATTTTGATTCAGAAGAAGTCAGGAAAGCGAATGCCATGAATGATAAGACGATGGCACCACCAAGAAGAATACGTCTTGCGACAACGGACAGTAACAAATATTATGCCAAAGCTGTATTTGTAGCCGATAAAGAAAATATAATTACCGGTGAGCTTCTTTACAGACCGGATTTTCAGGAGTCAGAAGAGGGAGTGGCATTCAGTGAGGTTGTTGTTAAGCAGACAGCAGATGTGGAAGAATATTTCAAGAATCTTATAAGGTTTGAAGGCTATAAAGTGATTCCGGAAGAATATGATGAGAGTGATATGCTTATGCATTATGATGAGCTGAGCATACAGGCTAATAAGCTTTTGTTTCTTGAGAGCAGGGAGGAGTAGATATGACAGATACGCAGAATGAGGCGTTTAAGATGCCGGTAAACAAGATACGGCTGTTTGAGCATGGGGCTCCGGGTTCGCAGAACCTTAAGCTTACAAGAAAATATTACACTGAGGATATGCCTGATGGAAGAGTAAAGCATATAGTGCAGAACATTACAGATCCGGATATTGTTCCTTACATACCTGATGGTATTGGTAACAGTACAGACAGACAAAGGATTCCGGCAGTATTGATTATTCCAGGAGGTGCGTTCAGACGCCTTGTATACAACTTTGAAGGTGAAGATGTTGCAAAGTGGCTTAATAGTATGGGAATAGCTGCATTTGTTCTTGAATGCAGACTTCCATCAGATGAACATGATAATGCAGAGGATGTCCCACTTATAGATGCTATGCGCGCAATGAGAGTTATAAGAGGAAGGGCGCAGGAATTCGGTATAGATGAAGCTAAGATAGGCGTTATGGGCTTTTCAGCAGGAGGCTTTATGGCAGCGTTGTTATCAACAGCGTATGAAAGTGATGTGTATGCGGATTATAAGTATAAGGATGAATATGATAAACTGTCGGCAAGACCAGATTTTGCTGTTTGTTCATATCCGGTTATAAGTATTGACGATTGTATTGAAGCAGGTAAAAGATATATGTCTGAGGAACAGGTACTTGAGATAATCAGCGACAGTGAGACAAAGATACTGCATAAGTATAATCCGGATAAGCTTGTAAGACCGGATATGCCGCCAGTATTTATATGTGAAACGGATGATGACAGAACAACATTATCTGAGAACAGTGTGGGCTTTTATATGGCAGCAAGAAAAGCCGGGGTAAGTGCGGAACTTCATATATTCAGAACAGGTGGACATGGTTATGGCTGTGGTGATGATTTTGCACAGACTGGTGAGTGGAAAGTGCTTTTTACAAAGTGGATTGAGAGTATTGGAATTATTTAGTTATGTTGGATATAATATATGAGGATAAAGATAAGATTATATTAAACAAGCCGGCGGGACAACTGTCACAGAGCGGAAAGTCGTTTGAGATGGATCTTGTAAGTGAAGTTCTTACATATAGAAAAAGCAAGGGTGAAGAAGCTTACGCAGCTATAATAAACAGACTTGACCGTCCTGTATCAGGGCTTGTGCTTATGGCTAAGAATAAAAAGGAAGCAGCAAGATTGTCTTTGCTTATGCAAAAAGAAACACTTTGTAAACATTATCAGGTACTTGTGTGTGGAAAACCAGAGTCCGATGAGGGCGAGCTTGTGGATAATCTTATAAAAGATGCAAAGAATAATGAATCATCGGTAGTTTCAAAAGGAACGGCGGGTTCTAAGGAAGCAAGACTTAAGTACAGGCTTCTTTCTTATGATGAAGAAGCAGACATATCAAGGCTGGATATTCATCTTATAACAGGCAGACATCATCAGATACGTGTACAGCTTGCTTCAAGAAATATGCCGGTTGCTGGTGATGGAAAGTATGGTGGGAATATGGCGGCTATGGCAGCTGAAAGGATAAAAGGCATACGTATTAAGCGTGGATGCATAGCGTTATGTGCGGTTAGTCTTAAGCTTGATGGCAAGTTATACGAAGTGAAACCAGGATTTTAGATATAGGTATAAGATAATCACCTCTGTGGAATACTTCTACAGAGGTGATTATTTATGTGCAGAGAGGAAAGAAATGTAAAAGAAAATAAAGAAGAGTATAAAAAAGAATATCAAGATAAAGAATATAACAGGAAACTGAAATACCTTGCCGGGATTGTAGTTATAACATTTTCTGTATATGTGAGCTTTAAATATCTTCTTGTATATGTGTGGCCATTTGTGCTTGGCGCGCTTGCTGCACTGCTTCTTGAAAAGCCAGTAAACAGTATATATATGTGGATATGCAAAAGGATAAGGCTGGATAAAAGAAAAGTACATGCACAAAGAATTAAAGAACATCGCATAAAAAGCATAATAGCCACAATTATAATGTTAATAATATCTGTTGTTATAATAATATTGCTTGCTGCAGCAGTTATAACAGGAGCGAATGAGATAAGTGATTTTTTAAAGAACTGGGATTACAATACGATAGGTATAAGGCAGCAGACTGCCAAGATATGCCTTGAAGCGGATGATTTTCTTGGACTTGATGGTGGATGTTGTCTTGATACTCTTATAATGTGTGGACGCAGGCTGGCAGGTATAATGCCTGAAAAGATATTTCATATATCTGTACCTGTTATAAAAAATATAGTTATAGTGGCTGGAGGTCTGGTTGTTGGCTTTATATCAGTTATATATCTGTCAACAGATATGGATGAAATAAGGACACAGATACGTGACAGTGTGTTTGTGGAAGAGATAAGGATGCTGTGGCATGAGGTAAAGAGACTTATCAATGTATATTTTAAAGTTGAATTAAGAATCATGTTTATTAATTCAGCTATAAGCATGGCAGCATTTTTTATAATAAAAAGTCCATATGCAGTCATGCTCGGAATAATAGTTGGAGTTGTTGATGCACTTCCGGTATTTGGGACAGGTACGATACTTATACCATGGATGTTGTTTAATCTGATTATGAAGAATTTCTTATCGGCAGTGGTTGTGCTTGTGACATATGTAATAACTTATTTTGTACGTGAGATTATGGAGTCAAAATGTATGGGAGACAAGCTTGGAATATCGCCTTTTGCCATGCTTGTCATTATATTTGTCGGACTGCTTGTGTATGGTATTCCAGGCTTCATAACCGGTCCTGTGAGCTTTGTTATAATAAAAGCACTGGTTTTAAGGCTTAGATGTGTTATGAAGATGGATGAAGCATAGAAAAAGGAATAAAAGAAAATGCATAATAAAAATGTGATAAAATAGGCTCTTCTGGGGTAATGGTGGGTTAAAAAACATAATAAAAGAAAAACATAATAAAAGAAAAATACAATAAAAGAAAAAACGGAATATATGAAAAGTGCCTTGAAATTAATCAGGTCAGATGTTAAACTAATACAGATTATGTGACACATTTAACAGATAGCGCAGATAGCGCAGGAATGAGGTATATTTATGGCAGAGGATAAGAAGTTAGTAGAAGCGATTACTTCCATGGATGTAGACTTTGCACAGTGGTACACAGATGTATGCAAGAAAGCAGAGCTTATGTCATATTCAAGCGTTAAGGGATGTATGATATTTAAGCCGGCTGGATATGCAATCTGGGAGAATATAAAGAACGAGATGGACAGAAGATTTAAGGAAACAGGTGTTGAGAATGTATACCTTCCTATGTTTATTCCAGAAAGTCTTCTTGAAAAGGAAAAGGATCATGTAGAAGGGTTTGCACCAGAAGTAGCGTGGGTTACTTATGGAGGACTTAATCCACTTCAGGAAAGAATGTGTGTAAGACCAACATCTGAAACACTTTTTTGCGATTTCTACAAGGATGAGATACAGTCATACAGAGATTTGCCAAAGGTATATAACCAGTGGTGTTCAGTAGTAAGATGGGAAAAAGAAACAAGACCATTCCTTCGTTCAAGAGAATTCTTATGGCAGGAAGGACATACAGCACATGCAACAGCAGAGGATGCAGAAGCACGTACACAGCAGATGCTTAACCTTTATGCACAGTTTTGTGAAGAGGTGCTTGCTATACCTGTTATCAAGGGACGTAAGACAGATAAGGAAAAGTTTGCAGGTGCAGAGGCTACTTATACTATAGAAGCACTTATGCATGATGGTAAGGCACTCCAGTCAGGAACAAGCCACAACTTTGGAGATGGATTCGCTAAGGCGTTTGGCATACAGTATACAGATAAGGATAACAAGCTTAAGTATGTTCATCAGACTTCATGGGGAACAACAACAAGACTTATCGGTGCTGTTATCATGACACACGGTGATAACTCAGGACTTGTACTTCCACCTAAGGTTGCACCAGTTCAGGTTGACATCATACCTATCATGCAGAAGAAGGAAGGCGTGCTTGATAAGGCTTACGAAGTAAGAGATGCTATAAAGGCAGCGGGTCTCAGAGTTAAGGTTGATGATTCTGATAAGAATCCAGGCTGGAAGTTCTCAGAGCAGGAAATGCGTGGTATCCCTGTAAGAGTTGAGATGGGACCAAGAGATATTGAAGCTAACCAAGCTATCGTTGTACGCCGTGATACAAGAGAGAAGATTACAGTAGCTATTGACGAGCTTGCAGCTAAGCTTCCAGAGATACTTGATACTATCCAGAAGGATATGCTTGAAAGAGCAAGAGCACATAGAGATGCACATACATATGTTGCAGTTAACTATGATGAGTTCAAGGAAACAGCAGCTAACAAGCCAGGATTTATCAAGGCTATGTGGTGTGGTGACCAGGCATGTGAAGATAAGATTAAAGAAGATACAACATGTACTTCAAGATGTATGCCATTTGCACAGGAACAGTTAAGTGATGTGTGTGTATGCTGTGGCAGACCAGCTAAGAAGATGGTTTACTGGGGCAAGGCATACTAATAATATATGATGCCAGGGTCAAAAGGTCTAAACCCACATGAGCTTGCTCATAGGTGGGTGAAAAACATTGGGACCCGCCACGATATGAGCATAAAAGTGGGATGATAATCCCCTGATATGCGAATATTGGTGAGAATATATATTACATATTTCAGATTGTTCAGATTGATTCGGATTAATTCAGAGTAGTTCAGGCTAATTCGGAGTAGTTCAGGCTGGTTTAGAGTAGTTCAGGCAGATTTAGACTGGTTCAGAGCAGTTCAGGCTGGTTCGGATTAAATCAGATTAAATTAAGCGGAAAATCCATAGGTAAATGTGGGTTTTCCGTTTTTTGATTTTTACTTAAAAAAATTCCTATCAAAGTATCGTGAAAAATTCATTTGTATTGTAATGCAAATGGGGGTTAAGTAAAACATCCAGACAACCGATAAACTTATCATAAAGAAATAAAAAAGTTTTTTGTTTATAATAGAAAGAGAGGCGGTTAGTATGCGTATAGATGCTTATAATGCTGTCAGCCAGGTATACAAGACAAGTGCTTATGCCAGGGAAAAAGGCATGGCTGTTAAGAAAACTGAAAAAGACAAGTATGAATTATCAGATACAGCCAGATTATATAATACAGCTAAGGCAGCAGTTAGTGAAGCTTCTGATGTAAGACTTGATAAAGTCAACGACATCAAGGCACGTATTGCAGCCGGAACATATAATATAAGTTCAGAGGCAGTAGCCGAGAAGATGCTTGGCAGTGTATCTACATTGACATTCTGATGAAAAAGAATGCATATGGTCAGAGAATGCATTGGGATTGTGCATTGTTGTACAGTTTTATAGTTTGCTGACACGATAATCTTAAGACGGAGGAGCATATATGGCAAGCCTGATAGATTGTTTAATCGAAGACCTTACGAATGAGAATGATGGATATGAGAAGCTCCTTAGTCTGTCGAATGAAAAAACATCTGCCATAGTAAGTGGCAATATCGAAAAGCTTCAGGAGATATTTACAAGAGAGCAGAAGCTCATAGAAGAAGTAGATGTATATGAGAAAAAAAGACAGGAAGATGTGAAGGATATATGTAATGTGCTAAGACTTCCATATGAAGAGATAAAGGTTGAACACATAGTACAGATACTTGAAAAGAAAGCTAAAGAGCATGATGCTCTTCAGAACATATATCTTAAGCTTAAAAGAACACTTAGCCAGCTTACAGCGGTTAACGAGAACAATAAGCTGCTGCTTAAAGAATCTATGGATATGATTCAGTTTGAGCTTGATCTGGCAAGAAACTCAGTGTTGAAGCCACAGACAGGCAACTATGGAAGAACAGCTTATGAAGAACAGGAAATAACAGGTGCTACAGGATTTGATGCAAAGCAGTGATATAAACTAAAGAAAAGTATTAAAACAGATAAAAGATTATAAAAGATTACATTAAGTCTGGTATGTGGAAAAGGATTGAAGCAGACTAGACTTACATATAAGTATAGAATAATATCAGATATAATATAAGAATCACATTTTCAAAGGATTGAATTGGGATGTTTAATGGTACTGCGGTATTAGAACCAGTTTTATTTTTGATAGTGTGATTTTTTTAATGGAGGAATTATGGCAAACGGAATGGGGTCGCTGATGGTAGGAGCCACAGGCTTAAGATCGTCACAGACAGCACTTAATACAACAGCACATAACCTTTCCAATGTTAATACAGAAGGGTATACAAGGCAGCAGATAACATTTGCAGATTCAACATATGCTAACGTGTTTTCTAAGAGCCTTAACAAAGGCAAGTATGGCTTAGGTGTAGATATAGATGCGATAAGCCGTGTAAGGAATGAGTTCATAGACAGGTCATACAGAACTGAAAGTTCAAGACTGGGATTCTATGAAAGTCAGGCTAATGCGGTATACGAGGTTGAAGACTGGTTTGGTGAAATGCAGGGAGTTACTTATCAGCAGCATATCACAAACCTTTACAATGCAGTAAACGAACTTACAAAGAATCCAACAAGTACTATAGCCAGGTCATCACTTATACAGAATGCTACAGCATTCATAGACCGTTCAGAGGCTATATATAGTGGACTTAAGGATTATCAGGTTACGCTGAATACCGAAGTAAACAACATGGTGGAAAAGATTAATTCACTTGGACAGAAGATATATAATCTTAACAAAGGCATCGTTAAGGTCGAAGCGGAAGGTGTGGAGCGTGCGAACGATTTAAGAGATTCAAGAGATCTTGCACTTGATGAGCTTAGTAAGTATATAGATATTGATTATTATGAGACAAAGGATGGCGAAGTAATAGTTAGTGCTGAGAATGTCCCATTTATAACAAAAAATGATATCGCAAAGATGAGCGTAAGAGAAGAAGGAACATATGGACTGCTTATACCTCAGTGGGAGGGATATCAGCAGGATGTATATAACTTTGACAAGCAGGCAAACAATGCCAATGACACAGATAAAGGCAAGCTTAAAGGACTGCTTATCGCAAGAGGTGTTATAGAGGTAAACTACACAGATATTCCAGTAATGCCTGAAAGAGCAGACTATGATCTTACAACAGAGCAGGGTATGGCAGAATATAATAGTGCCATGGATGCGTATCAGCAGAAGCAGGATTACTATAACAAGTATATAGAGCCATCAGCTATCCTTAGTGCTATAGCAGGCTTTGACAAGCTTGTAAATGGAATAGTAACAGCCATGAATGATGTTTTATGTCCGGAAACTACCATGGATACAACAAAAGAGCTCACAGATGCAGATGGCAATATATTAAAGGCAGAGAAGTATGCATACAATGCATCGACACATGATGTGCTTTATGACAGCCATGGCAATGTAGTTGCCGGAAAAGAAAATGGTGATGGAACATACAGTTATGAAGCATCTGAAAAGCTGTATGTTGATGCTAATCAGGAAGAAACAGAGAATATAGACAGCATGACATACAAGATACTTGATATGAGCAAGGCTGGATATGGCATGGATGACGATGAAACAAGAGGTGTTGAACTCTTTAAAAGAAACGGTACAGACAGATATAAGCAGATCACAGGTGCAGATGGCAGTACAATATATGTAAGAAACAACCTGAATGTTACCGGCTTTGAAACTGACTATACACTTGGTAATCTGATTGTCAATCCTGAGGCTTCACAGAATGTAGGTACACTCCCTCTTTCTACAGAGCATGGCAAGGAGGATTTCTCAAAGGTAAATGAGCTTATAGATACATTCAGCAAAAAGTTTGCATCACTTAACCCTGAGAACTATGCAAAGGCAGATTTCAACACATTTTACAATGATTATATAGGTGAGTTTGCTACGATGGGAAGCGTGCTTACCAAGTATGTCAACAACCAGACAACCATGGTCAATGGTTATGACAACCAGAGACTGCAGACATCAGGTGTATCATCTGATGAAGAGCTTCAGAAGATGATTAAGTATCAGCACGCATATAATGCGGCTTCAAGATATATCAACGTAGTAAGTGAGATGATAGAACATCTTGTTACATCACTTGGACATGCATGATGAATAACAGAGGAACCTTTTGCCACTTACATCATGATTTGATAATAATGGCTGGCTTATTTTAGAGCAATCAGCAGACTTAGAAACAGTAAGTTGGTTAAAGAGACTATAGGAAACAACAAGAATGGAGAAATAATATGGCATCTACATTTTTTGGTTTATCAATATCATATAAAGGACTTCAGGCAGCGCAGACATCCATAACAACATCAGCGCACAACCTGTCAAACATTAATACAGAAGGCTATACAAAGCAGAGTGCAGAGTTAAAGGCAGCTGACTCGTTAAGAACATTTTCATCATACGGAACTATAGGTGCCGGTGTTGATGTTGTCGGCATCAATCAGACAAGAGACAGCTACTATGACCAGAAGTATAGAAACAATATGTCTAACTATGGACAGTATGAATCAAAGAACAACTACATGACACAGATAGAGGACTATCTGAATGAGTTTATACTTAACGGATTCTCTAAAGAATACAGCAACTTCTTTTCAGCAGTTAACCAGCTGACTATAACACCATCTGATGAATCGGCAAAGAACCAGCTTATAAATAACGCAAAAAGTATGTCGGATTATTTCAACACACTCTCAACTAACTTGAGAAATGTGCAGTCAGATGCTAATAATGAGATAAAAGATACAGTAGACCACATCAATACTCTTGCACAGAATATAACATCACTTAATAAGCAGATTAACCAGATAGAAGCCTGCTATGGAGATGCTAACGACTTAAGAGACCAGAGAAATGCACTTGTGGATAATCTGTCAAAGTATATCAATATATCAACTAATGAGACACCGATAGCAAACGGACTTACATCTTTCCAGATAACAGTTAATGGACAGTCGCTTGTAAACAACTATGATTATAAGACACTTGAGGTAGTCGCAAGAACGCAGAAAAGAAATGCAAGCGATGCAGAAGGATTATATGACATACAGTGGAGTGATGATGATCCTTTTGATATATATAGTTCTTCACTTGGAGGTCAGCTTAAGGCACTTGTAGATATAAGGGATGGCTGTAATGGTGAGATAGAATCAGTTGCAGCTAATGCAGATGGCAGCTATAAGCTTGATGATGATGGGAACAGAGTGACAGAGACGAATCCACAGGCTTCATCAAATGTTAACTATAAGGGTATTCCTTACTATCAGTCGCAGCTTAACCAGTTCATACAGACATTCTCACAGGCAGTCAACAACATATTTAAGAGTGGATATGTATCAGATGCTAAAACAGAGGATGCTGCCAATAAGGGTATAGCGTTGTTTGTAGTGGGAGATAATTCAAAGACACTTACAGCCTCAACAGTATCAGTTAATTCTGAGCTTCTTAAGGATGCCAACAAGCTTGCAACAAAGACAACAGTAAGCGAAGGCGAAGGCAGTGCAAGCATTATGGATAAGCTTAATGCATTACAGAAGGAAAGACTGTTTGATGGTGGTACAGGTTCATACTTCCTTGAAACTATAGTCAGTGATATGTCTATAGATGCAAGCAAGGCTAAGACATTTTTAACAAACTACAACAATATGAAGACAACTATACAGAATCAGCGACTTTCAGTCATGGGTGTAGATACAGATGAAGAAGCCATGGATATCATGAAGTTCCAGCAGGCTTATAATCTTAACTCAAAGATGATGTCAGTTATGAATCAGATATACGATAAGCTGATTAATCAGACAGGCTTATAAAATGTGAAATATGCCGGATATACTTAATAACATTTTTATATAAATGCTTTGCACGTAGGCACAGACAGGATAAGTGCAAAAGAATATTTATAAAAGAAGATTATTCATAAAAAGAAGATTTTAAAAATGCAGATATCATATTAAATGAATATAGATACGAGGTGGAATATATGAGAGTTACGAATCAGATGATGATAAACAGTTCTATAGCTAACATACAGGCTAATAAGAACCAGATAAATACCATGGATACACAGTTATCTACACAGAAGAAGATTAACAAGCCTTCTGATGACCCAATCATAGCTATAAGAGCACTCAGACTCAGAAGCAGCCTTGACCAGGTAACACAGTATGTAGATAAGAATATACCTGATGCTTCATCATGGCTTTCAGTTACGCAGGATGCACTTGCACAGGGATATGATATAGTTTACCAGCTGTATTCATATTGCAACCAGGGTGCTTCAGATTCTTATTCATCAGATGAGCGTAGTACAATCATACAGACACTTGACAAGCTGAAGAACTCATACTATGTACAGGGTGATGTAGACTATGCCGGAAGATATGTATTTACAGGCTTTGCTACAGACAGACCGCTCACATATCCATCAGATGTTAAAGCGGCGGCTGCAGATTATACCATAACACAGAGCTTTGACAGAGAGAGCATCAGTGAAAAAAAGGTATATACCAATGCATATACAAACGAAGATATCATTAATCTGAATGTCAAGAAGGATACAGACGGCAAGATAGTGACACCTAATGTGGCTACAGTTCATAGAATACAGCTTGGTTACTCAGAGGTGGATGCTGATGGTACATTTAAGATTACAGATGCCAGTGGAAATGTGGCTACAGTAACTAAGAATGCTGATGGAACGGCTAATGTAACAGGAATAGTAAATGCCAAAGGTGAGACTATAGATTCTCTGGATGATGGAAGCGGCAATCCAGTGAGTATAACATTTACAGCAGATTCAAACTATATACCAGGTGATGATGAAATAGCTATTAACTCGCAGCTTGGAGAAGTACTTCTTGGTGAAAATGTATACAACAATACATATACCAACAACTCATTTTCAGTACAGTATGAAAAGTCCAACTTCAAAAAGGGTGATGTTGATCCGACTATGTATTTTACATGTGTAGACAATGTTACAGGTATAAACTACGTAAAGAAGAGCGAAGATATTGAATATAACGTAAACTTTACACAGAAGCTTAAGGTTAATACACAGGCAGACGAAAGCTTTGATATATATCTTGGCAGAAATGTAGATGATATCATGGCAGCTGTGCAGAATACTGTAGATATCGAGAATCAGATAAGTAAAGTCGAGAGCATGAAGAAGGAAGAAAAGTATGCAGGTACTGACGACCAGAAGAAGCTTGATGACATACTTGAAGGACTAAACAAGCAGAAGGATCTTGCAAAGGATCAGATGACAAAGGCTTTCGAGAAGGGCATCGGACAGATGCAGGGATATCAGGAGAAGATATCTAATGCAAAGTCAGATGTAGGTAACAGAATCCAGCGTCTTGACCTTACAAAGACAAGACTTACAGAACAGAAGACTAACTTTACAAGTCTTAAGTCACAGAACGAAGATATAGACCTTGAGGAAGTGGTAGTAAACTATACAGCAGCACAGCTTGTTTACAACGCAGCACTTTCAGCAGCAAGTAAGGTTGTACAGCAGACATTGCTGGATTTTATAGGGTAAAAATATGCTGAATCCATAAATGAAAAATTCAGTATATAAAAACAAGGGGAGGTAAATATGCCTCTGCTCCTGCGAGGGCAGTTGCATTTTTGCTTCGCAAAAACAAGGGAGGTAAATATGCCTCTGCTCCTGCGAGGGCAGTCGCATTTTTTACTTCGTAAAAACAATGAGGCAAATATACCTCTGCTCCTGCAAGGGCAGTCGCATTTTTTGCTTCGCAAAAAACAATGAGGCAAATACCTCTCCTCGCGTGGAGCTCGGATTTTTGCTTCGCAAAAACAAGGAGGTATGTATGCAGGTTGATACTAGGTGGTTTGGCACTGTAGATATTGATGATAATAAAATAGTTACTTTTGACCTTGGAATTATAGGGTTTGAGGATTGCAAGAAATTCACACTTATATATGATGTAGAAAAGGGAGATGAAGCAGCTATCATGTGGCTTCAGTCGCTTGATGAGGCAGCATTGGCACTTCCTGTCATGAAGCCGGAGTATATCATGAAAGGTTATGATCCTGTTGTGGAGGATGAGATACTTAACACACTTGGTGAGGACATACAGTCAGCCAATCTGGCAGTGTTCTGTACACTTACAGTACCAGAGGATCTTACAAAGATGACTATTAACTTAAAGGCTCCTATCATAATCAATGCTGACACTATGAAGGGAGTCCAGCTTATAGCAGATAATGAGGATTATATTGTCAGATACCCTATTTATGATATTCTTAACGAAAGGAAGGGGGAGTAGAATGCTGGCATTATCAAGAAAGAAGGACGAAGCAATCATCATTAATGATGATATTGAGATAACAGTAATCGAGATAAAAGGCGATCAGGTAAAGCTTGGCATCACAGCTCCAAAGTCCGTTCCTATATATCGTAAAGAAGTATATGTACAGATAAAAGATGCTAACAAAGAGGCTGTCGAACAGAAGATAGATGTGGCTGCACTTAATAAACTGTTTACGAAGCAGGACAAATAAAAAGGCAGGTATTATATTTTTACATGTATTGCCGATATAAGAAATAGAAACTAATGACCAGTATGCAAAGAAAAGGATTTCTTGGCAGGGCATAAGGTTTGATATATTTATGACGATTGTATGGGTGATGTGGAAAAGCTGTCACTCGTATATGTATACGCACACGGAGGTGAAAGATAATGGGAATTGAGAAGATAAGTGGCCAGGCAGCTTATCAGAGCCACGCAACGCAGGCTGCACAGGTTAACAAGGTTAGTGCAGCACCAGCAGCAGAAACTAATAATTCACAGGATTCAGTAAACAACGCAGCACATATAGCTGCAGTTATGCAGGTGAGTACATCACAGAAAGCTAATGCAGACAGCAACAGCAGTAACAATGGCAACAGTGGTGCACAATCAAGCTTTAAGCAGCAGGAAGAACAGAAAGAAGCTTCTATGCAGAAACTTAAAGATATCCAGAAGGTTATCAATCATAATACAGTAGCAGAGTTCGGATACAACGAGCCAACTAACCGTATTACGATTAAGATTAAGGATAAGGATACAGATGAAGTTATCAAGGAGATACCATCAGAAAAGGCACTTGAGATGCTTGCTAAGGCATGGGAACTTGCTGGTATACTTGTGGATGAGAAGAGATAAAGAATTACATAATGTTATGAAGAAATATATAAGAATGGAGGAATAATATGCCAATCAGATTATCGGGTATGGTTTCAGGTATGGATACAGAGACACTTGTATCTGCACTTGTATCAGGATATAAGCTAAAAAAAGATAATCTTGTCAAAGCACAGACAAAGCTTTCATGGAAACAGGAAAAATGGAAGACTATGAATACAAGTATATATAGCTTCTATAGTGGAAAGCTGTCAGCAGGAAGATTATCTAACGCATACAGCCTTAAGAAGTCAACAGTATCTAACTCAACGGTAGCTACAGTAACAGCAAGCTCAAGTGCGGTTGCAGGTACACAGAAGCTTAAGGTAAAGCAGCTTGCATCATCAGGTTATCTTACTGGAGGTACAGTGAAGGATGGCAAAGCTAATATTACAGGTTCATCTAAGTTGTCTGACATAACAGGAAGCACATCACAGGGAAGTGTATCAGTAACGGTTAATGGAGAGACAAGCAACATAGAATTAACAGAAGACATGACAGTTAATCAGTTTGTTGTCAAGCTTAAAGAAGCAGGCGTTCAGGCAAGCTTTGATGAGAACAACCAGAGATTCTTTATCAGTTCCAAGACATCTGGTAAAGATGGAGATTTCGCATTAGTAGCTAACGATAGTGCAGGAATGGATTCACTGCGTAATCTTGGATTATACACTAATGATAAGACATCACAGGCTGAGTATGCTAAGTGGGCTAAGTATTATAATGCAGATACGGATACATACACAGCAGAGTTAGATGATATCATTAATACAGCGTATGAAAGTGCTAAGACTAACTTTGATGCAGTTGCGAAAGAGAGACTTGATACATATTCTAAAGCTAGTTCGATAGTAGATTCTTTCACAAAAAAATATACTGCATCAGATGCTGATACAGAAGTATATAAAGATAAGACACCAGAAGAAAGGGCTGATCTTTTATTAAAAGATGCTAAAGATGCTTTGTCGGCTATAGAGCAGAATGCTGCATATAAGGGTGATGATGGCAATTTCGATGTATCCAAGCTCAGTGAAGAGGATAAGAAGAAATATGACAATCTTAAGACATCAATAAGCAGTTACGAAAGTGACATCAAGAACTATACTGAAGCTAAAGACACAATGACCGAATATAAGAATAAGCAGTATGTCAATATAGAAGAAAAAGATGGTAAGACAACTGTAACAGCTTTGAAAGAGACAGATTCAGCATCTGGTGTGTCTGATATACAGGCAACAGTTGACAGTAGAAATGCAGAGACTAAAGCTAAACTTACAAGCCAGTATCAGGCTAAAGCTAAGAATAGCTATGAGATGTATTCTAAGATGGTAGATGCTAATGGCAATGCTAAAGCAGGAGGATATTCAGATTCTGTAGGTGCAGTCAGAATAGAAGGCCAGGATGCAAAGATAGAACTTAATGGTGCAGAATTCACAAACAACACAAGCACATTCTCTGTCAATGGTCTTACTATCCAGGCAACTGCTGAAACTAAAGGCGATGAGTCAGTTACTATAACAACAGACACAGATGTAGATGCTATATACAAGTCTATCAAGGACATGTTCACAGAGTACAACAAGCTTATCAAGTCTATGGATGAGGCTTATAACGCAGACAGCTCTAAGGGATATGAGCCTTTAACAGATGAAGAAAAGGATGCTATGTCTGATAAAGAGGTTGAGAAGTGGGAGACAAAGATTAAGGATTCGCTTCTTAGAAAAGATGATACACTAAACAGTGTTGCCAATACATTAAAGAATGATATGGCATCATCATTTATTATTAATGGCAAGAGCTATGCTCTGTCAAGCTTTGGTATATCAACACTCGGATATTTTGCATCAGGCGAGAACGAAAAGGGTGTGTACCATATAGATGGTGATAAGGATGATACAACTACATCAGGAAACGAAGATAAGCTAAGAGCAGCTATTGCAAGTGATCCTGAGACAGTAGTTTCATTCTTCTCACAGTTATGTACCAAGTTATATACTGATCTTGGTAACAAGATGGCATCATCATCTGTAAGCAGTGCATACACGATTTACAATGATAAGCAGATGAATACACAGTATTCAGAATACAACACAAAGATAAGTGATGCTGAATCAAAGGTATCAACATGGGAAGATTACTACTATAGTAAGTTCTCAGCTATGGAGTCAGCACTTGCTAAGCTTAATTCGCAGTCATCTTCTATGTCGGGACTGTTTGGAAGATGATAATATTAATAAAAGCTTTGAGGACAAACATATTTGAACCTTAACATCATATATAAAAATTATAAAAATATACATGAAAATATATATGTAAATATATAATAATATTATTGAATTTATTGGTAATTAATGTATAATATTACCTAGAATGATTCGTTCATATTACATTGTGTTGCATTGCATATAATTTAACATATCACAAGTGATAAACATATGTATTATATGTAATGCACACAATATTGATAAATACAAGGATGTATGAACATCGGGAGAGGATAAGCTATGATATATAATCAGAATATGGCTCAACAGTATAATCGCAATAAGGTGTTAACTGCATCACCAGCAGAGCTTACACTTTTACTTTATGAAGGAGCTATTAAGTTTTGTAATATAGCAGCAGTTGCTATAGAAAAAAAGGACATGGAGAAAGCTCATACTAATATTGTTAAGGCAGAGATGATTATAGAAGAGTTTCAGGCTACACTTAATCATAAGTATCCTGTAGCAGAGGATTTCGATAAGCTTTATAAGTATATATATGGATTACTTGTTGATGCTAATATGAAGAAAGACCTTGAGCTTCTTGAAAAGGCAACAGATGAACTAAGAGGAATGCGCGATACATGGAAAGAAGTAATGAAGCGTGCAGGAAATAAATAATATATTGATTTAAAATAGCTATTATATCACAACTATTTAAGAAGCAATGTATGGTAGTTTAAGATTATAAAGTTGAGGATGACTATGGAAACAGAGAATTATCTTCAGATAATGACAAGCAGTCTTGAAAAGAAGAAAAAGATATTACAGGACATAGTTGATTACAATGTTGAACAGGAACGTATTGTTACATCGGGAGAGTTTGATGGTGATAAGTTCCAGAAGAACATGGAGAATAAAGCAGAGTGTATAGATATGCTCAATGCACTTGATGAAGGCTTCCAGTCAGTATATGACAGGGTTAAAGCAGATGTTGAGATGTATAAGCAGAACTATAAGGCAGATATACAGAGGCTGCAGCAGCTTATAAAAGAAGTATCAGCATTAAGTGCAACTATACAGGCGCAAGAGTCAAGAAACAAGCTACAGATAGAAAGAAAGTTCCGTGAACTCAAGCAGGAAACTAAGACTGCCAAGCGGAGCGTAAGCATGGCGAACAAGTATTATCAGAATATGAGTCGTGTAAGCTCAGAGCCACAGTTCATGGACAGTAAAAAGTAGAGAAATTATTAAAATAAGTTTATATACGGACTAAAGTAAAAAGACTAATGTCCGATATAATAAATAACAGGAAATATCCTGAAACAAAATTAATGGGTGGCAGGGACGCCACTAAGAATTCAAGGAGGAAACTATTATGGTAGTACAACACAATCTTTCAGCAATGAACACTAACAGACAGATGGGCGTAGTTTCTAGCTCATTACAGAAGTCTACAGAAAAGTTATCATCAGGTTACAAGATCAACAGAGCTGGTGATGATGCAGCTGGTCTTTCAATCTCAGAAAAGATGAGAAGCCAGATCAGAGGTCTTAACAAGGCTTCTTCTAATGCACAGGATGGTATTTCACTTATCCAGGTAGCTGAAGGTGCTCTTAATGAAACACATTCTATTCTTCAGAGAATGAATGAACTTGCAACACAGGCTGCTAACGATACTAATACATCAGTTGATAGAACAGCTATCAAGAATGAGATGGATCAGTTAACATCTGAAATCAACAGAATTCAGTCTACAACACAGTTCAACACAATGAACCTTCTTGATGGAACATTCACATCTAAGAATCTTCAGGTTGGTGCATTATCTGGTCAGACAATCAAGATTTCTGTTACAAAGATGAGCGCATCTAATATCGGCGTAAGTGGACTTGCAGTAAGTAGTAATGTAAAAGCTGGTGAGGCTATGAGCAAGATTCAGTTAGCTATTCAGTCAGTATCTAGCCAGAGATCTAAGCTTGGTGCTATTCAGAACAGACTTGAGCACACTATTAACAACCTTAATACAACAAGTGAGAATACATCAGCAGCTGAATCACGTATCCGTGATACAGATATGGCATCTGAGATGGTTGAGTACAGCAAGAACAACATCCTTCAGCAGGCTGGACAGTCTATGCTTGCACAGGCTAATCAGCAGAACCAGGGTGTTCTTTCACTTCTCGGCTAATCATTGTCACTACTATAAGAAAAGAGGGCGGTTTATCCGTCCTCTTTTTTGTGTTGAATATTAATGCAACAATTCTTATAATGTATTAATTAAGAATTGAAATTATGGTATTCATAGTATCATAAAAAACTGTATTGGCATCATAATTAATGACAGATTCGTGGCATATATAAGGGTCAATGGGCGTATATTTCCCTGAGCCTATATTGTCGAGAATATGCGCCAGTTCTTCATGGCTATTATGCGGGTATATGTATCCGTTGAGTCCATTATGTATAATATCGGTCACTCCGTTAACGGGAGTGGATATAACGGGAATACCGCAGGCAAGAGCTTCATAACATACAAGTGAAAAACCTTCATATTCAGATGATATTATAAGAGCGGCAGCTTCGTGCACATCGTTCCATGGCTGCTGTATCCAGCCTTTGAATACTACCTGGTTACTTATATTTAAAGAGTCCGTAAGCTGTCTAAGCTCATCAAGCTTATTCCCATCACCATAGATAGCTAAGTTCCATCTATCATGAGCTGTGGCAATTGCTTTAAGTATAACATTTACGCGCTTCTCTTCTGAAAGGCGCCCCATAAATATAAGATTACGACATTCAGTGCTTCTTTTTTTCTGAAAAGGCAGATTGTCTATATGGATTGGGTTGCGGACCAGTCTTACATTGATGGAAGGTCTGTTTGAACGTATGTAATGATAGCTTTTTTTACTTAATACCATAACTAGATCAGCATATTCAAGGCTTTCGATACCGCCATAGGCATTTTTTTCATAGGTTTCAATAGGACCATGAAGCCAGCTTACAAGCTTACAGTTGGAATTGGTGTTTATAATAGCAAGTCTGCTTATCATAGTTAACATAGGCCATGGAGTAGCTATAAGAATATCGGGAGCACCAAGCTTTGTGATATACTGCTCACACATAGGTATATAATCGGAAATATCATGTATGGAACGATTAGTAGACATAGGGTAATAATCAATTTGTGGGTCTACCCATCGATATGTATATTGTTCAAGCTGTATGACACGTACATGTATATCATGTTTCATAAGAAATAGTGCAAGTTCATTAAGGACGGATTCTACGCCTCCGTTTCCACCATATGGAACAAGAAAATCTATAGTTATATTTCTGTTATATGCAGATAACATATATACCTCCGTAATGTTAAAATGTGTAGAAAAAATAATCATAAAGTGTAGAAAATATAAGCATAAGGGATTGAATATAGCTTTATATTATCGTATACTAAGTATACGTATATGGGCATGATAATTCAATATTAAATAAAATTTTATATTTTTTTAAAAAATAGGGTTAAGTATAGTGTGAATAAACCGATATACAAAACAGCAGGTGATACTGGATAGGAAGAAAGTATATCACAGGATGAATTAATATATTGTCAGTTACAGATTGGTGATATATATAATATGAGTATATTCAAGGAGGAATATTTAATATGGTAGTACAGCATAATCTTTCAGCGATGAATACTAACAGACAGTTAGGTACTGTTACAAGTTCGCTTTCTAAGTCAACAGAAAAGTTGTCTTCAGGATATAAAATTAACAGAGCAGCAGATGATGCAGCAGGTCTTTCAATCTCAGAAAAGATGAGAAGCCAGATCAGAGGACTTGATAAGTCAGCTTCTAATGCACAGGATGGTATTTCACTTATCCAGGTTGCAGAAGGTGCGCTTAATGAGACACACTCTATCTTACAGAGAATGAACGAGCTTGCAACACAGGCAGCTAATGATACTAATACATCTATAGATAGAACTGCTATATCAGCAGAGATGGATCAGTTAACATCTGAAATCAACAGAATCCAGTCAACAACACAGTTTAATACTATGAATCTTCTTGATGGTACATTCACATCTAAGAATCTTCAGGTAGGTGCTATGTCAGGTCAGACTATAGTTATCTCAGTTACTAAGATGAGTGCATCGAATATCGGTGTAAGCGGACTTAGTGTAAGCAACAATGCTAACGCAGGTCAGGCTATGAGTAAGATTCAGTTAGCTATACAGTCAGTATCTGCTCAGAGATCTAAGCTTGGTGCAATTCAGAACAGACTTGAACATACAATCAACAACCTTGAGGCAACAAGCGAGAATACATCATCAGCTGAGTCTCGTATCCGTGATACAGATATGGCTTCTGAGATGGTAGAATACAGCAAGAACAATATCTTACAGCAGGCTGGACAGTCTATGCTTGCACAGGCTAATCAGCAGACACAGGGAGTAGTATCACTTCTCCAGTAATTATATGATTAATATTGATTTTAAAGCCAATGATTAATAGTCATTGGCTTTTTTTAACATAAGTAATTAGTTTCAGATGGCTAAACAACAATAAGTGGCTTAGCAGTAATGAGCAGCTAATTAGTAATAAGCAAGTGTAATTACAGAAGTGATAAGGAGAATTGCGTATGAATATACCAGAAGGATATCTTAACGGAGAGATTCGTGATGGATTTTATGTTGAGAGTACAATGAAGAAAGCATGGGCAGCCGAAATAGAAGTACTTAATGAGGTGGATAGAATATGTCGGCAGCATGATATCCAATATTTTGCTGACTGGGGAACTTTGCTTGGGACTATCAGGCATAAAGGATTCGTTCCGTGGGATGATGATATGGATATAACCATGAAAAGAGAAGATTATACAAGATTCTGTCAGATAGTACGTCAGGAACAGGGAGAATTGGAAATAATTAATTTTCATACAGATCCAGAGTGGAAAGATATGTTATCAAGAGTTATTAATGGGAGAAGTGTTAATTATACAGAAGCACATCTGGATAAGTACCATGGATTTCCATATGTGGCAGGACTTGATATATTTCCACTTGATTATGTAGCACCGACAGAAGATGAGGATAAGATTCACTGCAGTATGATATCTATAGTAGAGGCTTTTTCTGCTAATATTAGAAACAATACAGCAACGCCAGAAGAGATAGAGCAGACTACGAAAGATATAGAACAGATGTGTGGAGTTAAGTTTAACAATCTTGAACCACTCGCGACTCAGCTTTTAAAGCTAGGTGAAAGACTCAGCATGATGTACACGGAGAAAGAATCACATGCAGTAGCACTTATGGGAGACCATGCTGGTCCGCGTCCGTTAGATGTATATCCTAAAGAATATTATAGTGAAAGTATATATATGCCTTTTGAATACACAACTATTCCGGTACCGGTAGGATATGAAAAGATATTAATACAAAAGTATGGAGAAAACTATATGACTCCATATCTTGGAGGAACTAATCATGAATATCCATTCTATAGAAAACAGCAGAGAGAAGTATACAGACAGATGGGAATAATAGTGTGATAGTATGAAGAAGGTTATTACGTATGGAACATATGACCTGTTTCATCAGGGGCATTATAATCTTTTAAAAAGGGCTAAAGAGCTTGGAGATTATCTTATAGTTGGTGTTACTACAGAACATTTTGATGAGGCAAGAGGTAAGGTAAATGTAGTTGATCCTATTATGGAAAGAATAGAAAATGTCAGAAAAACGGGTTTTGCTGACATGATTATAGTGGAAGACCATGATGGACAGAAGATAGAGGATATTCAGAAGTATGATGTAGATATATTTACGGTTGGTTCAGACTGGGTAGGAACGTTTGATTATCTTAATTCATTCTGTAAGGTTGTGTATCTTGACAGAACACCAGGAATATCATCTACATTTTTGAGAAAGAAACAATTTAACATAGTGAGAATCGGGGTTGTTGGAACAGGAAGAATTGCGCCAAGATTCATAGCAGAGGCCAAGTATGTCAGTGGACTTACTATAGAATATGCTTATAATCCTGTTAAAGATAGTGCTGAAAGCTTCACAGCAAATGAGAAGATAAAATGTATCACGCAGGATTACAATAGCTTTCTTGATAAGGTGGATGCTGTGTACATAGCATCACCCAATGAGACACATTATGAATATGCCAGAAGAGCTATTGAGGCCGGTAAGCATGTCTTATCAGAAAAGCCTCTTTCTTTCACAAAGAATGAGAGCGAGGAGTTATATAGTCTGGCTAAAAAGAATAAGGTAGTGCTTATGGAAGCAGTTAAGGCAGCATATTGTCCAGGTTTTCAGCAACTTGTTAATGTGGCAAAGTCTGGTAAGATAGGCAAGATAATAGATGTTGAGGCCTCTTTTACAAGACTTGCAGATAAAGCATCAAGAGAAAGAACAGATGCAAAGTATGGTGGTTCGTTTCTTGAGTTTGGACCAAGTGTGTTAGTTCCTGTTATTAAGCTGATGGGAAGCGATTATGAAAGAGTAAGCTTTGATAGCATATATGACGAATCAGGAGTAGATATATATACTAAGGCAGATATAAGGTATCCGGAAGGCTTTGCTACTGTTAAGACAGGTGTTGGTGTTAAGACAGAAGGACAGTTGGTAGTATCAGGAACTGAAGGGTATATAATAGCACAATCACCATGGTGGCTTATGCGACAGTTTGATGTAAGATATGAAGATGCATCCAGAATAGAGCATTATGAGCCAAGGTTCTTAGGCGATGGATTAAGATACGAGATAAGTGATTTCGTCTCTAAGATTAATGGAACTGATAAGAAGGACTATAAGCTGACATCAGGGGAATCAGTGCTTATGTCAGAATTCATAGAGAAGTTCATGGATTATAAGAATATGAATAGATAAATTATATGGATGGATACGTGGAAAGGAAGAAAAAGTGAAAACAGGAATTCAGTACGTCGAGGGTTTGTCAGTAAAAAGAGCATTAGAAAGCGGATTTGCCAATATTGAATTGTGTATGGAAGATATTGATAAACTTGATGATATCAAGGCTTTGGGAGGCAGAATTGCTGGAATAAATATTAATCTTAACTCAATGCTTGCATCAAAAACAGGTGATAAAGCTGATAGGGAAGTGTTGTCAGAGGATGCTGTAGAAATATTTGGAAAAGCAATATCGTATGCTGCAGACAATATATGTTCATACATAGTTATCAATACAGAGGGAGTTAACAGTAAGTCTGTGCTTGAACAGCTTGTAAGTGAGAGCCTGGGACTGTTAAAGGAATGCAGAGCTTGTAAAGAACCAGTGTCAATATATGTAGAGAATGGGTACAGATGCGAGTATGGCAGGTATTATCATAATGGATTTTCTGACTGGCGTGAGCTTATGTCTCTTATAAACAACTTAGAAGCACTTTGTCCATATATTAACTGGAAAATATGTATAAATGTGGGACATACGAATCTGCTTGGAATTAATATAAGAGATATGGTTCGTGTATGTGGAAAGCACATAGGACTGGTGCATATTAATGATAACAACGGACTTAGTGACCAGCATCAGATGCCATATACGTTTACAACGGGAAGAGGTGTACTTTCAACAGACTGGCCAAGATTTATAGGAGAGCTTCACACAGCAAAGTTTGACGGATATATAATATTCGATAATAAAGGTACATTTGCAAGAACTCCACAGAAGCTTCATAAGGTTATGCTTGAACTTATGAAGGCATGCGTAGATGAGTGGGAAGAGAACTGTTTTAATGCAGAAGAATATATCGGACAGAAGGATAAAAAGCTTATACTTTTTGGCTCTGGAAGAATGGCACAGACGTATATGGACTATTGGGGAGAAAGATACACACCAGCGTTTGTTGTAGATAATAATTCACAGAGGTGGGGACAACAGTTTATGGGAGTTGAAATCAAGTCACCAGAGGCTATACTGGACATTCCAGCTGAACAAAGAAATGTGTGGATATGTAATCTTAACTACGATATTATAGGCAATCAGCTTGAAAGAATGGGGATAGGGTACAGGTGTTACAGGGATTTATATTTTATATAAGATATAGTATTCACATATTAAATCAATTATAAAATAAAATCTGATGTGGATATCAGTGTGCAAAATCGTGCGAAAAATAAAGATTAATATAAGTCTAGGAATGGAGATTATATGTTAGAGATAGGAGTACAAACTAAGGGAATATTACCTGAGATGAATATAGACAAAGGCTTTAGACTCATAAGTGAAGCAGGCTTTTCGAGAGTTGACATAAACATAGATACATTTCTTAAAAACAATGATTTATATGCGGGAAAAGTTAATAAATTCTTTGATGCATCAGTGGAGGAATTGTATGCGTATTTTGGACAGTATACGCAGGCTATGAATAAATATGGAATAAAACCATCACAGATGCATGCACCATATCCGGTATGGGTATGGGGACGTAATGAGCAGAATGATTATATGCAGGGAAATGTTATACCTAAGAGCATTCTCATAGCAGAAGTACTGGGAGTGCCATGGGTTGTTATACATCCATTCAAGATGCAGTACCAATATGATATTGCATATGATAAGGAACAGGAAAAGAAGGATAATATAGAATATTTCAGAATGCTTATACCTATACTTAAGCAGTGCGGGGTTGGTGTGTGTTTTGAGAATCTATACGAAGGTATGGGACAGAGATTAACGGAGGGTGTGTGCGCTGATCCGTATGATGCAGTGTGGTATATAGATACACTTAATGACATAGCTGGTGAAGAACTTTTTGGATTCTGTCTGGATGCAGGGCATCTTCAGCTTGTGAAAAGAGATCCATATGAATTCATAAAGGTTATGGGAAGCAGACTTAAAGTGCTTCATCTTCATGAAAATGATGCTGTAGGAGATCTTCATCAGATGCCTTATACGTTTGGCAGCAGCCAGTATGAAGGGCAAAGATGGGATAGATTATATAAGGGGCTTAAAGAAATAAAATTTAGTGGGACCCTTAGCTTTGAAACATTTCCGTGTGTCAATAGTTTCCCTACAGGTATGACAAAGCCTGTTCTTAAAGCGATTTACGGAATAGGTGAGTATATGGCAGAACAGATTGAGAATATGTGACAGATATAAAAGAAGAGAGGAACAGTGGTAAATATGCGCATAGGAATAATAGGAACAGGAAGAATAGCTGCAAGGTTTGCAGATACAGCACTGACAGGTATTGAAAGCACATACATAAGCTGTGTATATAATCCTAGGGAAGAAAGTGCTGTAAGGTTCATACAGCAGCATAATATACAGGCGTGTACAGCCGATTGGGATGAGTTTGTGGATAATATTGATGCCGCATATGTAGCTTCACCACATGAGACTCATTATGAATATAGCAGGAAGCTTCTGCTTAGTGGAAAGCATGTATTGTGTGAAAAACCAGCTGCACTTAAGAAAGAGCAGGTCAGAGAACTTATAGATATAGCACAAAATAACCAACTAGTGTATATGGAGGCTCTAAAAACAGCATACTGCCCTGGGTACAAGGCACTTATAAAGATAGCAGAAAGCGGAAGAATAGGAAGAATAGTGGAAGTTGAAGCAGCTTTTTCAAGGCTTACACCGCTTAATACAAGAGAGTATAAGGATGATGATTGCAATGGAAGTTTTTTTGAGTTTGGAAGTTATACATTACTTCCAGTACTGACATTGCTTGGCTGTGAATATGATGATGTTACATTCAGGACAGTGAGGGCACAGAATGGTGTGGATGCTTATACCAAAGCATTTATTGAATATAAAGATGAATATATAGATAAAACAGCTATAGTAAAGACGGGGTTGGGTGCCAAGACAGAAGGACAACTTGTTGTAACAGGTACTAACGGATATATACTTGCTAAGTCACCATGGTGGCTTACAAAGGAATTCGAAGTAAGATACGAGAATCCTGGGAAGATAGAGCGATACAGGTTTGGATATGAAGGAACAGGACTTTGTTATGAAGTAAGAGAATTTGTGCATAGAATTAAAAATAATGATAAAAAAACTGTAGATATTTCTGATAATATAAGCATAGCTATGGCGGGAGTTATGGAGAGATTTACTGATTGGAATACACCGATATATAAAGATAGGCATGATCAGTTTCTGGCGACAGGAAAGAATAAAGCTATGCCTAAGATATGGGCACATAGGGGCTGTTGTACGTTATATCCAGAGAATACACTTGAGGCTTTCAGAGCGGCAGCAGAGCTTGATGGGATAACAGGTATAGAACTGGATATACAGCTTACGTCAGATGGAGAGATGATAGTGTTTCATGATGAGAATCTTAGAAGAGTTACGCATATAGACAGGAATGTAAGGGGATGCACGCTTGCTGAAATAAAGAACATAGCTATTCCAGCTAATGATGGTAAGCATTGCAGTATACCAACACTTGAAGAAGTACTTGTTATGATGAAACCATATTGCGAAAGCAGAGGGATACTTATTAATATAGAACTTAAGACAAGTATTATAAGATATGATGGCATAGAAAGTAAGGCATATGAAATAGTAAGAAAATATGGAATGGAGCAGTATATAGTCTGGTCATCATTCCTTGCTGAATCAGTGGATATCATAAAAAAGATAGACCGGGATGCTAAAACAGCAGTGCTTGCAATGTCGATAGAAGAGTGCATATCAATGGCAAGAGATACAGCTGCAGATGCACTTCATCCATACATAGGAGGACTTGTTTATGCACTTCCACAAGATATGCAGGGGATGCCTGTAAGGGCATGGAATGGAGATGAACCATTCTTTAACGATGGAAGACCATTAAAAGAAGCACACCTTGAGGAATACAGATATTATGGAGCCACAGATGTATTTACGAATATACCTGAAAAGTATGTGTGATTATAATTATTGCTATGAATATTATATCTACCATTGAGTTATACCAGATTCTGCTATCTTATCATTAATGAGCTGGTTGAACTCTGAATCAGATAGTTGTGTATTATATTCGTATTCAATTGTTTCACGAAGAGAGTTTTCCTGTTTTTTGTAAAAAGGATAATCGTGTGAACTTGAACATTGTACAGGTGTCATATAATTATCACCATACTTTATCTTAAGTATGCCATCGTAACCAGCTGGAACGGGGATAGTAGTGTTTTCAAATGGCATATCGATAGTATCGGAGTACCATTCAAGTAATGCGTGATAATCCCATCCGCAGGCAAGGTCTATCATGGAACATACCTCATTGGAATTCTGTGGAGGACATATAGCAGATAACATATCAAGAAGCTTTTTAAGTTCATGGACTAACCGGTTGTTATAGTCAAATGATACATTAAACATGGATTCAAGCTGGTGGATTACATTAAGTACATCATCACTATAAGGAGGACATTCCGGAATACTAGATGCAGCTGACAATATAAGGTTTATAAGACGTAACTGTTCATTTAGTGCTTCTATGTCCTTGTTGATATAATCAATCGGAAAAATATCAATGCCAATAACATATGGACACCCATGGAATCTTTTAAGATAATCTTTGGAGAAATTCATATGACGTCCAGTTATAATACGAGCCTTTACATTATCATGTCCGGGGTCATTGTACAGACTTTTAAGCTCAAAGTATTCAGATAGGAGTGGTGGTGCAAGCTCTAAGAAGCGCATGTAGTCGTTTCTTAACATGCCTATGTCAAGATCATCATCCCATGGAATAAAGCCTTTATGACGTACAGCACCAAGAAGTGTGCCCCAATCGGCAAAGAAACGTATGTTTAATATATCACATACGTGTCTGATTTCTTCTAACACTTCAAGCTGGGCAGCCCATGCATGTTTCATTCTGGCATCTATAAAGAAACCATCTTTTGTTTCAGCATTGAAATAATTCTGGGAAAATGTAAGCATAATGAATCTCCTTAATATGTTATTATGAGCGTTTTATTGATATTCTGACAAAAGTATCTATATGAAAGACTAGCATAATATTGAATAGGTGTCAAAAGAGATTGTTATAAAATAAAAATAGTAGGAAAGAGGTATATATATGCAGATACCAGAGGGTTACCTGGAAGGTGAGATAAGAGATGGCTTTTATGTTGAAAGTATGATGAAGAAAACATGGGCAGCACAGATGGAAGTGCTGGCAGAAGTGGATCGTGTATGTAAAAAAAATAATATCCAGTATTTTGCAGACTGGGGAACACTGCTTGGAGCAGTAAGACACAAAGGCTTTGTTCCATGGGATGATGATATGGATATAACTATGAAGCGTACGGATTATAACCATTTCTGTAATATAGCAGAGAAGGAAATGCCGGGTTTTAATATAGTCAATGTACATACGGAGCCAGGATGGGATTCACTGGCTGCCAGAATAGTTAATGGTAAGAGAATAAGATATGATAAAGAACATCTTGAAAAGTTTCATGGGTGTCCGTATGTAATAGGATTAGATATATTTCCACTCGATTATGTTGCACCAACAGAGGATGAAGATAAGCTGCAATGTGAGATGATACGAATACTTGATATATTCGGGCAGATGGTTACTAAAGATAATCAGAATGACCCACAGGTACTCGATAACATACGCGGCATAGAGCAGCAGTATGGGGTTAACTTTGACTATGAGAGCGATATACCACTACAGGTACAGATACTCAGCCTGTCAGAAAGAATGCGTATGATATATACCGATGCAGATTCAGACAGGCTGGCACTTATGACTGACCATGCAGGTCCAAGACCAGCAGATGTATATCCAAAGGAATACTACAGTGACAGCATATATATGCCATTTGAGTATATAGAAGTTCCAGTGCCTGTAGGATATGACAAAATATTAAGACAAAAATATGGTGATGATTATATGATTCCATACATAGGTGGAACAAATCACGAATATCCATTCTATAATACACAGAAGAGAGTACTATATTCCCAGCTGGGTATAGAGATATAACAGGTGTATTATTGTCTGATATCGTAGTTGTTAAGAAAAATCTGGCGGTATTTCTCATAATAGTCAACAGGAGAAGGCTTAGTTGAAAGTTCATGTAAAAGTGTTATATCTGTATCGTTAAGAAATACCGTTCTTAAACCGTGCTTTCTGAATTCATATGTTTGTGATATATCATAAAAATGCCAGTTATCAAAGAGGTCTTCGCGCCAGTATATATCTGTGCATGTTGCCATGAATATGCCATCTATGGCTGCTGCATCATCTATGGTTCCATCAGTATGTGAAGGTGTATAACGAGCAACATTAAGTAAATTATCCTGATATATGTTGATTCTGTAAAAATAATAATCACTTGACCACCATATTCCATCATCAGTCATCCTGGTAGTTCCACTGTTTCCAATGTTCATTATTGCTTTGATTATTATTCTGATTGTTATTGTTTTGGTTGTTATTAGCCATATGAAATATTCCTTTGATATTTTAAAATAAACTTTTATTAATATATCGGCATAATGTTAACACAACGTGATAGTGATATGGTTGTGTGCCTGATGAAGCATGTTGTATAATCAGATATAAATATGTTTAATAAGTATAAGGGGAAAATATATGATAGCACAACGTGGAATAGAAGATATAGTGCAATACTGCAGCTTGAGTGAGGAAGATAGAAAAGATTTACAGAGGTATTTTGAAAGAACAGGGAAGAATAAGATAATACAGATATCAGATGGGGTATATTATACATACAAATTGTTGATGAATAATAAAGAACCTCGGGATATAAGAGTTGAGTATGGTCCGGATATGTTTTATATGGCACATAATATAATTGTTGAAGCAGACTATGCTATAGCTGTTAATGGTAACGGAAAAGCGATTACTGTGCTTGAGTTTAAGAAGAGTGTATATCGTCATAGATACGTATATTCGGGAGGAATTGATATGTCTTTTCTTGGAGCGTATGATTGCATATGTCTTCATGAGTGTAATGAGTATTCAGTTGAACTGTGTCAGACAGCACTAAAATTGTGGAAAGGCAAGAGGCTTGTTCTGGTGGGAAAGTCATGGGAACAGATGATTCCAATGCTGCCAGATATGCCATATGAATGCTGGTATGAGGAGTTGCTTACAGAGGAAATACTTACAAAGCTTGGAAATGGTATGAAGAAGCTGCACATTATGTATGGAATACCTCATGCAGAACCAATGGACAGATATTATCAGGGGATAATGTATTATGAAGAGATAATGGCATTCACATTTATGTTTTCTGATTATAGACAACATGGAGATGAAAATCCAGATAAGCATTTTCTAGTTATTGATGGAGGATATGATAGTCTTGGTTTGTTTGCAATATTTGCTAAAGTAGAGACTTGTGCAAGGTATGCCAAAAGTAAAGGCTTTATACCAGTAATCAGACTTAACATGTCTGGCAGCAGTTTCTATCAGAACAGTCCATATGATGATGTGTGGAGCAAGTTTTATGAGCAGCCTGAGGGCTATTCTATGAAAGATATAAGTAAAAGTAAAAATGTGTATTATACACCAACATTTTATAATGGAAATGTAACAGATGGTATAATGAATACTATATGTGAAGGCGTGAGTCTTAGCTGGAATAAAGGCATATATAATTCAAGAATAAAGTTATATGTAAAAGAAAGAATGGAGAGGTATCTTAAAGAACCAGAGCATACTTTAGGAGTTCTGGCAAGAGGTACTGACTATGTGAATACACATCTGGCAAATCATCCAATCCATGCCAGCAAAGAGATGATAGGCGATAAGATAGATGAAATGCTTATGGCAGATAGTTCACTGAGGCATATATATATGTCTACAGAGGATGCATCGTATCACGAATATTTTACTAACAGATATGGTGATAAAATATCATTTACAGATCAGAAAAGATATATAACTAAAAAGGGACAGATGTTATTTGGTATGCACAAAGAAGAACAGGATAAAAGAGATGGCTTTCTACTGGGAGCAGAGTATATAGCATCAATAAGCCTTCTTTCACGTTGCAGGAAGCTGCTTGCATCAGGTGGATGTGGTGGCGTGAGTGAAGCCATAAGGGAAAATGATGGGAGATATGAAGAAGTGTATGTGTTTGAACTGGGGATTAATAATAGTTAATTATTCCGATGGATAAGATAGAGGGGAAAGATTTAATAAGAACGAATGCAAGAGTGAGATGATGAATATTTTTATAAAGAGTTAATGCTCTGAAAATCCATGGAGGATATCTTCTAACAATATTAATAACGTGAACAAAACGTGAAGTGTATATTGACTTCGCATATAAAAAGTAATATTATTAATATTAATAAAGGAGGTGGTGCCTCATGGACAGTGATACAGAGATATATAATGTGTGGGCTGGATTACTGTGTAAGATAAAGCCGTTGATTAACAGGAAAGTGATTAATCAATTACAATCGTTTAATGCAAAGATGAATAATATATCTGCATTTAAAGAAATCGGCGATATTCTACAAAATGCGAATTTAAATAATGGTATGATTTCGGCTAAGGAAGAACGTATGATAAATGAGAAATTAGAAGAAATAAAAAACGGAGGTGCAATTAATGAAAATGAATTAGAAAAAATCAAGGATGAAAAAGAGAAGGAAAAACGTAGAAAAGAAATAGGAAAATTATGTTATATCCACGCAATTATAAAGTTATTTGACAATCAATTACCTGAGTACAAAATATCACATTCTAATCGGAATAATCATGACTTTAAACCAGATAACACAATCATTCAACCATTGAATAGTAAGTATAAGGATCAAAAGATAAAGATATACCCTCATGTCAGGTCAAAGCTGCCTAACACAGGTAAACAAAATATGATGTTATCCAATATCAATATGTTTCTAGAAAAACATATAGTATTGTTTAAGAAAGATGAAAAAAAATATAAGATTGTGTTTCATTATCTTGGAGATTTCTTTGAAGGAGAAATGGTAGACGATAAGCTGAGTATTGCAGTTTCACCTATATGTGATTATGCTGAGTTTGAATGTGGATGTAATGAAGATGGCATGATTAGTACAATAAAGTTTAATGGAATAACGAATAAAGAAGAGATTAAAAAACGTTGTGTTGATACATTGGAAGAGGCTATAAAGAGTGGTGCTCATATTATTGTATTTCCAGAGCTTATGGGAATGCCAGAACTTGAAGATGATTTCAGAGGAATTCTTGAAAAGACCCAATCAGATGTTTTGGTGTTCTTACCTTCATATATGAAAGAAGGATACAATCAAGGTGTTATTATGTATGGTTCAGGTAAAAGAGACATAATAATACAGAATAAACTTCATTCTTTTCATTATATAAAAGATAAAGTTAATTATATGGAAGACATTAAAATGGGTAAGGAGTTACATATCATCATGATAGAAAGAGTTGGCAGCATAGCAGAGACAATATGTGTTGATTATCTGATGAATGATGTACGCAATATGTTATGCAAGCTCAGGACGGATATTGTAATTAATCCCTCGTTATCACCAGGATATAATTATTTTTACGAAGTTTATTCCTCTAATGGAGTCAATAATCTTAATTCAATATGGATTAATACATGCTCAGTATTCAAATCTGATACGTTTAATAGCCATTATAACTCTGGTGAAATCAGTATGCTTAGTATATGCAATGAAAAAAGCAATCAGAATACTGATAAAGTATACAAGCGTGATGAAAAATGTGAATGTGGAGAGAAAAAGGCATGTTTCTTTATGTATACCATAAAGGTGTAGATAAACCAAGAAACAACTTAATTGCGAGTTTCACAAATAAACAATACTTTTTTATAAGGATGAATGTCAAAGGACTGTTGCATTGTATTACAATGCAGACAATCCTCTGACATCATTACAATATACATATGATTAGATAAACCGTGAGAGAATGGAGAATTATATGAAAAGAAACGAAAATGTACATACGGATGATATAAGAAAAATCAGTTCAAAAGAATTCGCTCAAAAGAATGTTCAGCTTGAAGATAAGCTGTTCAGTGATTTTTTAAGATCTGATTATAAAGCAATAAAGGAGGATTTACCAGGAAAAACCAGAAAACAAAGAGCATCATATAACTACATAGTAAATATAATAGATACACAGGATGTAGTATGTATGCCTAATCAAGATATAAAACCTATCGTTGAAGATAAACTATGGAAAATATATGAAGCAGGATATGAGATGGCATTATATTCAATAATGTCAAGAATAGCAGATTACAAGAATGACTTACTTGAAATAAAAAATATTAACTCACGGTATTCTGATAAAATAGTTGAACTATTGTTTGAAAAAGATGTTATGAATCATAATGAATTAGCCAAAGAGTTGCAAGTGACCACAACAAATCTTTCAAACATAATGAAAAGAATAAGAGATTCAAAGGCGGATGTATTAAGAACTGAAAGAAGTGGTAAATACAAAATATATTATCTTACCGATAATGGAATAAGGTATGCAAAAAAAATAGTGAAGAGTAAGCAAAAAAAAGAAGACCAATATTTAAAAAAAGCATGGGAACGGAAGGTGCTAAGAAATAGCAAGAGCTATAAAGATAAGTTTGATGTGAATGTATTTCAAATAGTGGAGCAAAGAGATACAGATGTTCAAAGGCAATGGCTGACGAATATACAGCAGGCACTAACAATAGATAAGCAGAAACAATCAACGAGCTTAAAATTTAACGAAATTATAAATGTGCCTGCTCAAAAAATTATAAATGCAAATGGTAAGGAGATGACAAAAAATGAAAAACAATCTGGAACGATTTCAAGAAGAAGTAGGAGAAGCATGGAAGGAAGAACTGACAAAAAAGTGCTATGCTGAAAGTTATGATAATGAGGATAAAACAGATGTGATATTTTCAGATATTATAGAAGAATTGAAGACAATGGTTAAAAATAATGAGATAGAAGATAACTATATAAAAAGTGCTATTAATGAAGAGAGCATATACAATATGCTTGTCAAGAAAGCACAAAGTGAAATGCTTATATATCTGAAATTTGATGAATTCAGAAAGATGGACAAAGATACGCAAAAGCAGATAATTAACGATATATTTGAATATAGAATACATAGATATAATATGATGTTTAAGTTAAATGGACAAGCTTATGCGAAAAAAGTCAAAGAAGTGGATGACCTTGTAAGGTGCTTGTCAGCAGTTATTAATTTCTGTATATATCAGAACTATTCAATGGAATCAATAAAATATCAATTGATGGATATGACGGGAATAGATGATGATATTGCAGAAATGTTGGCAATTAAGGTTGATGAGAATTTTGATAGTCTAAGGCTTACATATATAACAGAAAACGTAACGGGGTTAATGAGACCGGAAGAGTAAAAGAATAATGATCAAAGCCTATAAGATTGTAAATTACATTGGAATCTATCTTCATGAGTTTTAAAATGTTGAAATTTAATGTGATTAAATGAAGAAGGTGAAGACAAAATGAAGAAAATACCAATAATTAGCGATTTTATATCAAAAAAAGGGATGATTTTAGTCTTTTTATTTTTTACAATAATAATTATTGCATCGGGAATTTTATATATTATAGGACTTTCGCCTACGGATAGTAATATTGAAAAAATAATTGATAAATATTCTACAGGTGATTATAGAATTCCATATTATGTGGGTGAAAGATATTTAATATGGTATTCAATGAGAACTTTTTTTGTGGCTTTGAATTATTTATTATCATTATTAGGAATAATAGCTACTTTGGTAACTATATTTTATGCATCAAATAAAGGAAATAACAATATAATAGTATTTCTGTCATTGTTATCAATGTGCTTTAATGTAGCTTCCTATTTTATTAATCCGAATAGTAAGGCAAATATGTCGCAACATATATGGAGGGAACTTGATATATGTATAATGCAGACTATTACTAATGATGAATTGAATTCTAATGAAAAAGATACAATTCTAGTTAATAAAGTAGCAGAATTGGAGAGATACGTAGAGACATTTGAAAAATAGGATGTATTTTAATATCAATAGAACTGAAGCACAGAAGGTTAAGAAAACAGCTATGTCATCCGATATAATAAGCATATAAATAGGATTTATAAGTCAGACATATATTAATTAGTGATTAACATATGTTTGTGTGCGAATGGAGTCGCTGAATGAATATATCGGAATAGTTGTTATACATAACATGTTTAGTGTGACAATTGGTGTATGAAGCCCTGCATTTGTATGCAGGGCTTTTTAAGTAGGGCTATATGATTATAAAAATAAGAAAACGTAATAAAAATATGTAGTGCGAGGTAATATTTGTGAAGCATACAGTTGCAACAGACCCAAAGGAAATTAAATACATAAAAAAAAGATGTAGAAAAGCATTTCGTGAAAAATTATGTTTTTATATATGCAGAATATTTCCGGTTAAGAAGAATCTTATAAGTGTATGTACATTTGAGGGTAAAGGTGGATTTGGATGTAATGCAAAACCACTTGTCAAAAAATTACATGAGATGAATCCAGAACATGAGTTTGTATGGTTTGTTAATGATATGAACAAAGAATTTCCGGGATATATACACAAAGTGCCTAATACATTGTGGAGCAGGGCATATTGGCTAACAAGGTCGAAAGTATGGATTGATAATTATAGAAAACCATTTGGAACATGCAAACGTAAAGGACAGTATTATCTGAATGTGAATCATTATACAATAGGAATAAAATGTACCGGTTTATTAAGGGGAACAGGATTTTCAGAAATGGCATATTGGGTAAGTAAGAATGATTCAGATATGATTGATGATTTGGTTATTGATTCAGACTGGTGTGAGCAGAGCTTTGATAAAGCATTAGTGTATGAGGGAACATATTTAAAGACAGGAGCACCAAGGTGCGATGTCCTTTATGGTGACAGAAGCAAATTTAAAGAAAGATTTCATAAGAAATATAATCTTTCAGAAGAGGCAAAGGTAATAATGTTTGCGCCAACCTTCAGAGAAGGCGCTAAGAATGGCGTTCGTAGTGTATATTCTGAAATATGGTCAATAGATTTTAAGAGACTTATAGATAATCTTGAGAGAAAATTTGGTGGAGAATGGTATGTGTGTATAAGGGTTCATCCGCAGTTAGCACCTACATTCAGTGAGTATAAGAATCCAGAAGTACAGAGTAGGCTTATTGACGAAAGTCAGGCAGATGATATGTATGAGATACTTGCAGCAATGGATGCATACATAACAGATTATTCAAGTGCATGTTTTGAGGCAGGTTTTGCACATATACCTGTATTTATATATGCGGATGATATAAAAAAATATGCAAAAGACAGAGGGGCTTTAATGTGGAATATAGCCACAGACCTAAGGCATGATGTTGGAAATAACAAGAATTTTTCGCCTAAGATGGATGTGAAATTTCCATTCCCGATAGCTAGTGATAATGAGCAGCTTGAAGAAGATATTATGAAATTTCGACAGGATGAGTATGATAATAGGCTTGATATATTCCATGAGAAAGTTGGACTTGTATTTAATGGCAACGCGAGTGAGAAATTGGCAGAAGCAATAAGTAATAAGATAAACAGTAAAAGATAATATGAATAAATCAGGAGAAGAAAAATGCATAGTAATCCTCTTGTATCAATAATAATTCCTGTATATAATACAGCACAATATTTGAGAAAATGTCTTGATAGTGCAAAGAATCAGACATATGAAAATCTTGAGATAATATGTGTTGATGATGGCTCTACGGACGGATCAGAGAAAATCGTAGATGAATATCTGGATGATGATAGATTTGTGATAATCCATAAAGAAAATGGTGGAGAAAGTTCCGCAAGAAATACAGGATTGTTAAAGTGTACTGGTAACTACATAGGTTTCATGGATTGTGATGACTGGATTGAAAAAGATATGTATAAGACACTTGTTGAGGCAATAGAGGCAAATGAGGCTGATATGGCTGCTGCAAGCTGGTTTAAGTCATATGATGATGAAGAAAAAGAGGCTGTAAATTTAAAACCAGTAGATAAAGGCGTCTTTAATAGAGATAAATTATTGAGATACATATATGAAAGAGATACATATCAAGGCTTTGCTTATATGTGGGATAAGCTATATAGTAGGAAAGTTCTCACAGAAACTAATGGAGAGATGCTGTTGTTTGATGAGAATATACAGTTAGGTGGAGATGTGATATATCTTGCAAAAGCTGCCTTGAATTGTGAAAAATCAATCTATATTCCAAGAGGAATGTATCATTATTATCAAAGAAATAAATCAGGATGTCACACTGAGAATTTAAAAAAGAGATTAGACTGGATAAAAGCATATCTTATTGTTATTGATATGTTTGAAAAGAATAATGTACAGGATGATGTACTTGGATACGTAAAAAGATTTCTGGCATATCACAGCAGCAATGTAGCAGAGCTGGCATTTAGACAGAAAGACAGCCAGACATTGTTATATTGCCAGAATATAATGAGAAAATACGAAAAAGAGTATGTATCATTAAACCAATCTTATTCAGAGAGAATATCAAAATACAAAGATATTTTACAATATAGATAGAGGAGAGATATCCGATGAAGTGGATGAATAAAGGTCATGAATATGATGAGATGTATAAAAATATAGAGAAAAAGAACAGATATTATTTATTTGGAGCAGGAGATTATGGACATCAGTTTCTGGCGATGTTCAAAGATGAGATAAATATTGCTGGCTTTATAGATAACAGTGCCGATAAAATCGGAACAACAATAGAGGGAATACCATGTTATGCGTTCAATGATATTAATTTAAAGGATGATGAGGCTATTATATTGACAATGTCGCAGATTGCAAGAGTAAAGCCTGTAGAACAGTTATTAAAATCAGGGAAAGTACATAATGTGGATTACTTTTTAATAGAAGAATTCATATCAGTGTACAACGTGTATAAGTACGATAAGGTATATTTTTCAAGCATATCTTTTTTACCAAGTACAATATGCAATCTTAACTGCAAGCATTGTCTTAATTTTAATCCATATGCAAAGCAGTTTTATGTGAGAGAATGGGAACAGCTTACAAAAGATGTGGATTTATTTTTTTCATGTGTGGATTACATTATGCTGTTTCATGTCAGTGGTGGAGAACCAATGCTATATAAGCACACAGCAGATTTGATAGAATATATTGATAAGAATTATGGACATAAAATTGGCACATTGAGAACTGTAACTAATGGAACAGTTATACCGAAAGAGGAAGTATTTGTAAAGTTAAGCAAATGTAATATTGAGATAACTGTAGATGATTACAGAGAGGTGGTTCCAAGATTTAACAACCGTTTTGACCAGTTAATAGAGAAGCTTGAGGAGTATAATATCAAATATTATATTAATAAAGCAGAGTCCTGGATTGATCTGGCACCAGATACAACAGATTATTCAAAGCTTTCAGAAGAAGAAATGATAAAACATAGAGATAGCTGTAGTCAGTCATGGGAAGAATTGCGGGATGGCAAGATATATAGCTGTAATTATGCGGCATACGCAACAGTTGCAGGAATTGCGGGCGAACAGGATTTAGAGGAAACATATAATCTTGAAAAATTCACACCAGAGAAGAAAAAGGAACTTGTAGAATTCAGACTTGGATATACAGAGAAGGGATATACTAATTTCTGTAAAAAGTGTCGCGGATTCACACCAGAAAATAGTGACGAAGTTGAGCCAGCATTACAAAAGTTATTTATTTAGAAATGTTAGAAAGAGGTATTATATGAAAATTGCTATATGGGGGAAAAAGAAAGAAGCTATTTATTTAATGAAACAGATACGAAAAAAAGAGATTGATAAGATAATATGTTTTGTTGATAATAATATTGATGAATATCATACCGATATAGAAGGAGTTCCATTATGTTCTTTTTGTCAATTTAAAGATAAATATAAAGAAGATACGGATGCTATAATTTTAGCATTAAGAAATGGATATAGTATAGGATGCATTCTCAGACAATTAGATAAGATAGATGGCAAAAGAATTGGCTTAATGAAACCTTCAGCATATGATTTTGGGAAAGAAATAAATTTGACAGGGGAATATGATTCTCAGATAATGTGGCTTGATAACAAAAAAGACAAAGGCTTTTTTCCATATTTTCAGGTTATACTTATAAACACATGTAATTTAAACTGCAAAGGATGTACACATTTTGCAAGTTTGTTTAATAAAACACAAGAAAATAATATATATCCAATATCAGATTATATACAAGATGTAAATAAAATATCACAATATGCAAATGTTTTTAGATTAAGACTAATGGGAGGTGAACCACTATTATATCCTTATTTAGAAGATGCTATTAAATTTGCTAGATGTAATTTTCCAGATTCTGATATTAGAATCGTCACTAATGGGTTATTGTTTCTTAAAGCCTCAACTAAATTATTGGAAAATATAAAGAAATATAATATTGGAATAGATATTTCGCCATATAAACCAACAGTCGAAATAAAACATAAGATAGTATCTAAATTAGATGAATATAATATTGATTATTGTTTTGAGGGTTTTGAGGATGATTATGTAAGATTTTTTTCAAAAAATATAAATATAGATGGTCGGAGTGATAAAGTAAGAGCTATGCAAAAATGTTTCTCGGTACAGTGTCAGACATTATCAAACGGCAAAATATATAAATGTCCATTTGAGGCATTAGGATACAAATTTTTTAATTATTTTCAAATTGATAATTATATGGGGGAATGTGGATATAACATAAGAGAAAATAATTTTGATTGGAGTAAAATGATTGAAGATTTAAAAAATGAACCCGTGGAAGCTTGTAAATATTGCTCGGATAATACAGTTGAAAATTTCGAGTGGAAAATAGAAAAAAATCCTAGTGTTACAGATTGGATAATAAATTCTAGTTGTTAAAATTAATATAAACATTAGGATTTTGGTAAAAAGTATTTAAAGCAATTAAGGCTATGATAAAAAATGGCAGAACGTAAAACATAAATTATGTTCTTAAAAAGGTGGAAAACTATAATAATGAAAAAATTAGCTATATGTATACCAACATATAATAGAAAACAATCAGTGGAAGATATATTGAGTAAAATTAATAGTATTTTTAGAGAAGAAGAATTAGATGTATATATATATGATTCCAGTGAAAAATCAGTTGATTATAGTAAAAAAGAATGGAAAATAAATGTATATTATAAGAAATTAAATTCTAGTGTTCATTCTAATGAAAAAATATTTATTATTTACAGAGCAAAGGAGATAATAGAAAAATATGAGTATACATGGATATTGCCTGATTATATGTTTTACTCTGATTGGGTTATAGAAGATATAAAAAAATCAATGATAGAAAAGAATGATTATATTTTAATTAATTATTGGGATAATGAAAAAAAGGAAGAGTATGTAAGCAATAATAATGATTATATATTTCAAAAATATGCTTCACTAATTACACAATATGGAACAATTATTATTAGAAACGAGATATTCTCAAAAAAAATTGATTTAGAATTAATAGCAGATAAATACTTAACAAATGATAAAATGAATTTTTCACATGTTGGTCTTTATTTTGAGATAATGGCAAAACTTAAAGATTTAAAACTTAAAGTTATCGGATGTGAAAAGAAAGATTATTATAAATCACCTTCTAAGAAATTATACATTTCAAAAGAAAATTTAAAACAGAAAAAAAGTGAAAAAAATTGGGAAACGGCATTTCATGTATGGGCAGTGTCTTGGCCAGAAACAATTAAAGCATTACCTAAAGAGTATAGTGGAAAATGGGAAGTTATTAAAAGTGAAGTAGTTAGGGGGGGATTTTTTGATGAAAGATTTTTGATGAGTCAAAGAAGTATAGGAGCAACAAAACTTAGAGTAGTTTTAATGAATTTTTCGAAATGGAAATATATTTCATTAGCGCCAGTGTTAAAAGCAATAGGTATATGTTTAATGCCTAAGAAATATGCAGAGTGGTGTACATATAATAGGAGTATATTTGTTAAAAAGAAAGTTGAAAATAATTTAAAACAACTTAAGAAAATAGCGACTAAAAAAGAAATATATATTTATGGAGCAGGGAAAAAAGCTGATGAATATATAAGAATATTGGAAGCAAATTGTATACCAATAAAGTCGTTAGTTGTTACAGATGCTCAGATGTTTGTAGAAAGTGCATATGGCTATAGGGTTATAGGTATTGAGGAGTTAAAGGAAATTAATAGTGAATATGTAGTTATTTTGGCATTAAATGAAGAAAATAAATATGCAGTAAAACGATTGCTAAATGATTATAATATGACTGGATATTTATATGAAGATAAAATAAATGTATGGTAATTTTAAAATTATCAATATGAATAGACGGAGATATTAAATAATGTTTAAAGAATGGCTTGAAAATAGATTCATCCTATATGGTTGTGGTTTAGAAGCAGAGAAATTTATGTGCCGAAATAAGGGGATGATATCTAATATTGAGATTTGCATTGATGGTTTTAGGACAGGGAAATTTCATGGTATTGAAATAAAAAAGATAGAACAAGTAGAAAATCTTGCAAGTAAAAAAATAATTGTTGCAACATTACCTGAAACATATGAGAAAATAAAAAATATTTTGGATTTAAGTGGCTTGATTGAGTTTAAACATTATGTACATATATCATATATTGAGAAAAAGGTTTTAGTTGTTAATGCGAATTGTCATGGTTTAGGGTTGAAAAAATATCTTTGCATGAGTAAAGAATTTAGAAAAAAGTATGTTATTTATCATATGCCAGAAATACAGGATAATAAAGATAAAGAAATTTCAAGATTTTTATTGGATAAGATAGATGTTCTAATTACGCAGGACATAAGGCTTCAAAATAAATTTTCTGATAAATTATCATTAGATTATTTAAAATCTGCAGTTAATGAATCTTGTAGCATTATTGTTATTCCTAATCTTGTAGGGATGGGTAAATGGCTGTATCCACAGCATGGAGATAATGATAAAATCGTCAATTTAGCAAACGGCAATTGGCCATTAATCCATGAAGATACAATATTGGAAAAAGCTATTTTAAATGGTTGTCAAAACTTAAGTGATTATATTGAATTTATTAATGATTATGAATTTGACAAAGATATAATAAAAGAGTCTTATGATAAATTTATTAAAAAAATTGAAGCCAGAGAATTGAAATGGGATATAAAAATAAAAGATTATATAATAAATCATATGAATGCTATGGAAATATTTTGTGATAGGGATCATCCGTCAGTTGAGATTATGAAATATATTGGACGTGAAGTATTAAAGAAGCTCAACTGCTCAGTTATAAATGATAGTGAATATGATTTTATATTAGGATTACCTATGCCACTTCTTACATGTATTCGTAAATATTATAATATTTCTTGTATTGAAGCGGATTGTTTAGATTATTATAAATGTAATCAAGAAGAGCTATTGGAAACGTATATAAGAAACTATTTGTTTATCGCACATGAAATTATAATATAAAGACGGAAGGTGGATTTTATGAATCAAACAAAAGTATCAATAATTCTCCCCGTGCATAATTCTAAAACTTACTTGAAACAATGTATAGAAAGTGCAATGAATCAAACATTTAAAGAAATTGAAATTATATGTGTATGTGGGTCGGGGAATGATGGCTCTGATGCGTTAGTAGAAGAGTATCAGAAAAAAGATAGCAGAATTATAAAAATTGATGATGTTAATGGCAGTTATGGACATAAATTAAATATTGGTACAAAAGCTTCAAGAGGAGAATATATTGCAATCCTTGAAACAGATGATTATTTAGAAAAAACCATGGTTGAAGAATTATATATAACTGCAATGAAGGAAAAAGTGGATTTTGTTGATGCAGATTATTATGAGTTTTTTGAAATAGATAATTGTGAATATAAAATTATACATAATAAGTATATGGATAGCGATGTGTATAATAGAAAATTGTATGCGAAAGATGCACGAATGTCTGTAATTCTTTCTGATATTACTGCCAATTGGACAGGTCTATACAAAAAAGATTTTTTAATCAAAAAAAATCTTTTTTATAATGAGAGCCCTGGTGCATCATATCAAGATTTGGGATTTAGATATTTATTAGCATGTCTTGTTGATACAACATATCATGTTAATAAAAGCCTATATCATTATAGAACGGATAATGAAAATTCATCAGTAAAAGATATGAAAAAAATATTTGTTGTTCAAAAAGAGTATGAATATATTTTTAATCAAATGAAAAAGAAAAATATATTACAAAAATATTTATGGGATTATTATTACATATGGAAATATCGTGATTACTTTTGGAATGTACAACGATTGGAAGGTGATGGGAGAGCAGCTTTTTTACAGTTGTATAGGAAGGAATTATTGAATGATATTCAGAATGGAAATATAAATCAAGAAATAATTGAACCAAGATATGAAAATTGTATAAAAAAACCAATAGATGAGTCGGTAGATTTTAACAGTGTTTTGAATGAAATATCAGTAACAACTGCAGGAAAAATGGAAAAATTAGTAGAAATAGTAAAAAAATGCAAGGATAAACAAATAGTAATTTGTGGATGTGGTGTAAGAGGAAAAAATGTAAATGTTCTGTTAGAAAAAGAAAATGTTTTATGTATGTGTGATGAAAATCCCGATTTATTAGGAACATTTATAGGAAATCGAAAAGTTATTTCATATGATGATGCTGTGAATAGATTTCCAGATTCTATGTTTGTAGTTGCGAATAGGTTTTATTCAAAAGAAGTGGTAAAAAAACTTGAAATACTTGGTATAAAAAGAGAAAAGATGGTTTTGTATGATTAAGAATGTATTATTAACAGGTGGAACAGGTTTTATAGGAAGAAATATAAAAGAATATTTAAAAAGTAAGTGTAATTTATATATTCCTACAAGGGAAGAATTAAATTTATTTTCAGAAGAGGATGTAAAAAATTACATAAAAAATAACAAAATTGATATAGTTATACATTCAGCTAATCCTAATCCTGTTAAGAATTGTCATGACAAAGTTGAAACAATGTTTGAAGATAGTTTAAGAATATTTATGACATTGTATAATGCTAAGGATTATTATGAATATATGTATACAATTGGTTCAGGAGCAGAGTATGATAAATCAAGAGATATTGTATTGGCAAAAGAAAGTGAGGTTTTTGACAATATTCCAAATGATTCATATGGTTTTGCAAAATATATAATGAATAAAATGGTGTATAGTAGCAATAAACATTGCAATTTAAGGATATTTGCATGTTTTGGACCAACAGATCATGAATCTAAATTTATCACACACGTAATTAATTGTTGTTTAAAAAATGAATCAATAACAATAAAGCAAAATTGTATATTTGATTATATGCATGTTTCAGATTTAGCTAGAATAATAGAATACTTTATATATAATAAACCTAAATACAATTCGTATAATGTATGTACATCACATCGTGTGGAATTGTTAGAAATAGCAAGGGAAGTTTGCAGACAGTTGGATTCAAAAGTTGATATTAAGATTTTAAAAGAGGGAATGAATAGAGAATATACAGGAGATAATAGCAGATTATTGAATGAGTTGCAGAATTTTGAATTTATACCGATAAATAAAGGTATAGAACTTCAGATAAAGGCTATGAAGGGAGAATGATTTTATGAAAAAGAGAGTTGCTGATATTATAATGGAATTGTTGGTTGAAAATAATATTACACAATGTTTTGCTGTTGTTGGTGGAGGGGCGATGCATTTAGATAATGCTTTAGCATTGAATGATAATATAAATAAAGTTTTTAATCATCATGAACAGGCGAGTGCAATGGCAGCGGAAGCCTATGCTAGAATAAGTGGAAATATGGCTGCGGTCTGTGTTACATCGGGACCAGGCGCAACTAATACACTTACAGGTGTTATGGGGTGTTGGCAGGATAGCCTTCCGATGTTAGTTTTATCAGGGCAGGTAAGATATGATATATCAGTTCCAAAATCGGGATTGGATTTAAGATATAGGGGGGTTCAGGAATTTGATATAATTGGCTCTGTTCAAAATATGACAAAATATGCTGTAATGATCACAGATCCACTTTCTGTAAAATATGAATTGGAAAAGGCTATTGATATTGCTACATCAGGAAGAAAAGGACCAGTATGGTTGGATATACCACTAGATATTCAAAGTGCAATTGTTGAAGAAGATGATATGTATAAGTATATGGACAAAATTGAGGAGCCGAGACCTTCGCATGAACAATTGGAATATATTATGAACAAGCTTGAAAGAGCATCTAGACCATGTATACTTGTTGGCAATGGCGTTGCCAATACTCATAACATAGATACTTTTAGAAAATTTGCTGAAATATTGGATATTCCTGTGATTTCAGCTTGTATTGCAGCTGATGTTATGTATGCAGAGTATCCAAAGTTTTATGGATTATCTGGTTCTATTGGACCTAGAACGGGAAATTATATAGTTCAAAATGCGGATGTCATATTGTCGATAGGTTGTAGTTTGGGATTTAAAATGACTGGTTTTGTTCAGGAAACATTTGCGCCTAGAGCTTATATTATATCTGTTGATATAGACGAAAATGAAATGAAAAAGCCAGGAGTAAGAGTTGATTATTATGTAAAATCCGATTTGTCCACATTTTTCAAAGAAGCGTTTAATGTAATTTATAAAATCAATGTTGATCCTATCTGGAGCTCATATTGTGATAAATTAAAAAACAGATTTTCACCATTTGAACCAGCCAAGGATGTATTAGAAAATGAAAGAGTATGTTCATACAAGTTTTGGCAAGAATATGAAAAATATGAGCCAGAAGACAATATTTCAATACTCGGAAATAACACTGCTAGCAGTGCTAAGTTACAAATCGGTATAAAAAAGCCATTACAAAGAATAGTTGCTAATAATAATTGTGGTTCTATGGGAGCAGATTTACCAGAGGCAATAGGTGCGGCAATTGCAGCAAATAAAAATGTTGTATGCTTAACAGGGGATGGAAGTGTGATGATGAATTTACAAGAATTACAGACAATTAAGCATTATAATTTACCAGTTAAGCTTGTTATATTTTCAAATGATGGGTATAACGCAATAAGACAAACCAGCAAGAATTTTTTTAATGGTATAGCCATAGGGTGTACCGCTGATTCAGGTGTTAGTTTTCCTAAATTTAAAGATGTAGCTAATACATTTGGATTTAAATATATGATTTGTGAAAATAACGGACAAATAGATGATAGACTTAAAGAATTTTTTTCACAAAAAGGTAATGTGCTTCTTGAAATTTTACAGAGATTAGATGATCCTGTTTCTCCCAAAGTTATGTCTAGAATGAGAGATGATGGAACATTTGAAACGCCATCACTTGAAAATATGTCGCCATTCATAAGTAAAGAAGAACATGATAGTTTAATGTTTTGGTAAAAGATAAGAGGATAATGTATGAGGTTTTTAGTTATTGGCTTAGGTTCAATGGGAAAAAGGCGAATTCGTTTATTAAAAAAAATAAATGATAATTATGAAATATTTGGAATAGACAATAATAAGGAGAGAAGAGAAAAAGCAAAAGTTGAATATGGCATAAAAGTATTTGATACTGTAATAGATGCTGTTTCAAGTTATAAATTTGATGGTGCATTAATATGTACATCCCCATTATCTCATTCAAAAATTATGAGTCAGTTATTAGAGTATGATTTTGCAATTTTTAGTGAGATAAATCTAATATCAGAAGGTTATGAAAACTTAATAAATTCAAATAATAAGAAATTATTTTTGTCATCAACCTTTTTGTATAGAAGAGATATACAGTGGATAATTAATAAGGTTGATAATGCTAGAGTTAATTATATTTATCATGTTGGGCAGTATTTACCAGACTGGCATCCATGGGAATCTTATAAAGATTTTTTTGTGTATGATAAACGTAGTAATGGATGTCGTGAGATTTTAGCTATTGAGATGCCATGGATAGTTCAGGGCTTCGGTAAAATTAAAGATATGTATATAAAAAAAGATAATTTGTCAAATTTGAAAATAGATTATCCGGACAATTATATAATTAATTTTACACATGAGAACGGTTCGAAGGGCGTTGTAATAGTTGATATAGTTTCCAGATGTGCAATAAGAAATTTAGAAATTTTTAATGAGGATTTGCATATAACATGGAATGGTACACCGCAATCGTTACAAGATTATAGTATACAGAAAAAAAAGATGTTAAATATTACTACATATAAAGAGATTGACAAAGATAATAATTATGCAGCTAATATAATTGAAAATTCATATATGGATGAGATTAAAGCATTTATAGCTTTAATTAATGGAGATAACACAAAAATAAAATATAGTTATAAGCAAGATTTAGAAATATTAAATATACTTGATATGATAGAGGGAAAATAGTATGAAAGTATGTTTTGTAGGTACAGGTTCAATAGGAAAACGACACATAAGAAATTTATATCAATTATTCAGCGATGTTGAAATTCACATTATTAGGAATACGACAAAGCATTTAGATGAGGAGATTTCATCTATAGTAAAAAAAATTATGTATTCAACAAGAGAAGTTTGTGAGGAGTATGATGCTATTTTTATTACAAATCCGACTTATATGCATTATAGTACATTAAAAGAATTGTATAAATATTCAAAGAATTTTTTTGTCGAAAAACCAGTATTTGATAAGCTTGATTATGATTTATCCATGTTTAATGAAAAAAAAAATATATATGTTGCATGCCCATTAAGATATACTCAAATTATTCAAAAAGCTAAAACAATTTTGCAAAAAGAAAAAATTATAAGTATAAGATCTATATGTTCTTCTTATTTGCCAGATTGGAGAAAGAATGTTGATTATAGAACTATATATAGTGCACATAAATCAGAAGGTGGGGGAGTGTGTATAGACTTAATTCATGAGTGGGATTATCTCACATATTTATTTGGATTTCCAGATAAAGTATTTTGTTTAAATGGACAATATTCTGATTTAGAAATTGATAGTGAAGATATAGCAGTATATATAGCTGCGTATAAAGATAAATTGCTTGAATTACATTTAGATTATGTTGGGAGACAACCAGTAAGGTTAATGGATGTAATCAGTAATCAAAATAATTGGAAATTTGATATTTTAAATGGAACAATATTAAAAAACTCCACGATAATCGAAAAATATGATGAAAAGCCGAATGACAAATATATTAAAGAAATTAAATATTTTATTGAAAATGTTATGTTGGGAGAAAATACAAATAATATTAATAATTCTTTAAATGTTATGAGAGTGTCAATGGGAATGGAGAAGAAATAATATGGTAGAAACATATGTAGTTAGGGATAATTTTACTGTAAAAGAAACAATTGAAAAAATGAATAAGGAAGTAATTAAGGCTGTTATTATAATTAATCAGTTTAATGAGGTTGTTGGAATCTTTTCTAATGGAGATATGAGAAGATATTTTCTCAGAGGTGGTGCATTAGATGAAAAAATAATTGTTGCAATGAATCCTAATCCTCATGTATTTACTTCATATGAAGATGTCGAAAGAGAGAGGGCTTTAGTTAAAAGAATTTTATATCCAATAGTTGACAGTTGTGGGCATCTAATAGATGTTGTTGATTATGAAAAAAATATAAATACTGCTCAAATAAGTGGAATACTTCAAGAGGTTCCGTTAGTTATTATGGCAGGAGGAAAAGGAACTAGATTATATCCATATACAAAAATATTGCCTAAACCCCTAATGCCAATAGGGGATGTAACAATAACTGAAAGAATAATATTCTCGTTTGAAAGATTTGGGTGTAATAAAGTAATTATGATTCTAAAATATAAAGAAAGTCTTATTAAGGCATATTTTAGTGATGTAAAAAAGAACTATGATTTAGAATATATTACAGAAGAAAAATTTTTAGGTACAGCTGGTGGATTGAGATATTTAAAAGGAAAGGTCAAATCTACATTTTTTTTAACAAATTGTGATATTATTATTAATGAAGACATTGAATCAGCATATAAAATTCATAAAAAGAATAAAAACAAAATTACTATGATATGTTCAATGAAGGGGATTACTATTCCGTATGGAGTTGTAGAGACTGATGAGGCTGGAAATATGATCTCAATGGAAGAAAAACCAAAGCTATCTTATTTGATTAATACAGGGGTATATATTGTTGAGCCAGATATATTAGATAATATTGAAGATAATGAGAGCATAGATATGCCTGGTTTGATTGAAAGATGCAAGACATTAGGAAATAGGATAGGTGTATTTCCTGTTTCAGAAGATGCATGGCTTGATATGGGGCAATTTAATGAGATGGATAATATGAAAAATAAATTAGGATTATGATAATATGAGGTTCGACATGATTGAATTAAATGAGTTTATTAGTAAATATGTTACTAAAAGAAGAAATAGTATGTTTCTATCTGATATAGAATCAAATGAATATGAAATATATAATAATATACATAAGAAAAGCATTTTGGTTATTGGTGGAGCTGGAAGTATAGGAAGTCAATATATTAAATCAGTATTAAGATACAGTCCTAAATCGCTTACGGTAGTAGATATTAATGAAAATGGGCTTGCAGAGTTAACAAGAGACTTGAGGAGTTCAAGCAATATAGTAGTACCGGATTTATATATTACATATGCAATGGATTATGCCTCGTCAATGTTTAAGAAAATGTTTATTAATCACGGAAAATATGATATTGTTGCTAATTTTTCTGCCCATAAACATGTTAGAAGTGAGAAAGACATTATATCTGTAGAAGCGATTATAAGAAATAATTTATTAAATGCAAAAAAATTATTGGATATATTGAAAATATTCCCACCGGATATTTATTTTTGTGTTTCTACAGATAAGGCAGCTAATCCTGTTAATATAATGGGAGCCAGTAAAAGGTTAATGGAAGATTTGATTTTTTCATATTCAGACTATTTTCCTGTAAAGACTGCAAGATTTGCTAATGTTGCATTTTCAAATGGCTCGCTTCCAGATGGTTTTCTTTATAGAATGAAAAAGAAACAGCCATTATCTGCACCATCAGATGTTTTGAGATATTTTGTATCCCCAGAAGAAAGTGGACAAATATGTATGCTTGCAAGTATTTTAGGAAAAAATAGAGAAATATTTTATCCCAAATTAAAAGAAAAAACGATGATGTCTTTTGATCAAATTGCAAGAGATTTGATTGTTTCAAATGGATATACTGTATATGAATGTGAAAGTGAAAGACAAGCAATTAAAAAGTCATTGGAATTAAAGGTTGGAGGTACAGAGTATCCAGTATATTTTTCAAAATCTAATACTTCAGGAGAGAAAGAATATGAGGAGTTTTATATAGATTCAGAGAAAACAGATGAGACAAGATTTAATGGGTTAGGTGTTATTATTGATAAACAAAAAGTTTCAATAGAAAAAGTGCAAAAATTGTTTGAAACATTTAATAATGCATTTTTAAATGAAAATGTGACAAAAAATGATATTGTAAAGATAATAAAAGGTTATCTGCCTGAATTTGTGCATATAGAAAAAGGAAAATCATTGGATGAGAAAATGTAGAGGAGACTAAATGAGAAATTTTATTCCATTATCAATTCCAAATTTTGAAGGAAATGAAAGAAAATATGTAGATGAAGCTGTTGAACAAGGTTGGGTATCAACAGGAGGAAAATTTGTTGAAAAATTTGAGAGTGATTTAAGTAATTATGTTAATGGTAAGGTGGTTGCTTGTCAAAGTGGAACATCAGCAATTCATTTAGCATTGATTGATGCAGGAATTGGAATTAGTGATATGGTAATTGTTCCAACGTTAACATTTATTGCAGCAATTAATCCTGTAAAGTATGTTGGGGCTAAACCAATTTTTATGGATTGTGATGATACATTATGCATGGATCCTGTAAAGTTGAATGCATTCTGTGAAAATGAGTGTTATTTTGAACAGGGAAATTTAAAGTATAAAAAAAATGGTAATATTATAAAAGCTATAATAGTTGTTCATGTATTTGGCAATCTTGCTGATTTGGATGGAATTTTAACTGTTGCTGAAAAATATAATTTAAAAGTTATAGAGGATGCGACAGAAGCATTAGGGTCTAGATTTATTCGTGGTAAATATAAAGGAAAATATGCAGGAACTATTGGCGATTATGGAGCGTATTCTTTTAATGGAAATAAAATTATTACAACTGGTGGAGGTGGTGCGTTAGTAACAAAATCTGTTGAAGCACTGAAACATGTTAAATATTTATCAACTCAAGCAAAGGACGATGCTTTATTTTATATACATAATGAAATTGGTTATAATTATAGGATGACTAATGTTCAAGCAGCAATTGGTGTGGCACAGTTGGAAGAGTTGGATGAATTTATTGTAAGAAAGAAAAAAAATTATAATTCATATAGAAGCAATTTTAATGAATTTAAGTTAGCGAAAATTGTTGATTTTAGAGAGGATATAGATTCAAATGTTTGGTTTTATTCTTTATTGATAGATATAGATGTTTTAGATTGTGATATTAAAGATATTATAGAGGAACTTTATAACAAGAATATTCAGACAAGACCGATTTGGAGATTGAATCATAAACAATTACCTTATAAAGATGATTTGAATTATAAAATTGATAAAGCAGAATGGTATGAAAAAAGAATAATTAATATTCCATGTAGTACTTCAATTACAAATGAAGAAATAAATTATGTATCAGATATGGTAAAAGATATTCTAGTTAAATATTTTAAAGGGTAGAAAATGGAAAAGATAGTAATTGCGGGTTTTGGTGGACATGCAAAAAGTATTGCGGATAGTATAATAAGACAAGGGAAATACGAAATTGTAGGATATACAGATGTTGAAGATAAAAAAAATGAATACAAATATTTTGGAAATGACACTATTTTGGACGAATTATTTTCAGCAGGGATTCGTAATATAGTTATTGGAATAGGATACTTAGGATATAACGATATAAGGGAAAAGATGTATGAAAAAATAAAAAAAATTGGTTACAAATTTCCTGTAATTATAGATCCGAGTGCTATTGTTTCAGATAATGCTTTAATTGAAGAAGGCACATTTATAGGAAAAAATGTTGTTATTAATACTGGTGCACATATTGGTAAATTATGTATTATTAATACTCAAGCGGTAGTAGAACATGATTGTGTAATTGATGATTATTCGCACATTGCAGTTGGAGCTGTTTTGTGTGGAGAAGTTAAGATTGGAAAAAGTGTTCTAGTAGGTGCAAATGCTACAGTAATACAATGCAGAACAGTTTCAGATAAAGAATTAGTAGCGGCAGGATTTGTTGTTAGATGATAGAGGAAATAATTTATGAATAATGAGAAAGTATACATAATTGCAGAGGCAGGAGTAAATCATAATGGAAGTATACAAATTGCAAAAAAGATGGTAGATGCAGCTGTCTGTGCAGGTGTTGATGCTATTAAATTTCAAACATTTAATCCCGAAAAATTGGTATGCAGGAATGCAAAAAAAGCTAGATATCAAATTGAAAACACTGAAAGTAATGAAACACAATTTGATATGCTTAAATCATTACAATTATCACAGGTAGAGTTCATCGAATTAAAAAAATACTGTGATAATAACAATATTGATTTTATTTCAACGCCATTTGATGTAGAAAGTTTGGCTTTTTTGTACAAAATAGGTGTTAAAACCATAAAAATCCCTTCAGGAGAGATAAACAATTATCCATTATTAGTTGCTGCGGGTAAAACAATGTTGCCAGTTATATTGTCGACAGGAATGAGTATTATTGATGATGTCAATGATGCTATAAAAGTACTTAAACATAATGGAACAAAGGATATAGTTGTGCTGCAGTGTAATACAGAATATCCGACACCATATGAAGATGCAAATGTTAATTCAATGATTTTTATGAGAGATACGTTGAAGTGTAAGGTGGGATATTCGGATCATACTATAGGAAGTGATGTGGCTATAGCAGCTGTAGCAGTTGGAGCCAAGGTTATTGAAAAGCATTTTACTCTTGATAAGACAATGGAAGGACCAGATCACAAAGCAAGTATTGAACCCGATGAATTATGTGAATTAGTAAAATCTATTAGGAATGTAGAAAAGGCAATGGGGAGTTATAATAAAGTTGTTTCATCCTCTGAAGCAAAAAATATAGATATAGTGAGAAAAAGTATTGTTGCAAGTAAAAAAATAAATAAAGGAGAAATTTTTACAGAAGATAATATAACGACCAAGCGACCAGGTAATGGAATGTCTCCAATGAAGTGGAATGATGTTATAGGTCATATAGCAAAGAAGGATTATGAAGAGGATGAAATGATATATGAATAAGCTGGTAATAGTAACTGCTACAAGAGCAGAATATGGACTTTTGTCGCGATTAATCAAAATGTTTAAGGTGTCTGATAAAATAAATACTGAATTAGTAGTGACAGGGAGCCATCTTTCAAGTGAATATGGAATGACAATAAAGGAAATAGAGAATGATGGATTAACAATAGATAAAAGAATAGCAATTCTTTCTGATGATAATTCAGAGTATGGAATATCGGAAACTATGTCGAATGCAATAATAAATTTCTCGGATTATTTTAAAGATAGTCATCCCAATGCGATTTTGGTTTTAGGTGATAGATACGAAATTCTTGCAATATGTATGGCTGCTATAAATTATAAAATACCAATAATTCATTTATATGGTGGAGAAGCAACATTAGGGGCTTTGGATGAATTAATAAGAAATGCTATCACTAAATTAAGTTTTCTTCATTTTACCAGTACAGATGAGTATAGAAACAGAGTTATTCAAATGGGGGAGGAACCTTCAAGAGTTTATAATGTCGGTTCATTAGGTGTTGAAAATATAAAAGAAATTCCACTTTTATGTAAAAATGAATTAGAATGTGAATTAGGAGTTAAGCTGGACGAATATGCTATAATGACATATCATCCAATAACCACAGAAAATGATAGATTTCAACAGCAGATTGATAGTATATTAAAGGCAATGATTAATACACCAGAAATTATGTTTATATGTACAAAAGCAAATGCAGATGAAGGTGGAAAAAAAATAAATGCAGCACTTATGGAAGCTGAAAAAAAATATCAAAACATAAAATTATTTGATTCATTAGGAGTTAAAAAATATTTAAGTGCAGTGAAGTATTGTAAGTTTGTAATAGGAAATTCTTCAAGTGGTATTATTGAAGTCCCTAGTTTTAAAATACCTACTATTAATATTGGAAATAGACAAAAAGGAAGAATTCAATCTGAGTCCATTATTAACTGTGGAGATGGTTATTATGATATAATGTCTGCAATTAAAATGGCTTGTTCTAAGAAATTTAGATTGATAGTTAAAGAAGCCAAGAATCCTTACGAAAGCAATTTTACAGCTAGTAAAATCTATGATATTGTAATTAAATATTTATACGAAAATAAAATGAGCATAGTAAAAAAATTTTTTGATTATCCAATTAAATAAAAAATATAAACAGATATATTCATTTGAGCCGTAAGCGACCGATGGAGCGTTTATGATAGGATGCAAACCATGCAATGGTAAGGTCGAAATCTTCGGTAAATCTACTACCTGGATATGCCCATGGAACTTCGGCAACATATACTCCATGTTCAGGGCAGTCGTTCTCATGCCATTTATTAGGTCCTGCTTGGATACGAATATGTTTAACTCCATTCTTATCAGAGTAAAGATTACAATTTTTTATAACTGTGTTCTTGATATTAAAGACACTTTTGTATAATGTATTAAATGAAGCCACTTGTGAATACTCCTTTTGTGTTTTTCTTTGCAGTTAATACATTAATGGACACAAGTGGTTTTTTCAATATGTTGTTATTAATTTGTGGTGCTGGGCTTCCACCATTATGCCAGAAGTCTCAGTTTTATGAAGGTTAACAGAATGAGTTATGATAGACTTTATGTTACGCTTAGAGATGAGATATGTGGACAATAGTTGTAAGTGTGTTTGTAACATTAGTTGTAATAGGAATATTATTGTTTTTTACACATTTTTACCATAATAAAGATGTTGGGAAAAAATTTTTTGAGGATAGTGAAAAACCTTTTAATAAAAAGGCTCCGGAAATGTATTATCATAAACAGAGAATGTATAGACTTTGTTATGGTTTTTTTATAGGAATACATTATTTATTAGTAGTTATGTCTGTGAGTTTTTCATCAATAACAATATATATGGTAATGGATGAAAAATTTAATTTATCAATTAGAATTTTTATTTCAGTTATGGCAACAATTACGACCACATTGCAAACAATATTGCGTTTTGACAAAGTTGCTGAGGGATATATATGTGCTATGAGAACTCTTGATCAAGCTATTTTGGAATATGAAAATATAGAATTGACAACGTTAGATGTTTCATTACAAGCAAATATAAAAGCAGAAGAGGTAATACATAATATGTATCAATAATGATTTGTTGAAAATGTAAAATTCCTAATTTTGATAATGAACATTATTAAATTATACTTTGGGTTTTAATTGATTTTCACTTGCAATGTAATAGATAACAGTTTAATATGAATATTATAATATATTTATATGTTATAGATAAATTATGTATTTTAATATTTGATTTGACATAATTCATTTTGATGAGTGACCATATAAGTATATAAATTAATGGAATATTTCGACTCAATGTAGGCATATTTATTTTAGTACCAATAGCAGCTGTACCCAAATTAGTGATAAAGGATATGTCGAAGTTGATGTAATAAAGCTAGATGACTTTTTCAAAACTCACGAACCGCCAACATTTATCAAGATGGATATTGAAGGTTCAGAGTTTGCAGCACTGAAAGGGTGCGCGGAGACTATCAGAAAGTATAAGCCTAAGTTAACTATCTGTGTATATCATAAGCCAGAAGATATATTTGAAATACCCGAATATATATTATCACTCAATCCAGATTATAAAATGTGGTTAAGGCATTATACTAACTTGGTTAATGAAACTGTATTATATTGTGAATAATAAAATAATATTGGTATTTACTACAGGATAGTTGAGAATAGTAGTGGAGAAGTATTATATTATCCAAGTTGTTAAATATAGTGTATAGAAAGCAGGAGAATATCTATGAGATTAGTGCTATTTGGACAGGCAGCCAGTTGGAATCATACGCTGGAGAGATTGCAGCAGTATAATGCAGCAGATTCGGTAGTGGGTCTATCTGATGTATGCCTTGGTGAATATACAGATTCAGATGTTACATATTCATTAAGTGAATTACTGGAAATGTATAGTAAAGGTGAGATAGATGGCGTATTGCAGACTGAACCGGAAAATACGTACTATACCAATATTTTAAAACAGATTGGAATTCCTGATATATATATAATTCCAGAAAATATAAAAGAAAATGAATGTATAAAAAGGTATTCAGATATCGGTCCGGTGCTTAATCAGATAGAATTCCATCTTGCAGATCACTGTAATCTGAATTGCAGGGGGTGTGCTCATTTTTCTAATCTGGTTAGTAGCCCTGTGTATGCTGATTATGAACAGTTTAATAAAGATATACATAAACTATCTGAGTATTTTTCACAGATAAAAACAATATATCTGCTTGGAGGCGAACCTTTACTTAATAAAGACATTGGAAGTTTTATAATATCAGCAAGAGATGCATTTCCATATGCCTGTATCACAGTTGTTACTAATGGAATATTATTATTATCGATATCCGATGATTTGATTCAGATTATTAAAGATAATAATGTGTTAATATCTATATCAGATTATGAATGTCTGGATAATAATAAGATTATTACTTTTATAAAAGAACATGAATTGAACGCAGAATTGAGATTGGAAAAAGAAAGTTTTGCTAAGCATATTAATATTCATGGTGATTCAGATAAGAAAGTGATATTTAATCAGTGTATGAGAAGAAATTGCACTTTTTTATCAAGAGGAATGATGGCAGCGTGTTGCACTCCGTTTCTGAACAAATATTTTAATGAAAGATATAATGAGAAACTTCCAGAAATGGATAAGAATGATTGTATAGATATATATGAGCCGGGACTTGATGGATGGAAGATTAAGGACAGGCTTATCCAGCCTATGGAATCGTGTAGATATTGTGGAGAAGATGTAGCCTTTAAATGGGGAATATCACAAGAACCAATTCTTAAAAGTGACTGGTGTTTATAGTTTATATGATATGCGGATATGTTGCTATTGCAACATATCCGCATATTCTTTCATGAATATTTTCCTTGTATTATAGTAAGAATCAAGATCCATTATGCCATCATCATGAAAACACCAGGCATGGACAGATGGTGGAATTATAACATCATAATTCCTCTTTCTAAACTCAAAACTTTGTGATATATCATAGAAATCCCAGCCAGTAAAAATATCTTCTTGCCATGGTATATCATATTGGGTAATCATTATGAAACCATCAATAGCTTCTACCCGTGTTGGAGTCTTTATATCTTCAAGGACAGAGTCGGTAGTGTGATATATGTTGTTGGAGATAAAATGACCTATTCGCCACCCATACCACATAATACAGGTTTGTGGTAGTTTTTCAGAGCCTACAATTCCTATCATTCCGGTACATGGATTCTTGAATTCTCTGAGAATGTCTGATAAAAAGTTCTTGTTAATAATAAATACATCCTGGTGAAGGTATATTTTATATTTGGCATGCGATGCAAGCATAGCTTTATTGTAACCAGATGTCATAGATGAAGCATTGTGGACTACAATGATATCTATTGTATAACCATCGGGAATTGTAAGATTATTGATGTATTTAATACATTCTGTTTCGTATTGATTGTTATTAGAGCATATTATAAAACAGAACTGGCTATTGTTATATGTTATATTATCTGTTATATCATAAAGTTGTTTAAAAGTGTATGTATTAGTTTGGGGAATATTACAATCTATTATAGCAGGTGTTTTAAAATCTGTAATAGTATAGTCATCATTAATGGATATATCCTGGCTTAGTTGATTTGACAGGCAATCTAAGACATAATTACTATTAAGTGAAGTTGTTTTAATTAATTGTTCAATTGCAATATGAGATATTTTTTTATTGCGTATGTCGTTAGTCAGGTTATTTAGAGCATTATTTCTGTCTACATTGTATTCTATATTAAGCAGTAAGAACTTATAATAATTGTTTTTTTTAATAACTCCGGATATGTCGTATGTATCTTTAAGGTATAACGTTGTAGTTATATTATTGTTGAATTCAGTAGCAGTTATGTTGGCAGCTACTAAACAATGAGCAATATCCGGTATATTCCGGAAAGTTTTTATTATGTCAGGAGTAGTGAGGAATGTACAAAGTGTATATAATGAATTAACTGTATTAACTTTAAGAAAATGGCTAATTGAATCAGTCAGGGATAGAAGTGATTCATCATATTCTTTGTGCCATTGTTCATCTTCCAGGATAGATGATTCAACGTATTCTTCTGTATCAGCTGGTTGTTTCATATGTATATTCTCCATTAGATTTCTTTCAATTGATTTATTATTTCGTTAATATCTGCACCGTGGTTGTATGCGTCAATATAATCAGCAACAGCTTTATATGAATATGTTCCATTGATGCCAAAATATGGATTGGATGGTATGTCAGGTATAATCATATTGGTTACAGAGCACATATAGCGAAAAAGCTCTGTAGTTACAGGCATATGACGTGTGTTTAAAAACATGATTGTTTCATAACAGAATGAGTGTATAAAGTATAATTCCATTTCATGTATATATTTGTCATTAGCAAGATTATTCTTAACATAGTTGAAAGTTTCAAGCTGCACAAGCATATGCTGGTAGATGGTATCATAATTCTGCATATATGATATTATTGTTCCGTTAGGATTATAGCGATAATAATACAAAGGTTCATTTATACGGCATATAACATCAGCTGTGTGCTTTATAGGATGTGTAAACAAGGGTTCTTCATATGCAACGCCTTCAGCAAAGTGAAAGTGATAACGGTCGTAATATGATTTGAGTATGAATTTACATGTACAGCTTTCATTAAGATAATCAGCTCCTATTATGAGCTGTCTCCTTTTATCTGTGGTGTCACAGATATATGTGTCATATGTAAGAAGTTCAGGTGATTCTGGTATATCAGCTAAGTTATATGAGAAATTCAGCTGGATAACATCAGCATGACAATATGTAGCTGTGTTGTATAAATATTCAAGATAATAAGGTGGAACTATATCGTCGCTGTCAATAAAACAGAAGTAATCTCCGGTAACATAGTTATCAAGAGCTATGTTGCGGCATGTACCCTGTTTGACATTCTTTTCATTGAATATGGCAATAATAGTATCTGGGTATTTCTGTTCATATTCTCTTATAATATCAGAGGTACTGTCTGTTGAACAGTCATCTATAAGTATAAGCTCTATATTCTCTATGCCTATAGTCTGATTAACAATACAATCAAGGAATTGTTTTATATATTGTTCAACATTGTAACATGGTGTTATAACAGAAATTTTTCTCATATACTTTCCTCATATTCTTAAATGATATACTAATAATAAATCATTAAATAATATAATTCAAGCTGGAAGAAACATTAGGTGTGTCTTATTACAATGGAATCAGATATATGATAAATGATTCATATAGTATATGGAAGAACGAAAGAACGGGTTATTCAAAAATATTATAATACACTTGAAATGTCTAGTTATAGAGTATAAAATATACTCATTGAACATTAATTGAAAGCAAATCATATAGTTCAGTTGGAGAAAAGAGGTGGTTTGCCTAAGATACATAAATGGAAGGCGTGTATGTTAGATAAAGATGATTATTTAGAAAAGTATAATTTAAATGAAACTTTTGAAAAATCTGGATTAGACTGGAATGTGTTGGTGGAAATACATGAAGATTATACAGCCCACAATCAGGAATTAAATGAAGTGTGTGAGAAGTTAGAAGCTTATCTTATTGATAATATAAAAAAAGAATTTGGTTCAGAAGCTTCATTGCCATATCATTCCATACGAGGTAGAGTTAAGGATTCAGAGCATCTTATAGAAAAGATAATTCGTAAAAAAGGAAAAGAGCATAGCCATAAATATGTAGATATCTCGAAAGATAATTATATGAAGATTATAAGAGATACGATAGGAATTAGGTTACTAATTTTTAAAAAAGAAGAGTGGGAACGGATTTATGACTTTCTTAGCAAGATGTTTCAATCTGGTAAGACCAATGACATATATATGGCTGAAAGACCAATAGCATATACATGATATGGTGACCGTGATATATATAAAGATAAAATATATAAAGAACATAGTAACAGAGGATATAGATCATAGGTAAACGCTCAAATCTAGGTGCTTTAAAAGATATTGTAGCATTATTATTGTTTCGGTTAAAAATGATTTAATAATATGCTTGCAATAGTTTACATAATAACACATATAAACAAAATGCATTTGCTAACATTAAAGCCTTTAGAGTATAATAGCTCTAAAGGCTTTAATGTTAGTTAGATGGAATATAAATATATTTGTTAGCTGTATGTAATGGAAATAGAGCGGCAGCCGGATGGATTGATATCATATTGTTATGTGATATTTTGAATTAATAGTAGGAAAGTAATCAGCATCATGGAGGATAAGACACGATGAGCAGAATCGTCATATATGGTATAGGAAGTGTATTAAGCAAGATAAGGTCTAATATAGTATGGAGTAACATAGCAGCAGTTATAGTCTGTAAAGATATGGTTGATGACTGTGAGGACATAATTGGATTCAGGGAGGCTCTTATAAAGGCACATCCGGAGGATGTGAATGTGTTTGATTATGTTATGGGACTACATTATTTTTATCCCTGCAATATGTTTGCCACTACATGGAGTGTGTTTGATGAGTATTGTCAATGGTTGTTTTCTTTTATCATACCTGCAGCGTGCAATATAGATGTGTCTGGGTATAATGCTTATAGTAAGAGAGTTATTGGCTTTTTTGCAGAGAGAATGATGACGGTATGGGTTATTAAGAAAAAATTTAAGGTAGAAGAACTGCCATATATAACAGTGGAATAGATTGGAGAAAATATAATGAGTAATATATCTAATAGTACATTGTCTAAGAATAATACATCAAAAGACATATCAGTAAAAGCAATCATATCTGAGTTTCCAAAGGCAGCGTTGTTATGGTACGGCTTTAAGAAAGACACAGATATATTATATATATATGATGGCGAAAAAAACAGTGCTATACAGGAACTACTGGTGACTTTTGGAAGGTGTGTTGATGTGGTAGCAGCCTCTGATATACAGAATTGTGCTGATATGTCATGTAATAATTGGAGTGGAACAAGATATGACTATATAGTTGGTATGGATGTGCTGGAGAAATGTGATAATCCACACAAACTATTAAGTACACTAAAGGCATTGCTTAAGTCATCAGGAAGGTTGCTGATTGGCTGCGAGAACCGTCTGGCTATTAAATATTTTTGTGGAGAGAGAGATCCGTATACCAATCATAGCTTTGATGGAATAGAGAATTATAGAGGTATGAAACAGGCTGATAAAAAGGAAATAGCAGGAAGGTGTTATTCTGGTGCAGAGCTAAGAAACATGTTGGATGAAAGTGGACTTGTGAATCATAAGTTTTATGCAGTTATGCCGAATCTTAGAGAAGTACAGCTTGTTTATGCAGAGGGGTATAATCCACAGGAGGAGCTGGCTATAAGATATTTTCCAGTATATGAGCACCCGGAGTGTGTATTTATTAATGAGGAATATCTGTATACAGACCTTGTTAAGAATGGGATGTTTCATGCCATGGCTGATGCATATATTATAGAGTGCAGTATGGATGGTACTTATGATGATACTCAGCACGTTACATTGTCTATGGACAGAGGAAGAGAAAATGCAATGGTTACTGGTATATGTTGTTGTGGTGGTAGTGGAAAGCTGACAGATAATATTTATGATGATGAGAAAATATCGTCCTATAACCCAAAAAAGTTGAGTACTGTGTATAAAAAGGCTATATATGAAGAGGGGATAGTTAAGCTTAAGCAGATGCAGCATAACCATGAAGAACTAAGAAGCAGGGGAATACAGGTTGTTGATTCTTATATAGAAGATGATAAGTTTATTATGCCATATGTTGATGCACCGGTTGCTATGATAGCTCTTAAGGAACTGGCTAAAAAGGATAAGGAAGAATTCTATAAGGCTATAGAGGAAATGTATGAGCTTATATTATCTTCCTCTAAGCATACAGACATCATATCAGAGAAAGATAAGAACAGTGCTAATGGCAGGGATTTAGGTATCATTCTTGAAAAAGGATATATAGATATGGTTCCCCTGAATTGTTTTTATGATGGAAGCAGGAAGAATCCAAGGGACAGATTTATATATTATGATCAGGAATTCTACATAGAAAACTGTCCTGCTAAGTCGATTCTGCATCGTTCGTTGTCTATAATATATGATGGAACAGATAAAGAGTTCGAACAGCTTATACCACGTAGTGAGATTATGGATAGATTCGGACTTACTGAGTGTGAAGATATATGGTCGCATATGTCTTCTAAGTTCACTCAGAAACTGCGTAATCAGGCAGAGCTTGAGACGTATTATCGTAACAGAAGAGTGAATGCAAGGACATTATATACTAACAGAGAGAAACTGAATTATGATGCCAGAACTTATCAGAATATGTTCATTGATATATTCAGGGGACTTGATGATGAGAATGGCAATCAGGTAAAGAAACTTGTTCTGTTCGGTTCAGGTATATTCACGAATCGTTTTCTTGATGAATTTGATGGGTGCTATGAGGTATATTCTGTTATAGATAATAACAGTGCCAGATGGGGAACTACGATAAAGGGAGTGCCTATTAACTCACCAGATATATTAAAGTCTATACCTGCTGATGAATTACATATTATCATATGTATCAAGAAGTATTATGGTGTAGTAAGACAGTTAGCAGATTGGGGCATAGAGGATTATCATATATATGACCCGGGTAATGATTATCCTAACAAGAGAAGAGAGAATGTAAGGAAAAGGTTATCACAGTTACCAGTCAATGATGGCAATGCTGATGATAACGGCAGCGAGAATGTACAGAAAGAAACAGCTCATAACGATAAGCCATATAATATAGGTTATATTGCGGGAGTGTTTGATTTATTCCATATAGGACATCTGAATATGTTCAGACGTGCTAAGGAATTGTGCAATTATCTTATAGTTGGTGTTGTGTCGGATGAGGGAGTACGTATAGGTAAACAGGCAGAGCCTTTCGTACCTTTTGATGAGCGTATAGAGATGGTAAGGTCATGCCGTTACGTAGATGAAGCAGTCAAGCTGCCGCCGAACTTCGCAGATACTGAAGACATGTATAAGGTATATCATTTTGATGTACAGTTCTCAGGAAGTGATTATGAACATGATCCATATTGGCTTGCAAGAAAGGATTTCCTTGAGAAGCATGGTTCAACACTAGTGTTCTTCCCTTATACACAGAGTACAAGCTCGACTAAGCTTAAGAAGGCTATTGATGCAAGAATATCACATGAATAATAAAGTGTTGAGTTAGTTGGTGGTAAAACATCTTTTGATGTTTTACCACTTATCAATATTTGATTAGTCATTATGAGGTGTATTGTCGTTCCATATAAGCTGTCCGTCAGCTTTTAAACAGTCATATAATCTTGCATATAAGCTGTTACGTTCGGCTTCGCTATATTCAGTTGCATTGTTAATTATAATGTAGTTGAATTCTTTGTTATATTGGCAAAAATCTATGTTATCATAATTAGTGTAGGTAATATGAGCCTCTTTGATAGTAAGCGGTATATAAGACAGATTACTTTCATAGCCTACATATCTAAGCTTAGGACATATATAGTTAAGATGTGCATAGCTTGCACCATTATGTGCGTTGATTTCAAGCAGTGCAAGTGGTTCTGCTGTTGCGTATATCATCTTAAATATGTTACCAATACTGTTATTAAGTGGGTCAAATCCCCATTTTTTCCATATATAATCTCTGTTACGGCTGCATATGTTTAATATGCTGTCAGATAGAGATTTGATTGACTTAATTCCATAGTACATAAGCATCTGAACTTAGGTGTGGTTGTATGCTGGTAAGTAATTGCTCTTTTTGAGTTATTGAGTAATTATCAGAGTCGTTTATTATTACATAATTGAAATTATGTATATTATAGTGATATTTCTCATAGGAGCAATCTATATAGATTACGTTTTCTAACATACAAGGTAAGTAATTTTTGTTATTTTCTAATCCAATATAATTCATATCAGAATATATGTATTTAAGATGAGCATATGTAGCACCAGTGTGAGCATTTATTTCAAGAAGAGTTATATGTTTGTGTATGATGATTTTAGAGTTATTAAAAGTGTCATAAATATTTTTGCTTAGATGATTATTGTCTGGATGAAATCCCCATTTCTTAAACATATAATTTTGGTTACAAATGAATATATTAGTTATAGCGTCTGACTTTAGCTTTCCAAAACTTTGACTGCCAGCATGATATATAAAGCTGTTATGACATACGTACAGTTTGTATCCGAGTTGCATAAGCTGAAGACATATATCATCATCTTCGTAATAGCCAGGAGTAAGAGTTTCATCTAGTAAAGTTGTTTTATTAAGTGCATTTCTTTTTATAAGCATAGCAAAGCCTGATAATGTTGTGCTTAACTCCATGCTGTTGGTTCGATATTGATTATTTACATAACCAAAGCGTTGATAATCTGATATAGATGTATAGAAAAGGTCTATAAATTGCTGGTTTCCTATGTAATTGCATATGGCACCGGTTGCACCAATATTTTCTTCGTTATATAACCCCATTCTTAACCAGAAAAGTGCATTTGGTGTTAGACGTGTATCGTTATTAAGGAGAAAAATGTCATTATATTGTTTGGAATTGGCTATTCCAATATTACATCCTTTAGGAAATCCCATATTTTCATTGTTACAGATTAGGTTAATATCGGGTTGTTGGCTTAGCCAATTTATCACATTGTCAGATGATGCATTGTCAACAACGATTATTTCATAGGAATTAACAGGGCATGTATTGCGTATGCTTTCTACGCATTTTTGAGTAAGATAAAGGTTGTTGTAGGAAATTATAACAATGCTGGTAGGTTGAATATTTAGGTCAGTATTATCCTTTATTTCATCTAATTGTGTAAGAATATGTTCTTTTTCGGTTAAGTTTTTACAGTGATATGCAGCGTTTTCCAAACATAGGTAGTATTGGTCTTTATTGTGAATATATTGTTCTGAAAGTTTCAGATAATACATATATTCATCATCAGGAGTTATATTATCAGGAAGTTCTATGATATTGGTTAATGCTGCGTCTGAAATCTTAATGGTATATGCAATTAAAGAGTCCAGAAAATTAATAATTTTGTTTTTGTCTGTACACGTATTAGGGAAGTTATTACATAATTTTTTTAATTCAATATAATCAGAAGACATATTTCCAAGAATAGTAGCGGCTTCTGTAATAACTAATTCTTTTATGTCAGTTATAGGTATTTCATTTACAGTCAGTTGACCATGTAGAGTGGCGTCTTTAATTTTAATCAGTATTTCATTGGTATTACTCATAATTAATTGATTCTCCAGATAGTTAATTGTTTTAAGAATTATATAATTCTATTGTAAATTTAAAATAAATAATTTATTATTTATTGTAGTATTAAATGTAGCTTCTTTCAATAGAATTTGACTGTTAGTTTATAATGTAGAATTTATTTGCAAATAATGGTGGTTTGATTTAATGAAGCAATATATTAATTATAAGAAAGATATTTATTATGTATGGGGGATTCGGAGTGTATAGTGGTGATAGGAAAGTAATATGTGATATAGCACCTGATATGTATTATAGCAATACGCATTTAATGAAGGATTGTTGTTTGTTACCGTATGTATATGCACGAAAATATAATTATGAATTAGTTATAGTTACAGTAAAACAGGGGGAATATCCTTATCTCAAGAAAATGCCAGGTGCTATTATTGATTATCAGAATGAAACTAAAGATATATTTGAATGGACAAAAAAATGCGTGGAATATGTAAAGAATCATGCCATGAATATAGATATATTATTTTGTTTTGGGTTATATTATCCTTATATGCAGATTGTTCCTTTATATAAAAAACTTAATCCTATGGGGAAAGTTGTATTAAAAATGGATGCGAATGCGGCATGGGTTGACAATATGCCATTTTCAGAGGCTCTATATAAGAATATGCTGGATAATTGCGATTTTATTTCATGTGAGTGCAAAAAAATAAAAAAATTATTGTCTTATAAACTTCCATATAAAATTGAATATGTTCCTAATGGATTAGATTATAATATGAATCCGGTAATATCAGACTTTGAGGATAAACAGAATGTATTATTATTTGTAGGCAGAATTGGCGATGAAGATAAACAAAATAAGTTATTGTTAGAAGCATTTGCAATGGTTAGTTCTCAGATACCGTCATGGACATTAAGGATGGTTGGCGGAATACAAGATGATTTCAAAGAATATTTGTGTGATTATTTCAATAAAAACCCACAGCTACAAGAAAAGGTAGTATTTACAGGTGAAATAACAGATAAAATGAAATTGTTTAATGAGTATAGAAAGGCTAAAATATTTGTTCTTACATCTAAAAAGGAAGGTGGCACACCTAATGTATTTGCAGAGGCAGCAGCACATGGTTGCTATATGATATGTTCAGATATAGATGCAGTTGATGAGATAACAAATTGGAGAAGAAACGGTAGTTCATTTTCTAAGGACGATGTTTCAGGTTTAGCTAATGTTTTTATTAAAATATGTAATGAATCATTATCTTTTTTTGAACAGAACTATTATGAAATTAAAAATTACGCTAATTATTATTTTAATTATGATTATATAGTTGAAAGAATGCATTATATTATGGAGCAGTAATATTATGGAGCTGAGAAGAATTGGATTTGATAAATATGTTATTAAAATAGATGATAATGTAATTATAGATTTGGATGATGAATTTACTAATGCAAGTCTGGTATCAAGAGAAAAACAAATTAATATTATTAATAATCAGTTGACTGAGATTTTCAATGTAACGGATTACAATGAATTATATGAAAATAATTTAATGCTACACATATACATTATAAAAATGTTATCGGAGTTTCCAGGTAGAAATGATATGTTAATTATAAGCAATGAGTTGTTTAGTGATGAATTGATACAATATATCGAAATTTTTGGTAAAGATAATATTGTCAATATTATAAATGAGGATGAGTTAAATTATGATGTGAATTTTTATAATGTACTTAGTGAATATATTGATACATTAATAGAAAATAAAGAAAAATATAGATTAATTATAGCTGATTTTAGAAATATAACTGATGAAAATAATAAAAAATGTATATTAGAATCAGGGTTCTTTGATAAGTTGAAAAATTTAATGACTAGTGGTGGCTGTTTATTATTGGGGTATGAAAAATTAGAAATAATTTACGATAACAATAAAGTATCAGTCAAGGAATATTGTAAGTTTCTAAAGCTATCTGAGAAAATTAGTGATTTGATATCAAATAGTAATTTTATAAAACAACGAACTGAAGATATAATAAAAGAAATATTAGAATGTGAAAAATACATATTGGTAAATTTAGAAAAAGAAAGATTATATAGTATGAAATATACAATAAATGAATTGAAAACAGCTTTGATTGATTATTATATAAGTGGCGGAAAACAATTGCAAATTATAGAAGATGTAAAAAGAAATATTGATAAGATTAGAAAGCTGTTATAAATATTTAATCCTGAATTATTCACGAAGCAGTATCTAAATTAAAAACTGTCTCTTTAACTTTCAAATTTGATCCATGAAGCTTGAACTAATCTCTTTTGACCGAAAAAAGGGCATAAAATCCCTATGGCAGGGTTTTGAGTGATTATCCAGCTGTCAAGGTTCGTTAATAGTTGCTATTCCAGCTGCACCTGCAGTTTGTTGATGTTATATAGGGTGCCATAGAACTCATCCTTATAAGGGCAGCTGCTACACAGCTTGAATGTTATATATCGTGCTGAATGTATTGCTTTTGCAGCAATCTTCAGCAGTTTTAAACGGACGGTATCGATGCGTTGTTTACGCATATTTGCTGATAACGCCAATCGCCTAAACCAATTAAATATGTTATAAGCAAGTGCATGTATTTGAAGTCTGTTGGCATTCACTATTCTTGTATGACTACTCACTGAAGCCTTTTGCAATAAAACTTGATGAGGTATTCCGGCGATGAATCCATGTTTGTGACAATAAATGTATACATGTAAGTCATCTGGTTTTCAGGTTTCTCTACCTTACAGACAACACGTCTTTCATAAGGCCAAGATGCTGCCTGATACATGAATTCGTCATAAACTACAGCATAATCAATTTTGTTTTCTCTTGTGATATCATCAAGCTCACCAACCAGATATGCAGCTTTTTCACGGAGATTGTTATTCTCATTAAGCCTGATGACGTAACGAGTTCCATTTTCTTCACATTGCCAGTATAGTTCTGGTGTAGTGAACCCCTGTCACCACGAAGCAGTAGGTTTATGGATGGGTAATCTGCCAGATATTCATCCAGGACAGGCTGGAGAAAATCAACCACACCGGTACATGAATACCTAGTTCCGTCTCTTAGCTGGATTTTAAGTAAATCACCTGTTATTCCGTCATAGCAGACAAGTGGGTGATATCCGTTGCTTTGATAATGAAAGTTAAAGGCTCTTCCTTCCTGTTTGCCATAAGCATCAAGAACTATTGAATCTAAATTCAGTATGACAGCCTCAGGCATCTGAATGCTGTAGATTTTCTTTATAAGAATTCGGCTTATCGAAAGGAACTGATTTAAGGAATTTTTATCCAGACGATTATGAAATCTTGAAATAGTTGGCTGTGATGCCAAAGCTTCTTTGTTCAGCACTGCTTTAAACACAGGATCATTGTTAAGTTCATCTGAAGCATCATCTTCAAAGTAACCAGCAATGATCATATATATCATCTGAAGGAGATTCTCCTTGTCAGTGTGATATCTAAATGCTGCAGAATCATTGGTCTTAAAAGAATGGCTAAAAAGTCTGTCAATGCCAATTTTGCTTACAAATTCTTTGATAAGAAGTAAGCCTGCATCGGAGGATAAATCACCTCCATCAAAATTTATTTTAATCTGTCTATTGCTTTCTAGTGATAAGGTGTTTACTTTACTCATAAAGGGCTCCTTTGGGTTATTATTTAAGATTCGAAACCTTAATTTTACCACAAATGGATGCTCTTTTTTCATTCACTTAATAAGTGAAAAGCAATATTCAGTTAAAATACAGAAACTATGTGGCTTTCAGCCACTTTCACGGCATTGCCGTGAATAATTTAGGTTAATGTAACATATCAGCATATTCTTTCATAAAGATTAATCTTGTTTGATAATATGTATCAAGGTTCATAATTCCGTCATCATGAAAACACCATGCAGATTTTACAGGAGGAACTATGACATTAAATCCGGCTTTTCTGAATTCAAAGCTTTGAGAGATGTCATAGAAATCCCATCCGGTAAATACGTCTTCACGCCATGTTATGTCGTATTGTGTTATTATTATGAATCCATCAACGGCCTCAACATGGGTGGGCTCAGATATATCATCAAGTACAGAATCGGTGGTGCGGTATATGCTGTTAGATATAAGATGCCCTATACACCATCCAAACCACATGATGCATGTTTTGGGAAGTCTGGTTGAACCTACAACTCCTATCATACCTACGCTGGAATCATTAAACTGTTCCAGTATGTCGAATAATATATTTTTATTGATAATGAATGTATCATGATGAAGATATATTTTATATTTTGCATCAGATGATAGCATGGCAGCATTATATCCTGATGTCATGCCCCTGGCGTTATGTACAACAATTATTTCAATGCTATAATCATCAGGAATATTAAGTGCATTTATGTATCTGATACATTCAGTTTCGTATTGCTTGTTATTAGAGCATATTATGAAACAGAATTTTTTATCGTTTTTAAGGGACTGTTGTGTTTTGTTCTTATTATAGCTGGACATATTAAGACACTTTTTGGTGATATAAGGGTTAGAGGCATTATTATTAATGATGGCAGTATTAGTTTTGCTGATAGTATCAGAGTTAACATTCATTGTACTTATATAGTTGGATATAATTTTTCTGACGTTATCACAGCCATCTACGCATGTTGTTTTAATAAATTGTTCTAGTGCCAGAGAAGACAGTGTTCCATCATTAATATCTTTAGCTATGCATTTTAAAGCTATCTCAGAATCAACATCATATTCTATGTTTAGTATAAGAAACTTATAGTAGTTGTTTTTTTTAATAACTTGTTCTATATTGTGTATATTTTTTAGATACAAAGGTGTTTTAAGGTTATTATTGAATTCTTCGGCGGTGATATTAACAGCAACCAGGCAGTGAGCAATCTCAGGTATTCTGTTAAATGTTTTGATGATATCTGGTTCTGTTAAAAATGTGCATAGTGTATATAAACTGTCATCAGAATTATTGTTTAGTAACTGGTTGATGGAACTGATGAGTATGTTAAGTTCAGAATCATAGCTTGAATGTCATGCTGCATCATTATCTATAGATGCCTGTACGCATTCTTCTGTATCGGATATAGGTATCATGTTATGTATAATCTCCTGTTATTAGTCAGTGTGTTGTAGCTTTTTATAATATTAGTGTCATAGTTTTACAAAATAGTTGTTGAGGTATAAATACTGTATATTATTTTAATTCTTTGAGTTTGTTTATCAGTACGCTGATATTTCCATTGTGGTTGTATAAATGAAGAATTAATAGATGTTCTTTCAAGGTATTTTGGCACATGGTTTATTAATACTCTCGTTTTATGGACATTTGTTGCTTATGCGAAAAACAGGCATATAAAGGTTATATGGTGGATGCATGAGAATGAGCAGTTTTATCAGATAATGCAGAAAGAATACTGCAAACTGGTAAAGACGAAGAATATGAGGTTTCTTGCAGCAGGACCATATGTACAGAGAATGATTAGTACATATATGAATACTGAGTCGGAGATACTGAATTTTGGTGTAAAGGAAGAAAGAGGAACAGATGCTATACAAGCTTATTATAATGAGCATAATATAGTCAGATTTCTGCTTGCAGGAACATTATCATCTCTTAAAGGGATAGATGTATTAGCAGAGGCTATAAGAACATTGCCAGAAGTATATCATGAGAGATCAGAGTATATATTTGTTGGGAATATGAGTACAGCTGAGGAGGGAATACTAGAGGATTTACTTACTCTCGATAATGAATATGATAACGTTAAAATATATGATTCATTAAATCATGATGATATATACAGGTTATATGATAAAGTAAGTGTAGTAGTTGTACCATCAAGACTTGAGCCAACATCAGCAGTTGCTGTTGAAGGACTTATGAAAAGAAAGATATGTATATGTACTGATATATGTGGAGTGTCATATTATCTTGAAAATGGGAAAAATGCAATAATTATACCAGCAGGTAATTCAGAAGTACTGGCTGAAAAGATAAAGTATGTTATAGATAATGTAGCTGATTTAAAGTATATGTGTGATGCCGGATATGAAGTGTATAAAAGTGTATATTCCATGGAGTGTCTTGAAAATTCATGGAAGAATGTCATGAAAGAGTGGGATAATCAACCATTAGAGCCTTCGCTTGATATTATTATATATAATTATAATGATAAGGCGGGGTTGATGAAAACATTAAAGTGTGTATATGATACATTTTATAATAATATGCAGGTTGTTGTTATAGATGATGCTTCACAAGAGGATTGTCTTGAATGCATAGAGAAAGAATATGGTGATAAAGAGAATCTTATGTATATACAAAATGATGAGCATATAGGTGAATATAAGTCATTTATATATGCTTATAACAGTACAGAATCAGAATTCTGCAGCTATATATCGTCAGGAACATGCATGGAAGCCAATTATTATAATGGACTTGTGGCTTGTATTCAGGATAACAACTGTGTTGGAGTATGTTCAAAGAGATTGATGGTTAAAGGTGGAAAAATCATAGAAACAGGATATAATAAAGATAAAATAACCTTGGATGATATTCTTGTAGCTGACAGTATAAGCTTTAAGGGAATTGTAATCAGACGTAATATTGTAAAAAATATACCGGATTATGAGGTTGAATATAAAAATATGGCATTTGAAAGATTGTATATACATATGGCAGAGCTTGGGAATCTTATGTTCTGTGATAGTGAAAGAATAGCTGATGTATGCTGAATATAGGTAGATGAGTATATGATAAAAAATGATATTATAAGTATGGATGACATATGTGAATGTCCTTATGCATGTAAGCCTCAAAGTTATAATAGTTATTATAGTAAAGAAAACAATAATGATGATAATAAGAAATACTTAAAGTATGATCTGGTGATGAAAGTATACGAGATGGGAAGAAAGAACTTTCTGTTTCACGATACGGTAAAAGGAGCAACTGCAAGTGCAATAGTATATACACTTGCAGAAACAGCAAAGGTTAATGGATTAAACATCCGTCTTTACCTGGAAACAGTTATGACAAAGATGCTGGACTACAAAAATGAGCCCGAAAGCATTCTTGAAGACCTTATGCCATGGTCAGAGATGATGTAGAAGACATCAGGATTTGTCAGGAATGTACATAGTGTATAAAGTGAATTGGTAGTGTTGGTATTAAGAAAACTATTAATTGAATTAATAAGTGAACTTAATGAACTATCATATTGTTTATGCCATTGTTCTTCTTCCTTAATAGAAGCTTCAATAAATTCTTCAGTATCAGAAATTGGTATCATATTAATAGTCTTCATTTAATATTGTTTTAGTTCGGTTATTATGAAATCAATATCTACACCATTATTATATTCATTAATGTAATCAGCAATTATTTTATGTTGGTATGTGCCACTAGTTCCAAAGTAAGGATTTGATAATAAATCTGGTATAATCATGTTATTTACAGAACACATATAACGAAAAAGTTCAGCTGTTATAGGCAATCTCCTTATATTAAGAAATAAGATTGTTTCATAACAGAATGAGTGTAGAAAATATAATTCCATTTCATATTGATAATCATTTGTATTAAAATTGTTTTTTACGTAGTTAAATGTTTCAAGCTGCACAAGCATATGTTGATATATTGTGTCGTAATTCTGCATATATGATAGCATAGTTCCGTTAGGATTTTGACGATAGTAATACAAAGGTTCATTTATTTTACATATGATATGTGCTGTGTGTTTTATTGGATGAGTAAATAAAGGTTCTTCATATGCAACACCTTCAGCAAAATGAAAGTGATATTGGTCATAATAGGATTTGAGAATAAACTTACAAGTGCAACTTTCATCAAGATATTCATGTCTAATTATAAGTTGTTTACGCTTTTCAACAGTGTCACATATAAATGTATTATATGTAAGAGCATCACTGGAAACAGGAATATTATTCATATCATATGAAAAATTTAATTATATAACATCAGTATGATTATGTATGGCTGTATTATACAGATATTCAAGATAATAAGGTGGAACAATATCATCACTATCAATAAAACAGAAGTATTCGCCAGAAGCATAATAATCAAGCGCAATATTACGGCATGTTCCATGTTTTAAGTTTTCTTTATTAAATATAGCGATAATCATATCGGGATATTTCTGTTCGCAGGTTTTTATTATATCAGGAGCATGGTCTGTAGAAGCATCATCAATCAGAATAAGTTCAATATTATTTACTCCAATAGTCTGATTTATATACAGTCAAGAAATGTTTTTATGTATTGTTCAACATTGTAACAAGGTGTTATAACAGAGATTTTTTTCAGATGCTTTCCTCTTGTTTATAAATGATATATACTAATAATAAGTTATAATGAAGAATATTTCAAGCAGCAAGGATAAAGATGACAGATAATGGTGGAATATATGTTTAGAGGCTACGGAAATTTATATTAATATACTTCAGGCTGTGAAAGAAGAAAGATTAAAGATATATGGAGAATTATTATGGTAGATAAAGAAGAATACAATGCAGTAGTAATAGTAACACCTGCTGATTTTAAGCGTGTTGAGTGTAATAACCAAAGAATAGTAAAATATTTACCTGTAAGGAAAGTGCTGTTTGTTGGAAGTGAAGAACTTAAAGAGCTGGTGGGACAGTCTAATCTTGGTGATAAGGCTGGCTTTGTCAATGAAAATGACCTTATACCATTTCAGGATGTTTATAACTGCATGAAAGATGTTATGGCGGATATTCTTCTTGGCAGAGAACTTCCAAGAGGGCTTGTTGGATGGTATTATCAGCAGTTTCTCAAGATGAAGTATTCTGCATTGTGTGATGACGAATATTATATGAGCTGGGATGGAGATACAGTTCCCTGTAAGGATTTTTCAATGTTTGATAGTGAAGGAAGACCTTACTTTGATATGAAACACGAATATCATGAGGAATATTTTATAACTATGGAAACAATCCTACCGTTTGTTAAAAAGATTGTTGATAAGTCTTTTATATCGGAACATATGATATTTAACAGCAGATATATGAAAGAGATGATAGAAGCTATAGAGTCTAATGAAAATATTAAAGGTACAACATTCTGGGAGAAAATTCTTAATTCAATAAGGCTTGAGCATATACAGGAGAACAGCTTTAGTGAATTTGAAACATATGGTACATATATGATGACAAAACATCCAGATGTATATGCTTATAGAAACTGGCATTCATTCAGATATGGTGGTTATTATTTCCATCCAGAACAGATGACAGAGCATGATTATGAGTGGATGGGACGTGATTTTTATGCAATATCTTTTGAGAAGTTTCATACAGTCAGAGAGGACCATGAAAATCTTTTTAATAATCTCAGATATCAGGATAAGCTTACGGCGCGTCAGATGGTTGAGATAGTACAGGAGGAATCAGAGGGGTATAATGAGGTATGGGATGAGGATGACGTAGTTAATTAATTTTAACTAAGATATTAATGAGATAAAAATATCAGATAAAAATAAATAGGCAGGTAAAGTTATGGTAAGAGATAAGAATATAATGTACATATTTTGTGAAGTTATTAATCAGCTTGAACCAGAGAGTATATTAGATATTGGGATGTTTTTTAAATCAATAGGAGGGGTATCAAGGCAGATACTTGGTATTGAAATATCGGATAGTATATATATAACTGGAGTGGATACAGATAAAACTAACGGACTTAATGTATATAGCAGAGTATATAATAAGATTATAAGTAAAAATGGGATATGCGAGGATAAACAGAGATGTTATCAAGATATTAATCAGCAAGTTAAAAAGTATGACCTTGCTATATTATTAAGTGATTTAGTGGGGAATGGTGATAAAGAACAATTAATCAAAAATATTGAGGATAAAGCCAGATATATGCTTATGTATAATGAAGATATTAAGTATCTGGCATATAATCATAATAGTGTGGATATTGGTTTGGATGATGTAAAGTGCAAACTGGTGTTGTTGGATTGAGATAAAAAATAATAAAATATCAAAAGAGAAGGAGATTGATAAGATATGAATATATTATTAGTGATTAATTCTAAATATGTGAAATGTGGAATTAACATGCTCAGGTCTTTGATGGAAAGTAATGACGAAAAAATTAGAGTTTTTCTGGCATATAGGGATTTAAAAGAGGAAGAAATAGAAGATGTAAGGAAATGTCTTGGCGATAATGAACTTGAGTTGTTATATATTGATAAAGATAAACTTAATGGTTTAAAGGATAATGACAGACTTCCATTAGAAACATATTTTAGAATAATTGCATTGGATATGTTACCTGAAAATGTTAATAAAGTTTTATATCTGGATGCAGATATGATTGTAAAAAAATCATTGAAGGATTTATATAATATTAATATAGATAAATTATCAGCAATTGCATGCAAAGATATATATGGGTATATATATGGTGTGGGAAATAAGAGTGAGGAACGTCTTGGGTTAAAGAATAAGGGACGGTATTTCAATGCTGGAATGATGTTATTTAATATCAAATATTGTAGGGAACATAATATATGTCAAAAAACTATTGATTTCATAAAAGAATATTCAGATATTATAATATGGCAGGATCAGGATGCATTAAATGTAATACTTGAAGAAAGTGTTGGACTTGTTCAATGGGAGATGTTTAATTGTACACCTTGTATGTACGTATGTAAAAAGTCTGATATAGAGCAGGGAATTGTACAACCAATAAAAGCAGATGAAACAACGCAGGTTAATGAGCATATCAGTGACTATGTGGATATGACAATGGCTATATATGACAATGCGAGCATAATACATTATATAGGAGAAACAAAGCCATGGGATAGCAAAAGACCGGATAGTTATTGTTATGGTATATTTGATAAAGCATATAATATGTATAAATAAAAGGTATTGTTTATATGTGGTGTTTTAATTCAAAGTGTCAGGAGATTATTAAAAAATTAAGTTGATACATAATATGATTGTTTATGGATTAAAAAGAGGAAAAAATATATGAAAACAGAAATATGGGTTGTTACACATAAAAAGTATAAAGAAATAGATGATGATTTACATAAAACAATACAGGTTGGAAAAAGTTTAGGTACGGATTTGGGATATGTAGGAGATGATACAGGAGATAATATATCATATAAAAATCCTTTCTATTGTGAACTGACAGGTATGTATTGGTTATGGAAGAATTATAAATGTGACATTATAGGTATATGTCATTATCGAAGATTTTTTTTGGAAAATACAGAGCTGATTACTAAAGATTATATAGAAAACATTTTAAAAGATTATGATATTATTATTCCTAATAATCAACTGGTACCACAGAATTCTGTAAAAGAACAGTATTATTGTAAGCATAGTGCAGAAGACTGGAAAGTGTGCAAACAGGTTGTTATAGAAAAGTACCCTGAATATACAGATGCATTTGAATGGATGGAAAATTCGCGTACTATAAATATATGTAATATGCTTATAACAAGAAAGAAAATATATGACAGTTATTGCCAGTGGTTATTTGATATATTATTTGAGGTGGAAAAAAGAATTAATATACAGGGTAAAGATGATTATCAGAAAAGGGTAATGGGGTTTTTATCAGAGAGATTACTGAAAGTGTGGATATTAGCTAATAAATATAAAGTTAAAGAGCAAAGTATGGTAATCATGGGAGCTGATGGAATAAGCGGATATGTTGAAGGTGCGGAATTAAAAAGAAAATTATTTAGAAAGTTAACAGCCTCAGTAGTTGACAGATATATTAATGGAAAAACACCAGAATTAGATAAAACAATATATGAATTAAAATGTAATACAGATTTGAATATAAATAACACTAAAGAAAATAAAAAAGTATTAGTATGGACATGGTGTTGTGAGGGAGAGAATAATGCCTCAAAAGCTGTAAAAAAATGTATAGCCGATATAAAAAACAATATTGATATAACGAAAGCGGAATTGCATATTATAACATTAGATAATTGTATGGAATATGTAAATTTATCACAAATAATTATTGATAAATTTAATGAGGGTAAAATACCAGAAAAAATATTATCACAACGAATAATGATGGAATTATTGTATAGATACGGTGGATTATGGATTGATTCACAATGTTGCGTAGTTGATGATAGAATAAATGCTATTTTAGAAAAGAATTTTTATACTATAAAGTCAGATAGAATAAGTTGGGACGATTTAGTTGTTAAAGGAAGATGGAATACCGATGTTGTAAAAGGTAATGCTGGTTTTTCATTATTTGGTATGGTTATGGAGTCCTTTGATGCATACTACAGTTATACGGACACTATAATAGACCCGGATATGGCTGATTATTTTATTGAGATAGCTTATGAAGATTTATCTGATGTACGTGAATGTATAGATAAATGTGAATATAGTAATGAAAATATGTCTTACATTATATCTAATGGTAACAAGATATTTGGATGTGATGCATGGGAAAATATTTTAAATGATACATATATTTTTAAACTTAAAAATGATAATAATATGGAAAAAAATATAATAGGACAGACAACGTATTATGGGTATTTAATAAATAACATATAAATATTACGAATGGATTATTTATTGTATTTACATATTTTAAAGATTAAATTATTGCAAAGACGAGGGAGAAATTATGAGCGCCAGAGTTATATTAATGACAGGACTGTATGATACATTGGATATATTTACTTATGAATTGAAACATGAGTTTATAAATATGGACTTAGAGGTTATGGAATTTAATACAAAGGATATGAAAGAATCCCTGTATTCTCTAATGAAATTTATAGAAAAGCCTGTTAATGCAGTTGTGACTTTTAATAATCTTGGGTTTAATATGGAATTAAAAAAAGGAGAAAATATATGGGAGAGTCTGGGAATTCCATGTATTAATATATTGATGGATCACCCAATGTTTCATAAAAATGCATTAGATGCAGCTCCTGATAATGCGATAGTTATATGTCCTGATAGAAATCATATGAAATTTGTTCAGAGATTTTATCCAGATATTCAGATTGCAGGGTTTCTTCCTCATGGTGGAAAAGAAAAAAGATTGCAATATAAACCTATTAAAGACAGACATATAGATGTATTGTATGCAGGTGGAATATCGTATAAATTCATAGAACAGATAAAGCCCGATGTTAAAGAATTTTCGTTTGATATTGAGTTGATTGCAAAGCAGTCATATGATGAGCTTTTAATACATCCTTATAGGACAACAGAAGAGGTGATAGAAGAAAAGTTATTAGAGAATGGAATAAAATTAAATGACAAACAATTATTATATGTAATAGAAAAATTAAGATATGTTGATATGTTAGCTGTATCTTATTATAGGGAAAAAGTTATTAAAACTCTTGTTGAATCAGGAATTAAAGTAACATTATATGGTACAGGCTGGGAAGTATGCGATTGGATTGATAATGAAAATCTTGATTACAGAGGACGAATTGCAGCAGATGATGTGATAGATGTTATGAATGACAGTAAAATAGTTCTTAATACAATGACATGGTTTAAGGATGGAACGCATGACAGAGTATTTAATGGAATGCTTTCAAAAGCAGTAGCGGTAACGGATTCTTCTATTTATATGAAAGAGAATTTTTCTGATGATGAACTCATAATGTTTGAACTTGAAGAAATAAATGACTTGCCAGCCAAAATAAAAGATTTATTAAATGATGATAATAAAATGCAGTTTATAGCAGAGAAGGGATATGATACAGCATTGAAAAATCATACATGGAAAGTAAGGGCGCATGAGTTGTATGATGATTTGATTAGTCAGTTATAAATTACTGAGGGTAGTGTATGCAGGATTATAATAATAAAAATGAAAGAATAGTATACTATGAAATGACCAATGAGCAGATGAACAATCCACAATATAAAAATCATCTGATAAAGTTTTGTAAGTCAGAATACATAGTGTTTATTAATTCCAGATATACCAATGGTGAAGAAATAGAACAGGTTATTGCTGAAAATGAGTTTCTTATGAATTATGATATGGTTATATTTGGAGAAAATGTATTGCAGGGTGACATACATTTTAATATGCTTATTAATTGCCTTAATGTTAAGCCATATGCAGTGATAATTAAAAGGTCTGTTTTGAGCATAACGGGGTGTTTTAATGAGCAGTTAGAGTGTAAGGATATATATGAACTGGCGCTGAGGGTGGCGTATGAACATTATGAAGATACTTTGTGTGGTGTATATGGGGTAGAGTGTCAGGAAGATATAAAGCAAGAGGCAGCAGACTTTACTCAGGAAGAAGCAGGGCAGGAAGTAATAGACCTCAGTGGGAATAATACAAGATCTGATGTAGCAGATAGGAGTTTAAAATATGTTAATCCAGAAGTATCAGATGGTGGATTAAGCAGTATAAGGTATCAAATATCCCATAATAGCGAGTGTAAATTATCTGACACAGAGAAAAATAATAAAATAGTACTAACATATGCATATGTTATAAGAAAATATATGCAGCCTCTTAAGAAGAGTGGACTGTTAGAAAAAGTATTAAACAATATGACCGAGTATGCAGTAAAGGCAGGTTGTGCAGATATATTTAATTCATATGTTATGGATTTTTTAAACAATAGTGAATTGTATCAAAGGATAGAAACAGATACAGCCCCTTTTTATATAATAATGGGTGATGATATCTGTTATGGTGTGCTCAAAAGATTTGCAATATGTCTGACAGAACAGCTTATAAATAATGGACAGGCTGTTATTACATCAGATGGCTCATATGGAAAAAATTCAGAACTTCAGGAGGTTGAAAAACAGGCATTAAAGGGAATAATAGGTTTTCAGGCACCTGTTTTATTCAAGGAATATTTTAATAATATTGCATGTCCTAAGTATGTGTATTGGTTTGACCATCCGGTGTATTTTAAAGATATGTTGGAAAGAACAGATGATAATTATTATCTGCTGTGTCAGGATGAGTATTATGCAGAATTTATGAGAAAATATTATCATATACATAATGCAATCCAGTTTCCACCAGCTGGCGAGGATGCAGGGTTTATAAGTAATAAGGACAGGGAGTATGATGTTGTATTTATAGGTTCATATCATGTGCTGGGTGACTGGGTTATACAGGATGAGTTTCAGCAGGAATATTATGATTATATGATAGACAATCCTGCGTATACATTTGAACAGGGGCTTGAAAATATTTTTAAATCCAGGAACATAATTGTTGAAAAAGACAGATTCGTAGACATATTGTGTTCACTACAGAATGTATGCAGAAAAATAGTATATGATTACCGGATTAAGGTTATTGAAGTAATTATTAAATCAGGTATAAAGATAGATGTTTTTGGTGATACGTGGAAGGAGTACAAAGGCATTTATAAAGATAATCTGATAATTCATAACGCAGTGTCGGTAAAAGAGGCTCTTAATGTATGGGGACATTCTAAGACAGGACTTAATATTATGACGTGGCATAAGGCTGGAATGACAGAGCGAGTAGCTAACATATGCTTGTCAGGGGCGGTATGTCTTACAGATTCATCAAAGTATTTGCAGAGAAATTTCAGTAATAATGAGAATATTATCATGTATGACTTGAGCAGGCTTGAGGAATTGCCAGAGATTATTAATAATGTACTTTCTAATGCTAGATATAGGGAGAATATAGCAGACAATGCATATATGCTGGCAAAGGATAAGCATACATGGGAAGCAAGGGGGAAGGAGTTTATGGAGTTGGTAGGATAGTAATTATTTTGGAAAATCGGATGTATATATACATAATTAATGGGAGGGTATAGATAATGGGAATATATCTTAATCCGGGAAATGATGAATTTTACAATGCAGTTAAAAAATCTAAAATATATGTTGATAAGACGGAATTGTTAAAATTCACTAATTCTGTTTTGTGTGGTGAACAAAAGGATATATGTGTAAGCCGTCCACGTAGGTTTGGAAAATCTATGACTGCAAATATGCTTGTTGCATATTATAGTAAAGGTTGTGAGTCAAAGGAATTATTTGATGGTCTTAAAGTAGCAGAAGAACAAGGCTACGAAGAACATCTTAATAAATACAATGTAATTCACATTAATATGATTGATTTTCTTAGCAGGGCAGAGTCGATGGATGGTTTAATAGATTATATGCAAAGAAGATTGTTGTGGGATATTAAGAAAGAATACTCAGACATTGACTGCTTTGACTGGAATGACCTTGTAGATGTCCTTGAAACAATATATAGTGAAAAGAAACAATCATTCGTCATAATCATAGATGAGTGGGATTGTATATTTAGAAAATATCCTGATAATGTTGAGGAACAGAAGAAGTATCTGGATTTTTTATAAAGGGAAAGTCGTATGTTGCATTGGCATATATGACAGGTATTCTTCCTATCAAGAAATATGGTGAACATTCGGCTTTAAATATGTTTGATGAGTATTCCATGACCAATCAGAGGGAATTAGCTGAGTTTACTGGTTTTACGGAAGATGAGGTTAAAGGTGTTCAGATATATAATCCAAGGTCTGTTGTTATGTCGCTTCTTGGACATGATTTTGACAGCTACTGGATTAAGACAGAAACTTATGAAGCGTTAAAGAGATATATCCAGCTTGATATGTATAATCTTAAGGAACTTGTCACAAGACTTATAGCAGGAGAAAGTGTCCCTGTTAATCCTGATAAGTTCCAGAATGATATGACAACTCTTGAAAGTGCTGATGATGTTTTGACATTACTTGTACATCTTGGATATCTGACATATGATTTTTATAATCAGATAGTTACAATACCAAACCAGGAGGTACAGAAAGAATTCATCAACTGTATAGAAGATGGCGGCTGGGAGCCGGTCATGGATGCTATCAGAAGCTCGGATGAACTGCTTATGGCAACATTAGATGGTGATGAGAAAAAAGTGGCATCAATGATAGAACAGGTACATCAGGAGAACACATCTATATTGAAGTATAATGATGAAAATTCACTTGCGTGTGTTATATCACTTGCGTATTATTCAGCAAAGAAAGATTATGTAGTTTATCGTGAGCTTTCAGGTGGTAAGGGCTATGCGGATATGGTGTTTGTGCCAAGAAGTAATGTCAATAAACCAGCGATTATAGTGGAACTTAAATGGAATAAGTCGGCTGATTCTGCAATAAATCAGATAAAGAACAGACAATATGATGAAAGTCTGAAAGGATATTCTGGTGAAGTTGTTCTTGTTGGAGTTAATTATGATGCGGGCATTACAAAAGCCCGCATACACTAAATATCTCATTAAGTCTTGTCCTGTAGTTATGCAGCTGCAGGACTTTTTTATGCCCGTTAGCAGCGATTTTTATACGTTCATCTTCGTGTTTTAGATAGTAATCGCATTTGTTTATGAGGTCATCCTTTGATTCAAAGTATACGAAATCAACATCAGGCACGAAGTGATTAAGCAGGTCGGCCTGGAAGTTCGTCATAAGAAAGCCACCGGCACCCATGATATCCATACATCTGAGCGGAATTCCGTTTTTTATGCTTCGGAGTGTTATATTTAAGTTGATTTTGCTGCATTTGAACACATAAGGCATGTTGTCGTAGAAGTCTATAGGTCCTTGATTGATAACATGCGGCATATCAGGTGTCTGGTTATGTGTATACAGCTTTGTTTTAAAATGCTCTGATACAGCAGTAAGGAGGGCTTTACGTTCGTTCTGTGCGACTTTTCTTGCAAGAAAGTAGTTGGCATATGTGTATGCAGGAGTTTCTATGCCATCGTGGTTAGGCGTATAGGGCTCCACACGCATAAGATCTGCAAGTATTTTGTTAGTTTCTGGTGTTCCAGACAGCATATCTTCAAGGAAGTTCATTCCATATACATTCTGTTGGGCGGATATGATAGCATCAAGATAGCCTCTCGCCCAAGGATTCAGTTTGTCATATATTCTGTCGTAGAAGTTTCCTTTTTCGTTGTACATGGAGCCTACAAAAGATATGTCACTGTCAAACACCTCATGAATATGTTCATTCAGTGTGAGCTTATCCAGTCTGTCTGTGTTGGCAGCAAGTGGCATATAGTATACTGTATTGATTCCACCATTCTTAAGCTCAATATACTGTGCGCTGTCGAAAAGGAATATGTGGTTGCATGGGTTGGTTATAGTGTATGAGTATATTGTAAGCAGAGGGCTGTCATATATCCATGCTATATAAGGGATGTTGTGGCGGTTACAGCAGTTGGATACGACAACGCTGTAGTTAAATGTAAATACAGCATCATATTTGCAGTACTTGTCAGTATTACAATAGCTATTACTACTGTGGCTATCATTATTTCCTATAATGAGACTATCAAACAGCTTATCAAACTCTTCACTTCTCCGTTCTAGTATAAGAGGAGTGGATATAACTGTAAGTTCATGTCCCATGGCAGGAAGTATTTCTTTCATATCTTCAACACCGAAGTGTTTATGTTCAAACTCAAGAATACGCATAATGTTTTGTTTGTTGTATATCAGTTGTTTTCACTATTATAGATGGCTGCTGTAAGGGGTAAAGTGTATACAAGCTGACATTCCTTTCTTTTTATTTTGAATTTTTATTTTAAAAATACGTGTTTATGTACATGTATATATGACAGATTTAAAAATTTTCTTAATCATGAGTTGATTCTGCAAAGCCGGTTTCTATATTCGTCATTTTGCTGGGAATGCCATATCTATCATCTGTATAAGTCTTGTATCATATGTATGCAGCTTCTTAACTGTTTCATATCCGTGATTGGCGATTTCCATACGTTCATCCTCATTCTTAAGGTAGTAATCACATTTTGCTTTAAGATCTTCCATGCTTTCGTATGCAACAAGGTCTTTGCCAATTTCAAAGAATTCGGGCAATTCAGCCTGGTAGTTGGTTATAAGGAAGCCACCGCAGCCAAGCACGTCGAATACACGTAGCGAAAGTCCGGAGCGTATGGATTTGGCGGTTATGTTAAGGTTGATTTTGCTGTTGTTAAATATAAGCGGCATTTCCTCAAGTGACTTGGCGAAGCCTCTGTTGTTGATATGCGGCATGGATGATGTGTCACTGCCTGTATACATGTCTACATTGAAGGAATCTGATAACATACGCAGGGCACGGAGTCTTTCCTGCTCTGCAACCTTGACACTTATGTAGTGCTGTGCTACAAGTGCTTTGTAGTTACAGCGGGAGTTCTCAGGAAATTCATAAGTTCCTAAGTTGCTTTTTATGAATCTTTCTGCGAATTCCTCAGATATGACATCTTCAATAAAGTTATATCCATATATTTTTAGCTGTGCCTCTATTAACCCATCAACATATCCGGTATCGTATTCGTTAAGTTTTATCTTGTTGTAGTCGCATTTTTCCTGATATGTAGAACCTATAAAGGATATGTCACTTGAAAAGTGCTTAAGCTCACTTATGCTGGCATTTTGTATGACCTTATCAGTTCTTGCTACATTGGTCGCAAGTGGTATATGAAATACATGACCTGGATTATAAGGTGCGAATTCCTTATAAAGCATGCGGTCAAAAAGAAATATACGGTTGCAAGGGTTGGATAGAGATTCTGAGTACAGCTCAAGCACGGGACTGTCAACGATAAGACTTATGTATACAATATTTGCTATATTGCATACCTCGGAAAGCCATGGGAAAAAGTTAATGGTGAACACAAAACTGTAGCCGCCGTCAACTATATCAGAAGCTGTCCGCTTTATACATTCAGACGGAGTAAGATTTTTATTAAATATTTCCATGCATTCTTCATGAACGTCAAGTCCAAGTCTTTTGAAAGAATCTATTATGTCAGGCTCGCATATGCTGCCGTATCTGTATATATATATTTTCATGAAAAACCTCATTTCTAAAGGCTTAAATTAAATATAACTGTGCTGTCAAAGTAACTCTTTATTCTGGCATCTATAAGTGATAAGCTTCCTCTTTAATATTCATACAAGCCTTATATCTTTAATATAAATGTATTTTCGTAAGAAAGCAATAGTGGTTGTTTAGATGAGTGGGTTAATTCATAGTAATAGAGTAAAGATTTTGTGCGTTGGATTCATAGTGATTGTTTACGTAACTGGTATTCCATTGTATTATAATTCAGTAAGGTTCTGCCATTAGAATGTTATGAGAATATGATAAGAATGTTATAAGAATACCTTAAGAATGTTACGAGAATATCATAATAATATTATGAGAACATCATAAGTATGTAATAAGAATGTAACAGGTGTCATAGACAGATGCCAGATGAAAAATGTACAATACTATATGATGGTATACAATAGAAGCAAAGAGGGTGAGAGGAACATGAATATATTATTTTTCCAATGGTTCGCATTTATGCAGAAGGGCATAGAGAATGCATTAAAGAAGATGAATGTAAGCTATGATGTGTTTTACTATGACATGAAAGACTGGGATAATGATGATGAGCTTGAGAGAAAGCTGTCTGACTATCTTAAGAATAGTAATGTTACATATGATGCTGTGTTTTCAGTGAATTTTATTCCTATGGTATCGGATGTATGCAGCAGATTAGTGTCTGAGTTTAATACAGATAGATACAGGAAGCTTAAGTACATATCATGGGTATATGACTGCCCTGTCAATATAAGAAGGACAGCTGCGTTAAAGAATGACTGCAATATCATATATTTTTTTGACAGAATCCAGGCTGAAAGCTATGCAAAGCAAGGAGTAAGAGGTGCTGGACATATGCCACTTGCTGTTGATACTGATATCTTTGCCGAGGCTATTAATAATGCATTTGGTAATGCTGTGAACAATGTTACAAACAATGTTGGAAATTCTTGTATTAGTGATGTGGCTGTTAATGAACGGGCTGAGTTTAAAGACACAGGCATTTTGCAGGAAAGTATATTTTGTAATAACAACGTTTTACCGGCTTATGCATGTGATGTGGCATTTGTAGGCAAGCTTTACAGGTCGGATTATCAGTATATAAGCAAGTATCAGGATGAGTATACAAGGGGCTATCTTGAAGGTATAGTATCAACACAGGAGAAGATATATGGGGGATATGTTATAGATGATTGTGTGAATGATAATATTATGAAATGTATCAATGATAACTTTGCGAAAGTATCAGGTGGAACTTATTCTGTTATTAAGCCGGAGGTTACTTATGCGCTTGCAACTGAGGTTACAGGGAGAGAGCGTTATAAGGCACTTGCGCTGCTGCAGAACAGGTGCAGGGTTAATCTTTATTCAACTGATAAGGATGAGAGGCTGTCAGGACTTAACCAGTGTGGTCCGGTGGATTATTATAATCAGATGCCGCTTGCTTTTAATCAGGCAAAGATTAACCTAAATATATCTTTAAAGATTATACAGTCAGGGATTCCATTAAGAGTGTTTGATGTTTTGGGCTGTGGAGGCTTTCTTATAACGAATTATCAGCAGGAGATAGCAGAGAACTTTGAGGATGGAAGGGAACTTGTAATATATGAGGATATTCCTGATCTTATTGCAAAGGTGGATTATTATCTGTCACATGATGATGAGCGCCTAAGGATAGCGTGCAATGGATATGAAAAGGTAAAGAGTGAATGTACATTTGAAAAAAGAATGAATAAAATTTTGTCAGGAATGTTATAATTATGCTTGTATAAAATCATTGATTAACTTACAATAAAGGCATATAAGTAATATCATAAAGCCAGATTATGAGAATTTAGTAATGCATATTGAGAAAGATTATAAGAGGCAGGTTGTACAGATTATGGAAAAGCTTAATTCATTTTATAAAATGCTTAAAAATAATGCAGAGAAATATCCTAATAAGGAAGCTATAATATATGATACTATGACTATTTCATATAGCAAGCTTTTTGAGGATGTATGTAAGAAAGCACTTCACCTTAAGAGATTTACAGGAAACCGTATTGCACTATATGGTCCTTCATCATACAGGTGGATTGTTAATATGTTTGGTATAATACTTGCTGGTAAGGATGTTATGCTTGTTGATTTCTTTCTGCCACAGAATACCCGCAACGATATACTTAAAAAGGTCGGGGTTGACTATGTACTTACATCTACGAATCAGTATATTCTTGCAGATAGTAACGCAATTATGATACCGGATGCCGAAAAGGATGATGTGGAAGGCTTTGTGTATGATGAGGATTCGGCTGTGGAGGGCAATATACTTATGCTTACGGCTGTTCCACAGGAGTGTGATAAAGCAGTAGTCCTTACTGTATCTAATATTTTTAATACTATCAATGAGATTAATGAGTTCTGCTTATGCGAAGAGAATGATAAGGTTCTGGCACAGATAGCACTTCATCATATATTTGGTTATATATATAGTCTTATATGGCCGTTGCATAATGGTGCGTGTGTGTGCATAGGAAGAGGCTTAAGGCATATAGATGCGGACACATATTATTATAATCCTACAATTCTTCCTGGTTCACCATCTATGATAGATTATTTAAAGAGAATCAAAGCATTTAACAACGATTTAAGGACGGTTATTATCGGTGGTGCCAGCTGTCCATTCAGGCTTTTTGAGGCTTTAAGTGACAGGGACTTAAAGGTATATAATGTATATGGCATGACAGAAACATCTGGCTGTATAGGAATAAATGATACAATGGACGGTACTTATAAGCTGTTTGGCGAAACGCAGGTTACAATCGCAGCTGATGGTGAGATTCTTGTCAGCGGAGATTGTGTCATGAATGGTTATGATAAGGATGAAGCTTATACAGCACGTGTACTAAAGGATGGTGTGTATCATACAGGCGATCTTGGAAGGATTAACGAGAAGGGACGTCTTGTGCTTCTTAAGCGTAACCCTGAGATTATTCTTCTTCCAACAGGTGAGAAGATAAGCCGTACTGTTACAATAAGGGAAATCACAGCACTTGATGGTGTTTCAGAAAGTTATGTAACCTTGTATAATGATAAACTCACAGCATTGATAGTACCTATAGATAAGGAAGCAAGGATAGACCGTTTTGTAAGGCTTATCAACAGATATAATGAAAGAAAGGGCTTCCGCTGGGAGATACAGAAGGTTAAGCTTATAAAGGAGCCGTTGCCAAGACTTGATAATGGAGATATAGATCAGGATGCTGTTGATGATTTAATGGTTGATCTGACAGATGTTGGATAGAAAGTTCATGGATAAAGGGTGAAAGGGTGATATCTGGTATGCCGGGGTTAAGAATGACTGGTGTGTGCCGATATATTTATCGTGTATTATGAACCGATAGTAAACATGATGGTATAATAATATTATTATTAGGATGAGAGGTAGTATATCATGGAGGATATAAGAAGTAAGCAGTTAGAGGTGTTAGGAGAAGCTAAGGATTATTGCATGAAGGTGCTTCACAGTATAGATACTGTTATTCCTGAGCTTAAAGGTGCTAAGAAGGATGATACAGATGAGTATCTTAGAATGACAGTAGATGCGGTTAACAACACATTAGAGATGTATAACGCAACACGCACGCTTGTAAAGGAATACTCAGATATAGATGAAACAGAGGTAAATAAAGCGGTTGGGAAGCTTGGAGCTGCACTTAAGGGAAGCGATGACGAAGATAAGGCAGCAGCACTTGAAGGCATAAAGGACTTCATAAGGGCTTATGGCGAGGCAGCAAAGAATATTACAGAAGCATAGATACATTTTTCTTCCTTTTCTTGCAACGAATATGACTTGAATTGTCAATTTTGCAAATAGAGTCAAATTTTCACAACTTCAATATAAAATACATAGGTGGGATTGAGCACGAGGTACTCAATCCCACCTTTTTCTGGCTTTTCACTGTATCAACGTAGTTGAATTTTAATACTATATTATGTCAAAGACAGCCATAAGGCTAGTGAGGTATTTTAAGAATAATACGCAAGGAACACTTGAAAGCTGATTGTGATAGTTTTTAGATATTCCCTAAATATCCAGCAACGATTATACATGGATGTATAATCGAGCGAAAACGAAACATGGATGTTTCATATGAGCGGTTGTGTCCGTAAACAATACCTACATGGAATATCTTAGAAATATCCAATCAGCTTTCTGGTGACTGTAGAATTATTCTTAAAATACCTCACTAGCCTTATAGCGTCCGTTTGTCAATATAAATACATCAATAAAATACGTCAAAATAAATAATATGAATCAACTGTGCTAAACAATATATTTATATGTATCCGTTAAACATCATGCCAGTATAAGCTGAAAGGTTATACGGATCATTGTATGTACGGGTAGGGTTTTTATAAGCAATAATCTTATTGTTGACATAGTCCATAGGATTAAGTGCTATATTTTCAGCCTTTGTTTTAATAGAGTCTTTGAATGAGTTAAGACTTTCAAAAACTTTGCTTAACTGGTTGTCATCAGCAGCCTTGCTTAGAACTTCTTTGTTAGTGCTTATTGTTCCATCCTTGTTAAGAGTAAGTCCGTTGCTTTCAAGCTGTTTTTTGTGTGAACGTGCTATAGCAGTTATTTCTTTGTGAAGGCGTTCTGTACCCTGAAACTGATTGTTGGCTTTATCGTTGGCAGCAGATATAAGATTGTTATATCCTGATACCAGTTCATTAATACTTTCTGCTATTGAATCAGCATCAGCTTTGAGACTGATAGTTACTGGATTATCTGTAACCTCTGAAAGTTCAAGTGCATATGACTTGTTGATTGTTACAAGGTTATTCATGGAAGAACGTTCTTCATCGTTTATGTTAAATATTGCGTTTGAAGGATATTGCGTAACACGGTCAAGTCCAAGAGTGCTTATCAATGCAGCGTTGGCAGATACATCAGTCTTATCGCTGTTCTGGCTTGGTTCAATCTTGAATATAACAGGTGAGGAACCGCTGATTCCGGTTGCTTCGGACTCTATGTTTATGGCTGTGTTGCCAAGACTGTCTTCCTTGATAGTTGCAGTAAGTCCGATGTTTGATCTGTTTATAAGCCTTGCAAGCTTATTCTGTATGTTGTTTAAGGTTTCACTGCTCTCCACACTAAACTGGAATTCATAAGTTACATTATTAATAGACAGATCAAAGGAATAATCACCTTCTTTTACAAGTCTGGAGCGAGGATGCAGATAGTTGCCGGTATTAATTTGAGATGCTGCAAGCTGCTTTACATTTATGTCAAATGATTCATCATCTGAGGCAAGGCTCGAATCTCCGATGTACTGTGCTGATACAGCATCAGAATTGCTTGACACAGCAGATTTTTTAAATGTCATCTCACCGTTTGAGCTGTCTGATAAGTCCTGAGTTATATTCTCAAGAGCACGTGCGTTTTCCTTAAGGTCTATTGCATATTTCTGGGCAGCGCTCGATAAGTCAAGCTTGTATACAGGGGTCTGGCTGTTAATCTTTACAACCTTGCTGTATGTGTTTTTAAGCTGGGATCTTGTATGGGTATCATACTTGGAATTCATCTTGTGTCCGTACTGGGACAGGTAGTAGCTATATACACTACTGATCATAACAGTCACCTCCTTGTCTGTATAATCAATCTGTATTATATCTGTAGTGGGCAGCACTGTTAAAAAAGATTATAGAAACAGTGCTATATTAATATGTATCGGTACGTATAACAAATATATAATTATCAGGAAATCCATTTCCATAAAAAATATCGACCGGATACATTGATACATTGCTGGGTGGTAAACTTGCTTTTAACACACACATTATAACATTGTTTATAATAATGCACAATGTTGATTTTGCAATCATTTTATACTAATATTTTGATAAGAAAATTTTGTAGATGAAATTTTTGATTTATAAGGCATTGATATCACTATGATTGTTACAATATAAGTATGAATGAATATAACAATGAAAACATAAATTCAATACATACAATGTAGATAAATATAATAAAAGAAATAAAAGTTATAAAATTAATAACAAATGGGTTGACGGATTGATAAATAATGTGATATATTAGGCTGGCTATGGAAGCGGTCTTTTTTTTATGCCCTGAACTGACCCAACGGTACAGGATATAAGAAAAAACCAATTGGTGTTAATAACACCTGCAAAATAAATAATTGGAGGTGGAAGTTGTGCGAGTAAAGATAACATTGGCATGTACAGAGTGTAAACAGCGCAATTACAACATGACTAAGGAAAAGAAAGCCCATCCAGACAGAATGGAAACTAAGAAGTATTGCAAGTTCTGTAAGTCACACACATTACACAAGGAAACAAAGTAATTAGTATCAGTGAGGTATTAAGATGAGTGAAGCTGTTAAGACAAAGAAACAGAAAAAGAGCTGGTTCAAGGGACTTAAGGCAGAGTTCTCTAAGATCATTTGGCCAGACCAGAAGTCACTTACAAAGGAAACCATCGCTGTATTGGTTGTATCCGTATTATTAGGTGTAATTATTTCAGTTGTGGACTTGATTGTTCGCTTTGGAATTGAATTCATTGTAAAGTAAGGAAAAGGTGATCAGATGGACGAAGCAAAATGGTATGTGGCTCATACGTATTCTGGCTATGAGAATAATGTAAGAGTTAATATCTTAAAGACAGTTGAGAACAGAAATCTTCAGGATCAGATCTTTGATGTGCTTGTGCCGGTTGAAACAGTAGTTGAAGTAAACAACGGCAAGCCAAAGACAGTTGAGAGAAAGATATTCCCTGGCTATGTATTTGTTAAGATGGTTATGAATGATGACAGCTGGTATGTTGTCAGAAATACCAGAGGTGTAACGGGGTTTGTTGGTCCTGGATCTAAGCCAGTGCCATTATCTCCAGCTGAAGTTAAATCATTCGGAATCGATGATGAGAATGGTTCAGTTGAAGAATCTAAGCCAGTGGTTGAGTTCGCTGGTAAAGTGGGTGATCAGATTCAGATTCTTTCAGGTGCCTGGGAGAATACAGTTGGTCAGATCACAAGCATTAATGAGGGCAAGCAGTGTGTCACTATTAATGTTGAAATGTTCGGTCGTGAAACACCGGTCGAAGTTGACTTCACAGATGTGAAGGTACTGTAATCAAGGTGATCAAAAGCTGTACGGGCTGCATATAAAGGCCTGGCATCAGTTGTTTTGACTGCCTGTGGGAGGCTTAATAGCCGCCATAAACCACATTTATAATTAGGAGGTGCCACAATGGCAAAGAAAGTAACAGGTTATATTAAATTACAGATTCCTGCCGGCAAGGCTACACCAGCTCCACCAGTTGGTCCAGCACTTGGTCAGCACGGTGTTAACATTGTAGAATTTACAAAGCAGTTTAATGCAAAGACAGCAGATCAGGGTGACTTAATCATCCCTGTAGTTATTACAGTTTATGCTGATAGAAGCTTCAGCTTCATCACAAAGACTCCACCTGCTGCAGTTCTTCTTAAGAAGGCTTGCAACATTAAGTCAGGTTCAGGTGTTCCTAACAAGACTAAGGTTGCTACAATCAAGAGAGCTGAAGTTCAGAAGATCGCTGAACTTAAGATGCCAGATCTTAATGCAGCTACTATCGAAGCAGCTACATCTATGATCGAAGGTACTGCTAAGAGTATGGGTATCGTTGTAGAAGACTAATTCTATATGTATCTGTAACTACTGTAATTGATTATTAATGATTAATTACTTTCAATTGATTATTAGAGATTTCATAGAAGAACATGCGGACAGATTAATCCTATAATTTTTCCGGGATTGTTCAATATGTGGGAGGAAAGATAGAATCCTTCCGATAACACCACTAGGAGGTTTATAATGAAAAGAGGAAAGAAATACGTAGAGGCAGCCAAGAATATTGACCGCCAGACATTATATGAAGCAGCTGACGCAGTTTCTTTAGTAAAGAAGAGTGCAGTTGCAAAGTTCGATGAGACTATCGAAGCTCATATCAGAACAGGTTGTGATGGACGTCACGCTGAGCAGCAGATCAGAGGAGCTGTTGTTCTTCCACACGGAACAGGTAAGACTGTTAAGGTTTTAGTATTTGCTAAGGGCGCTAAGGCTGATGAAGCTGAAGCAGCTGGTGCAGATTTCGTTGGTGGCGAGGAACTTATTCCTAAGATCCAGAATGACAACTGGTTTGATTTTGATGTAGTTGTTGCTACACCTGATATGATGGGCGTTGTTGGTCGTCTCGGACGTGTACTCGGACCTAAGGGCTTAATGCCAAACCCTAAGGCTGGTACAGTTACTATGGACGTAACAAAAGCTGTTAATGATATTAAGGCTGGTAAGATCGAATACAGACTTGATAAGACTAATATCATTCACGTGCCAATTGGTAAGGCTTCATTCACAGAGGAGCAGTTATCAGACAACTTCCAGGCTATTATGGATGCAATCGTTAAGGCTAAGCCATCTTCACTTAAGGGTCAGTATTTAAAGAGTGTTGTTCTTACAGCTACTATGGGACCTGGTGTTAAGGTTAGCACAGCTAAGTATGTTGGCTAATATGTTGTTTCTTGTAGTTAACAAGGAATATTGATGCGAAAGATTGATTTTGCAATATTATTAAAACATATTTTGTAAAAATGGTTGACAACCTATATATTATGATAGTATACTATCAGCTGTGTGTGGTTATTCGCATACAAAGTGAAAGCTATATTTCACATTTTGCCTAAGACAGCAGGTCCCGAAAGGGTTAAAGGTAATACGCCTACCGAGGACAGACTTGTATTTTAAAGTGTGTCAGTCTGGAAGTACAGACTGATGATAAGACTTTAGAATATATTTATCAGTTTATTCAGTCCTTCTGTCATAGCGGCAGGAGGGCTTTTTTGATAGCCTGATACATTGTACGTCTGGGCAGAATATTATCTGGAAACAGATACTAATCTAACAGGAGGTAAATATTCATGGCAAAAGTAGAACTTAAGCAGCCTATTGTAGACGAAATCAAAGCAAGCTTAGAAGGCGCTCAGGGCGTTGTGGTAGTTGACTACCGTGGCTTAACTGTTGAGCAGGATACACAGCTTCGTAAGCAGTTAAGAGAAGCTGGTGTCGTTTACAAGGTTTATAAGAATACTTTAGTAAAGAGAGCAATCGCAGGTACAGAGTTCGAACCAATGACAGAGGTTCTTGAAGGACCTAACGCTATTGCAATCTGCAAGGATGATGCTACAGCTCCAGCAAGAGTTTTAGCTAACTTTGCTAAGACAGCAGAAGCACTTGAACTTAAGTGTGGTGTTGTTGAAGGTACTTACTATGATGCTACAGGAATCGCAGCTATCGCAAGCATTCCTTCAAGAGATGAACTTCTTGCTAAGTTCCTTGGAAGCATCCAGTCACCTATTACAAACTTTGCCCGCGTTATTAAGCAGATCGCTGAGAAGAACGAAGAGGTTGCATAATATCGCAGCATAAAACGATTATCGACGAGGCTGCCTGAAACTTATCAGACAGACTACGAAACTTAATTAAAGACTATAAAAAGGAGATTATAATAATGACTACACAGGAAATTATCGAAGTTATTAAGGGTTTATCAGTATTAGAATTAAACGATTTAGTTAAAGCATGTGAAGAAGAATTTGGTGTTTCTGCAGCAGCAGGTGTTGTTGTAGCAGCAGGTGCAGGTGCAGGCGCTGCAGCTGAAGAAAAGACAGAATTCGACGTTGAGCTTACAGAAGCTGGTGCTAACAAGGTTAAGGTTATCAAGGCTGTTCGTGAAATCACAGGTCTTGGCTTAAAGGAAGCTAAGGAAGTTGTTGATGGCGCTCCTAAGGTTATTAAGGAAGCTGCTTCTAAGGAAGAAGCTGAAGAAATCCAGAAGAAGCTTGAAGCTGAAGGCGCTAAGGTTACTCTTAAGTAATTTAAAACCAGAGGATTACAACTTTAATATGGCAATATGATGAAAAAACACTTGATTTTTTGAGTTATATTTGGTATATTATAATAAATGTGAAAAAGTTCCAGTTGTTTTATTGACAGCTGGGACTTTTTTTGCTATTATGGATAATGCACTATTATGGTATGGTGTGCATAGTTTTTGTACACATATCTATAATGTAATAAATTAATGTAAAGAAAACTAAGGGGTGAAACGTCAATGGAGAAAAACAGAATACGTCCAGTAAAGTCAGGCAAAGCGATGCGTATGAGTTTCTCAAGACAGAAGGAAGTTCTTGAGATGCCTAACCTTATTGAGGTGCAAAAAGATTCTTACCAGTGGTTTTTAAATGAAGGCTTAAAAGAGGTCTTTAACGACATCTCTCCAATTGCAGATTACAACGGAAGGCTCAGTCTTGAATTCGTTGATTTTGCATTATGCGAAGAGGAGAGAAAGTACTCTATAGAAGAGTGTAAGGAAAGAGATGCTACATATGCAGCTCCACTCAAGGTACGTGTAAGACTTCATAACAAAGAGAATGAAGATATCAGCGAGCATGAAATCTTCATGGGTGACCTTCCTTTGATGACTAAGACCGGTACATTTGTAATTAACGGTGCAGAACGAGTTATAGTCAGCCAGCTGGTACGTTCACCTGGTATTTACTATGATATACAGAAAGATAAGTATGGAAAGATATTCCTGTATAGTTCTACTGTTATTCCTAACAGAGGTGCATGGTTAGAGTATGAAACAGATGCTAACGATGTGTTCTATGTTAAGGTTGACCGTAACAAGAAGGTTCCTATAACAGTTCTTATAAGAGCACTTGGTTTTGGAACTAATGCAGAGATTATTGACATATTTGGTGAGGAGCCTAAGCTTCTTGCAACTATGGAGAAGGATACTTCTACTAACTATCAGGAAGGTGTGCTTGAACTTTATAAGAAGTTAAGACCAGGGGAACCTTTGTCAGTAGATAGTGCTGAAGCACTTATCTCAGGCATGTTCTTTGATCCTAGAAGATATGACCTTGCAAGAGTAGGCCGTTATAAGTTTAATAAGAAGCTTTCTTTCAGAAACAGGATTGCTGGACATGTTCTTGCAGAAGATGTAGTTGATGGCAACGGTGAGATTATTGCTAATGCAGGCGATAAGCTTACAAGAGAAACTGCAGAACAGATCCAGAATGCTGCTGTACCTGCTGTGTTCTTAAAGGCAGAGTTAAAGGCAGCTGATGGTTCAGTACGTGAAAGAGTAGTTAAGATATTATCTAACCTTGCAGTAGATATTACTAAATGGGTAGATATTACAGAGGAAGAAGCTAAGGAACTTGGTGTTAACGAGTATGTTTATTATCCAGTTCTTTCACAGATATTAGCAGATAATGAATCACCTGAGGATATCAGGGATGCTATAGAAAAGAATGTGGCAGATCTTATTCCAAAGCATATTACAGTTGAAGATATACTTGCATCTATCAACTACAATATGCATCTTGAATATGGTATTGGAACTAAGGATGATATCGATCACCTTGGTAACAGACGTATAAGAGCCGTAGGTGAACTTTTACAGAATCAGTTCAGAATCGGTATTTCAAGAATGGAAAGAGTTGTACGTGAAAGAATGTCAACTCAGGATTTAAGTGGTATATCTCCACAGTCACTTATAAATATCAAGCCTGTAACAGCAGCTATCAAGGAGTTCTTTGGTAGTTCGCAGCTTTCTCAGTTCATGGATCAGAACAATCCATTATCTGAGATTACACATAAGAGACGTCTTTCAGCACTTGGTCCTGGTGGTCTTTCAAGAGATCGAGCAGGTTTCGAGGTTCGAGATGTACATTATACACATTATGGAAGAATGTGTCCTATCGAGACACCAGAAGGTCCTAACATCGGACTTATCAACTCTCTTGCATCATATGCAAGAATCAATGAATATGGTTTCGTAGAAGCTCCTTATCGTATAATAGATAAGTCAGATCCTAAGAATCCAAGAGTAACTGATGATGTACGTTACTTTACAGCTGATGAGGAAGATGATTACCATGTAGCACAGGCTAATGCTGAGATTGATGAAAATGGATATTTCGTTAAGAATTCAGTATCTGGACGTTACAGAGAAGAAACATCTGAGTTTGATAAGAGCATGATTGATCTTATGGATGTATCTCCTAAGATGGTGTTCTCAGTAGCTACATCTATGATACCTTTCCTTCAGAATGATGACTGTACACGTGCCCTGATGGGTTCTAACATGCAGCGTCAGGCAGTACCTCTTCTTATGACAGAGGCTCCAGTAATAGGTACAGGTATTGAAAACAAGACAGCATGCGACTCAGGTGTGTGTGTTGTTGCAGAAGAAGATGGTGTTGTTCTTTCTTCTGAATCTAACAGGATTCTTGTAAGAGAGACAAGCGGTAAGGTTCATGAGTACAAGCTTACTAAGTTCTCAAGAAGTAACCAGAGTAACTGTTATAACCAGAGACCTATTGTTTTCAAGGGTGATGAGGTTAAGGCAGGAGATGTTATCGCTGATGGTCCATCAACATCTAACGGAGAAATAGCACTTGGTAAGAACCCTCTTATCGGTTTCATGACATGGGAAGGTTACAACTACGAGGATGCTGTTCTTCTTAGTGAAAGATTAGTAAGAGATGATGTATATACATCTATCCATATAGAAGAATATGATACAGAAGCAAGAGACACTAAGTTAGGACCAGAAGAAATCACAAGAGATCTTCCTTCAACAGGTTCTGATGCTGTCAAGAATCTTGATGAAGATGGTATTATCCGTATAGGTGCCGAGGTAAGAGCCGGTGATATCCTTGTTGGTAAGGTTACTCCAAAGGGAGAAACAGAGCTTACAGCTGAAGAAAGACTCCTTAGAGCTATCTTCGGTGAGAAAGCAAGAGAGGTAAGAGATACTTCACTTAAGGTTCCTCATGGTGCTTATGGTATCGTAGTAGGCGTTAAGGTATTTACAAGAGAGAATGGAGATGAATTGGCTCCTGGTGTTAACAAGAATGTCCGTATCTACATTGCACAGAAGAGAAAGATTTCTGTTGGTGATAAGATGGCCGGACGTCATGGTAACAAGGGTGTCGTTTCAAGAGTACTTCCAGTAGAAGATATGCCATTCCTTCCAAACGGACGTCCACTTGATATAGTACTTAACCCACTGGGTGTGCCTTCACGTATGAATATCGGACAGGTCCTTGAGATTCATTTAAGTCTTGCGGCAAAGGTATTAGGCTTTAACGTAGCAACACCTATCTTTGATGGTGCTAACGAAAATGATATTATGGATACACTTGATATGGCTAATTCTTATGCTAACCATCCTTTTGATGATGATGAGCTTGCAAAGGAAAAGGCTGAAGCAGAGGCTGCAGGTGAAGAGTATCCAGCAGATATGACTACATTTACAGCTGAATATAAGGATCTTTTAAGAGATGATGTATTTGAGTTCCTTTCAGATAACAGAGCTCACAGAGCAGAGTGGAAGGGTGTTCCTATCGGAAGAGATGGTAAGGTAAGACTTCGTGATGGTAGAACTGGTGAGTACTTTGATAGTCCAGTTACTATTGGATTCATGCACTACTTAAAGCTCCATCACCTTGTTGATGATAAGATCCATGCACGTTCAACTGGTCCTTACTCACTTGTAACACAGCAGCCACTTGGTGGTAAAGCACAGTTCGGTGGACAGAGATTCGGTGAGATGGAAGTTTGGGCTCTTGAGGCGTATGGTGCATCATATACACTTCAGGAAATCCTTACAGTTAAGTCTGATGATGTTGTTGGCCGTGTTAAGACATATGAAGCTATTATTAAAGGTGAGAATATCCCTGAACCAGGTATTCCTGAATCATTCAAGGTTCTTCTTAAGGAACTTCAGTCTCTTGCACTTGATGTAAGAGTTCTTGATCAGGATAACAACGAAGTCCAGCTTCTTGAAAGTTCAGAGTATGAGGTTACAGACTTCAAGAAGGTTCTTGATGATGGTGGTTATAAGAGAAACAGCCGTGATGAGGAAAATGAATTAAAGAATGCCGGTTACCATGCAGAAAAGCAGGGTGATGATGGTGAAGCTACTATGGAAGAACTCGGATCAGATGATGATGACGATTTCGATCTTGACGGCTTTGATGATGATTTTGATGATTACGGTGACGGAAATAGAGAAGAATAATAGAAGGGAGCACTATAATGGCAGAAGAGATTAAGTCAAATAAATCAATGAAATTTGATAAAATTCAGATAAAGCTTGCTTCTCCTGAGAGTATTTTAGAGTGGTCTCATGGCGAGGTAACTAAGCCTGAGACTATTAACTACAGAACTTTAAAGCCAGAAAGAGATGGTCTGTTCTGTGAAAGAATATTCGGACCTAGCAAAGACTGGGAGTGTCATTGCGGTAAGTATAAGAAGATTAAGGATAAAGGCATCATATGTGATAAGTGTGGTGTTGAGGTTACTAAGGCAAGTGTCCGTAGAGATCGTATGGGACATATTCACCTTGCTGCTCCAGTTTCACATATCTGGTATTTTAAGGGAATCCCTAGCCGTATGGACCTTATCCTTGATATAGGACCTAAGAATCTTGAAAAGGTTCTTTACTTTGCTTCTTATATCGTGATTGATCCAGGTGAAACAGATATTCCATTCAAGAAGATTCTTACTGAAACAGAGTACAGAGATCTTTATGACCAGTATGGTAACACATTCAGAGTTGGAATGGGTGCTGAGGCTATTTTAGAGCTTCTTAGAAGCGTTAATCTTGAAGAAGAAGTGGCAAAGCTTAAGGAAGAGCTTGCTACTACTACTTCACAGAAGGCTGCAAGACTTATTAAGAGAATCGAAGTTATGGATGCATTTATCGCTGCTGGTACTAAGCCAGAGTGGATGATCCTTACTGAAATCCCAGTTATTCCTCCAGACTTAAGACCAATGGTACAGTTAGAGGGTGGCAGATTCGCAACATCAGATCTTAATGATCTTTATAGAAGAATCATAAACAGAAACAACCGTCTTGCAAGACTTATGGAACTTGGCGCTCCTGAAATCATTGTCCGTAACGAAAAGAGAATGCTTCAGGAAGCTGTTGATGCACTTATAGATAATGGCCGTAGAAACGGTCGTCCTGTAACAGGACCTGGTAACAGGGCTCTTAAGTCTTTATCAGACTTATTAAAGGGTAAGCAGGGACGTTTCAGACAGAATCTTCTTGGTAAGCGAGTTGACTATTCAGGACGTTCTGTTATCGTAGTTGGACCAGAGCTTAAGATATATCAGTGTGGTCTTCCTAAGGAAATGGCTATTGAGTTATTCAAGCCATTCGTTATGAGAGAGTTAGTAAGACGTGGTCTTGCTGAGAATATTAAGAAAGCTAAGAAGAGTGTTGAACATCTTGAAACAGAAGTATGGGATGTGCTTGAAGATGTTATCAAAGAGCATCCAGTTATGCTTAACCGTGCTCCTACACTTCACAGACTTGGTATTCAGGCATTCGAGCCTATCCTTGTAGAAGGTAAGGCTATTAAGCTTCATCCACTTGTTTGTACAGCGTTCAATGCCGATTTCGATGGTGACCAGATGGCCGTACATCTTCCATTGTCTGTAGAAGCACAGGCTGAGTGTAGATTCATGCTTCTTTCACCTAACAACTTACTTAAGCCTTCAGATGGTGGTCCGGTTGCCGTTCCTTCACAGGATATGGTTCTTGGTATCTACTATCTTACACAGGAAAGACCTGGTGTTAAGGGTGAAGGTAAGATATTTAAGAGTGTTAATGAAGCGCTTCTTGCTTATGAGAATAGTATTATTACTCTTCATTCAAAGATTAAGGTTAGAGTGTCTAAGACAAATGCATCAGGAGAAGAAGTATCAGGTATAGTTGAGTCTACACTTGGACGTTTCATATTCAATGAAATTCTTCCTCAGGATCTTGGATATGTAGATAGAAGCAAGGAAGAAAACTTCTTAAAGCTTGAGGTTGACTTCCATGTAGGTAAGAAACAGTTAAAGGATATCTTACAGCACGTTATTAATACTCATGGTACAACAACAACTGCTGAAGTTCTTGATGATATAAAGGCAATGGGTTATAAGTACTCAACAAGAGCTGCCATGACAGTTTCTATATCAGAGATGACAGTGCCACCTGTTAAGAAACAGCTTATTGCTGATGCTGAACAGAAGGTTGAAAGAATCAACATGAACTACAACAGAGGTCGTTCAACTGATGAAGAAAGATATAAGAATGTAATCAGAGTATGGCAGGAAACAGATAAGACATTGCTTAAGGCACTTCTTGATGGTCTTGATAAGTACAATAACATCTTCATGATGGCCGATTCAGGTGCCCGTGGTTCTAACCAGCAGATTAAGCAGCTTGCAGGTATGCGTGGTCTTATGGCAGATACATCAGGTCACACTATTGAACTTCCAATCAAGTCTAACTTCCGTGAAGGTCTGGATGTATTGGAGTACTTCATTTCAGCCCATGGTGCCCGTAAGGGTCTTTCGGATACAGCGCTTAGAACAGCCGATTCAGGTTATCTTACAAGGCGACTTGTTGATGTTTCACAGGATCTTATTGTCAGAGAGACAGATTGTAGCGTTGGTAAAGTTATACCTGGTATGTATGTATATTCATTTGTCAATGACAGAGCTACTAACTCAAGTGATGCAAAAGAAGATATTCTTGAGCCATTACAGGAGCGTATTACAGGAAGATATCTTGCAGAAGATATCAAGGATCCAGCTACAGGCGAGATAGTTGTTGCAGCTAACCACCTTGTAACTCCTAAGAGAGCAGAAGCTATTATTAAGACTGGTGTAAACCAGGTTAAGATAAGAACAATCCTTACATGCCGTTCACATATCGGTGTTTGTGCTAAATGTTATGGTTCTAACCTTGCAACAGGTCAGACAGTACAGATTGGTGAAGCAGTTGGTATCATCGCTGCCCAGTCTATCGGTGAACCTGGTACACAGCTTACTATGAGAACATTCCATACTGGTGGTGTTGCTGGTGATAACATTACACAGGGTCTTCCTAGAGTAGAAGAACTTTTCGAGGCAAGAAAGCCAAAGAGTCTTGCGGTTCTTGCTGAGTTTGGTGGAACAGTAAGCTTTGCTAAGACAGATAAGAAGACAGATATCGTTATTACAGATGACGAAGGTAATTCAAAGTCTTACCCTGTATCAAGAGATACACGTGTTAAGGTTCAGGAAGGACAGGTTGTTGCAACTGGTGAGGAAATCACAGAAGGTTCTGAGAATCCACATGATATCGTAAGAATTCTTGGTGTAAGAGCTGTTCAGGATTACATGCTTCGTGAGGTTCAGAAGGTTTACCGTATCCAGGGTGTTGATATCAATGATAAGCATATCGAGCTTATTGTTAGACAGATGCTTAAGAAGATAGTTATTGATTCTGCTGGAGATTCAGATTTCTTACCTGGTTCACAGGTTGATACTCTTGAATTCACAGAGGTTAATGAAAAGCTTGAGGAAGAGGGGAAGATGAAGGCTACAGGAACTCCTATTATCCTTGGTATAACAAAGGCTTCACTTGCTTCAACATCATTCATGTCAGCAGCTTCATTCCAGGAAACTACAAAGGTTCTTACAGATGCAGCTATTAACGGAAAGATTGATCCACTTATCGGTCTTAAGGAAAATGTTATCATAGGTAAGCTTATTCCAGCTGGTACTGGTATGAAGAGATATCAGAACGTAGAGCTTGATACAGCTGCAGCTTATGATGAACTTGAAGAAGATGAGATATTAAGCTTCACAGAGGATGGAGAGGAAACTCTTGATTTTACTGATGATGCTGATATACAGGAAGCTGAAGATGAGGTTACAGAAGAGTAATCATTCAGATAAAGGCTTTACATCATAAATATAACAGAAAGCAGGAGATGAAGAGTCTCCTGCTTTTTTAAAATCACTAATATATTTTTAAGCAAAATTTTTTGCTTTCTTTTTTTGGTAAAATACTTGACGAATTTTAAATTAAAATATATACTAATTAAGCGTGCGAAAAAGCAAGCTCTTTTTTATGCACGTAAATATAGATTGGGCAGCTTATAAAGCTGGCTCACACTTATTTCTTAGTTATTATACTAAGTGCAACCATTCATTATTCTAATTCCGGGAGGTGAAAAAGGAATGCCAACATTTAACCAGTTAGTAAGACAGGGAAGAAAGTCAACAGTTAAGAAGTCTACAGCTCCAGCTCTTCAGAAGGGATATAACTCACTTCAGAAGAAGGCTACAGATGTATCTGCACCACAGAAGAGAGGTGTTTGTACAGCTGTTAAGACAGCAACACCTAAGAAGCCTAACTCAGCTCTTAGAAAGATCGCCAGAGTACGTCTTTCTAATGGAATCGAAGTTACTTCATATATTCCAGGTGAAGGCCACAATCTTCAGGAACATAGCGTTGTTCTTATCAGAGGTGGTAGAGTTAAGGATTTACCAGGTACAAGATATCATATCATCAGAGGTACACTTGATACAGCAGGTGTAGCAAAGAGAAGACAGGCACGTTCTAAGTACGGTGCTAAGAGACCTAAGGATGCTAAATAATTCATAAAGAATTAAGCATCATAAGTCTGTGATTGATTTACAAGGTGAATCAGAATATTTGCAGATTATTGCATACAATAATTTACGAACAATTAAATTAAAAGTGCCGGAGTTAGATTAATCCGAAGGTTGCAGGTTTAAGATATACGGCCCGAACACAATTTAATTTGTGAGTACCTATGAATTAATGAAACGTCGTTAGTTGAGGGCTGATGAGGCTGTTAGGCGTTCATTAGTGCGAAATGATAACGACAATACAATGTTAAGGAGGGAAGAACCGTGCCACGTAAAGGACATACTCAGAAAAGAGATGTATTAGCAGATCCTATTTACAATAACAAGGTGGTTACTAAGCTTATCAACAACATTATGCTTGATGGTAAGAGAGGAGTAGCTCAGAAGATTGTATATGGAGCATTTGACAGAGTCGCAGCAAAGACTGAAAGACCTGCTTTAGAAGTATTCGAAGAGGCTATGAACAATATCATGCCAGTTCTCGAAGTAAAGGCAAGACGTATCGGTGGTGCAACATACCAGGTACCTATCGAAGTTAAGCCAGATAGAAGACAGGCTTTAGCTCTTCGTTGGATGACAGCATTCTCAAGAGCAAGAGGCGAGAAGACTATGGAAGAAAGACTCGCTAACGAGATTCTTGATGCAGCTAATAACACAGGTGCATCAGTTAAGAGAAAAGAAGATATGCACAAGATGGCAGAGGCAAACAAGGCTTTTGCTCATTACAGATTCTAATAATAATTATAGGAGGTTTTATCCATGGCTGGAAGAGAATATCCATTGGAGAGAACCAGAAATATCGGAATTATGGCTCATATTGATGCTGGTAAAACAACATTAACAGAGCGTATCCTTTATTATACTGGTGTTAATCACAAGATTGGTGATACTCATGAAGGTACTGCTACTATGGACTGGATGGCCCAGGAGCAGGAAAGAGGTATCACAATTACTTCAGCTGCTACAACATGTCACTGGACACCTGAAAAAGAAGGTAAGCCAGATAAGACACAGCCAGAATATCGTATTAACATTATCGATACTCCAGGACACGTTGACTTCACAGTAGAAGTTGAGCGTTCACTTAGAGTACTTGATGGTGCTGTTGGTGTATTCGATGCACAGAACGGTGTTGAACCACAGTCAGAAAACGTATGGCGTCAGGCTGATAAGTATAACGTACCACGTATGGCATTCATGAACAAGATGGATAAGATGGGCGCTGATTTCTTCGGATCATGCAACCAGCTTATTACAAAGCTTGGTAAGAATCCAGTACTCGTACAGATTCCTATTGGTAAGGAAGATGATTTCCAGGGAATTATCGACTTATTCGAGATGAAGGCTTATATCTTCAACGGTGATAAGGGTGATGACATCCAGGTTGGTGAGATTCCTGCTGATTTAGCTGATCAGGCACAGGAATATCATGACAAGCTTGTTGAGCAGTGTGCTGAACTTGATGAAGACCTTATGGAGAAGTTCTTTAACGATGAAGAACTTACAATTCCAGAATTAAAGGCAGCTTTAAGAAAAGGTACTATCGAAGGTACAGCTATTCCTTGTCTTTGCGGTACAGCTTATAAGAACAAGGGTGTTCAGAAGCTTCTTGATGCAGTTATCGAGTACATGCCAGCTCCTACTGATATCCCTGATATCACAGGTGTTGATGAAGACGGTAACGAAGTAGTAAGAAAGTCATCTGATGAAGAGCCATTCTCAGCTCTTGCATTCAAGATTATGACAGATCCATTCGTTGGTAAGTTAGCATTCTTCAGAGTTTACTCTGGTACATTAAACGCAGGTTCTTATGTACTTAATGCTAATAAGAATAAGAAAGAAAGAGTTGGACGTATCCTTCAGATGCATGCCAACCAGAGAAAAGAAATCGATAAGGTTTACTCAGGAGATATCGCTGCTGCAGTAGGTCTTAAGATTACAGTTACAGGTGATACTATCTGTGATGAAGCACATCCAGTTATCTTAGAGTCTATGGAATTCCCAGAGCCAGTTATCGAGCTTGCTATTGAGCCAAAGACTAAGAATGACCAGGGTAAGATGGGTGAAGCTTTAGCAAAGCTTGCTGAAGAAGATCCTACTTTCCGTGCTCATACAGATCAGGAAACAGGTCAGACAATCATCGCTGGTATGGGTGAACTTCACCTTGATATCATCGTTGACAGACTTCTTCGTGAATTCAAGGTTGAAGCTAACGTAGGTGCACCTCAGGTTGCTTACAGAGAGTGCTTTACTAAGGCCGTTGATGTTGATAGCAAGTATGCTAAGCAGTCAGGTGGTCGTGGTCAGTATGGTCACTGTAAAGTACGTTTCACTCCACTTGAAGCTAACGTTGATAAGTTTGATGTTGAGACAAAGAATACAGTATTAATTAATGAGCCTCCAGTTCTCTTCTGTGAGTCTTCAGTAGTTGGTGGTGCTATTCCTAAGGAATACATTCCTTCAGTTGCTGATGGTATCAGAGAAGCAGCTAACTCAGGTATCTTAGCTGGATTCCCAGTTCTCGGACTTAGAGCAGATATTTATGATGGATCTTACCATGAAGTCGATTCATCAGAAATGGCATTCCACATTGCTGGTTCTATGGCATTCAAGGATGCTATGGCTAAGGCAGCTCCAGCTCTTCTTGAGCCTATCATGAAGGTTGAAGTTACTATGCCAGAAGAATACATGGGTGATGTTATTGGTGATATCAACGCTCGTAGAGGACGTATTGAAGGTATGGAAGACATCAGTGGTGGTAAGATGATTAAAGCATTCGTTCCACTTTCAGAGATGTTCGGATATGCTACAGACCTTCGTTCTAAGACACAGGGTCGTGGTAACTACTCTATGTTCTTCGATAAGTATGAACAGGCTCCTAAGTCAGTTCAGGATAAGGTTATTGCTTCAAGAGCAAAATAATCTATCTTAGTATAATTAAACGATAATTTAATTACTGCGAAATATAGTATAATGTATTTCGCAGTAATAAATATATGATGTATTTATGTCTATATCTGGTTTAAGCTGGTTAGAATATGTAAATATATCACTTAATTCATATAAAAGTATTAGTTTACAATGCTTTTATATAAAATATGGTTGAAATATTCTTGAAAAAATAATATAATAGATTTCAGCTATGAGAAGTCTGCATTGCAGACGATTATTCTATTTAAATTAGGAGGATTTTAAACAATGGCAAAGGCTAAATTTGAAAGAACAAAACCACATTGCAACATTGGTACAATTGGACACGTAGATCACGGTAAGACAACTCTTACAGCTGCTATAACAAAGACTCTTCATGAGAGACTTGGTACAGGTGAAGCTGTTGCATTCGAAAATATCGATAAGGCTCCAGAAGAAAGAGAAAGAGGTATCACAATTTCTTCAGCTCACGTTGAGTACGAAACAGAAAAGAGACATTACGCACACGTTGACTGTCCAGGCCATGCCGATTATGTAAAGAACATGATCACTGGTGCTGCTCAGATGGATGCAGCTATCCTCGTTGTTGCTGCTACTGATGGTGTTATGGCTCAGACAAGAGAGCATATCCTTCTTGCTCGTCAGGTTGGCGTTCCTTATGTAGTAGTATTCATGAACAAGTGTGATATGGTTGATGATCCAGAACTTCTTGAATTAGTTGATATGGAAATCAGAGAACTTCTTAACGAATATGATTTCCCAGGCGATGATACACCAATCATCCAGGGTTCAGCTCTTAAGGCTCTTGAAGATCCAAGCAGCGAATGGGGTGACAAGATTCTTGAACTTATGCACACAATCGATGAGTATGTTCCAGATCCACAGAGAGATACAGATAAGCCATTCCTTATGCCTATCGAAGATATCTTCTCTATCACAGGTCGTGGTACAGTTGCTACTGGTAGAGTAGAAAGAGGTGTTCTTAAGGTTAACGAGGAAGTTGAAATCGTTGGTATCCACGAAGACATCCGTAAGGTTGTTGTAACTGGTATCGAAATGTTCAGAAAGCTCCTTGATGAAGCAGAACCAGGTGATAACATTGGTGCTCTTCTTAGAGGTGTTCAGAGAGATGAGATCCAGAGAGGACAGGTTCTTTGTAAGCCAGGTTCAATCACACCACACCACAAGTTTACAGCTCAGGTTTACGTATTAACAAAGGACGAAGGTGGACGTCATACTCCATTCTTCAACAACTACAGACCACAGTTCTACTTCAGAACAACTGATGTTACTGGTGTTTGCGAACTTCCAGCTGGTACAGAAATGTGCATGCCTGGTGATAACGTAGAAATGACAGTTGAACTTATCCATAACGTAGCTATGGAGCAGGGTCTTCGTTTCGCTATCCGTGAGGGTGGTAGAACAGTTGGTTCTGGTGCTGTTGCAACTATCATTGAATAATTGTTATTTAATACAGTAATTTTAAGGGTTTCCGAGATTTCTCGGAAGCCCTTTTTTTATAAAAAAGTACCACTACATATAGTAGCGGTACTAAAATGGTACGATTTTATTTATTTTGTTCTATATTCTGCATAATTTTTTCTCGTTTTGAATCTTTTTTTGATGTGTTTAAAAAGGAAATATAATTGAACAAATCATTTCTCCCTTCATCTGATAGAGTAAAAAAATTACATAATAATTGATCAATTTTTGGAAAGTCCTGATAGTCAAATAGATTAAGGACAGAATCCAATCTATATTTTTCATAGCTATTTTTGTTTACCTGTGTAAGTAGTCCGCCAAATTCAGATATTAATTTAGGTAGTGTTTCACCTACGTCATAGGGGTTGATTTTACATATTTCTGAAACATCAATATCCAAGATTGATGCTATTCGGATTGCGTGGTCGTAACGAATAGAAGTATCACGTCTAATTATTGTATATAGAGTGCTTTGGTTAATATTTGCTTTTTTAGATAATTCTTTAACACTCATATTTTTTTCTTTTAATATTTCTTTTAATCGTGCTCCATAGCTCATAATAGTCACCATTTCCTTTAAGGGTGCAAGAGTGCAAGAAGGTATATGTGGGAAATATGCACTCTTGATTTATATATAATAACATAAATTATAAAATTATTCAAATGAATAAAAAGATACAATAAAGAATAACAGAAAGGAAATAAATATATGGGATATATGATGAATGCACAAGAATGTTAATGAATTAGGGATAAGTAAGCCACATGCCTACAAGCTGATTAAACAAATGAATGAAGAATTATCTAAAAACGGCTATATTATTATCAATGGTAGAGTGCCTCGAAATTATTTTTATGAATGATTCAAGGCTTGAAGAGGCTATAATAAAGACAAAAGCTCAATTAATTATATTAGATCCTATACAGGCGTATATAGGCGCAAATGTAGATATGCATAGAGCTAATGAAGTTCGTCCTATATTTAAAAAATTATCAGAAATAGCAGAAAAGTATAATTGCGCTGTTATTTTAATTGGACATATGAATAAGGCATCCATGTCTAAATCTACGTACAGAGGTTTAGGGACAATAGATATACAAGCTGCTGCGCGTTCGGTTCTTATTGTAGGTAGAATGAGAGAAAATCCAGAAACAAGAATAATGGTGCAGGACAAAAATAGTTTGGCAAAAGAAGGAAGGGTGGTTGCATTTAATATAGATGAAGAAAGTGGAGTTGATATTATCGGAGAGACAGATATTACAGTAGATGAATTACTACAAGGTTATTCATCTAATAAAATTAATGTAAAAAAATTTATTGAGGATGAATTGTCTAATGGAGAAGTTAATGCAGATGTTATATTAAGAAATGCGAAAGAGCAGGGAATATCAGAGAGAACGCTAAAAAATTATAAAAAGCAAATGAATATAAAATCATACAAGAGAAAAAATGGTTGGATATGGAAAAAAGCAGAAATCTAGAATATGAGAATAAGATATAATCAAGGCATTAAAGAAATTAAGCCCAAATAAAATATATAAATAACTACAATATGTATATTGAATCAAAGAAAGGCATATGCTATAATATGCCTAGGCAAAAAAGATATGAGTAGTCCGTAAGGGCAACAAAAAAGCCACGAGTTCGCACCTCGTGGCTTTTTCTATTCCGTTTTGGTAAGGTGGCTTATTCCCTTAGGTTAGTTGCTGATTAATCATTTCTATCTAACCATTTGCAAATGTAGTAGGCAACTACACTTGCCATAATTGAAATGATAAAAGATATGAGTATATCTTCCGTAAGTCAACCCCCCTTTCTTTGCCATTATAGGGGTAGCAACTTGCTTATTATATCAGATTGTTATTCAAAATGGTATAATGAACATTGTCAATTTGTAATATTTTGATAATATATATTATTATATATATTATTTTTGAGTGGATAGATATTTACATTTTTAATTCCCAATATATTTAAGGGTTTTAGGGGAATACCCTAGCAAGACATCAGTTTATCGGTTGGTATTTGTATTACAAATACGTATCTTGCCCTCGCTTTATGCTGCAACTATACATAGAGATATATAATAAAAATGGCAGAGTTGAATAGAAAAATTTAAATTTAAAGCCATTTTATGTTAACAAAATAAGTAAGTAGGAAGTAAATATAAAAATAAAGAACAATAATATATATTATAATATATATTAGAATAATAAAATGAAAATAAAGGGTATTAATATATATTGTAATATATATTAGAATAATAAAGTTTAAAATAAGGAGCAACAATATATATTATAATATATATTAGAATAATAAAGTGTAAAATAAGAACCAATAATATATATTATTATATATATTACAATAATAATGAATGAAATTAATTAAGAGGAATTAAATAAAACAGATGGAGATAAATAATAAATACATTTTTCATATTCATACATATAGATGTGGACATGCATCGAGTGAATCAGACGAGGCATATGTGAAAAAGGCTATCGAGTTGGGAGCAGAAAGCATAACATTTACGGATCATACACCATTTCCAGGTGATACATTCACAGGAAGAATGAAATATTGCCAGCTTGATGAATATTTATTATCATTGAGTGACTTGAAACAAAAATATGCCGGGGCGATAGATGTACATATAGGTTTAGAAGTAGAATATATGCCATCATTTAGGGATTATTATAAGGAACTTAAAGAAAATGATAATATTGAACTGATGATATTAGGGCAGCATCATTATGAGATATCAAAGGGAATATACAGTTTTATGGAGAAGCCTGAGCAGGAATATGTTGGATTGGTTGAGGCTATGCTTGAAGGACTTGATATGGGAGTGTTTGATGTTGTGGCTCATCCTGACAGAGCATTTAAGAAAGAAACTGTCTGGTCTGAAAGAATGTCTATATATTCACGGAAATTAATTGAAGCTGCTGGGGATAGTATATATTTGGAAAAAAATTATAGCTCAATGGGAAAGAAAGGTATATATAGAGAAGAATTCTGGAAATTAGTGAATCCCAATACCAGAATTATATACGGATGTGATGCACATTCAACAGAAGAAATGATTATAACGTAGCTAGTAAATAGTATGTTTTTTATTTGCAAATACAGATAAAAAGTGAATGTAAGCATAGAAAAATCAAAATAAATAATACATATATTAAGAGTGCAATTATTATAGATGTACATTCTTGCATCCTTGCACTCTTGAACATATGTATAGGTAAATATGGTACTAATATGGTACCATAAAAATAAATAAATGAAATAATACGAATAAGATAAGGTGATATTTATATAACAAATCCAGATAAATAGGGACTTTCACAATAAATCTTTTCTAAAAAAATCCGTGAGGGTGGTAGAACAGTTGGTTCTGGTGCTGTTGCTACAATCATTGAATAATTGTTATTTAATACAGTAATTTTAAGGGTTTCCGAGATTCCTCGGAAGCCCTTTTTTTGTCCCGAAATAAGTGAAAAGGGGTGTGAATGGTGTCAAAACGATGACGAAAATTTTTGAAATAAATAAATTGTGGTAAAGTAAAAAACACCCATACACATAAGTGCATGAGTGTTTTTCAGCCATAATCAATATGGCTCTCTCTGTGTTGGTATATTACCACATTTACAAATTTATGACAAGAGTTTATATGATTTTCTTGGGAAATAAGTTATAAAGTATCGAATTTGTTGTACTCAATTTTGGATTTTGGTAAGGTAATTAATGCATCGAGAACATTCAAATTTTTTATTCCCATCTGACCTCTGACATTGTCAAATGCATTTGTCTGCAAAGTGTTTTGCAATTCTATTAACATATTTTTTAATTCTATAATCATTGGTGTAAATTCTTCTGTGGGAGGAAAATATTTAAAGTATACAAGAATATCGAAAATGTTTTTTCGGTACATCTACTGTATGATGTGGGAAGCTGTGTATAATAAGGGTCTAATATACGACCACTTGCAGAATTGTTACGTGCTTGCGTTTGGTGAATGCAATAAACACGCTCATTATGTGCACAAGAATTCCGTACTCTTCGCAACCAATGCAAACTACCAATCAATAGTTTAACATTTGGTAAATTATTGTCATCATACATAGAATATAGTTTGCAAATAGCGTGGGTTACATTTGTCTTACTGTTATGAAGAACATCAATAAAAGTAGAGAAATTCACAACCTTTATCATAATCCATGTTGGAATCTGCTCATGATTTTTCATATAAAACTGTACATATTCTGATCTGCTTTTGCTTAATTCAGAATAGGCAGATGAAATAGTATTCATTTTTGATTGTAAAGTAGCACTGGAAGAATAGGCATTTGTCTCGTACCATGGATCATTCATGTTAATTTCTAATTCATTTGCCAATCGAAGTGCAAAATCAAATCTAATATTAGAATTCTTTTGAATAATAGAATAGAGTGCTGTGGTGTTGATTCTGGTTGCTTTTGCAATTTAGCGTACATTTGTGCATTTACTATCAAGTATTTCTTTCAATTTCTTTCCATCGCCTATATATGACCTCCTATATTAATACAAAGAAAAATTACGAAAAACATAAAGATGAATTTACGAAGTGCTGACATATGAGATATATGGTGTTAATATAAATGTACGAAATTCGTACAATATAAAAATGCAAAAATTATAACAAAATTAGAAATGAAGGTAGACGGGGAGTGTTATGAGAGAATGGAGCTTCTTATGGAGCAGACAAAAGCAGAAGCAGGAATTACAGAAGAATTGAAAACTTCCGATCAAATGAATTGGGTAGGGCTGATGAATAATGTGAGAAGTTCGGCAGAGGAAAATGTATTAAAAGAGCTGATATATGTGTAGTGTGGGTGTGGAGCGTAATGCTCCGCATTCATGAATTCTTGGTGTAAAATAACTTCTGGTATGATATACTCATTTTGGACTAAGAGAAAACTTTGAAGTTTACTGCTGGTTAGTTATTTTTTTATATCGATAGAATAGACACGTTGGTTTTTCAGCGTGTTTTACTATTTAAAAATATTTTTAAATACCGCTTGTAAATTAAAGAAAGGTGTGTTAATATTTATTTAAAGAAAATTTTAAATAGGTAAGAGATATGGGAGAAACAAATATTTTTAAAGTGTTAGCAGACAGTCAAAGAAGAGATATTCTTACGATGCTAAAGAATGGACGATTAAATGCCGGAGAGATTGCGGAAGAATTGCAAATTACACCAGCGGCACTTTCTTATCATTTGAAACTATTAAAGAGTGCTGATTTAGTATCTGAATATAAAGAAAAAAACTTTGTTTATTACGAAATCAATACTACAGTTTTTGATGAATTAATTATATGGGTTAATCAGTTTGGAGGAAAAAAGAGATGAAAAAAATAATGTGGATAGTAGCAATGATTCCAGTTGTAGTCACAAGTGTGGTACTACAGTTTATGCCGGATGTTATACCTATGCATCATGATTTGGAGGGAAATACTGACAGATGGGGAAGTAAAACAGAAAGTCTTATTTTTCCGATAATAATTTTGTTTATTACACTATTTTGGCAGTTGCTAATCAATGTATTTGAAAAAAAATCAATAACAGCAAAAACTGAAAAGGAACAAATGGAAGCAAAATCTTCTGCAAAAGTATTGTGTGTTGTAGGACTTTCGCAGGCTATAATGTTCGGTATTATGCACTGTTTTATTCTTTACTCTTCATGGATACAAGCAAATACGGGTAGTTCTCAGGCTACTATTGATATTGCAAAAGTTTCCTGTATTTTATGTGGCATTCTGTTTATTGTATTAGGAAATTTTATGACAAAAGCAAAACGAAATGCGGTAGTAGGACTTCGAACCGTTTGGAGTATGCATAATGACGATACGTGGAGAAAGAGTAATCGCTTTGGTGCAATATGTATTATTGTTACCGGTCTATTGACTATCATTACATCTATATATACAAGTGGAATGACTGGGACAATATTTATGTTGATTTATTTATTATTAGCAACGGTTGTAGCAGTTATATATTCGAAAAAGGTGTATGATAAGGAAATTGACAAATGATTTTTAGTTATGTGGAGAAAGTGAAACTTTCAGTTTGGTTAAGAGATGTATTCCGGTGCCAAAACGGTGCCAAGAAATCATGCAAATAAAAATAAGACGGCTAAAACTAAAGAAAATATGCAGATTTTAGCCATAAAAAGCATAGAAAATATATCAAAAAACGCTATTCATATAGCCTGAGGGTGGTAGAACAGTTGGTTCTGGTGCTGTTGCTACAATCATTGAATAATTGTTATTTAATACAGTAATTTTAAGGGTTTCCGAGATTCCTCGGAAGCCCTTTTTTCGTCCCCTTGATTTAATTGGATATTAGTTGGTGACGAATGGACGACAAATATAAGCTACAGGCAGTTCTGCACACCATGTTTAATGCCAGAAGCTTTGATTTACGCGAGCAACGAGCCAAAGTCATATTCCTGATATGACCTTGGCGACTGGCGCGGCTTCGCCGCTTCGTACATCCATGTACGAAGCTAGCTGGTAGACTAAGGGAAAGACTAAGAACTATCACAATCAAACTTCAAGTGCATTTCTTATATAGGCTGTCGTCCGTACGTTAAGAATGTGTGTTAAATTATCATAATAAATAAGTGGAAGTAAAATTATTGAATATTTTTTCAAAGTTTATAAGACTATATAAATGATATAATGAGCGCAAAAGAAAAGGAAGCGGCTGCGAAGCAGACATTTACTTTTCTTGCGCCATTAACGAACGAACAGCCATGCAAAGCAGGGCGGGATAGCGCGAAGCGCGGGTTCGTGAGTGTACGGGTTAAGAAAGAGTAAATTATGATATAATGAGCGCAAAAGAAAAGGAAGCGGCTGCGAAGCAGACATTTACTTTTCTTGCGCCATTAACGAACGAACAGCCATGCAAAGCAGGGCGGGATAGCGCGAAGCGCGGGTTCGTGAGTGTACGGGTTAAGAAAGAGTAAATTATGATATAATGAGCGCAAAAGAAAAGGAAGCAACTGTAAAATAGGATGGTAACAGAATGGTAGATAGAATACCAAATGAAATAATTGATTAAAGGAGTTAAAAGGTATGACTGCTAAAGAACTTATGAAACAATGTGAAGCTGAAGAGAAAGAATTGAAATTCAGGGAGTTTTCATCAGAAACAGCACTTGCTATAGGAATGGCGCTTATAGAAGAAGCGAAAAACCGTAACAATAAAATATGTATAGATATTGCAATAGCTGGAAGAAGATTGTTCCATTATTCTAGTGATGGTAATGCTGTAAGTAATGATATTATGATCGAGCGTAAGAAAAAGACGGCGATGCATACCGGACATAGTTCATTGTGGGCGCACTATATGCTTGAGGATTGTGGTATGAATATTAAAGAAAAGTGGGCATTAGAACCATCAGAGTATGCACAGGTGGGAGGTGCATTTCCAATAAGACTAGAGAATTGCCAGACAGCAATAGGCACAATAACATGTTCTGGTTTTAATCATGAACAGGATCATAGTATTATTATAGATGTTTGTAGAAAACTGAAAAAAGAAAATGTTTTGTAAATTAATTGATATTATTTATTTTCAGGAGGTATGAAGCTTATATGGGTAAGTATCATTTTATAATAATAGGTTCAGGCTGGCGTTCGCTTTATTATGTCAGAATAGCAAAAGCAATGCCGGATATATTATGTCTAGATGCAATGTACTGCCGTACACAGGAAAAAGCAGATAAGATGGCAGAAGAATTCGGTATACACACTACAACCTCTATAGAAGAGTGCGTAGGTTATAAACCGGATTTTGCTGTTGTAGCAGTAAATAAAACAAGCATATGTGATGTATCAATAGAATGGATGGATAGAGGAATAACTGTTCTTTCTGAGACACCAGCAGCATTGGATATGGATTCGCTTAAAAAGTTATACAGATATCATATGTCAGATGATAAAACTGATAAGAAGCAGGTTGTTGCTGAACAATACAGGGAATATCCATATAATAAAGCACGGATTAAGCTTGTTGATAGTGGTGTACTCGGCGATATCAGTTGTCTGAATATATCCCTTGCACACGAATATCATGGCTTCAGTCTTATAAGGGCATATCTTGGTATAAAACCAGATGAAAACTACACAGTGTCAGGTAAAATATATGAATTTCCGACAACTCAGACTCTTACGAGATATGACAAATTTACAGATGGCAGAACAGCGCCTAAAAAAAGATGTGTAGCAGCATTTGAGTTTGAGAGTGGAAAGGTTGCATGGTATGATTTTGACTCTGAGCAGTACCGCTCACCTATAAGAAAGAATATGATAAAGGTGCAGGGTGTCAGAGGGGAACTTATTAACGATGAGCTGTATTATCTTGATGATAAAAATGAAGGACAGTATCAAAAGATTGTGACAGATGTGAATGTAACACACACTAAAGATACTAATCCTAACCTGTCTACCGTTCGTGAAATAGAGAAAATAATGTGCGGTGAAAATGTACTGTATGAACCGGAATTAGGGCTGCGTGGCTTGTCAGAGGATGAAACAGCAATAGCGGCTCTTATGATAGGAACAGCAAAGTATAGCAGAGGTGAGGCAGAATCACCATATAGCATGGAAGATGCATTTGCAGATGCATATGCGGCAATATTGCTTGATGAGGCAGTAAGGACAGGTAATAAAATTAGTAGTTGTATTGAAAATAATAGGTAATGAATAGGTATTTCATACATTCTCTACAATAATAGTAGAATGCAAAATAAATAAGAAAGGAACCATGAATAATATGCAGAACAAAATATTAAGAGTAGCTCTTATAGGCGTTGGAAATATGGGAAAGAAATATGCACAGATGATTGTATCAGGTGAAGTTGTCAACATGAAGCTGACAGCAGTAGTTATACGAAGAGATGAACTTATGGAGTGGGGTGAAGCGCTTGTAAATGTTGATGGTGGGCATGTAAGAATATTTAGAAGTGCAGATGATATGTTTAAAGCAGAAGATGTAGATACATTATTTGATGCAGTTATTATAGCAACTCCGCATAAAACACATGCTAAGCTTGCGGTACAGGCATTTTCACTGGGAAAGGATGTTTTGTGTGATAAACCGGCAGCATCAGATATAGGGGAAGCACTTACTATGAATGAGGCAGCTAAAAAGAGCGAAAGAATATATGGTATGGTATTTCATCAAAGATTATATCCTAAATATATGAAGATTAAGAGTATGATTGATGCAGGTGAGTTAGGAAAGCTAAGAAGGGTGAATCTTATTAATTCAAGATATTTAAGAACATCATATTATCATCATTCTGGCGCCTGGAGAAGCAGCTTTGCTGGTGAAGGCGGCGGTGCACTTATTAACCAGGGACAGCATATACTTGATATGTTCCAGTATCTTTTTGGCATGCCGCAGAGAATGTTTGCACTTATACCTTTTGGCAAATATAATGATTTTGCAGTAGATGATGAAGATACTATTATTATGGATTATGATGATGGCATGACAGCTTCATTTGTACTGACAACGGGAGAAGCGTGTCATGAAGAAAGACTTGAAATAATAGGAACAAAAGCAAAGCTGCTGCTTGAAGATAATACGCTTACTATAACAAGACATCAGGATGTAGAAGAATATATAAAAACTGAAATGGTTAATTCAAGGGAAAACATGCAATATACTAAGGAAACAATTGAGTTCCCAAAGACACCAGAGCCATATATAGAACTGCTTGAAAGATTTGCCAGAGCATCATTAGAACATGATGATACATATCTTGTAGCGAAAGGCGAGGAAGGGCTTAATTCACTGATGTTGTGCGCAGGAGCTTATTATTCAGCGTGTAATGGTATTCAGGTTAAGCTTCCGGTTGCTGCAGAGGATTATAGTAGACTTATGGAAGAATTGATTACGAAGGAAAAGAGCATAAAAAAATAATGCAAGAAGAATAATACAAGAAAAACAATAAAATAAAAATAACAAAATAAAAATATAGTATAAAATGCTGCCACATAAAATGGCAGCATTTTAATTGGTGATTAATATTCAGAACTGCACCATCTTCCAGAAGCGCCACAAGGAAGAACGAGCCCGTTGGATGATACAGGAAGTCCTACTTCGTTTGAGCTGCAGTAACCGTCAAAGTTTTTAAGCTCTGTGCTTAACATATATGTAAGAACCGCTGGCTGAAGCCCTGTTGTATATGAGTTAATGAGGAAGAATAATGGTTCCTCAGAAAGAAGCTGTGCACATAACTTTACAAGTGGATGTATGGCTTCTTCTATTTTCCATATTTCGCCTTTAGGTCCTCTTCCATATGAAGGAGGGTCCATAATGATGGCATCGTAGTGATTGCCACGTCTTATTTCTCTCTCAACGAACTTAACACAATCATCAACTATCCAGCGGATAGGTTTGTCAATAAGACCGGAAGATGTGGCATTTTCCTTAGCCCATGCAATGATACCTTTAGATGCATCAACGTGTGTTACATGTGCTCCGGCTGCAGCGCATGCAAGAGTTGCACCACCGGTATATGCAAAAAGATTAAGAACCTTTATCTGTCTATTGGCATCCTTTTCCTTAGCTTTCCTTATTATGCCTGAAAACCAGTCCCAGTTAGCAGCCTGCTCTGGAAATATACCTGTATGCTTGAAGCTGAAAGGTTTTAAGTTAAAAGTAAGAGGCACATCAAGAGAAGGACTCTGATAGTTAATAGTCCAGCTCTGTGGAAGATCAAAGAACTCCCATTCACCGCCGCCTTTTGAGCTTCTGTGATAATGACCATTCATGTGTTTCCATCTTTTATCGTTTTTAGGGGTATCCCATATGACCTGTGGGTCTGGACGTACAAGGATATAATCTCCCCATCGTTCAAGTTTTTCACCACATGATGTATCTATAACTTCATAGTCTTTCCAGTTATCTGCAATAAACATATATTGTGTAATCCTTTCTTTGTTATATGTGATATGAGCATAAAAGTGGGATGATAATCCTACAATATGCTAATATTAGGTAGGGTGCTATGTGCCAGTGACACATGTTTAGCACGGACCGAAGCGTAGCGTAGACGTTGGAGTGCGTAGCACAGAACAATACATAGATATCAAAGTTGGTGGCTTTTGCCCCCGACATCATACTTATATAAGTATATAACAATCCATATGATAAGGGCAAGGAAATGTTTTTTCAGTGACATATTGTTAAGATAAATTTTATTGAAAAATCCATATTTTTACTGTAACATATAACAGATAAAAAATATAAATTGTGATATGGTATTAGTGTTAAAAGTAACTATTGATAATTAAATCATGTATATTATATAAGGAAAGGAAAATGCACATTTGAAAAATATATCTTTTAAAACAGCAAAGAACGATATTATAGCAGGTATTATTGTGGCACTTGTATCTATTCCTATATCTATGGGGTATGCACAGATAGCAGGATTGCCGGCGGCGTATGGGTTATATGGTTCATTACTTCCTGTACTTGTGTATGCATTTACAACAAGTTCACCACAGTTTGTGTTTGGTGTAGATGCCACTCCAGCAGTGCTTGTTGGAGGGACACTTGCAGCACTTGGAGTAACAACAGGTTCAGATGAAGCGATGCGGCTTGTACCAGCTATAACGCTTGTAGTTGCAGCATGGCTTTTAATATTCAGCCTTATAAAAGCTGGCAGAATAGTGAACTACATATCCACCCCGGTCATGGGCGGTTTCATAAGTGGGATAGGAATTACTATTATACTTATGCAGGTGCCTAAGCTGTTTGGAGGCACGGCAGGTACAGGCGAGCTTATAGAGCTCATTCTGCATATAACAGACCAGTTGAAATATTTTAATGTATTGTCGGCAGTTCTGGGATTCGGAACAGTTGTGATTATTCTTGTCTGTAAAAAATATATGCCGAAGTTTCCAATGTCGGTTGTACTTATGGTACTTGGAGCTATGGCAACAGCATTTTTACATATAGACAGATTCGGTGTAAAACATCTTCCACATGTAGATGCTGGATTTCCTAAGCTTTCTATTCCGGATGTTACATTACTTCGCGATAATACATCAGAGATAGTTGTTCTAGGACTTACATGTGCACTTGTTATTATGGCACAGACTTTGCTGGCAACGAACAATTATGCAAACAGATATGGTTATAAGGTTGATAATAACAGAGAAGTTCTTGCATATTCTCTTGCAAATGTGGCATCGGCAGTATCAGGAAGCTGTCCACTGAATGGAAGTGTGTCAAGAACAGGCATTGCAGACCAGTTTGGATGTAAGACACAGCTTATGTCAGTGACAGCAGCAGTAACCATGCTTGTTGTTGTTTTGTTTGCAACACCGCTTCTTGAATATCTTCCTGTACCAATACTTACTGGTATCGTTGTGGCAGCACTTATAGGTATAGTAGAGTACAAGCTGGCAGATAAGTTAAGAAAGGTTAACAGAGCTGAGTTTTTCATTTTTCTTGCTGCTATGTTCGGAGTGCTTTTATTCGGAACAATATATGGTGTAATAATAGGTGTTATTCTTTCATTTATGGCAGTGATTATAAGAGCGGTTGTTCCACCAAGATCACTTCTTGGATGTATACCAGGTCATGAAGGCTTCTATAATCTTAACCGTAACAGGAATGCGCTTGAGATACAACATGTTGTGATGTACAGATTCAGTGGCAATCTTTTCTTTGCAAATGTGTCTACATTTTTACAGGATATAGAAAATGCGATAAAAGATGATACAAGAGTTGTTATAGTTGATGCAAGTGGTATAGGAAGCATAGACATAACCGCAGCCGACAGACTTGTTTCATTTAATAAGATTCTTAAAGATAAAGGTCTACGTTTTTATATAACAGAGCATGTTGGTAATGTTAACGATCAGCTAAGAAAGCTAGGTGCTGGATGTCTTGTGGAAGAGGGTGTCACACGAAGAACTATATCACTTGCGTTAAGAGATGCTGGCGTTGACAGACCTTATCCACTTGCAGGTACACTAGAACAGACAGAGGCACATAATGATTTTATAGAGGACAATGAAAGACTTGCAGAGATAGAGTGGGCATTTGGCGAGGATGCATCGGAATGGCTTGATAAGTTTGCAGTGCAGATGACAGATGATATCACACATATGGATGAAAATAATGAGCATATTCCGGATAATGTACTTGCAGAGGCTGAAAGTAAGAATACATGGGGACGTATTGGTCTGTTTGATGAGGATGAGCTTCTTGAGAGAGTTGAGATGCATTTATCAGAGCTTACACAAAACAACAGCAATGCAGAAGCGTTAGAAGAAAGAATCGAAGAGCGAAGATTAAGACTTGAGGCAAAGATTGCAAAGCTTAATCCGGATGCACTTGCACACCTAAGACACCACAGAAGAGAGGTTATGCTGCATTTTAAGGAGAATAATCCTGAGGCATATAAGCATATGATGGAACGCAGAATGGAGCATATAAGTAAGCTTGAGAAGGAAAATCCGGAGCTGGCTGCCAAGATGAAGAAACTGTATAAGCTGGATGATATTGCAGGTGATTACAGTAGTGTTAAAGAAAGGTAATTGTTGTGAATATATTAAATGTAGAAAAAGTGAGTAAAACATTTGGCGAGAAGGTACTACTTGATAAGGTTACACTTGGAATAAACAAGGGTGATAAGGTGGGTGTCATAGGTGTCAATGGTACTGGAAAGTCAACATTGCTTAAGATAATAGCTGGTATTGAAGAGCCTGATGAAGGAAATGTTATAAAGGGAAGGAATGTTACAGTAACATACCTTGCACAGTCACCTGACCATGCGAAGGATGAGACGGTTCTTTCCTATGTGATGAGAGGAAAAGCTAATGCAAGTGAGGCCAAGGCAAAGGAGATTCTTAACAAGCTTGGGATAGGAGCATTTGATGCTTCTATGGATATGCTTTCAGGAGGACAGAAGAAAAGAGTGGCGCTTGCAAAGGCATTGGTTGAACCTACAGAGGTGCTTATACTTGATGAGCCGACTAACCATCTTGATAATGATATGGTTGTGTGGCTTGAGCAGTATATAAAGGCTTTCAAGGGCGAACTTCTTATGGTAACGCATGACAGGTATTTCCTTGACAATGTAACTAACAAGATAGTTGAGATAGACCATGCGGCGCTTTATAGTTATGATTCCAACTATTCAGGCTTTCTTGAATTAAAGACTGAAAGAGAACAGATGGAAAGAGCTACAGAGGCTAAAAGACAGAATACATTAAGAAGAGAACTTGAGTGGATAAGAAGAGGATGCCAGGCGCGTTCAACAAAACAGCAGGCAAGAATAGACCGTTTTGAGGATATGAAGGAAGCTTCCCGTGAGGCAAGGGCTAAATTTGACAAGAGCCTTATGGATATGAGCTCTGTAAGCAGAAGATTAGGCAAAAAGACGATAGAGCTTAACAACATAACCAAAGCATATGACGGTCATACTTATATCAATGATTTTTCATACATTTTTCTAAGAGATGACCGTATAGGTATAATAGGAAGCAATGGATGTGGTAAGTCAACACTTATGAAGATAATAACAGGACAGATACAGCCGGATAGTGGAAGCGTTGAGATAGGTGACACTGTACATATAGGTTATTTTATGCAGGAAAATGAACCGCTGGATGAGAATCAGACAGTGCTTGAGTTTGTAAGAAGCATAGGTGAGTATGTGCAGACAGTAGATGGCAAGGCAACAGCAAGCCAGATGTGTGAAAAGTTTCTCTTTTCACCAAAACAGCAGTGGACACCAATAAGAAAGCTGTCCGGAGGAGAAAAGAGAAGACTGTATCTTTTAAGTGTGCTTATGAGTGCACCTAATGTACTTATACTTGATGAGCCTACCAATGATCTTGATATTGAAACGCTTGAAGTACTTGAGGATTATCTGGATGGATTTGCAGGGATTATCATAACAGTTTCACATGACAGATACTTTCTTGACAGAACGGTTGACAGAATATTTGCATTTGAGGCGGGGGGTCACCTTACCCAGTATGAAGGAGGCTATTCAGACTACAAAGAAAAATGCGTTTCTTCTATATATAATGTGCCAGGAAATGGAATATCTAAAGGTACAGCATTATCAGGTAATGGTCTGGTATCAGGCAGCGGTGTGGCAGCAGGAAGTAACGATGATAAATCAGCAGATGGTACACAGAAGGTTACAGTGGGCAATAAGACACTTACAAGTAAGGAATATAATAAATCAAGAAGTGAGCGCCTTAAATTTACTTACAAGGAACAGAAAGAATATGAGAGTATTGATGATGATATAGCTGCATTAGAAAGCGATATAGAAAGAATAGACAGTGAAATGGCTAAGTGTGCAACTGACTATGGTAAGTTAAATGACCTGTCTAAGGAAAAGGCTGAAAAAGAAAAACAGCTTGAGGAAAAGATGGACAGGTGGGTATATCTTAACGATCTTGCGGAAAGAATAGCAAACCAGTAAAGATGTGTGCAAACAAAGCAGAAATGTTTATAAATATTCATCAAATAATGCATATTTGTGGATAAATAATAACAAAAATGGATAATAATTAAACCAGAGAAATATTACAGAATTGTACTTAAAAAAATACAATAAAATAATATTTTTCTGGTTGATTTTATATTAAGTGTAGTGTATATTAATACTTGCTGTGACATTGATAGCGTAGAAGCGTGAGGTTGCTGCTCATAAGAGCAGGTTTTCCGTGGAGCGAATGTCAAGGCCGGTAAGAGACCGGCGAAGAATCTGGCGACAAGTCACTGTACCTAATATCATCTGCAAGATGCAGAAATGACACGTTGGTAATCGGGATAATCCAACAGGTGATTCTCGATACACGTGGGAGTGTGTACAGTCACCGCTTGTCGTACTTAAACAATA
>OGEJ01000021.1_pt1 | contig 177526 bp, 177 predicted proteins | sample 1570701 | NCBI WGS metagenome assembly OGEJ01 (sample SAMEA2582140, study PRJEB24529) | metagenome | biome: Human gut stool | place: China | collected 2011
CTACATACCACGCCTTTATTATTATTTTCAAGACTAAATCAAGGCTAGTATTATCAGGTTGTATACGTCTACAATGCTAATATATCCTAGCTTAATTAATTGAGTTATCAAGTCTTTAAATTCATCTTGCATCGCTTTCGGTGCTTTGTTTATATCAATAGCAATATTTTTTAAATTATTTGCGATGTCGTTGTATTCATCGCCTTTTTTCTGTAAATATTCCAGTGATTTCTTTTTGGCATCCAGCTTTTTTCTCTAGCTCCTGTATTTCCTTTTTAGTATCATCTATCTTGATAATGTTGTGTAAACCGTCTAAAATCTCTGTAAAATATTGGTATTCATTCATGTTAAATCCTCCAGTAATTTATGCGGTCACGGTTTTAAGTTGTGTCCGGTCACGGTTTTTTCCACGCTCTAAACGTTGGTATTATGCGTTAGCCACGATTTCCACTACTTTTTTGCCGTTTTACTCTAAAAAAAATAAATAATTTCTTTTTTTCTTCCTATATATATTATTTATTTATTTTTTATTAAATAGTATAAAAAAGCGTGGAAAGCGTGGAAAATACTTTTATATCAACCTTTAAAGCAATTCAAAAGCGTGTCAAAAGCGTGACTTTTCTGTGACTAACTGTGACTTTTTCCGTGTTTTACTCTTTTTCTATTGGTTTTAGTCTGATACCTGTAAATACTCTTAATGATTTGCCGTCTTTCTTGGCATATTTATCAAATACATTAAATCTCTTTAATTCCTGTTTAAATTTTTGATTACTCATAGCACGATAGCCATTTTCTAAACAATATTGTTTGTAACTGTCATATAAATATACTTTCTTGATGTTGTAATTCTCGTTTAACTCGCAATAGTCATCAATGAATAACCCTACAATATCATTACTACCAAGCCATTCATTTCTTAGCTTTATCATTTCTGGTGTTTCTGATAAATAACCACGTTTAAGGGCTTTTCTGAATGCTAGCAAACATTTATATATGAATGCAGGTATCTCTTTTTTGATTTCTTGCATCTTAAAACGCTCGTTAAAGTCATCTATTGCATTAAATTCAACTATCATGGGTCTACGTTCAAAGCCTTTTGATGTATCCTTGAAAGGCGGTAATTCATTAGCACCAAAGAATAATTTTGCAAATGGTTTAATTGTTTTCTGGTCTTTTCCTTTCTCTTCGACGTCTAACGCGTCATCTCCTGTTACTGTCTTAAGTAAAGCCGGGTCATTAATAAGCCCCTTAGATATATCAGCATAGTAATTCATATTCTTTTGATAAAGTCGCGATGTCGTAAATCGCCTTGTGCTGTCTGTTAGGTCTTGCAATGAAATATTACTAATGTTATCTTTTCCAATTGCTTCAGACAACCAGTTAAAAAATGTACTCTTACCATTTCCACCACTTGCTAAAAGTATAGTGAAATTCTGTATTTTTTCGTAACTTCTGTAAAAGATATATCCGATAAATTCCATTAAATATTGTTTAGCATCGCCAACACTCTCATTTAACCAGTTGTCAGTTAATGGGGTAGGGGTGTTGTTGGTATCTAGGTTGTAATTACGACCATGAAACAAATAATTTTCCGGCTTGTTCGGTTCTAGTTTATCAGTCATCAAGTTGTATATACCATTTTTAAAATGCACTTTAAAGGGGTCTACTTTGTCTATTGTGTCTCTCGCTTGCTTGATGATAGCTTTATTCATAATATATTTTCTTGTATCTGCTACGTCTTTAGCATTCCAAGCGTTTATTTTATCAATCATGCTTGTAACTATTCTTTCTATTTCCTCTTTTGTCATGATTTCCCACAAGCCATTATTTTGGTTGTATCTGTATAATGTTAAGTCTTTACCGTTCTTAACGTACATTAGTTTTACAGTCTTTAATATTTCACGTCCTAATTTATCCGGTTTAGCGTGTATAATATCACGATTATTGACGTAAGCCCAAGATGGTAGACTATCAATTAATTTTTGACGTTTTTCTGTTTTTTGTTCTGCTTTATCCATCAAGTCAAACATGTTATTTTGTGCCATTCTTTCAACTCCTCAATCACTCATTAACATATCTATTCAATATACTTTCAACTATTGTATCTAGTTCTTTAATTTCCAGTGGTGGACTGATAAAGTTATCATTTATCACTTTTAAAAGTTCATACGCTTTTTTTGGTTTAGCTCCTGACCTTAGCAACTTACCAAATATTGACGCTGTCCAGTTGTTTCTATTTCCACTATCTACACCATCTACGATTTCATCAATCAAATAACCAGTGTAATATTTACGATATGATATGGGGTTATCTTGCATCCTATCGCTTGGCATCGCTCTATTATCCAGTGCTTTAATTATCCAGTTTGGCGCTTGTGGTATATCCGATAATGTAGCACCATCTAAAACCCTGTAATTATTACTAGGCGATGCAACAACAAAATCACTGAGTAAATCAACACCATCAATAAATTTTGTTTTTCTGGTTGATGGTACATTTTCATTAGTTCGGTAATAGTAATGTAAGCCCCCTGACTGAGTAAGTTCTATATAATCACTTGGCAATTTATAACCTAGATTTTTAAGGCTTTGTAATGGTGCTTGTAAATCATTATGGTGGTTGTCTATATCAACAACAACAAGATTACTTTTAGCAAGATTCAAGCCAATATTTATATTTGGCTCTTGTCTGAACCATGATTTTATTAATTCAATGTCTTGCGTGGCTTTAAGATAGCTATAATTTCTTATTGGTTGCTTGCCGTTTGGTATTATTGGATATACATATAAACCAGCTCGCACCATCTTAATTACTTGGTTTAGTCTGTTCATTGTCTATCCTTCCAGTTCCTTTAATAATTTTCTAGCTTGTTTTATTTGGTAATTATTAAAATCTTTCTTGTTATTCAGTACATAAGTTGACACTTGTATTATTCCTTTAGCATCGACTTTTACAATTCCATCAATAACTTTGAAATGTTTATCATCAACAATCGAAAAAAATAGGGTATTGAGCTTTGAACATTCTAATAGGATTTTGTGGGCTTTCAATCAATCCATTATCTAAGGCTTTTTGTGTTGGCATACCATCTTTTTCAATCATTCCAATGTTAAGCATTCTTTTATATACTTGTGCTTTAGTAACTGAAAAACCTTCTTTTTTTAATTGGTTATATGCTTGTTCTACTAAGTTAGGGTATTTAATATTAAACTTCATGTTATCAGTCCTTTATGTGCTTGATTTCGTATTTTGCTAAATCTACTAAACTAGGTTTAAGCTCTTCGCTTTGCTCTTTAATGCTATTTTTGATTTCTATTAATTCATCTCTATCTAAATGATTACGCTTGATATCATCATCAGACAACTTGTTAATTTGTCTAAGTATTGACCTTGTTAATTTCCACAATGTAATTAAATTGTGTTGGTGGATGTCAAAAAGTTGGTTGTATGTTCTGGCTTCAATGTCGTATTTTTGTTTTAGTTGCGTTAATTGAAACTCTGGTGTATTTAGTCGTTCCAGTCGTTCAATGTCGTTGTATAGCTCGTCTATGCTATCGCTAAATTTGTCTAAATCCTTGACGTTATCAGCTAACATGTTTCTAACTCCAATAAATAAACCAATACTACTATTTAAATTTTCTACTTTGCTTTTATTCTTCATGTTCTTACGCTCCTAATCTAAATCTACTAAGCTATCACTTAAATTAGTGATGTCATCAACAGAATTACATAAGCTATCTAATACGTGTGATAATGTTTCATTCATGAAATAAGCCTTTGTATCATCGCTATTACTGATTGAGACTAAAGCCATTAATTTTACTAAGGCTTGGATGTTCTCGGCGATGTCTGTTAATTGTCTAGCTATATTCATGTTTTTATCTTCGGCATCGCTTGAGCTTGGTTGTTTAGATAATTGAATTAATTTATTAACTAACTCGCTTTGCTTATCTAAATCTTTGTATATTTCGCTTTGTTTGTTTCCGTGATTGTGTTTTCTGATTTCTTTTAAATTTTCTATTAATCCATTAATAATATTGTTCAATTCCATGTTATAATTCTCCTGTATGTTATTTTTTAATTTGTGTTTGAGCTTGCTTAATTTGGTCGTTTTGCAAGTTCTTTTTTTAGTCAAAAAAATCACCGTTTTTAATCGCTCTAACTATTCCATGTAATATATATCCAGCACTAACAGACAAAAATATTAATGTGATGTACTGGATTAAATTAAGTGTGTATGTTGTCATCTTTCATCGCTCCAATTTTTTAGATTTTCTCTAAGTTGATTAACTCGCTTTAGCTCTTCGAATGCTTGAGCTTTAAGCGTGTTTCTGACTTGATTGTATTCATCTTGATTCTTAATCAGAAAATAACCTTTATTATTTCCAGTTCTAAAAGCTCCAATAGGTACTTTATAAATAAAAATCAATTCTGTTATTCTGTTTCTGATAGTTCTCTCGTTGAGTCTTGTTACGTCTGATATTTTTTTGGTGGCAACAGGGTGCTTACTGGTTGAGTTGACTATCATGTTATATATTTGTTTGGTCTTTGCATCTGGTATTATCATTTGGCATCATTCCTTTGTAATTTCATTGCTAAATTGTACAAGCCATTTGATATTTGCTTAGCATAATTAATTAAAAAATAAAGTCTATCTAGTTCTTTACTCTTACTTATGTCAGAGTTGTTTAAATTAGTAAGCATTAACTCAGCGATGTTGTCTAATTGGTTGGTATATGTTATTAATTTGTCGGCGATGTCTAATTTATTCATGTTTATAATTCCTTTCTATCTTTCAAATGATTTCATAAAGTCAATATAGCTTTGTTTACCGTATCTAACAGTACCTAAAGCATAGGATACCGGTAAGCCTTTAGCCCTTAACTCGTTAATTGTTGATGTACTTTCTCCAGCCCATTCAGCAAATTTATTTTGCTTTAAATAAGGGGCTTTAAGGTCATAACGTTCTATCTCATCACTTGCAATCTCTCTTATAAGTTTTTCAATAGCTCCATCTATTACACCTTGCTTTATTTCTTCAAATTGCTTATCAGTGAAATAAACGGCAACTATTGGCACTTGTGGGGGTTGTTGCTTCTGATACGGTCTATTTTCTATCTTTTCCATGTATAACATTCCTTTCTAAATCTTGTATAAGGGGTAAGGGTGGTTATTTTATCGATTCATTAACGTTATTAGTTCAGTTACTTGTTTCAATTCGTTTTGTAACTCAGCTAAATTGTCAATCTCTAACATTCTTCTGATTCTCTGATGTAAGTAATTGATATCTATGTCATCGCTTGTCTTATCTTCTGATGTATCTATTTCCTTGTTATTTGGTTTTGAATTGATATCATCATCGCTATAATCAAGAAAATCTAGCATTGATAAAGATACGTCATAAAAATCAGCTAACTTTACTAGATTTTTTATTTTTGGTTTCCTGATTCCTCTTTCATAAGCTGCAATGGTGGTAGCTGGTATATTTATTTGTTCACTTACTTGAGCTAGTGTTAAATGTTTACTTTCTCTTAATTCTCTAAAATCTGATGGTTGCATGTTTTAAATCCTCCTGTTATTTAATCCTTTAACAAGTCATCAACTGTTACATTTAACAAGTCTGCTACCTGTTTAAGTTTTCTAGCTGGTGCATTGTTATTGATTCCCCAAGCTCTAATTGTGCCATTACTGAAGTTGCAAATACGCTCTATCTTACGTATTGAATAACCTTGCTTTTTTGCTATCGTTGCAATTCGTTTATATAGCATCGCTCTATAGCTCCTTTCTGTATTTAACTAATCTATACTATTGATTTTTGTAGTTTATTATTCTACAATGAAATAAAAGAAAATTAAGCCATATTAAAGATAGATGTAGTTTTATATTGTGTTTGTGTAGTTTACCTTGCTACAAATAATAATATATAGCTTATTTTTCTACATGTCAATAACAATGTAGCTTATTTTTCTTAATTTATTTTGAGAGTGTGGTAAAAATGACTATATATCAGCGTATAAAAGACTTAGCAAATGAGAAAAATATTTCTATTCGTGAGTTAGAAAAACAACTAAATTTTAGCAATGGGGCAATAAATAAATGGTCTAGTAAAGCACCATCAGACAAATTAGAAAAAGTAGCAAACTTTTTCAATGTATCAACTGATTACCTTTTAGGTAGATCAGAAAAGAAACATTACTATGATTTGACTAAAAAAGATGAAAAGGATATCGGTATTCAAGTAGACAAGATATTAAATGATATGACTGGCGATGTTTCTTTTTATGGTGAGCCAATGACTCAAGAGGATAAAGAAAAATTAAGGGCATCGCTTGAGGTTGCTGTCAGAGTTTCAATGATTGAGGCAAAGAAAAAATTTACACCTAAAAAATATAGAGGTGGTGGCAACCATGACAACAGAAAAGATAATCAATAAATTATATAGTGAATTCAATACATACGACGTTAAGAGAATTCTAAAAATGAAACATATACCAGTGTTGTATTATCCTTTAGGCGATGTAACTTTAGGATATACCGCGACTATTAAACGTATTAAAACAATCACGGTAGATAATTCATTAAATGAAATACAAACAGACTTTATATTAGGTCATGAATTGAGCCACGTTTTAAATAACGATATTGGTACACCTTATTACAGGCGGGTAGGTTCATTCTCAGCCATCAGCAAAAAAAGAAAAACAAGCTAATAACTTGTCTCTAGGCTTGTTAGCTTGTCGTTATGAGTTAGATAAATATAGCCGTGATACTCAAATAAAGCAACTTGGATTAAATGACTTTTTAGACTAACCTTTTTTAAGTCTGAATAATCTGACAATATTAAGTTTTTATTGATGTATCAAGTCTGGCCACAATTTTAACGTTCGTAAAATGTTAAGTTTTGTTAAGTTTTGACCTTAGTATTTCTTAGCATTCTTAAATTTCCATCGCTCCATCTCTTGCATCGTATTCAATCATCTATATATCAGTGTTTCAGTCCTTCAAATTCTTTCTAGCTTTTGTATAAGGGGTAAGGGTACAGAATAATAGAATAGGATTGATATAAAATGACTAAGATAATAAGATACACAAATAAGGATAATGAAACACTGTATAAATTCCGTTTTTATGCTGGATTAGATGAAACGACTGGTAAGCAAAGATATATAAGGCGTCAAGGGTTTACCAGTGAAAAAGATGCAAAGACTGAGTTATTAAAGATTGAGTATCTAGTAAGCACTAACCAATATTTTAAGAGTGTTAAAAGTGGTAAATTTGTCGATGTCTTAGATGAGTGGTTAAGCTTGCATAAAGAAACGGTAAAGCCATCAACGTTAGTACGTGAAAACAGTTATATTACTAATCATATTAAGCCTTATTTTAAGAATATGTATGTAGATAAAATCACGCTGCGGCAATGTCAAAACTTTACTAATAAAGCTTTTGCTGCTGCTCCTGCTGCATACACTCAAATTATAGGCATTGTAAAAAGCATCCTAGATTATGCTTTAAGGTTAGATATGATTAAAAGCAATCCGATGTTATACGTGATTAAACCTAAAAGACAAGCGACAATATCAGACAAACACAACAATTACTACAATAAACAAGAATTAAAAAAGTTCCTTGATGTTGCTAAGGATACAAGCTTAAAAAAGTACGCACTGTTTAGGCTGCTTTCTTATTCTGGTATGAGAGCGGGTGAGTGTTTAGCTCTTGCGTGGCATGACCTAGATTACAAAAATAATACCATCGCTATTAATAAGACTCTTGCAAGAATAAAAGACAAATTAGTAATTCAAACACCTAAGACTAAAGCAAGTAATAGAGTAATAAGTCTAGATACTGAAACGATTCAAGTATTAAAGATGTGGCAACTTGAGCAAAGAAAACAACTTTTAAAAATTGGCATCAATGCGATGGATAGCAAACAATTGATTTTTAGCAATGGTAACAATGAATATATCTATTCCGGTACAGTTAGAAAATCAATTAAAATTCTAGCTAAAAAAGCCGGCATCCATTCAATAACTACTCACGGTTTCCGGCATACCCATGCTACTTTATTATTTGCTTCTGGTATGGATATCAAGCAAGTACAAGCTAGATTAGGGCATAGCAATGTACAAACGACACTTAATATATATACTCATGCTATCCAAGATGAACAAGACAAGATAGGCGATGAATTCGCTAAGTATATTAATTTTAGTTAATAGACTGTATAACAGACTGTCAAGACTTCAGCAAGTGCAAAGAATTGCTATATCAAGGCATTTTATCCCTAGTGTTATATAGGTACCATATAACATTCCGATTAGGAGGGATAAATTATATGTTTTCTAAGAATAATAAAAAAATGATAGCAGAGCGTAGTGCAGAGAGAACTCTCAAATACGGTCTAGTAAAATTAAATGTGGGGTTAGCATCTGTCTTATTAGCAACAGGTTTGACATTTGCTGGAGGCCAAGCTGCTAGTGCTGATACAGTTACAACAAATACTGAAGCACAAACAACAGAAGTAGCACCAGGCCAAAATGATGCAACAACAGAAGCAACAGAAACAACAAACAAGGCTGATGCAGCAACACAAACAGAAAACCAAGGCCTTACAAAAGAAACAGCAACAGAATCTTTGAAGGATGATAAAGCTACTCAAGATAAGGCACAAGGTGAAGTTACAGAAGCTACAAAGAATGTAGAAGATGCAACTACTGTTCGTAACGATGCAAAAGATGTTGAAGCATCTGCTCAAAAAGACTTAGATGCTTCACTTCAAGCAAAGAAAGATATTCCAGCCGCAACAGACAAAGTTAAAGAAGATAGTGCAGCTTTAGATAACGCAAGAGATGATGTTGATAAAGCACAAGATAACACAGAAGTTGCTAGAGAAGCAGAAAATACTGCAGTCGCAAATGAAAACGCTGCCCAAGAAAAGGTTGATGCACAACAAAAAACTGTTGATGACTTAAAACCAGCTGCTGATCAAGCAACTGCAGCACAAAATACTGCAAAAGCAGCAGATGACATCGTTTCAGATCAAGCTGCAATCCAAAAAGACACAGAAGATGAAGCAAACTTACAACAAGTTGTAAAGGAAGCTCAAACAACTGTAAATAACTTAGTAGAAACAGCTCGCCAAGCTGCTGAAACAGAAACTCAAGCAGTTGATGCTTTGAAGAAAGCAAAAGAAGCAGAAGCAGCTGCTCAAACAAATGTTGGTGCTGCACAAACAGCATTGAAAGATGCTACTGCACAAGCAGATAAAGATAAGGCAGCATTAGAAGAAGCTCAAAAAGCTGGCGATGCAGCAAGAGCTACTGTTAAGGGATGGGAAAATAAGATTGCTCAATGGCAACAATTCCTTGTAGACGAAAAGGATACTTCTTCAAGTGAACACTTAAATAACTTGAAGAAAGGTATTGCAGCTATGAAAGTTCGCTTAGGTCAAGCACAAGATGCAGTTGCAGAAGCTCAAAAGGCTATTGATTCTGCATTAGATGTTTATGGTGCAAGCCGTGCTAAGCAAACAAAAGCTGAAGAAACTTTAACAAAAGCAAATGCTGCATTAGCAATTGCTAAGATGTCAACAGCTGCAGCACAAACAAAAGAAAAAGCAGCAGCTAAGAGCAATGCTGAAGCACAAGCAGCTCTTGAAGCAGGTAAAGCTGCATTAGAAAAGAGCCAAGCTGAATTAGCAAGTGTACAAGACAAGTTGGCTGCAGATAAGGATAAATTAGCTGCAGATCAAGCTAAGTACAATGACTTGAAAGCACAAAACAATTTTGCTGATGACGAAGATGTTGCAGCAGCACAAGCAGCAGTGGATGAAGCACAAGCAGCATTAGATTCTGCAAATGAAGCTTTAACAAATGCTAAGAATACATTAGCAGATACTGAAAAGAAGAATGCAGACTTTAAGGATGCTTTGGCAAATACACAAGCAATCAAAGATTATGAAGCAGCAAGTACTACATTAGCTGAATATCAAAAAGAATTAGCTAGTGCACAAGATGCAGTAGCTAAAGCTGAAGCTGCATTTAACGAAGCACAACAAAAAGAAGATGCAGCTAAAGCAGCTTATGAAACAGCTAAAGAAACATACTTAACTGATAAAGCTAAGTTACAAGACTTAGAAGCTTTAGCAGCTAAGGAAGATGAATATGTTGTAGCATTTGAACAAGCTTCTGATAAATTGAACGAAGCACAAGCAGCTCTTGATGAAGCTCAAAAAGCATTACAAGATAAGAATGCAAGTTTGAGTGTAGCAAATGGCGAAGTTAAGTACTGGGAAGGTGTATTGGCTGCATTAGAAACAAAGACACCAAGTAAAGATGCAGAAACACAAACACCAGATACAAACAAGACTGATCAAGGTGCTAAGGATAACGAAGAATCAGGCAAGACTGATCAAGATACTAAAGGCAACGAAGAATCAGGCAAGACTGATCAAGATACTAAAGACAACGAAGAATCAGGCAAGACTGATCAAGATGCTAAAGGCAACGAAGAACCAGCTAAGACTGCAGACGAAGACAAAGTTGTTGTAAACGACGTTAAGAAAGTTGCTACAACACCTGAAAAGAAAGTTGAAGTTAAGGCAATTGCTAAGAAAGCTGAAGCTCCAAAGGCTGATACTAAGGCAGCTACACTTCCACAAATGGGTGAAAAAGACAATAACGAAGCAGCTGTAGTAGGTCTAGGACTTGCAGGCGTTGCTGGAGCATTAGGTTTAGGTGTCTTGAATAAAAAACGTTCATAATTATTAGCTGTTATAGATAGTTATTTAATTTGAAAGCTTGAGTTATATCAGAAAAATGAGTGAAGATAATAGATAAATTTGGGGAAATTTGTCGATTGATCGGATAGAAACTCTGTATAGAGGATGATTGCTATATAAGTATTAGTGATCATTAATTAAATATAGAAAACAATAACTATTTATTTTTACTTCTATCAAGGAATGTTATTGTATAGATACATTTTAGAGATAAATAATTAGTTGCAGTTTTTGGAGCCGGTATGAGCTATAAACTAAGGAGAATTTATAGCAAGTACCGGTTTTTATTATGGCTAGCATTAGGTATTTGAACGTATTTTTGTTACAATTAAAAATAAATGTCTAAAGAAGGTTTTAAGTATGACAACTTTTCAAGAACGTAGAAATAGGTTAAGAAATTTAATGTCACAAATGAGTGTTGATGCATATTTGATAACTAACAGATTTAATATTTATTATCTAAGTGGTTATACAGGTGATGATGGAGTAGTTTTAGTTACTGAACAAAGTGCATATATTATTACTGATAGTCGATTTGAAGAACAAATAAAAACAGAAAATCCTGATATAGATTCAATTATTACACGTGACTATTTGGGTGAAGCGCTTAATGTTGTGGCTAAGGAAAATTGTGTAGCTTTGGCATTTGAAAGTACTTTAGATTATGAATCGTTTGATTATTTAGATGAAAATGCAAGTAGTGATGTAGTAGCTTTAACTAAAGTAATTGAAAAAATGAGAGCAGTTAAGGATGAAGATGAGATTTCGACGATAAGAAAAGCTTGTCAACTCTCAAGAAAAGGTTACGAACATATTTTAACTAAAGTATATGCTGGTGTGACAGAAAAAAAATGGCCTTAGAACTTGACTATTACCTAAGAAAAAATGGAGCTGCAGAAGCATCATTTGAAACTATTTTTGCTAGTGGAGATCGAACAGCTTTACCTCACGCTACCTATTCTGATAAAAAAATTGTTGAAGGAGAACTGGTAACTTGTGATTTTGGATATTATTTCAATCACTACACTTCCGATATAACAAGAACTTTTGTAGTTGGTAAGGCAAGTGATGAAATAAGAAAAATATATGATATTGTTAAAGTAGCTAAAGAAAAAACAATTGAGGCAATTAAAGCAGGTATTAGTTCAAAAGAATTAGATGAAATTGGTAGAGGATATATCAAGGAACAAGGGTACGGAAAATACTTCACTCATGGTATGGGACATGGAATAGGCTTAGATATACATGAGTTGCCTAATATTAGTTATAGTTATCCAGATGTCTTAGAAGCCGGTGAAATAGTAACTATTGAACCTGGTATCTACATTCCAGGATTAGGTGGAGTAAGAATTGAAGATGATATCTTAGTTACAGAAAAAGGATATGAAAATTTAACTGACTTTAAGCAAGATTTGATAGAAATCAGTAATTAAGAATGAAATTATTAAAAATATCTTATGAACTAAAAATAATAACTGACAAATTAAGATGTTCATGATATTATTTAAAAAGAACAACCGTATAATAAATAATTAAGTGTTAGGATGGACATTTTAATGGAAAATAAAAAATTACACATTGCATTGTTATTTGGAGGAAACTCATCTGAACATGACGTTTCAAAACGTTCTGCACACAATATTTATGACGCTCTTGATAAAGATAAGTATGATGTATCTGTCTTTATGTTTACTAAAAAAGGTTTCTTGCTTGGTAATAAAGACTCTATGCGTATCTTTGACGGAGAAAATGAAGATGATGTTGTTGCAGAAGTTATCAAAGATGTTGATTTCTCCAACCCATTGGCAAATATCCAAAATTTAGCCGAAGTTAAAGATGTTGATGTATTTTACCCTGTTATCCACGGTAACATGGGTGAAGACGGTACAGTTCAAGGATTATTCCGTTTATTAAATAAGCCTTGGATTGGTAGTGGTGTTGCTTCTTCTGGTGTTTCATTCGACAAGGATTTAACTAAGAAATTACTTACTTTGAATGGAATCAGAAATACAAAGTATGTTTTAGTAACTCCAGAAAATAAAGCTGACTATCCATACGCTAAAGTAGCTGAAGAATTAGGTGAAACATTATTTGTAAAACCTGCTCGTCAAGGTTCTTCTGTTGGTATTCATAAAGTAAGAAATGAAGAAGAATATAATGCTGCTTTAGAAGATGGTTTCAAGTATGATTACAAGATTTTAGTTGAAGAAGCAATCAAGAATCCACGTGAAGTTGAATGTTCAGTACTAGGTAATCGTGATATCAAAGCATCCAAGTTAGGTGCAATCCGTATTCCTGAATCAGATGATTTTTATGACTACAACAATAAATTCGTTGATGCATCTGGTGTGGTATTTGAAATGCCTATCAAGTTACCAGAAAAATTAACTAAAGAAATCCAACAAATGTCCTTAGATGCATTTAGAGCATTGGATAACCGTGGTTTAGCTCGTATGGACTTCTTAGTTGATGAAAATGATGTTCCATACTTTGGTGAAGTAAATACTTTACCAGGCTTTACAAACATTTCCTTATATCCACAATTATGGGAAGTTTCAGGTATTAGTTATAGCGAATTAATTGATCAATTGATTCAATTAGCTATTGATGAATTTAACGATAACGCTAAGATTCACTATGACTTTACAGAATTAGGAACAGAAAAAGTGGGTAAGAAGATTATTGGCGAATAATCTCATATAATTTTAGAGGCAATCATGGCTAACAAAGCTATGGTTGTTTTTTTATAGTGAAAAAGAACTTATTTTCGATTTTATCCTAAAAAATTAAAAAGTTAGCGTATAATAATATAATGAGATTTTTGATAGAAGGTGAGCTTAAAATGAAATGTGCATGGATTTATGGAGCGGATCAGTTAATGATAGATTATCATGATAAGGAATGGGGACGTCCTTTACATGATGAAAGAGGACTATTCGAACTTTTATGTTTAGAAGGATTACAGGCAGGATTGAGTTGGAAAATAGTACTGAATAAAAGAAAGTTTTTAAGGGAAGCATTTGATAATTTTGAAGTTGAAAAAATTTCACAATATACTCTTGATGATGTCGAAAAATTATTGACTGATCCTAGAATAATAAGAAATAGACGAAAAATAGAAGCAATTATTAATAATGCGAAAATAGTTAATGCGTTACATGAAAGAAATGAATCATTGGATAGTTTTTTCTGGGGAATAATTGATAATCAGCCAATTATTAATAATTTTAAGAATCCGGAAGAAATACCTACAAAAACAAAATTATCTGAACAAATTTCTAAAACGTTGAAGAAAATGGGATTCAAATTTGTAGGACCAACGATTGTCTATTCATTTATGGAGGCTAGTGGAATGGTAAATGATCATTTGGTAGGATGTTATGGTCGTAATTAAAAGGACGTGAGATTTTACGCTCACGTCCTTTTAATTTAATATATTATTAGTCTTTACGTTGGAATCCTTTACGTTGTTCTTTTGAAAGGGCAGGCTTGTTATCTAAGTCTGTACGAACAACTAAAACATCGCAATCAGCAGTTCTAGTTACGTATTCTGTAACAGAACCAATCAACAAGCGTTCAACAGCATTTAAACCAGTAGCCCCAATCATAATTAAATCAGTTCCTAATTCCTTAGGAAGATCCTTAGCAATGATAACTTTAGGAGCACCGTATTCAACAGAGTAGCTGATGTTTTCTAATCCAGCTTCTTTAGCTTCTTTTACGTAACCATCCATTGTCTTACGTGCTGTTTCAGTTACTTGTTCAACCATAGCTGTATCGAAACTTGAAATGTTTTGGAAAGCACGAGTATCAACAACATGTACAAGTTGAAGTTTTGTTTCCTTACCATTACGCTTAGCTACTTCAACAGCTTTTTTAAATGCTAATTCAGCTTCGTAAGAACCATCGATTGGAACTAAAATATTTTTATATCTTTGTAACATACGAATCACCCTTTCTGTAATACCTTTCATATATATTATACTTGATATAGTTTGAAAATAAAAGTGTAAACAGTTACAAAAATATAATTTTATTCAAAATTATTTTATGTAGTCTACTATTTATTTGTAGTGTTATAGTAAATCAACATAATAAATGAGAGAGAAGCTTCTACAATCGCATCTAAAACTAGGATAATTGAAATAAAAACGATACTTTTAATAATAAAGATAGCAAGTATAGTTAATAACCCTAAAATAATAAGCAAACTTCCCCAGATAGTCATAATAATTTTTAAACTGGGCTCAGAAGTAGGATCAAAAAGTAAGAACTTACGATTGCGATGGGTAAGTAAGTAAAATCCAGTATACAAAACAATAACAGCTAGTAAAGCTTCACAAATTATTAATAGTACATCAGTCATAATTGGCCTCATTTCATTGAATAATAGTCAATAAATAAAAAGAGCTGAGACAGTGTCCCAACTCTTTGTCTCCGATGATGCCGTTAATCATCTCTGTAGTTGAACCCGCGTTTAAGCAGGTGGTCCTTCTTGCAATAACTTCAAGTTCTTACGTGAAATAATATACTTTCCATTAAAGATATGAAAGACCAATATTATAAGTGTTCGGTCAACCATACGAATGAGATAACGCGTACATCTCAGAACCTAAATCAATCATAGCATAATCATATTGAGAAAGCAAATTAACTATTTTGGGCATTCTTAAGGCGATGGTACTGTTTTCCTAAACTTTCTTCGTAGCGTCCATTTTGTTTAGGATGATAGTATTGCTTGGATTTAAGTTTATTTGGTAAGTATTGTTGTTTAACCCAATCATGAGGATAATCATGAGGATATTTATAATCAATACCATATCCTAATTCTTTAGCTCCTGAATAATGTGCATCCTTTAAATAATCAGGTATATCACCATAATTTCCAGCTCGAATATCAGAGAGGGCAGCATCTATTGCTGAAATACCGGAATTAGATTTTGGAGATAGACATAATTCAATAACAGTATCAGCTAAAGGAATTCTAGCTTCAGGAAACCCAATTTTTTCTGCAGCTTGAATTGCTAGAACAGTTCTAGTAGCAGCAGGGAGATTAGCCAATCCAATATCTTCATAAGCAATTGTTATTAAGCGTCGACTAATTGATGGGAGATCTTCAGCTTCGATTAAGCGTGCTAAGTAGTGAAGAGCAGCATCAACATCGGATCCACGAATAGATTTTTGAAGAGCAGAGATAACATCATAGTGTGCGTCACCATCTTTATCTTGAACCAAAGCTTTTCTTTGCATACATTCTTCAATGATTTCTAAAGTAAGTACAATATTTCCTTCAGAATTCTTTGGAGTAGATTTAGCAGCTAATTCTAAAGCATTTAATGCACTACGTAAATCTCCATGTGTTGCGATTGCTAGTTGGTGCATAGCGTCATCATTAATTTGTAGAGGCAATTCACCTAAGCCATCATCTTTATCAGTAATAGCTCGGTTAATTGCTTGAATAATATCGTCTTCATTTAGAGGATGTACTTCAAATATTTGAGTTCTACTTCTAATAGCAGGATTGATTGAAATATAAGGATTTTCAGTAGTAGCACCAATTAGAATAATATGTCCATCTTCTAAATGAGGTAGTAAAAAGTCTTGTTTAGGTTTAGTTAAGCGATGGATTTCGTCAAGTAATAGAATAACTGTACCACTAAACTTGGCTTCTTCAACCACTTGTTCTAATTTCTTTTTAGAATCAGTTGCTGCATTCATTTTTCTAAAGGCATATTTAGTTGAACCAGCAATGGCACTGGCAATACTGGTTTTACCGGTACCGGGTGGGCCATATAAAATCATAGATGAAAGTAATTTAGCCTCAACCATTCTTCTAATAATTTTTCCAGGGCCGACAAGATGCTGTTGCCCTACAACGTCATCAATATTTTTAGGTCGCATGCGATAGGCTAAAGGTTTCAAAATATCACTTCCTAAATTAATTATAGATCAAATAGTTTAGATAGAAATCCTTTCTTATCTTCTTCAGGATCATTCTTTTCTTCAGATTTTCTTTCAAAAAGTTCATGGTATTTACTTTCAACATCAATATTTTCAATATGAAGAGCTGATTTAGAAGAACAAATAACAATAGCATTAGCGTCATCATCATGTGAAAAAGAAGCATCAGCTAGATATTCAAATTTAGTATTATTTTCTTTCGAAATTTGAATGATTTTATCAATAATATCAGATGACAATTGCCCGTTAATCTTTATACTAAGTTCTTCTTCAGTATTAGATGAAATTTCTTGTTTAATTGCAGTTAAACAAGCATTTTGATTATTTGAAAATTCCTTAAATGTAATAGTTAAACTGACTCTTTCTCTAAAAGTTCCTAAATACTTACGTTGTTCATCAGGGTGTAATTGAGGAGTACCATAGAGTCCATTGTTCAAGTGTTCTTGTAAATTATCATTTGTCATAATTATTCTCCTTTCAAAATAGGGGAGTAGTTAAACATTATCATAATTCTAGTAATTATAGATTTATTAAAAAGGATATATAAAAACCCACTATGTTCAAATGAACAATAGTGGGATTAAAAGAGTTATCTCTTTGTTGAGCTAAATATTAACGGTTGTAGAATTCAACAACAAGTGCTTCGTCAATATTTGCGTCAAGTTCTTCACGGTCTGGAAGACGTACTAATGTACCTTCCATCTTGTTTTCGTCAAAGTTAACGAATGGTACACGACCAACAACAGCTTCAAGAGCTTCTTTAACGATTTGTAAGTCCTTAGAACGTTCACGTAAAGAAATTACTTGACCTGGTTCTACTTCGTAAGATGGAATGTCAACGCGCTTGCCATCAACAGTAATGTGACCATGATTTACTAATTGACGAGCTTGACGACGAGTTGATGCTAAACCTAAACGGTAAACAACGTTATCTAAACGACGTTCCAAAAGAATCATGAAGTTATCACCATGCTTACCTTCACGAATCTTACCAGCTCTCTTGAACAAGTTTGAGAATTGACGTTCTGTTAAGCCATAAGTCATACGTAACTTTTGCTTTTCACGCAATTGCAAACCATATTCAGAAAGACTACCACGACGATCTTGACCATGTTGACCTGGAGCGTATGGACGACGAGATAATTCTTTACCTGTACCAGATAAAGAGAAACCTAAACGACGAGATACTTTCCAGGAAGGACCTGTATAACGAGACATTAAAAATTCCTCCAATAAATTAAAATTAAGTTGGAGTAAAATAATCCGTGTGAACTTAGTATTCGTGCAGTTTATTTTAGACTTTCGCTCTTGCAGCCGAAGAGTTACTAGACGAACTATTATATAGCAATAAACTGTTGACGTTCTTACCGCTCACTGCTGCATTATTTTACACAAAGTGTATCTTAACATAAACAAATTAAAAGTCAACTAATTTATATGTGTTTTAATAAAGTTTTGGAAAATTCGACTAATTCAACTTCATCTTCAGGAGAGAAGCGGGATAAGGAAGGAGAATCAATATCTAATACACCAATAATTTTATCATCCTTAATTAGGGGAACCACGATTTCAGAGTTACTTGCTGAGTCGCAAACAATATGGCCAGCAAATTCGTGGACATTATCTACGCGTAAAACTTTTTGTTGTTGCAGTGCAGTGCCACAAACACCAGAGCCATTTTTAATATGCATACATGCAACTTTTCCTTGAAAGGGTCCAAGATGTAATTCATCGTTTATTTCATCATAAAGATAGAAACCAGCCCAGTTAATATCAGATAAAGATTGATATAAAAGTGCTGAAGCATTGGATAAATTTGCAATAAAATTAGTTTCATTTGTAAGTAATGCATCTAATTGTTGTGAGAGAAGTGAGTTTGTCATATAAAAAGTCCTTTCTTTACTTTTTTGTAATTGAAAAAATATATACCTAAAGTTATATTAATGATATAATTATTATTAGATTTTAAACTGAAACTGGGTTATTTTCAATTGAAACGAATAGCCTACAATATTAATTAACTAAAATATAGATATAGACGATAAGATGTTAGGTGGGAATTTATTATGGTTTTATTTTTTGTAGTTATTGTGGCGGTCGCCATTGGAATATATGTTGGAGTCATATATTTTCAAAGATCGTTTAGAAAACAAATAAATGAGTATCAAACTCAGCTTGAAGAATTGAGCAACAATACTCTAGATAGCGAAATAAATAAAATTGAAAAATTACATTTAACGGGTGAGAGTCTACGTGAATTTGAGGAACTCAAGAAAAACCATAAGAAACTTACTAACCGTGAGATGCCAGAAATTTCAGAAATGATTTTGGATTTAAATGATTTGAATGAGCGTTATAAGTTTATGCAAGAACGTTCAGAATTGTTAGAAGTTGGATCCAAATTACAACATGTTAAAGAAGAAACTCGACAACTTGAAGAAGCTGTCAATGAGATGAAAGAAAAATCTGAAGAACATCAAAAAGCTGTTACAGAATTAAAAGATAAGTATCGTGATATTCGTAAGACTTTATTGGCTAAGAACTTTTCATTTGGACCAAGTATTGATAAATTGGAAGAAAATCTTTCTAAGTTAGAAGAAGACTTTGATAAATATGCTAAATTAACTGAAAGTGGAGATTATGTAACTTCTGATAAACCGTTAAATCAATTAAAAGAAGATACAGCAAGCATGGAACGTGATTTAGAAGTTATTCCTGGAATTTATAAGAATTTAAAAAATGTTTTCCCTGATCAATTATCGGAGTTACGCCAAGGTGTAGCTCAGATGCAAGATGAAGGATTTGCATTTGATAAAGACATTTTGGGACAATTAAAAGATTTAGCAGAACAATGTAATTTAAATAATGAAAACTTGAAAGAATTACGTGTTGATAATGCTAAAGTCTTAGATGAAGATATTGCTAATAAAATTGATGCTATCTATGAAACTTTAGAAGAAGAATATAAGGCTAAGATTTTTGTACAAAAGAAAATTTCAACCTTTGGTAAATTCATTGAACATGCTGAAAAGCAAGAAAAAAATTTATTGTTGGATTTAGATAGATTAAAACAAAACTACACACTCAATCATGATGAGATTGAAAGTGCACAAGGCTTAGCGGATAGGTTAAAGGGAATTCGTAGTTGGTATGATCAATTTATTAAAGATGCTGGGACAAAAGCAATCCTATATTCTTCTATTGCTCAGAGAATAGAAATTGATATGCAAGCTCTAACTGATATAGAAAAGAAACAAAAAGAAATCAATGATAGCGTGGCAAGTTTATGGAAAGAAGAGCGCGAAGCACAAAATGCGGTTAAGAATTTTGACTTGGAAATTCATAAAATGAAGCGTGAAATTGAAAAGCTTAACCTTCCAGGATTATCAGATGATTACTTGGATTATTTCTTTAAGGTTAGCGATGAAATCGAAAAATTAGACAAAGATTTAAATCGGGTTCAAATTAATATGGATGAAATTACAAAATCGTTGATAAATACTCAAAGTGATTTAGATATTTTGGGTGAAAAGACTGATGAATTAATTTCTAGTTCAATTTTAACGGAAGAAATTTTACAATACTCAAATCGTTATCGAAACAGATACCCAGATGTAGCAGCTGCTTACAATCAAGCAGTGCAATTATTTGAGAAGGAATATGAATATGTAAAAGCATTGGATACGATTTCGCATGCGGTAGATAAGGTTCAAGAAGGTGCATCCAAGAAGATTATGGAAGAGTACTCAAAGAATCATCCACCAATGTTTTCTAAATAAAAGTATAATTAGCTAATTAACAGTAACAACTGCTGATTAGCTAATTTTTTGCTGTTAGAGTAATAATAGTTTAATTTCTACTAACTTTTTGTTAGACTAAGTAATGAGATTTTTGATTTGTAAGAAGGGTAGATATGATTTATTTTGATAATAGTGCAACAACACAAGTACTACCAGAAGTATTAAGTACTTATAATGCTGTTAGTGAAAAGATTTGGGGTAACCCATCTTCACTTCATGCGATGGGAGAACAAGCTTTTAATTTGTTAGAACAATCAAGAAAACAAATTGCTGACTTACTCCATTGCAATATTGATGAAATTTATTTTACAAGTGGTGGAACAGAAGGAGATAACTGGGTCGTAAAGGGAACTGCGATTGAAAAAAGACCATATGGACGACATATTATAACTAGCAGTGTTGAACATCCAGCTGTTTTAAATTCACTACATCAATTAGAAAAATTAGGTTATGACGTAACATATCTTCCGGTTGACGAAAATGGAAGAGTTTCTGCAGAAGATTTGAAAATAGCTATCAGAAAGGATACAATTCTTGTTTCAATTATGGCTGTTAATAATGAAGTAGGAGCTATCCAACCGTTGAAAGAAATTGCAGCAGTACTGGAAGATTTTCCTAAAATACATTTCCATGTTGATGCAGTTCAAGGTGTGGGTAAAGGTATTCAAGAATTATTAGAACAAGATAGAGTGGACTTCTTAACATTCTCTGGACATAAATTCCATGCACCTCGTGGCATTGGATTCATGTATAAAAAACGCGGTCGTATGATTGCACCATTAATGTCTGGTGGCGGTCAAGAAAAAGCTTTACGAAGTGGTACAGAGAATCTTCCTGCAATTGCAAGTATGGCTAAAGCATTAAGATTGACTTTGGAAAATGAAGAAAAGAAAGTAGCACAACAAAAAGCTATTAAAGAAAAAATCTATAATCATATTTCTAAAAGATCTAAAGTAACAGTATTTTCTAAATTAAACGATGAATTTGCTCCACATATTTTATGTTTTGCAATCAGTGGAGTTCGTGGAGAAACTATTGTTCATGCTTTTGAAAATTATGATATTTATATTTCAACAACTAGTGCTTGCTCCTCTAAAAAGGGAATAACATCTGGGACATTGACTGCAATGAAGATTCCAGATAATATTGCTACATCCGCTGTACGTGTAAGTCTAGATGAAAAAAATACTTTAGCAGAAGCTGATAAATTTATTGAAATTTTTGATGTTCTATATGAAAAATTCAAAAAAATTAATTCTTAATTGAAAGGATAAAAAAATGCAATATACAGAAATAATGGTTCGTTACGGCGAACTATCTACTAAAGGTAAAAATAGGAAAAACTTCATTGATCGTTTAGGATTTAATGTGCGTGAAAGTTTGCATAGTTTTGAAAATTTGGTAATCAAGGCACACCGTGATCGTATGCATATCCAATTACATGGAGAAGATTACGAAGCTGTTATGAAACGTTTGAAGCAAGTTTTTGGGATCCAAAATTTCTCACCATCTATTAAAGTTGAACGTGATATAGAGAAAGTCAAGGCTACTGCGGTAGAAATGGTGAAAGAAAAATTCAAAGAAGGAATGACATTTAAAATCAATACTCGTCGTTCTGACCATAACTATCAATACGATACAAATGAGATGAATGATATTCTAGGTAGTCATATTTTACGTGAAGTCCCAGGTATTAAAGTAAAGATGAAAAATCCTGATATGACTTTACGTTGTGAAGTTCGTGCTGATGGTATTTATCTTTCCCATGAAAAGATTGACGGTGCTGGTGGTTTGCCTGTTGGAACTGCTGGTAAAGCAATGTTGATGCTTTCTGGTGGAATTGATTCACCAGTAGCTGGATATTTAGCAATGAAACGTGGGGTAGATATTGAAATGGTTCATTTCTTCAGTCCTCCATATACAAGTGAACAAGCTTTGAATAAAGCTAAAGACTTAACTGCTAAATTGACACCATATGTTGGTAAGATAAGATTTATTCAAGTTCCATTTACTGAAATTCAAGAAACAGTTAAGGAAAAAGTGCCATCAGGATATTTAATGACAATTCAAAGAAGATTCATGTTGCGCTTAACAGAAGCAATTGCACAAAGAAGAAAGGGATTAGCTATCTTTAATGGTGAAGCTTTAGGACAAGTAGCATCTCAAACACTTGAAAGTATGGCTGCTATTAACGATGTAACTACTATGCCAATTTTACGTCCAGTAGTTTCAATGGATAAAAATGAAATTATTAAGATAGCTCAAGATATTGATACTTTTGATTTGTCAATTATGCCATTTGAAGATTGCTGTACAATTTTTGCACCACCAGCTCCAAAAACTAAGCCACGTATTGATAAGGCACGTTACTATGAAGAACGTTTAGACGTAGATGCTTTAGTTCAACGAGCACTTGATGGTATTGAGATTACAGAAATTAAGATTGGCGATACTTTCTTAAACCAAGAAAAGAAAGTTTTTGCTGAATTACTATAAAAAGTATCTTGACGTATTACCTAGCAAAAGATAGAATATATCCATATAAGCAATGAACAAGAGGATTAAAAGAAGCTTGGGTTAGAGAGAAATCGTCTGGTGAAAGATTTTCGATAGCTATTTTAATTGTAGCTTGTGAGCTGTTATCTTGAAATAAAGTAGGGATAACCGGATTTCGATTCGTTAACAAGGATTTAAGTGGAGTTAAAAACTCAATTTAGGTGGTACCACGGCATTGTCGTCCTATTAAGTAGGATGGCAATGCCTTTTTCTTTGCTTAAAATTATGTAGAAAGGAATAATTATTATGACAAAAGAAGTAGAAATGTCAACTAAATACGATCCAAGTCAAGTAGAACCTGGCAGATATAAAGAATGGATCGAAAAAGGTTTATTTAAACCTAATGAAGATAAAGAAGCAAAACCATATTCAATCGTTATTCCACCACCAAATGTAACTGGTAAATTGCATTTGGGTCATGCATGGGATACAACATTGCAAGATATGATAATTCGTCAAAAGAGAATGCAAGGCTTTGATACTTTATGGTTACCAGGAATGGACCATGCTGGTATTGCAACTCAAGCTAAGGTAGAGGCTAGATTAGCTGAAGATGGAATTTCTCGTTACGATTTAGGACGTGAAAAATTCGTAGAAAAAGTTTGGGAATGGAAAGGCGAATATGCTGACATCATTCATCAACAATGGGCTAAGCTAGGTTTGTCTTTAGATTACGATAGAGAAAGATTTACTTTGGATGATGGATTATCTAAGGCTGTAAGAAAAGTCTTTGTTACTTTGTACAAAAAAGGATTAATCTATCGTGGTGAATATATTATTAACTGGGATCCTAAAGCTCGTACTGCTTTATCAGATATTGAAGTTATTCATAAAGATGATAAAGGTGCATTTTACCATGTTAAATATCCATTTGCTGACGATACAACATTTAATGGTAAGAACTATATTGAAATTGCTACAACTCGTCCTGAAACTATGATGGGTGACGTAGCAGTTGCCGTAAATCCTGATGATGAACGTTATAAGGATATTGTAGGTAAGACTTTAGTTCTACCATTACAAGGTAGACATATTCCAATTATTACTGACCAATATGTTGATCCTGAATTTGGTACAGGTATGGTTAAGATTACACCAGCTCATGACCCTAATGATTTTGAAGTAGGTAATAGACATAATTTGGAACGCATCAATACAATGAATGAAGATGCTACAATGAATGCTAATGCTGGTAAATATGAAGGTTTAGACAGATTTGAAGCACGTAAGGCAATTGTGTCTGATCTTGAAGAACAAGGCTACATGTTGAAGATTGAACCAATCGTACATAGTGTAGGACATTCTGAAAGAACAGGGGTACAAGTTGAATCACGTCTTTCAACACAATGGTTTGTAAAGATGAAGCCTTTAGCAGAAGCAGCTTTGAAGAATCAAGAAACTGATGATAGAGTAGACTTTGTGCCACCTCGTTTTGAACATACATTTACACAATGGATGGAAAATGTTCATGATTGGGTTATTTCTCGTCAATTATGGTGGGGACATCAAATCCCAGCATGGTACCACAAAGAAACTGGTGAAATTTATGTAGGTGAAGAAGCACCTGAAGATATTGAAAATTGGGAACAAGATTCGGATGTATTGGATACATGGTTCTCTAGTGCATTATGGCCATTCTCAACAATGGGTTGGCCAGATACTGAAAGTCCTGATTTCAAGCGTTATTTCCCAACTAATACATTGGTTACAGGTTATGATATTATTTTCTTCTGGGTATCCAGAATGATTTTCCAAAGTGTTGAATTTACAAAGCGTCGTCCGTTTAAGAACGTTCTAATTCATGGTTTAATTCGTGATGAACAAGGACGCAAAATGAGTAAATCACTTGGAAATGGTATTGATCCAATGGATGTAATTGATAAGTATGGAGCAGATGCATTGAGATGGTTCTTATCTAATGGTTCTGCACCTGGTCAAGATGTACGTTTCTCATATACAAAGATGGACGCTGCTTGGAACTTTATCAATAAGATTTGGAATGCAAGTCGTTTTGTTATTATGAACTTAGATAGCGATGTTGAATTAAGTTTACCAGAAGCATCAGAATGGCAATTAGCTGATAAGTGGATTCTAAGTCGTCTTAATGACACAGTTTGCGATGTAACTCGTTTATTTGATAGTTTTGAATTTGGTGAAGCTGGTCGCGCTCTATATAACTTCATTTGGAATGATTTCTGTGACTGGTACATTGAAATGGCTAAGGAAAATCTTACAGGTGAAGATGAAAAACTTAAGAAGAATACACAATGTATCCTACGTTATGTATTAGATCAAATTCTACGCTTAATGCATCCAATTATGCCATTTGTTACAGAAAAGATTTGGTTATCTATGCCACATGATGGTGCATCCTTGGTTGTTGCTGAATATCCTGTTGAACATACTGAATTTGATAATCAAGTAGCAGAAAAAGACATGGATAATTTGATTGAGTTAATTAAAGCAGTACGTAACAGTCGTTCTGAAGTTAATGCTCCAATGTCTTCAGCAATTGATATTTTAATTAAGACAAAAGATGATGATACAAGAAAAGTGTTTGAAAACAATGTTGATTATATCAATCGTTTCTGTCATCCAAAACGTTTAGAAATAGCTGCAGATATTGAGGCACCTAAGTTAGCTATGACATCTGTTATCACAGGAGCAGAAGTTTACTTACCATTAGCTGATTTAATTGATTTAAACGAAGAAATTTCACGTTTACAAAAAGAAGCTAAGAAATTAGAAAGTGAAGTTACACGTGGTGAAAAGAAACTAGGTAATGAAAAATTTGTTGCCAATGCACCAGAAGCGGTTGTTGCTAAGGAAAAAGAAAAATTAGCTAATTATAAGCAACAACTTGCTGCAACTGAAAGTCGAATTGAAGAGTTAAAAGCTGAAATTTAAAACTGAAAGATATATTGTCCGATATATGGATAATATATCTTTTTTTATCTGTTATAATGGATGATGGTTAATACTATTAGAGAGAGGCAGAGAAATGTTCGTAAATAATTATAATGATGCCTTGGCATTTATTCATGGAAGAACTAAGTTTAAAAAGATCCCAACTTTAGATAGAATGAGGGATTTCATGAAGAGATTGGGAAATCCACATGAAAAAGTAAAAGCTATTCATGTAACAGGTACAAACGGTAAAGGATCGACAACAGCGTATTTGAGAGACTTAATAGCAGAACAAGGATATAATGTAGGAACATTTACATCACCATTTATCGAGAAGTTTAATGAGAGAATATCTGTAAATGGGAAAATGATTAGTGATGAAGAAATTGTTCGTTTGGTTAATATAATTGGACCAGTAGTGAAAGAAATGGATTCAGATTGGCGTGATCGTGAAGGTGGACCAACAGAATTCGAAATTGTAACAGCGATGATGTTTGTTTATTTTGCTGAAGGACATGTTGACTATGCTGTAATTGAAGTAGGAATTGGTGGATTATTTGATTCTACTAATGTTATTACTCCGCTTATGTCAGTTATTACGACTGTTGCAATGGATCATGCTCATATTTTAGGCGATACAATTGCTAAAATTGCAACACATAAAGCGGGTATAATCAAGTATAAAAAGCCAATCTTGATTGGTAAACTTCCAGATGAAGCAATAAAAGTAGTTAAACAAGTAGCTAAAGAAAAAGAAGCACCATTATTAATAATGGATAAAGATTTTTCCAGCAAAGTAAAGTTAGAACAAGGTTGGGGAGAAAAGTTTGATTTTTCAGACAGTAGAGGAGAAATAAGTAATATACATATCTCTATGGAAGGATTTCATCAAATAGAAAATGCGACTTTAGCTATTGAAACGTTTATTCAATTTACTGAACTTGAAGGAATTAATTATTCTAATAAAGATATAAAAAATGCAATTCAAAAAACACAATGGCTTGGAAGATTTGAACTTTTAAATAAAGAACCATTAGTGGTGATTGACGGTGCTCATAATACGGCAGCGATGAAAAGAATTTCCCAACTTTTGAGAAAAGAATTTGCGGATAGAGAAGTTTATGTTATTCTAGCTATTTTAGCTGATAAACAACCTAATGAAATGTTAGATGAGTTGTTAAAATTGCCAAATGTACATGTAACTGTAACTCGTTTTGAAGGACCACGAAAAGTAACAAAGTTGGCAGATTTTAAATTACATGATAATGTAAAGTATGTGGAACATTGGCAAGAAGCAATAGGTGAAGTCATATCTAATATGTCACTAGATGATATGTTATTGATAACTGGCTCTCTATATTTTATTTCTGAAGTTAGAAATAACTTTGAAGAATAAACATATAAAAACTCTTCTTTACGTACTTTAATAGTGAGAGGAGAGATTTTTATATGACACTAACTAATAATTATTCAGAAAAATATATAACAGACAAAATTATTCGCTTTGGAGCTGAGACACTAACTAATAAAGAGGTATTGCAATTTATATTAACTACTAAAGTTTCACAAATATCTGTTAAGAATGTGATTAAGGATTTTTTTGATGAGCACCAAAGATTAAATGAACTACAATTTTTTAGTGATGAGGGACTAAAAAATTTGTGTAAGGATGATGAAAAAGTCGCTATAATTAGAGCACTAAGAGAATTTTCAGAACGCTATAAGGAAAAAGAAGGATTAGTTTTGGGGCAAATCTTTTCAAGTTGTATGTTTGGAAATTATATGATAGATAAAATTGGTGATAGTAAGCAGGAATTGTTGGTATGTGTATGCTTAGATACTAAGAATCAAGTATTGAGCGAAAAAGTGATTTTTAAAGGTACATTAAATTCGGCTACGGTACATCCAAGAGAAATTTTTAAACATGCATTAAATTTTAGTTGTGCCAGAATTTTAGTAGCACATAATCATCCAAGCGGGAATGTCGAACCCTCAGAAAATGATATTCAATTAACTAAGAGATTGATTAATGCAGGAAAGATGATTGGAATTGAACTAATTGATCATGTAATTGTAGGTTCTGAAGTGTATTTAAGCTTAGCAGAAGAAAAAATAGTCGAATTTTAAGGTGGGTAACAATATGATTTTAGGAACAGTACATAAATTTAATAGAGAAAAGGGCTTTGGTTTTATAACTCCAGATGATAGCAAAGATGACGTTTTTGTTCATTTTTCAGCAATTCAAACCGAAGGATTTAAAACTTTACAAGAAGGTCAACGTGTAGGTTTTGTAACGATTGAAGGAAAACGAGGACCACAAGCCGCTAATGTAGAACTTATTTCAGATTAACTTTATAAAAAAATTAATAATTTATAAAGTTTATGGATATACTTTAAAGAGTAAAAAAAATCGTGTATCCTATATATTGAACTTAATTTAAACTAAACGATAATTGTTAAATATGATATAATACTCTTATCGTTATATTACCCTGCTCAGGGATTATGGAAGGGAAGAAAAATGGTGTTCGGAATCGGAACGAAAAACATAGGAATTGATTTAGGAACAGCAAATACAATTGTGTATGAAGAAGGTAAGGGTATTGTTTTACGTGAACCTTCTGTCGTAGCTAAAAACACAAAAACAGGAGAGGTCGTTTCCGTTGGTTCAGAAGCCAGAGATATGATTGGTCGTACTCCTGAAAGTATTGTAGCTATTAGACCAATGAAAGATGGTGTTATTGCTGATTACGATACAACAGTATCAATGATGCAATATTACATCCAAAAGGCTTTAGGAAACAAAGCTAACAAGCCTTACGTAATGGTATGTGTTCCTAGTGGTGTAACAGAAGTAGAAAAAAGAGCTGTCATAGATGCAACTCGAGTAGCTGGTGCTAGAGATGCTTATACAATTGAAGAACCTTTTGCTGCTGCAATAGGTGCTGGATTACCTGTTATGGACCCAACTGGTAATATGGTTGTTGATATCGGTGGTGGTACTACTGATGTAGCAACAATTTCTTTAGGTGGGATTGTATCAAGTCGTTCTATTAGAATGGCTGGTGATAAGATTGATGAAGCAATTATTTCTTACGTACGTAAAAACTTCAATCTTTTAATTGGTGAACGTACAGCTGAACAATTAAAAATGGACGTAGCATCTGCATCAGTTGAAGCTGCTAAAGATATTGAAAGTCAAAGTATTCGTGGTCGTGATTTAGTATCAGGATTGCCTCAAACAGTTGAAATTGAAGCTGTTGATGTAGCTAAAGCAATTCAAGAAGTTGTTCAAGAAATTATTGTAGCAATCAAAGAAACATTAGAAGAAACTTCTCCAGAAATTGCTGCTGATGTTATCGATCACGGAATTGTCCTTACTGGTGGTGGAGCTTTATTGAAACATTTACCTGAAGTTATTTCAGAAGCAACTAAAGTTCCAGTATTTGTGGCATCTGAACCTTTAGATTGTGTTGCTATTGGAACAGGTGAATCATTGAAGAGTATCGAAGTCATGAAAGACAAATAAACTAACTATTGAAGTCGTGTCGATTAGAAGGTAGTAGTGATTTCCTTTTAGTGATACGGCTTATTTTTTGAGTAAATCTTACTTGAAAAATAATAGTTATAGGAGGATCATACAATGCAAAAATCTTTTTTTAACAAAAAACTGGTTATTGTATTAATCGCATTAATTATAAGTTTCTTATTAATTGCATTTTCTATTGCTGTAAGAAATAATAGAAAGGCTCCTACATTTGTACAACAGATAGGAAATGACGCAGCTGGAATTGTTGATAGAGTAGTTAGTTATCCTTTAGATGGGGCTAAAAATGCGACATCTTCATTTTTTAATTTAATGAATACTTATCAAGAAAATCAACAATTAAAAAAGCAAGTAGATAGTTTAGCTGCAAAAGATGCAGAAAATCAAACTTTAAGAAAAGAAAACCAACAGTTAAAAGCACAACTAAAATTATCTAAAAGTTTAACTAATTATGATCAAGTTACTGCATATGTTTTAACTAGAACTCCTTCAACTTGGCAAAATCAAGTAACCATTAATAAAGGTTCACTTGCTGGAATTAAAAAGGGTGATTCTGTTTTATCTAGAAAGGGAATTGTTGGACGAATTACAGAAGTGAATAATTCTAATAGTAAGGTAGAGTTAATTTCTACAAATAATGATTCAGCTAATAGATTCGCTGTACAAGTGACAAGTAAATCTGGTGATGTTATCAATGGTTTGATTACTAATTACGACACTAATAGCGGTGATTTGGTAATGGGACAAGTAACTTCTAAGAAGAAAATTGAAAAAGGTACTAAAGTGGTAACATCTGGTATGGGTGGATCTACACCTAAAGGACTATTAGTTGGGACAGTTGAGAAAGTTTCTGATGATGATTATGGCTTACCATCTAAGATTTATATAAAGCCAGCTGCTGATTTGGATGACTTGAGTTTTGTGACAATTGCAGTAAGAACTGATGATTAGAGGTTAAAGTGATGAGAACAGAAAAAATGAATTACTATTTTCCAATCGGACTGTTTTTAGCAATGTTTTTAGATGGTGGTCTGACACAAGTGTTTGCAAAGCAGATGTTTACTAACACAATGGCCATGGAAAGCAGGTTAGTATTACTTTTTATAGTAATGGCCGTCTGTTATGGAAATGTAGAGCATTTAGTAATGTGGTCTGCGATCGTTGGTTTATTTTATGATATGTTTTATACAGGTATTTTAGGTGTATTTACAATGATACTTCCTTTGATGGTATATGTAACAAAATATATGTTTCAGTTTTTCACACGATCGTTTATTGTGGTATTATTAATATACTTAATAGATATAACAATTGTGACATTTTTGTTCTTTTGGGCTAATTCACTAGTTGATTTTACGAATGCGACAATAACAGATTTAATTGGTAGAACTTTAGGACCAACTTTAATTTATAACTTAGCTTGGTTTGTAGTTTTATTCCTCCCATTAGAACACTTCTTCGAAACAAATTATTAAAGATGAGGGGTGTATCAATGCAAAAGAGTGTTGTATTAAAGGGTTATAAAGATGGTTATGAAATTGAGTTAAAAGCAGATGCTGCTTTTTCACAGATATTAATTGAGTTAACTGAACTGTTTGAGCGATTAAAACATGAAAAAGAAAAGAATGATGAGAAAATTGCATTTAACATCAAAACAGGTGCAAGATTATTAACCATTGACCAAAAACATGAAATTGAAAAGATAGTTGATAACTACCCTAATTTTTTAGTACATAGAATTGTTTCTGATGTTATTAATACTAAAGAAGCATTGCAAATAATGGACAGTAAAAATGTGCATGTTAATGGCGATGTAATTCGTAATGGACAAGTTAAAGATATAACAGGGGATGTCCTATTTTTGGGAAATCTTCATCAAGGTGGAGTCTTGAGAGCAACTGGAAATATTTATGTCATGGGTAGTGTTAGTGGAATTATTCATGCAGGTTTTGATAGCAATGTTCGATCCATTATTTTGGGAGATATTTCTGGAGCTCAACAGCTAAGAATTGGAGATTTAGTTGACATTGTTGATGAGGAAAAAGTTACAGCTGGGACAGATTCATTAGTTTTTGTAAATGATTTACATGTTTTAGAATTTACAAGTATTGACAAGTTAAAATCTCTACGTCCAAAGATATTTAATCAGGTAGGAGGCTTTTAAAATGGGAAAAGCAATAGTTATTACCTCTGGTAAGGGTGGTGTTGGAAAGACTACTACAACTGCTAATTTAGGAACAGCACTTGCTTTACTAGGAAAAAGGGTATGTTTGGTTGATTTAGATATAGGCCTAAGAAATTTAGATGTTATATTAGGATTGGATAACCGCATTATTTATAATATTGTTGATGTTGCTCAAGGAACAGCAAAATTACATCAAGCTTTAATTAAAGATAAGCGATTTGATGATAAGCTCTATTTATTGCCGGCTGCTCAAAACACTGATAAATCTGCTTTAGAGCCAGAAGAAGTTAAAGCAATTGTAGAAGAATTAAAGCCAGATTTCGACTATATTTTATTAGATTGTCCAGCTGGAATTGAACAAGGCTTTATGAATGCTGTTGCTGGAGCAGATGAAGCAATTGTTGTTTCTACACCTGAAATTTCTTCAGTTAGAGATGCTGATAGAGTTGTTGGATTACTTGAACAAAAAGAACTTACAGAACCACCAATGTTAGTTATTAGTCGTATTCGTCGTCATATGATGAATGATGGAGATATGATGGATGTTGATGAAATTACACATCATTTATCAATTAAATTAATTGGAATTGTTTTTGATGATGATGAGGTTATTTCATACTCTAACAAAGGTGAGCCAATTGTATTGAATGAAAAAAATCCAGCTTCACAAGGATATCGTAATATTGCCCGCCGTCTAGAAGGCGAAACAGTGCCTTTAATGACAATTAGAGAAACAGAAAAGGGCGGCTTTATGAAAAAATTCATCAGTTGGTTTAAAAAATAAGTGATAATTTCTTGACAATTTCTAATTAAAATGTTAATTTATTATCATCATAAATAAAGACGATGAACGGAAGAGTAAATGAAGTACGGACGCCGAAAGAGAGTATCTTTATCAGCTGAAAGGGATACCGATCCACTTGATTGAACCACACCCGTGAGTTTATAGGTTGAATATTTTAGTAGACCTATACGTGTTATTGCGTTAAATGTGAGTTATACGTATGTGTAACTTGATGAGGCTATTTTCGTGAGAATTTAGCAAAATCGAGGTGGAACCGTACTTTCATAGTGCCCTCTTAGATCGACTAGATCTAGGAGGGCTTTTTGTTTATGATAATAACTTACTTTTTATTTTACTAGCTAGTTTAATGATTAATTAATTGATTTACATTAGGAGGATAAAGGATGAATTATGTATTAGAAGTGTTACCATTATTATTGGATGGTGCAAAAATGACTTTACAAATCTTTTGTTGGACTCTAATAGGTTCTTTGCCATTAGGATTGATCGTAGGGTTGGCATTAATTTCACGATTTAGATTATTAAAAGCAATTTTAAGATTTTATGTATGGTTGATGAGAGGGACACCTTTATTACTACAATTGATTTTTGTATTTTATGGTTTACCTTTAGTAGGGTTAACATTAGGACGATTTGATGCAGCATTATTTGCATTTATCCTAAACTATACTGCATATTTTGCTGAAATTTTCCGTGGTGGTTTACAATCAATTGACAAAGGTCAGTATGAAAGTGCTAAAGTTTTGCGCTTAACTTACTGGCAAACAATTAGAAAAATAGTAACACCTCAAGTTGTAAAGATTGTATTACCTTCTATTGGAAATGAAGTTATTAATTTAGTTAAAGATTCCAGTTTAGTTTACGTAATCGGTATTGGAGATTTATTAAGAGCTGGAAATGTTGCAACAAGTCGAGATGTTACACTAGTTCCATTGGTAATGGTAGGTGTTGTTTACCTAGTTATGACAGCAGTTTTAACCTTTATTTTAAGAAAATTAGAACAATACTACAGTTACTGGAAATAAGGAGGTTAGCATATGTTAGAGTTAAAGAATATTAGTAAGAGCTTTGGTGATAAAGTTATTCTAAATAATTTAAATTTAGAAGTTAAAGATGGTGAAATTTTATGCATCGTTGGTCAATCTGGTGGTGGTAAAACAACCCTTTTAAGATGTATTAGTGGACTTGAAAAGATTGATGGCGGTCAAATTTTAATTGATGGTCAAGTATTTGATCCATATACAAATGAAAATAATGATTCTGTTATCGGGGTAGTATTCCAAGAATATAACTTATTCCCACACCTTACAGTTTTACAAAACGTAACTTTAGCACCTACTATGGTTTTAAAAAAGAAAAAAGAAATTGCTGAAAATGAAGCTAAGAATTTATTAAATGGTTTAGCTTTAGAAGGAAAAGAAGGATTATATCCATTCCAATTATCTGGTGGTCAAAAACAACGTGTGGCAATTGCACGAGCTTTAGCGATGAAACCACAAATTTTATGTTATGATGAACCAACTTCTGCTTTGGATCCAGGATTGACAGCTACAGTTAAAGATATCGTTTTGAATTTGAAAAAAGAAGGAATGACACAAATTATAGTAACTCACGATATGGATTTTGCAGAAGAGATTGCGGATAATATTTTGAAAGTGAAACCTTTAGGCTATTAATGAGAGTGGTGATTTCTTTGAAGAAAATTGTAAAAATTATTACTTGCTTGTTAGCATTCTTAATAGTAGGAGCAACTCTAGCAGGTTGTACAAATGTTAGAAAACGTGCTAATGGTCAAGATAATTGGAAGAAGATTGAGAAGAAAAAGAAAGTAGTTATTGGTTTAGATGATAGTTTTGTTCCAATGGGATTTCGTGAAAAAGATGGTTCTTTAGTAGGATTTGACGTAGATTTGGCTAGAGAAGTATTCAAACGTTATGGAATTGATGTAGATTTTCAAACAATAGATTGGTCTATGAAGGAAACCGAACTAAGAAATGGAACTATTGATCTAATTTGGAACGGATATACAGTAAATCCAGAGCGTAAAAAGACTGTAGCTTTCAGTGTTCCATATTTACGTAACCAACAAGTGCTTGTATCTAAAAAGAAAGAAAATGTTTATGATGCTAAGAGCATGAAAGGAAAGGCATTAGGACTACAATCGGGTTCATCCGGTTATGAATCCTATATGTCACAACCTAAATTGTTAAAGAACTACGTAAAAGAAGCAGTTCAATATGATACATTCAATAATGCATTTTTAGACTTAAATGCTAATAGAATTCAAGGATTATTAATTGACAGTGTTTATGCAGACTATTATGTTGCACACGAACCTGATCCTAATAGCTATCGTATTAGTGATGTTGGATTTGAATCCGAAAATTTTGCTGTAGGTATGCGTAAAGGTGATAAAACTTTACAAAAGAAGATTAATGTAGCATTAGCTCAAATGGCAAAAGATGGAACCTTGCAAAAAATAAGTAATAAATGGTTTGGTACTACCAAAATGGTACCTTTGAAAGAGATTGAGAATCAAAAAATTGATTAAGGAAATTTATTAAAATGAAGAAGAGAAAGTTAATATATTCTTTAATAGTAGGTTTAGTGATATTGATTTTACTTGGGATAACAGGTGGAAGCTATTATTTAGTTAGTTATGCTTTTAAACCAGACCCAACAGTTAAGTCAGGACCAAAAGGAAAAGTTGATAAGAAATTACTAGCAGATCAAAATTGGTTAAAGAAACAGAATTATCAAAATTGGTATGAAGAATCTGCTACAGACAATTTAAAACTTAGAGCTATTTATTTACCAGCGGAGAATAAAACTAATAAAACCATCATCGTCGCTCATGGATATAAAGGAGAAGCGATGCATATGGCTAGATATATTAGACTATTTCATAATTTAGGTTATAATGTTTTAGCTCCAGATGATAGGGCAAGTGGACAGAGTCAAGGTAAATATATTACATTCGGCTGGCCAGATAGACTGGATTATGTGAAATGGATTAAACAAGTTATTGCTAAGAAAGGGTCTGATTCACAGATTGGACTATTTGGTGTAAGTATGGGTGGCGCTACTGTTATGATGGTAAGTGGAGAACGTCTACCTAAACAAGTAAAAGCAATTGTTGAAGATTGTGGATATTCAAGTATAGAATCGGAATTAAGCGAACAATTAAAACAACAATTTAATTTGCCTAAAGAACCGATGATAACTGCAGCACGAATTATGGGAACAATTCGAGTTGGATATGACTTTGGTAAGGGCAGTTCAACAAAACAGTTAGAAAAGAATAAGTTACCGATTTTCTTTATTCATGGAGATAGTGATACCTTTGTACCAACGAAAATGGTATATGAAAATTATAAAGCAACTTCAGCCCCTAAAAAGTTATGGGTAACTAAAAATACAGGGCATGCAAATTCATATAATAATCATCCTAAAGAGTATCAAAAAAGAGTAAATGAATTTTTTAATAAATATCTAAAATAAAAATGAGACTAGAGAAGTCATAAAAGATTTCTCAGTCTCATTTTTTAATTCATAAAACTTGCAATTGCTGATAGGACAACACTACCGATTGTAAAGATAAGCATTAGCCATACAACAACTAAAGTTATTTTTTGGAAAGTAGAACGCTCTTTCTTTGTTTTTTTAGCCACATTTTTCACCCTTTATCATATTATCATGTTTAACTATAAACTATTATTATGCTAAAAATCAATAGTTGTCATTGATTTTATAAAATTAGATAATCATTGTTGAAATTTATACAAGATGAATTTATAATAATAGAAAAATAGAATTAAAATTTTCTTAATATAATTAAATTTAGGAGAAATATTTTTAAGTTTGAGGAGGAATTATAATGAAAATTATGGTTCAAAAATTTGGTGGAACTTCTGTCCAAGATGATGAATCAAGAAAGTCTGCCATGCGACATATTGAACATGCAGTAAATGAAGGATATAAGGTGGCAATTGTTGTATCTGCAATCGGAAGAAAAGGTGCCCCTTATGCAACTGATTCATTACTTAGCTTGGTAGGTGGTGAAAGAACCAAACTTACTCCTCGTGAATTAGACATGATTGTTTCTGTGGGGGAAGTTATTTCAACAGCAGTCTTTACACAAATGTTAAAAGAAAATGGATTTAATGCCGTAGCTATGACAGGCCCAGATGCTGGTTTTAGAACAAATAATGACTATCAAAATGCTAAAGTTTTAGAAGTGAAGACAGACGCTGTATTAGATGCATTTGCTTCCCATGATGTAGTAGTGGTTTCTGGATTCCAAGGAATGTCAGAAGAAGGACACGTTACAACTTTAGGTCGTGGTGGATCTGATACATCAGCTGCTTTGTTAGCAGTTGCATTAGACGCAGAACGTGTTGATATCTTCACTGATGTTTCTGGTATGATGACAGCTGACCCTCGAATTGTAAAGAATGCACATTTCTTGAAAACTGTTAGTTATGACGAAGTTGCTAATATGGCTCATGAAGGTGCGAAGGTGATCCATCCGCGTGCTGTTGAAGTTGCACATCAAGCACATTTACCAATGAGAATTCGTTCAACTTGGGATAATGTAGATGAGTTGGGAACACTAGTTACTGATAAGAATCTTAGTATTGAACATTATCGTACAGTTACAGGTATTGCGCATCAAACAGGCTTAACACAAATTAATCTTTCAGTTAACAATACAGAAGCTGAAAAGATCTTCAAAGTGTTGGCTGAAAATGAGGTAAGTATTGACTTTATCAATATTTCACCTAATCAAGTTGTTTTCAATACAAGTCGTGAAGATGGATTAAAAGCTAAAAAAATCTTTGAAGAATATAATATACCAGTGAACTTTGTTGAAAATTGTGTTAAAGTATCTATTATTGGTGGCGGTATGGTAGGAACCCCAGGTGTTATTGCTAAAATGGTTACAGCACTTTCAAAAACTGGGGTTGAAATCTTACAAACAGCTGATAGTGATACCACTGTTTGGATTTTAGTGACTGAAGATAACTTCAAACTAGCAGTTAATACCTTACATGAAGCCTTCTTAGAAAATTAAGGATGTGGAAATTGTGTTACGAAGTTGGATAGTTCAGCTGTGTGTAGTGGTTTTTCTATGGATAGTATTGACTATGTTTAAAAATAGATTCAAAAATATTTGGCCTCGACGTTTAAAGAAATTAGATGTTTTATGTATATTCTTAATAATTGCGATTCATTTTACTTCTATTGAATTGATAGGAATATCATTATTCCCATATTTGATGTTTGTAATGTCTGTTGTGGGTTTGATAATGATATTTGCTAGTGCATGTAGAAGTGGTGATATTGTTTATGGTGTATTTTGGACCAGATTTATTAGAATTTTAGATTTAGTAACACTGTTTACATACTTTATTGTATTAATAATGACAATTTTTAAGGCTATTTTATTGTAGCGGTATAGAGCGATTGGAAGAGATTCCAGTCGCTTTTTTTATTGGCAAATAAAATTATAAGAATGAACTTAAGTAAATCTATAACTGAAATATATTTGAAATTTTTTTTAAATCAAAAATTAATAATTATTAAGTGGTTTTTAGGGGAAATTATATGGTTAGAAGTGGGGAATTGTGGTACTATAAATATGGTGTTATGTAAGGTGGTGAAGTAGAATGTTCATGGGAGAGTATAGACATACGATTGACGCCAAAGGAAGATTGATCGTACCTGCCAAATTTCGCGAACAATTAGGGGATTCCTTTGTTGTAACACGTGGAATGGACGGGTGCTTATTTGGATATACTCAAGAAGAATGGAACATTCTAGAAACTAAATTACAAAAATTACCACTTACAAAGAAAGATGCCCGTGCTTTTGTTCGCTTTTTCTATTCAGCTGCAACTGAATGTGAAATTGATAAGCAGGGTAGAATAAATATTCCTAAATCTCTACGTACACATGCCGCCTTACAAAAAAAGTGTGTTGTCGTAGGGGTATCTAATCGTTTTGAAATCTGGAGCGAAGATAGATGGGAAGCTTTTGCTGATGAGGCAGAAGAAAACTTTGATGATATAGCAGAAAATATGATTGATTTTGATCTTTAGAGGAGGATATATGGCTGAATTTAAGCATATTACAGTATTATTAAATGAAGCTGTAGATGGTCTGAATATTAAGCCAGATGGAACTTACGTTGATTGTACCTTGGGTGGTGGCGGTCATAGTGGTTTGATACTAAGTAAGTTATCAGAAAATGGGAAATTATATTCATTTGACCAAGATATAACAGCTATTAATTTTAATAAGGATAAGTTTGAAGAAGAAAATGAACTGGGAAAGATTAACTTTATCAAAAGTAATTTTAGAAATATTTCTGAAGAGTTAAATAAAAGAAATATTTTGGGAGTAGATGGAATTCTCTATGACTTGGGTGTCTCATCGCCGCAGTTCGACAATGCAGATCGTGGTTTTAGTTATAACTATGATGCTCCTCTAGATATGAGAATGGATCAAAGTCAATCATTAACAGCTAGAGATGTGGTAAATGACTGGAGTTATGAACAATTAGTGAGAATTTTCTTCCGTTACGGTGAAGAAAAATTTGCTAAGTCAATTGCTCGTAGAATTGAGAAAGTTAGACAGCAAACACCAATTGAGACAACTGGTCAACTGGTTGATCTTATTAAAGAAGCTATTCCGGCTAAGGCCCGTAGAAAAGGTGGACATCCAGCTAAAAAAACATTCCAGGCAATTAGGATTGCAGTCAATGATGAATTAGGTGCATTGGAAGAATCTTTGGAGCAAGCTTTAGATTTATTAAATCCTGGTGGTCGTATTAGTGTAATTACCTTCCAATCATTGGAGGATCGATTAGTTAAGGTAATGTTTAAGCAGAAGACAAGTCTACCAGAATTACCTCCCGGATTACCAGTAATTCCGGATAGCCAAAAAGTTGAGTACAAATTGATTACAAGAAAGCCGATAGTACCAAGTGAAGACGAGATTACACACAATAATCGTGCTCACTCGGCTAAATTAAGAATAATTGAAAAATTGTAGTGTAGTAGGAAGTGGTCGTTATGGAACAAACAGCTCGTAAACTTAACCAACAACCAAGAATAGTACATAATAACGAGCCTGAGAAAAAATACATAGTTCAATCATCTCCTTACAGAAGTAAGATGATGAAATTGTTTGCTGGATCAATGGTATGGATAGGAGTTATGACTACCATGGTAATTTCAGCAAATGTTAAATTAACAAATGCACAGTTGAATTTACAAGATACAACAAGCAAAATTACAAAAATCCAAGGTTCTAATACTAATATGAAACAGGAAATTAGTGAGTTATCAAGTAAATCTCGTCTAAGCAAAATAGCTAAAGATAGTGGTTTAAAGATGAATACAAAGAATACAAGGAATGTTACTAAATGAACACAAATAATAAACGTCCTATAAAAGAAAGACAACAAAGGATGATGTACAATCGAAAGTATTTTGGGAGGGGAATATTTTTTATTGTTCTTATCGTTTTTATTGTTTTTATCGGACGTTTTTTTCGTGTAGCTGTAGGACATAAAATATATGGTGTGGATCTAAATAAGAGTACACAACAGCTATACGCAAGTAAAACTGAGATAAAAGCGAAACGTGGAACAATATATGATGCAGCTAATCAACCAATTGCTGAGGATACGACTACTTACTCAATATATATAGTTCTCTCTAAAAGTGCAGTTGCTTATGGAAAAAAAGAATATTTACCGGATTCCCAAAAGAAGAAAGCTGCTAAAGTTTTAAGTGATAATTTAAATATTAGTTATAAAAGAGTATTACAAATTTTGAATCCTAAAGATAAGAATACTTATCAAGTTGAATTAGGAAATGTTGGTAAGAATATCTCTCTTGAAACTAAGAAAAAGATAGATTCTTATCATTTAACAGGTATAAAATTTACACCATCACAGTCTAGGTTATATCCTAATGGTGTTTTTGCTTCACATTTGATAGGGTTAGCTGAATCGGAGGATAAAAAGCTAGTAGGTATTATGGGACTAGAAAAAGTATTTAATAAACAATTATCTGGTCGCGATGGAATAAATAATACTGCTACAGATAGTTACGGTGTTCAGTTGCCGGGATCTTCTAAAAAGAAACGAAGCGTTCAAAATGGCGATGACATCTATACAACATTGGATCCTAAGATTCAAACTGCCTTAGAAAATTTACTTACACAAAAGCAAAAGAAATTTAAGGCTGCATCAATTAATGCGGTTGTTATGGATTCACATACTGGTAAGATAGTAGCAGCTAGCCAACGTCCGACATTTGATGCTCAAACAAAAGAAGGTTTAACAAATGTTTGGAGAAATACACTGTTAGAGGATGCATACGAACCAGGATCAACTATGAAAGTTTTGACAGTTGCATCTGCAATTAATAGTGGAAATTATGATTCAAATGCAACTTATAGATCTGGATCATATGTGATTGATGGATCTACAGTGTACGACTGGAATCGTTCTGGATGGGGCAATATTACAGTTAAAGAAGGCTTTATGCGTTCATCTAATGCTGTAATGGCTCAACTTGAACAAAAAATGGGTAAGAAAACCTGGATGAGTTATATTAGAAAATTTGGTTTACTTCGCCCAGTAGGTGCAGGTTTAGGTGCAGAATCTAGTGGTAATATCAATTACACATATGCATTTGATCAAGCTAATACGGCTTATGGTCAAGGGATAGATGTTACTGTTATTCAAATGATGCAGGCTTTTTCTGCAATTGCTAATAAGGGTAAGATGGTTAAGCCACGCTTGGTAGATAAAATAGTTGATCCTAATACAGGAAAAACAGTTTATAAATCAAAAACACAAGTGGTCGGTAAACCAATTACTGCAAAAACAAGTAAGAAAGTTTTAGATATGATGGAAGCTGTTGTCTATGACGAAAAAGGTCTTGGACAAGATTATGCAATTGATGGCTATAAGATAGCAGCTAAAACAGGAACTGCCCAAATCGCTAATTCAAACGGAACAGGTTATTTGAGTGGTAGTTCTAATTATATCTTCTCAGTTGTAGGAATGGCGCCTGCCGATAATCCAAGATATATTATGTATTTGACTGTAAAACAACCAAAATCATTTGGAAATAATGATGCTACTAAGAATCTATCAACTATTTTCAACCCAATTATGAAAAAAGTTTTAGATTCAAGTCAAGTAAACAATACTAATCCTGGTACAGTTAAAGTCGAAAATGTTGTTGGAAACTCAGTTGATGATGCTAAAGATAAAATTTCAAAACAAGGCTTGGTACCTGTTGTAGTTGGTAGTGGTGATAAAGTAGAGAAACAATCAGTCGAGGGAGATCAGACTGTTATTTCTGGAGAAAAAGTATTATTATTGACGAATGGAACTAAAACTATGCCAGACATAAATGGATGGTCAAGAAATGACATTGCTAAACTGGCTGATTTAACTGGAATTACAGTTAATTATACTGGATCTGGTTATGCATACTATCAAAGTATAGCGGCTGGAGGAGCACTTAAGAAATCTGATATAGTTGAAGTAAAATTAAAATAGGAGAGAGAAAATGAATTCAATGTTATTGATTATAGCACCGGCTGTATGTGCATTTATTTTGACAGTGATTTTTGTACCAATGTTCATCAGCTACTTTAGAAAAAGAAAAGAAGGACAAATGATTCGTGAAGAAGGTCCAAAATGGCATCAGAAAAAATCTGGTACACCAACAATGGGTGGATTTGTTTTTAACCTAGCAATTCTTGCAGTTGTTTTGGTTTTTGGACTACTGACTAAAAATTTACATGCTAAATTATTAATAATCACCTTTATCTTAGTTTTATATGGCTTTTTAGGTTTCTGGGATGATTCTATTAAACTATGGAAGAAACAGAATGAAGGTTTGAAAGCTTGGCAAAAATTTCTTGGCCAAGTAGTAGGTGCGCTTCTTTTTGTATTTGTTTTTGTGCATGAAAAACTTCCATTATCCTTAGCGTTATTTGGACATGAATTGCATTTAGGATTAGTGTTGTATACACTATTTGCTATTTTCTGGTTAGTAGGTTTTTCTAATGCAGTTAACTTAACTGATGGAATTGACGGACTAGTTTCAGGACAAGCAATAATAGCTTTTGCAACCTATGGAATTATAGCTTATTATCAAGGCCAATTTGATGTATTACTATTCTGTGCTACAGTAATTGGTGCATTACTTGGCTTTATTATCTTCAATCATAAACCAGCTAAAATTTTTATGGGTGACATGGGTTCATTAGCGTTAGGTGGTGCGTTAGCTGCTGTTTCTCTAATGACACATCATGAATTAGCTTTATTAGTTATAGGTTTCGTCTTTGTTATGGAAACAGCAAGTGTGATTTTACAAGTTGCCTCATTCAAGTTAACTGGTAAAAGAATTTTTAAAATGAGTCCAATTCATCATCACTTTGAAATGTGTGGCTGGAGTGAATGGAGAATTGATATTACTTTTTGGTGTATAGGAATTATTTGTTCAGCAATCGCATTAGCGTTTATTCTATAAAAATTAAGCATTAAGGAAGTCTTGTATTATGAAAATGATAGAGAAATATCGTGGAAAAAAAGTATTAGTATTAGGATTAGGTAAGAGTGGTGTGAATGCAGCTAAGTTACTGAAAAAGTTAGGTGCAGAAGTTACTGTAAATGATAAAAATACACCATCTGATTTAACTCAAGTAAATGAACTAAAAAATGAAGGAATTGAAGTTATTACTGGTAGTCATCCTTTAGAATTATTAGAGAATATTGATTTAATGGTTAAAAATCCTGGTATACCATACACAAATGTTTTAGTTAGTGGTGCTAAAGATAAGGGAATAAAGATAATTACTGAACCTGAACTAGCTTTTGAAATTAGTGATGCAAGATTTGTAGGAGTAACAGGTACAAATGGTAAGACAACAACTACAACAATGATTTCTTTGATGCTAAATCAAGGTCAAACTGAAGGTAAGGCTTACGTTGCTGGTAATATAGGTGTTCCTGCTAGTCAAGTAGCACAAGAAGCAACAAGTAAAGATACAATTGTTACAGAATTATCTAGTTTCCAATTATTAGGAATTACAGAATATCATCCTAAAGTTGCTGTATTAACAAACATATATGAAGCACATATTGATTATCATGGTACAAGAGAAAATTATGTTAATGCCAAGATGCGTATCGTCATGAATCAAACTGAAAATGATTACTTTGTGGTAAATTGGGATAACGAAGAATGGCAAGAGTTAAGCCAACGTTCTAAAGCAAAAATTGTTCCATTTTCTCGTCTAGGTAAATCTAAGGACGGTGCATATGTAGCAGATGGATATCTATTCTATAAAGAAGATAAAATAATGCCAGTTGATAATATTAAAGTACCTGGTACTCATAATGTAGAAAATGCATTAGCTGCTATTGCTGTTGCAAAGATATTTGGTAAATCAAATGAAGATATTAAAGAAGTTTTAACAACATTCTCAGGTGTACGTCATCGTACTCAATATGTAACAACTCTAAATGGTAGAAAATTCTATAATGATTCTAAGGCTACTAATATGGAAGCGACTGAAAAAGCATTAGCTGGTTTCAATAATCCAGTAGTATTATTAGCTGGTGGATTAGATAGAGGATTTACATTTGAAAAATTAGAACCTTCATTGAAGAATAAAGTTCATGCGATGATTGTATTTGGTGAAACAGCTGATCTGATGGCAAAGGCTGGTAAAGAAGCTGGTGTTGAAAAGATTATTAAAACTAAAGATGCAGTTTCTGCAGTCCCTGAAGCTTATAAAGTAAGTAATGAAGGCGATGTTATCTTACTATCTCCAGCTTGTGCTAGCTGGGATCAATGGCCAACATTTGAAGTACGTGGGGATAAATTTATTGAAGCTGTAGAAAAATTGACAGAAGAGTTGGAGGAAAAGTAAATGCGATTATTAATTTCTGGTGGTGGAACAGGAGGCCATATCTATCCAGCACTAGCATTGATAGAAGCTATTAAGCAAAAAGAACCAGATTCAGAAATTTTATATGTTGGAACTCATAAGGGTTTAGAAAGTCGTATTGTTCCTTCAGCAGGAGTTCCATTAAAGACGATTAAAATTCAAGGTTTCAAACGCTCTTTATCTTTGGAAAATTTTAAAATAGTATATCTCTTTTTAAAAAGTGTGCATGACTGCAAGAAAATTATCCGTGATTTCAAACCAGATGTTGTTGTAGGAACAGGAGGCTATGTTTGTGGTGCGGTTGTATATGCTGCAGCTAGGATGAAAATTCCAACTTTTGTTCATGAGCAAAATAGCGTTGCTGGAGTAACAAATAAATTTTTAAGTCGTTTTGTAGATAAGGTAGGAATATGCTTTGAAGATGCTAGAAAAGATTTTCCAGCATCTAAAGTTGTTTTTACTGGTAATCCAAGAGCTCAACAAGTTGCTGGTATGAAAGATACTGGTAGATTAGAAAAAGAATACAAGCTAAGAAAAGATTTACCAACAGTTATGATTTTTGGTGGTTCTCGAGGAGCAGAAGGAATTAATGCTGCTGCTCTAAAGGCTATTCCACAATTTGCTAAAAAAGAATATCAGGTTTTATTTGTTACTGGTAAAGTTCACTATGATAAAATAATGACTAAAGATGAAGCTAAAAACTTACCGGATAATGTGAGAATAGAGCCTTATATTGCTGATATGCCAGCAATTTTACCTGAAGTTGCAAGTATTGTTGGTCGTGCTGGTGCAACAAGTTTAGCAGAAATTACAGCCTTAGGAATTCCGACTATTCTAATCCCAAGTCCATATGTAACAAATGACCATCAAACAAAGAATGCGATGAGTTTAGTTAATAAAGATGCAGCATTGATGATTAAAGAAAAAGATTTAACTGCGGATACTTTAGTTAGAAATATCGATGAAATTATGAATGATTCCGATAAAAGATTACAAATGGGTAAAAATGCCAAGAAAGCTGGAATTCCAGATGCAGCTAACCAAGTAATCAAAGTACTAGAAGATATAATGCATAAATAATTATTCAAGATATTAAAGTAAAGGAGGTGATTGCGTGTTTGGTAAACGAAAAGATTCTAAAAATAAAGCCATGAGAGATAATGAAGAACTTACGCCTTGGGAAAGACAGCAATTGTTGCGAGAAGAAAATATAGAGAAAAAACAAAAGAAATCTAAAAAAATCTTGGTAAGTAGCAATTTAGTTAAATTCAATGGTCTTAGAAAAAGAAGACTTCAAAAGCGAGTAATAACTCTAGCATCAATTTTTGGAATTAGTGCAATAATATCTTTATACGCAATCCTTCCAGTTAGTAGAGTGAGTAATATAGAGATAGAAGGCACAGATAGCCAAACAAAAACTGCTATTATAGAGGCAAGTCAAGTGAAAAAAAACGAATCTTTATTCGCGGTTGTACCTACTAAATTTTTGATTAGGCAACGTATAAAAAATGATGTAGCAACTGTCAAAGATGTCAATATCTCTTTGAAAAAAAATGTCGTTAAATTTAAAGTTACTGAATATGATATTGTCGGATATATTCAAAGAAAGAATACTTATTATAAGTTAACTTCAAATGGACGTGAATTAAATGTAGGTCAAAAGGCAACCAATGGAAATTACCCGTTATTTCTTGATTTCAAAAAGAAAACTTTATTACATGAAGCAGCACAACAGGTAGGAGAGATGCCTAAAAAAGTAAGATTTGGAATTTCTGAAATACATTCTAGTCCAACAAAGGTAAACCCTAAACGAGTGAGATTAGTGATGAATGATGGAAATGAAGTAATAGGAAGTATAGATACTTTAGCAACAAAAATGAGTTATTATCCAAGCATGGCTAAAGCTCTAGGTAAAAAAGGTGTGATTGATCTAGAAGTGGGTGCATATGCTTATCCTTATGATAATAAGTAATAAAGTTGTTTCAAATGTTTAACAAAGTAAAGTACACATCTATTGCTTAATGTGGTAGAATTTATATATTGACTAAATATAAATAAAAATAGACAAAAATTATAGCTTAAAATTTGAGTGTAAGAGGAGGTCAAAATGATGGATAATTCTGAAATATATGTGGGATTGGACATCGGAACGACTTCAATAAAAGTCATCATCGCAGAACATGTGAAAGGACAAGCAAATATCATTGGTTACGGTAATACAAAATCTGCTGGCTTAAATCGTGGTGTAATTGTAGATATTGATCAAGTTGTTGCAACAATAAGAGATGCTGTTAATCAAGCTGAAAAAAAAGCTAACTTGGATATTTCTGAAGTAACAGTTGGAATACCTGCTAATTTGCTACAGATTGAAAAATGTCACGGTATGGTTTCCGTCAGTGATGAAAATGGTAACTCACAAGAAATTACGAAGAATGATGTGTATAAAGTAACACAAGCTGCTTTGGTACAAAATCTTCCTCCTGAACGTGATGTTATTGATATCATTCCAGATGAATTTATTGTAGATGGTTTCGATGGAATTAAAGATCCCCGTGGTATGATGGGGGTTCGTATGGAGATGCACGCTGTTATGTATACGGGTCCTAAGACTATTTTACATAATATCAAGAAGTGCATACAAAAAGCAGGTTTGAAAGTTAAAGCAACAGTGGTAGCTCCTTTGGCTACTGCCAGATTAGCAATGTCTGATGCAGAACAAGATTTTGGATCTATTTTAATTGATATGGGTGGTGGACAGACAACTGCAGCTGTAATTCACGACCATAAATTAAAGTATACATATGTAGACCAAGAAGGTGGCGATTATGTCACTAGAGATATTTCGGTAGTTCTTAACACTTCCATTGAGAATGCCGAAAGCTTGAAGCGTACTTATGGTTTTGCAATGGCTAATCAAGCATCTTCTGAAGATGTATTTCCTGTACAAGTTGTAGGGAAACAAGAACCTGAACAAGTATCAGAAGAATATTTGGCTGAAATTATAGAAGCTCGTATGAGACAGGTGTTTGAAAAGATAAATCGTTCTTTAAACGATGTTAATGCTTTTCAATTACCGGGTGGAATAATTTTAACTGGTGGAATGGCTGCTTTACCAGGAATTAGAGAATTAGCAGAAGAAATTTTTGGAGTAAGCGTTAAAATTTATATTCCACAAGAAATGAATTTACGTTTCCCATCATTCTCTCAAGTGATAGGATTAGTAAACTATGTAACTAAAATGAGTGATATTGAACGCTTAGTTAAAGGTAGTTTGGAAGGAAATACAATTGATATAACAGCAGATACTATTCCATATGCTGATAGCATGATTAGTAATAATTTTGATACAACAGCTGTATCTAATGATTATGTGGATGATTATGTAGAAACTGCAGATGTTGAACCTCAAGACTTACAAGAAACACAACCTAAGCATAAGCAAAATAAAAAGAAAAATGGTATATTGTCGAAAGCTAAGAATTTTATGGAATCTTTCTTTGACTAATTAATTGGAGGGTAAAAGAATGGCAATGGAATATTCATTAGATTCAAGTCAAAATACAGGCGCAAATATAAAAGTAATCGGTGTTGGTGGTGCAGGTGGTAACGCTGTTAACCGTATGATTGCTGATGATGTTAAAGGTGTTGAGTTTATTGTAGCTAATACTGATGTTCAAGCTTTACAACATTCAAACGCTGAAACAAAAATTCAATTAGGACCTAAATTAACACGTGGATTAGGTGCAGGTTCCAATCCTGAAATCGGTAGTAAAGCTGCTCAAGAAAGTGAAGAAGCAATTGCCGAAGCTCTTTCCGGTGCAGATATGATTTTTGTTACTGCTGGTATGGGTGGCGGTACAGGTACAGGTGCTGCTCCTATTATTGCAAAGATTGCTAAAGAACAAGGTGCTTTAACAGTTGGTGTTGTTACACGCCCATTCAGTTTTGAAGGACCAAAGCGTGCAAGATTTGCTGCTGAAGGTGTAGCACAAATGAAAGAACACGTTGATACTTTAGTTATCATCGCTAACAACCGCTTATTAGAAATCGTAGATAAGAAGACACCAATGTTACAAGCATTCCAAGAAGCAGATAACGTATTACGTCAAGGTGTACAAGGTATTTCTGATTTAATTACATCACCTGGTTACGTTAACTTGGACTTTGCTGATGTTAAGACTGTTATGCAAAATCAAGGTTCTGCTTTAATGGGTATTGGTACTGCTAACGGAGAAAATAGAACAGCAGAAGCTACAAAGAAAGCTATTTCTTCACCTTTATTGGAAGTATCAATTGACGGTGCAGAACAAGTTTTACTTAACATCACAGGTGGCCCAGACCTAAGTTTATTTGAAGCACAAGATGCTTCAGATATTGTGGCTCAAGCTGCTACAAGTGATATTAACATTATTTTCGGTACTTCTATCAATGAAGAACTTGAAGATTCAGTTATCGTAACAGTTATTGCAACTGGTATTGATAAAAAGAAAAAAGAAGCACCAAAGCGTACAAGAATGAGTAATCCCCTTAACAATGCAGGTATTAATCATTCAACAACTGGTGTGAATGAAACAACAACTAGAAATCAAGGAGATCCATTAGGTGATTGGGATTTAAGTCGTGAAATGAATAATCCTCGTCAAGCTACACAAAATGAACGTGGAAATGATTTCCAAAACGTTGAAAAGAAAGATTTCGATGTGTTCCAAGCTGATTCAGATGCAGATGATAGCAACGATGATTCTTTAAATACACCACCATTCTTACGTCGCCGTCGTCGTTAAGATTTCCTTTGAAGGAGTGTTAAGATGTCATTAAGTGAAAAGCTAAGTAATTGGTTCAATGGAGTTCCAGAAGAAGAGTATTACGAGGAAGTTACTGATAGCAAACAAGCAGTCAGTACTAATACTGATGTTAATAGAGCTTCTGAACCAGAAAAAGATAATAATAGACAGGTGATGTCTTTGATGAGTTCTAAAAACAATAGTACAACAGTTCAAAGAGAACAAAAGATCATGGTCTTTGATCCAAGTGTTTTTTCAGACGTTAAGAATATCGGTAAGATGATTTTAAATGGTAGAGCTGTGATTGTTAATTTTAGAAAAATGGATGAAAATCAAATTCATCGTGTAATAGATTTTCTTTCGGGCTTAATTTTTGCTGTTAATGGTGACATGCAAAGAATAGGTGAAAAAATATTCTTGTGCACCCCTAAAAATTTTAAGATCGAAGGAGATTTGTCTAATCTTACAGGTAGATGATATTAGGTATAGGTTAGGAGTAATTAATTGATATTTTTAGTTGATAGAATTTTTAATCTGTATTCGACATTAATCTTAATTTATGTATTAATGTCATGGTTTCCAGGTGCATATCAAACTAAGTTAGGTCAATGGTTAGGAAAGATAGTTGAACCATATTTAAGTTTGTTTAACTTCATTCCCCCAATTGCTGGTTTGAGTTTTGCACCAGTAGTAGCGTTAATTGTTCTACAACCTGTTGAATGGGGTGTAGACTTTATACTTGGACTGTTAGGACTTTATTAATCATGGATAGTAACATTTTGCAGCATTTTAGAAAAGATGAAGAACCATTAATTTCACAATTGTCTGATTACATTATGCAGGTAGAAAACGAATATCGACCAATATTAACGCATTTCCTGAATCCAAGGGAACAATATATTGCTCAGTCGTTGATACACAAAAATCAAGATGTAAAAGTTTCTTTTAGTGGTGGTTATGAAAATGCTGAAAGAAAACGAGCAATATTTTACCCAAGTTATTACGAGGTACAGGATGATGATTTTAATTTAGAATTAATTATGATTAAATATCCTGTGAAATTTACATCGTTAACTCATGGACAAATTTTAGGAACTTTGGCTAATAGTGGGTTAGATAGAGAAGTAATTGGTGATATAATAGAACAAAATGATACTTGGCAATTCCTTTGTGAAAAAGAAGTAAGTGACTACTTCAGATTGCAAATTGATAGAGTGGGTAAGATTAAAGTTAGACTTGAAGATGCACCACTCGATGAAATTGTAGTTCCAGAGTTAAATTGGCAAGAAAAAATGGTAACATCTTCTTCTCTAAGAATAGATAGTTTAGTTAGTGTTACGTTCAACATATCAAGGGAAAGTAGCAAGAATTTAATTAAAGCTGAAAAAGTACAGTTAAATTGGATGACTGTTGCTAGACCAGACTATGAAGTTAAGTATGGAGATATATTATCGATTCGTGGTTATGGTAGACTTAGGATCGATGACCTATTAGGTATAACTCGTAAGGATAAATTAAGAATTAGAGTTTCTGTATTGGAGAAGAATAACTGATACGTTTTTGGAGGTGTTGGGGATGGCTTTGACCCCTTTAGATATTCATAATAAAGAATTTCATGTAAAATTACGTGGCTATGATCAAGATGAAGTTAATGATTTCTTAGATCAAATTATTAAAGACTATGAAAATACTTTAAAAGAAAATGACAGATTAGCAGATAGTTTGCAACAAAATAAAGAAAAATTGAAATACTTCAATGATTTAAAAGATTCATTGAATCAATCAATTATTGTGGCTCAAGAAGCTGCTGATAAAGTTAAGGCAAACTCACAAAAAGAAGCTGAAATCATTAATCATGAAGCACAAAAGCAAGGTCAAGATATTATTGATCAAGCTAATGCTAAGGCAAAACACATCATTGATGAAGCTTCTAGAAAAGCTAAGAAGATTGCTATTGAAACTGATGATTTGAGAAAACAAGCTCGTATCTTCCGCCAAAGACTTCAAGTAATGATGGAATCACAACTTGAAGTAATTAAGGGTAGTGACTGGGATGAAATTCTCAAGCAAGGCGATGTAAGTAGTTTTGAAGAAATTCAAGATGCAATTCGTCATGATGATTCACTTGACAATTTTGGTCAAAATGAAGTACAATCAGACGCAAGTAGTGATGGAGCAGAGGTAATTGTTCCAGGCCAAATTGATGCACCAACTGATGTTGTTACTCAAGATGTCCCAGAACAACCTCAAGAAGAATCAGTTTCTCAACAAACGAATGAAACTGTTGTTATTTTCCCTGATGATGATCAACCTCAAGGAAAGCACTTTGATCCTGAAGATTAATTTATTTCTGAAAGAACGCGAAAATCATATTATATAGGCAGCGAGTCGATGGTCGGTGAAAGTTCGATATATCCCTGATATGATTTTTATCATCTTTCAAATACTTTCCTGAAATAATAGTAGGGTAAGTCGTTTCATCGCGTTAATGATGACTAAAGAAACTACTAATTAATGATAGTTAAAATTTGGGTGGTACCACGGAAATCTCGTCCCTTGCTGGATGGGATTTTTTTGTTTCCAATTTTTAACTGAGAGAGAAAGGATGGATCTTATGAAAGTCAAAGATACTTTAAATTTGGGTAAGACAAAATTCCCAATGCGTGGTAATTTACCTGTTCGCGAAGTTGAAAGACAAAATGAATGGGAAGAAAATAAAGTTTATGAACAAAGGCAAAAATTAAACGAGGGAAAACCAAGTTTTGTGTTACATGATGGACCTCCATATGCTAACGGTAATATTCATATGGGTCACGCAATGAACAAGATTTCTAAGGATTTCATCGTTCGTTCTAAATCAATGATGGGATTCCGCGCACCTTATGTACCAGGTTGGGATACACACGGTTTACCAATTGAACAACAATTGAAAAAAGCTGGTGTTGATCGTAAAGCATTATCTGTAGCTGAATTCAGAGAAATGTGTCGTCAATATGCTTTAGAACAAGTTGATAAGCAAAGAAAAGACTTTAAGCGTTTAGGTGTTGCTGGTGAATGGGATAACCCATATTTAACATTGAAACCAGAATATGAAGCACAACAAATTCGTGTCTTTGGTAAGATGGCAGAAAAGGGCTTAATTTATAAAGGTAAAAAGCCAGTATTTTGGTCATGGTCATCTGAATCAGCTCTTGCTGAAGCTGAAGTTGAATATCATGATGTAACATCACCATCTGCATTCTACGGTGAACAAGTTGTTGATGGTAAAGGTGTATTAGATAAAAATACATATATGGTTGTTTGGACTACAACACCATGGACTATTCCTGCTTCTGAAGGTATTACAATTGATGCTACATTCGACTACGCAGTTGTACAACATGACGATGATGAACGTAAGTATGTTTTAGCTGCTGATTTAGTAAATGCTGATGCTGAATTATTTGGTTGGAATGATGTTAAGATTGTGAAGACTGTTAAGGGTGCAGAATTAGAAAATGTTTTATGTCAACACCCATTCTATCCAGAAAGAAAACTTGTAACTATGTTAGGCGACTTCGTTACAACTGATGCTGGTACAGGTCTTGTTCATACAGCTCCTGGCTTTGGTGAAGATGACTTTAACATTGGTGTTAAGTATGGTTTAGATGTATATGTTCCTGTTGATGATAAGGGATATATGACAGAAGATACTGGCGAAGATTTTGCAGGTTTATTCTATGAAGACGCAAATGAAGTTTCTTTGAAGAAATTGGAAGAAGCTGGCGTACTTTTGAAGCAAATGGATTACGAACATAGCTACCCATTTGACTGGCGTACAAAGAAACCTATTATCTTCCGCGCTACACCACAATGGTTTGCATCTGTTGATAAGATTCGTGACCAAATTTTAGGTGCAATTAATGAAGTTCAATTCTTCCCAGATTGGGGTCAAAAACGTCTTTACAACATGATTCGTGATCGTGGTGACTGGGTAATTTCCCGTCAAAGAGTTTGGGGTGTTCCATTGCCAATCTTCTACGGTGAAGACGGTGAAGCTATCATGACCAAGGAAACAATTGAACATGTTGCAAAATTAGTTGAAGAACACGGCTCAAATATTTGGTTCCAACGTGAAGCTAAGGACTTATTACCTGAAGGCTTTACAAGTGAACATTCTCCAAATGGTAAATTTACTAAAGAAACAGATATCATGGATGTTTGGTTCGATTCTGGTTCCTCACACCAAGGCGTATGTGCTGAACGTGATTACTTAACATATCCAGCTGACCTATACTTGGAAGGTTCTGACCAATACCGTGGTTGGTTCAACTCTAGTTTGATTACATCTGTTGCTTACTCTGGTCATGCACCATACAAGCAAATTCTTTCTCAAGGATTTACACTTGATGGTAAGGGACGTAAGATGAGTAAATCATTGGGTAACACAATTGTTCCTAGTGAAGTTATCGATAAGATGGGTGCTGAAATTATTCGTCTATGGGTATTGAGTGTTGATACATCTGCTGACGTTCGTGTATCTATGGGAAGTTTCCAACAAATCGCTGAAAGTTATCGTAAATTTAGAAACACAGTTCGTTTCTTACTTGCAAACACAACAGATTTCGATCCTGCTAAAGATGCTGTTGCTTTCGATGAAATGGAATCCATTGATAAATACATGACAGTTCTTGTAAACAAATTTACTAAGGAAATTCTAGATGCATATGCAAACTATGAATTTATGGAAATTTACAAGAAGTTAATTAACTTCATTACAACAGATCTTTCTGCATTCTATATGGACGTTGCTAAGGATGTTGTTTATATTGAAGCTCCTGATAGCAAGAAACGTCGTTCAATGCAAACAGTATTGTATGATGTAGTGGTACGTCTAACTAAGTTAATGACTCCAATTTTACCTCATACAACAGAAGAAATTTGGAAGTATTTGAAGGAAGACGAAAAATACGCACAATTATCCGAAATGCCTGAAGTTAAACATTTCAATAATGAAGAAAAACTTGTTGATTTATGGAACAGATTCATGAATTTACGTTCAGGTGTATTTAAAGCTCTTGAAGAAGCAAGAAATGAAAAATTAATTGGTAAGTCCTTCGAAGCACATGTAGACTTATATGTATCTAATGGTGTACAAGCTGATTTAGATGCATTAAATGCTAATGTTCGTCAAGCATTGATTGTTTCTGCATTAGATGTTCATCCATTATCTGAAGCACCAGAAAATGCTTTGAAGTTTAATGATGAATATGCTGTTGTAGTTGAACATGCTGAAGGTGAAGTTTGTCCTCGTTGCCGCATGATCAAGACAGATATCGGTAGTGATGCTGACTTATCAACACTATGTGCAAGTTGTGCTGAAATTGTTCGTGAAAACTATCCTGAAGCTTTAGCAGAAGGTTTAGAATAATTTAATTAATAATTTAAAAGAGATTCAAAGAAAGTTCATCTTTGAATCTCTTTTTTACATACAAAGGTATGAGAAAGCTATAATCCCCATTTACCACCATGAACTTTAGTTACATTAGATGTAACAATAAAGGCTTCTGGATCAATTTCATGAATTTTAGCAATTAAATGACCGTAATCTTGGCGATCTACGATTAATAAAATTTGTTGCTTTTGTGTTTGACTATAACCACCAACTACATCATAAAGAGTCAAACTACTATTATCTTTTAGAAGGGTTTCTTTAATTTCATCAAGCAAATCGTTACTTAAAATTTGAACTTGGTATTTTAAGTCAAAGCCTGCCTCGGAATAACGCATAACTAAGGCAGTTATAACTTGAGAAAAGGCTGCTAAAAAGAAAGCATTGGGTCCAGCAACAAATATATTCATAAAAATAACAAGTAAGTCGATAAACATTAATGTTAGGGCTGAATCCAGATAAAAGTATTTCTTCAAAATCATTGGTGGAACAGTTGTCCCTCCACTTGAAGCATTGATTCGATAAAGAAGTGAAACTCCGAAGCCCATCAAGCCACCACCAATAATAACAGCTAATAATTCATTATCAGTAACCTGGAAACTAGGAGTTAATTGCATAAATACAGGTAACAATAAACTACCTAAAGTAATATTTTTAACAACTTTTCTTTCTAAAAAAATCCAAGCTAAGCCAATCATAGCTAGATTACAGATTAAAACTGTTAAAGGTCGTTCTACATGCCAAACAGCCTCTACTAAGATGGCAATTCCAGTCGTTCCTCCGGCTGCGATATCAATTGGAGCATAAAAGAAGTTAATACTTAAAGTAATAATTTCTAGAGCAACTAAAAATACTAGCCAACGTCCCCAGCGATATCTACGTATATTTCTTGTCATCTAAACATCCTTTCGTTTGATAGTAGTTCAAACTATGATTTTATTATTATAATTATCATAACAATAAAGTTGATTTTGTGTAAAGAAAGTGGCAATAATAAGTGATATTTTTAGTATAATTTTATAAAAAAATTAAGATTATAGGAAGAAGAATATATATAATAATAGGATAAAAAATATATTTTATATGTTATTATGTATTGAATTTTTGACTTAATTTTTTACCAAGAGATATAATTACATCTCGTAATTCCAATTTATTTAGATAAGAAGCAGGAAGCCAGAGTGAGTTACTTTGTTGAACACCCACAATTTGTCCGGTTATTGAACCGGTTGAATCAGAATCTCCATCATGATTAACAGAAATTTCGATAGCACGGCATGGATCTTTTTGATATTTCAAAGAACAATAGAGGGCAATAGCTAGTGTTTCTTCAGCAACCCATCCCTTTCCTAAGCGTTGAAAATTTATGAAATCGTTATCTGTTGTTTGACTTAAATTTGTTGCTAATTTAATTATTTCTGTAAAATCGGATAAATAATCCATAGTACTGAATTTTGATTTTATAAAATTAAGAGTATCTAATACAAGTTGAGGAGAAATATTAGATGTGAGTAAACGATGGATAAGTACTGCTAAATAAGCAGAAGAAAGACTACTTAGTGGATGACCATGAGTCAAAGCAGAGCTTTCAGCTCCAAGTTGAGCAATTATATTTTCATCTTCATCAATAAGTCCAATTGGAGCTACACGCATAATACCACCACATCCTTTGCTATTATTAATTGGATGTTGTAAGCTTCCTGGTTTTTGTTGCGCTAGTGTCATTAAGCAAGTCCTGCCTGGTTCACGAGAATTAAATAGTTCCTGAAAATCTACCAATTTACTAACAGGCTTATGGGACATACTTTGTTTGTCAGTTTTCCACTGAGTTTCTAACCAGTCTTGATAACAATCCCAAAGATTAGTCAAATAATTATCCGATATTAATAAGGCAGAAGCTGTAAATAGAGACATTTGTGTGTCATCTGAAATTAAAACTGGTTCAGAAAAATTAATAAAAGTGATGCCACTGGGATTATTTTGTTGAATTTCTCGATAGCTAGAAAATTCCACTGGGTAACCCAATGAATCTCCTAAAGCACCACCTAACAAGCAATTAGTAGGTTTATTTGTCATTTTTATCTTCCTCCAATAAATTTTAGATCAATATTAAAGTAAATGATGTTCGACTTTCAAGTCAGTATAGCATAAATTAGTTATAAAATTATGATAACTCTTATAAAATTAAGATATAATAGCTATAAATAGTAGGGAGGTGAATTAAGCTGATAAACAAAAAATTACCTTACATATATTTTAAAACAAAATCGTTTCATGTATATTTACGATTATGGAAATTAGATGATGAATGGATAGGTGTATCTTATAGTGTAAGAGCTTATAATTCAGAAGAATTTTATCAAGGCGGAAGTCCTTTAAGTAATTGGTATCATGATGATCTAACAGTATTGTTAAATGAAATAGATGAATTAATGATAATGGATGAATATGTAAATACTTTTGAGCCTTTAGATGATCCTTACTTGGATATAGTATTAAAAAGTAAATTTGGGAAGAAACATCTAAGAATTAACTTTTATTGGGATCCAACAGAGAGTAGAGATCATTTGTCAGTATATTTAAATAGTAAACAAATAAAAAATCTAAATATGTATCTCTCACTAGCAACTGGAAAAATAACAAAAGATAATGAGCAAATTAAGATATTGTATGATCAAGGTATTTTACAAGGAGATTAAGTAGAAATTCTTACAAAATAATTTTCCAATCTTCATTTTTGGTTCTTAATAAAGATAGACTTATAATAGTAGTATAAGGAAAATTTAGCATGAAAATAGGGGATTTGTGCTAAAATAGTTAAAGTGATTATTATTAAGGACGTGAACTAATTGAGTAATGAAGAACCATTAATTTTTCATTTGCAAGTTGCACGTAAAAAGCCAGAAAATATTAAACATCCTGAAGGTTACTGTCCTTTCTGTGATAGAGAGAATTTGACTAATATATTAGATAAGGATGGAGATTGCATCTGGCTTGTAAATAAGTTTCGTACACTTCAAGATACAATGCAGACGATCATTATTGAATCTAAAGACCATCTTGGAGATCAAAGTAGTTACAGTCAACTTGAAAATCGGAAAATTATAAAATATGCTTTAGAGTGTTGGCAAAAGATGATTAATCAAAATAAGTATAAGAGTGTTTTGCTATATAAGAATTTTGGACCACGATCTGGTGGTAGTTTAAGGCATCCGCATTTTCAAATTGTAGGATTAGATAAAAAGGATGGATATGCTAATATTTCATCGAAAAACTTCCAGGGAGTAGATGTCGTTTCTAAAAATAATGTTCAACTTAACATTTCTCGCTATCCTTTAAAGGGATTTGTTGAGTTTAATGTTCAAATGTCACAAGATGGTGATGTTGCAACTTTTGCTGATTATATTCAATCAACTGTTAAATTTATTTTGAGCGATGACTTTTATCATGGACACTATGACTCCTATAATTTATTTTTCTATAATATAGATCAAAAAATCGAGTGTAAGATAATGCCACGTTATGTAGCTAGTCCATATTTCATAGGTTACCAAATTTCTCAGGTTAATAATGAGGAAAGCCTTATGCAAATTGCAGAAGCATTACAAAAAAGAATTTTAGCAGAGTAGGTGATTAAATGGGTGAAAGAATTGCCGTCTTTTCAGATGTGCATGGGAATACGACTGCATTAGAGGCAGTTTATCAAGATTCAATCAAACAAAAAGTTGATAAGTACTGGTTTTTAGGTGATTTATTTTCTCCTGGACCAGGTGCTCAGGACTTATGGGATTTATTTAAACAGATAAATCCTGAAATATGTATTCGTGGAAATTGGGATGATTTGTTTTTAAATGCTCTTAGAGGAGTAGTTGATACTGATAGGACAAGTTTAGTTTATATCTCTAAATTGGCACAAACATTGTCTGAAAGGCTAGACGCTAATGAAGTAACGTCTACTATAAAAAAATGGCCTATAAGGGAAGAAACAAGGGTTAGAGATATTAGGGTAGGATTGACACACAATTTACCTGATTTAAATTACGGACAGGCTTTGTATCCTACTGAGAAACAGCGCAATTTCAATGAATTGTTTGATGGAAATCAAAATCTTGATTTAGCTATTTATGCCCATGTTCATCACCCACTAATGAGATATAGTAGCGATGAGCAATTCGTTTTAAATCCTGGATCTGTAGGGCAGCCGTTTTTTGCATGGGATAAATTTCAAAAAGATATGCGTGCTGAATATTTGATTTTAGAAATTGATGAACATGGAATTCAAGAAACGAACTTTAGGAAAGTCTATTATGATAGAGATTTAGAATATAAGCGGGCTGAATTAGCTAATTTACCTTATTTAGACATTTATAAGTTACAACTTGTGACAGGAAAAGTACATACACATGATCATGAATTGATGAAGAAGATTAATGATGAACGTGGTTACTTAAATGATGTAATAAAATTTAATGAAAAGGTACGAAAAAAAGGATAAAGAATAAAGAAAAAAGCAAGTAAATCTGACTAGAGCCAGAATTTACTTGCTTTCGTTATATTATGGTCTTATTTTAGTACCAACCATGTGATTGCCAGAATTGTTGAGCAGCAGCCCATGAACCATAACGTGATGTTACGTATTGGTTAGCAACTCTTTCTTGGTTAGCAGCAGAGTAGTCACCATTTAAATATGATGCAGATAATTGATACTTACCAATGTATTGACCATTAGTAGCTGTATAACTACCACCAGATTCCTTATTAGCGATCCATGCTTTAGCAGCTTCTTCACTTGAGCTACCTGTAGCTTGGTAGTTGTAACCAGAGTTAGTAGTAGCTTGAGTATTAGCATTAGCGTTGTAGCTATAGTTATTATTGTTATTGTAGCTATAGCTAGGTGTTGTAGCTGCTTGGTAATTATAGTTATAAGTTTGAGCTGGTAATTGGTAGTTATTTGTTGTAGCACTTGTTGTAGTTGCATTATCGGAAGCTGTTGCTTGACCATTTTCACCTACTTCAAGTGTTTGACCAGCATAAATTAAGTTTACGTTTGCTAAGTTATTTAATTGTTGGATACTATCAACTGTTGTATTGTGCTCTTGAGCAATCTTAGAAACTGTGTCACCAGGTTGTACGGTAACTTGGTCCGCATTTGCTGCAATAGTTCCAACTGCGAGTAAACCTGCTGCGGCTGTAACTGACAATAAAGCTTTGTTGAATTTCATATAAAAAATATTCACTCCTGTAAATTAAATCTATTATTTGTGTATCTACTTAATTCGCCTGTTATGCGAATCAACGGTTAGAAGTATACGGAAAGAATATAACAGTGAAATTCCAGAAAGGTTACTAAAATCAGCTTTAATGTAATAATTATTACAGTTTGTAGTATTCAGAAACATAAAATCGTCATTTTTTAATAAGAACATTGCTATAATAACAATTCAAGAGTGGAAATTATATGACAAAAATCGGCTTTTTTTGTCAAGCATTTTGTTTATTAGAAAATATTTAATGATAAAAAGTAGGAATTTTTGCTAATTTTTCTTGAAAAACGCTAGAATTTGGACAAAATACCGTTTTTTGTAAAATTACTGTTATTTTGAAACAAAAAATAGAAGGGCTTTTCCTTGTTTTTTTACCCTTAATAATAAAATAACATTTTACTTTTAACTAAAAAAGAAGATAATAAATTGTAATTATTATTAAAATAAATTATTTTCGTAAGTTTTAAAATAAAAGCTCCCATAATTAGACGACAAGTTTTAACTAGGGAGACTTCAGATAGAAATTTTTATAATAAAAAAAGCAAGGACGAATCCTTGCTAAAGTTACTTATCATGTTCTAGTTTACCAGTCCAACTATTTAAGCCACCTTTAACATTGATGGCTTTATATCCTTTGTTACGCAAAATCTTAGTAGCTTCTTCACTACGTTTACCAGATTGACTGATAAGATATATTCTATTTTTCTTACTATTAGAATAGCTATCAATTTGAACTAAAGGATAATTTCTAACATTAGGTAGATGTGCAGTGTGGAATTCGGGTGGAGTCCGCACATCTAAAACTGTTATCGGAGTCTTTTTAGCTAATAATTCAGCTAATTTATCAGTTGTAATAGTAGGAGTCTTACTAAAAAAATTAGTAAAAAACATTTTTAATCACCTTTATAATTTGTATATCTAATAGACAATTTTAAGTTAAAATTGCAAAGAATACAATAAAAAAATAGGAAGATAAAAACTTCCTATATATAGTAATTATATTAATACCAGTTATTTGCTTCCCAATGAGCTTTAGCAGCAGTCCATGAACCATAACGAGAAGCTACATATTCATTAGCAACTTTTTCTTGGTTTTCGGCAGAATAGTCACCATTCAAGTAAGTTGCAGTTAATTGATACTTACCATAGTAGATACCATTCTTAGCTGTGTAACTACCACCAGATTCCTTATTAGCAATCCATTCTCTAGCAGCATCTTCATCGCTAGAAGTAGAGCTAGTAGTAGTATTTTGAGTAGCTGTTGTAGTAGCAGCAGGTGTAGTACTTGCTGAAGAATAGTTAGAGTTAGTATTAGCTACAGTATTATTTACAGAACTAGTAGTATCTGTCCAAGTTGTAGTAGGAGCTTCAGCAGGTGTATTTTCTACATATGTTGTAGTAGCAGGTGCTTGAACTTCTGCTTGTGCTTGAGTTGTTGTAGTTTCTGTTTCTACAGGAGCTGCTGTTTGATCAGTAGTATTTGTGGAAACTGCATCATTTGTTGTAGTAGCTGCTTGATCAGTATTTGTAGCATCAACTTGTGTTTCAGAAGTTGTAGTATCGCTAGCAACATTAGTTTGAGCATCTTGAGTAGTTGTATCTTCAGGAGTAGCTGTTTGGTCAACAGTAGTTGTAGTATCTTGAACTTGATCTGTTGCAGCAGGCACATTATTTTGAGCAGCACTATAATCAGTTTGAGTATAGTTAGCTTGTGCATCTGTATTTTGAGCGTAATTTTGTTGGTATTGGGATGCAGTTTGATATGTAGTTGTAGTATAACTACCATCGCCCATTTCAAGAGTTTGACCAACAAAGATCAAATCAACATTTTCAAGGTTATTTAATTGTTGTACGTTATCAACGGTAGTAGCATGGTCTAAAGCAAGTTGAGAAACAGTATCACCGGATTTTACAGTGATTTTGTCAGCTTTAGCACCATTAGCAGCTGCACCAGTTGCGATAATACCAGTAGCGGCAGTTAAGGATAATAAAGTCTTGTTTAATTTCATATACTAAGTTCACTCCAAATTAAATAGATTTTCTGTCTATACTTATATAGTATAACTAAAAATCGTTTACATTAAAATAGTAAAAATATTACTAAGTTATTAATTTTTTGTAATCTTAGCTTTTTTTAATTATTTTTTTGAAAGGGGAGAAGAAATAATAAAGTTGGGTAAAGGTTGATAAATAGCTAATAGTAAGTAGAAATTTATTTTAGATAAAGTATTGTAATTTACTGATGCTTAGTGTAGTATTAATGACATATTAATTAATAGAAAAGAAGTGATTAGATTGGATTTAATTATTCCAAAGGATTATGATCCTAAATTATCAATCCGCGAAACCCAAGAAGCAATTCGTTATATTCGCGAAACATTCCAAGATGAATTTGGCAAGGAAATGGGCTTAAATCGTGTTTCAGCTCCAATGTATGTCGAAAAGAGTTCAGGGATTAATGATAATTTGAATGGGTATGAAAAACCAGTATCTTTTACTATGAAAGATATGCCTGGCGAAACCATCGAAGTTGTCCATTCTTTGGCTAAATGGAAACGTATGGCCTTGAAGAAATATGGCTTCGGCTTACATGAAGGTTTATATACTAATATGAACGCTATTCGCAAGGATGAAGATTTGGATAATTTCCATTCTAGTTATGTTGATCAATGGGATTGGGAAAAAGTCATTTCCAAAGATGAACGCAATGAAAAAACATTAAAAGAAACAGTTGAATTAATCTTTAAAGTTGTCAAGCATATGGAACACGAAGTATGGTACAAATTCCCTAATGCTGTTTACCATTTGCCTGATAAGATTCATTTTATAACTTCACAAGAATTGGAAGACAAATATCCAGAGTTAGAAGATGCTAAAGATCGTGAAAATGCCATCTGTAAAGAACTAGGTTGTGTCTTTGTGATGCAAATTGGTGATGTTCTAAAGAGTGGTAAGCGTCATGATGGTAGAGCTCCTGACTATGATGATTGGAAATTAAATGGTGACATCTTATTCTGGTATGAACCATTACAATGTGCTTTAGAATTATCAAGTATGGGTATTCGTGTTGATGAAGATTCTATGGTGGAACAGTTGAAGAAGACAGGCGATGAAGATCGTTTGAAATTACAATATCATAAGATGATTTTGAACAAAGAATTACCATACACAATTGGTGGAGGAATTGGACAATCTCGCTTATGTATGTTACTTCTAGGTAAAGCACATGTTGGGGAAGTACAAGCAAGTATTTGGCCAGATGAAATGCTTAAAAAATGTGAAGAAAATGGTATTCATATTTTGTAGTATCAAGTGATGATTATCATTAGATATAAATAATGTATGTAATTTTAAATATGATACTAAATATTTTATTAAAAGTACTAGTAATTAAATGATTACTAGTATTTTTTTGTGTATTTAAGTAAACCATCTAAATTAATTAAAATTATATTGAAAACATTTTCAAACAAAAATGGTATAAAATATTGAAAACAATTAATAAAAAGGCTAAAATAACATTGTAAAGAATTATTTAAGATTAGTGGTATACTGATTTTTTTAAAATTTGAATGGAGGTTTATCGTTATGAGTATTTTAAGTTTGGCTCGTTTCCAATTTGCCATGACGACCATATTCCATTTCTTCTTCGTTCCATTTTCAATCGGAATGGTTTTTATGGTTGCGTTGATGGAAACATGCTATGTTCGTACAAAGAACGAAGCTTATAAGAAAATGACAAAGTTCTGGGGGAATATTTTCTTGTTGAGCTTCGCTGTTGGTGTTGTAACCGGGCTTATTCAAGAGTTCCAATTTGGTATGAACTGGTCAGATTACTCTAGATTCATGGGGGATATCTTTGGTGCTCCACTTGCTATGGAAGCTTTACTATCTTTCTTCATTGAATCTACATTTATTGGTTTATGGATGTTTACTTGGGATAGAGTGAAACCAGGTTTGCACTTATTCTTTGTTTGGATGGTTGTAATTGGTACAATGACATCTGCTCTTTGGATTTTGACTGCTAACTCATTTATGCAACATCCAGTAGGTTATACAATCCGTAATGGACGTGCTGAAATGACAAGTTTTTCTGCTCTATTAAGAAACCCACAAGTTTGGTATGAATGGGGACACGTTATTTCTGGTGCTATCATGATGGGTGGTGTAGTTGTAGCTGGTATGGCTGCATTTAGACTTTTGAAGAGAAAGTCTCTATCTGAAGTAAGTAAGGATATTTTCAAACGTTCAATGCGTTTAGGTATGATCGTAAGTTTACTAGGTTCCTTATCTGTAATGGGTGTAGGTGACCTTCAAATGAAAGACTTACTTCACACACAACCAATGAAATTTAGCGCAATGGAAGCATTGTACAAAGATACTGGTAAATCAGCAGGTTGGACAGTTGTCGGAATTGCTGATACCAAGAATCATAAGACAAATTATACAATTGAAGTTCCAGGTATGTTGAGTGTTCTTTCCTATGGTAAGACAACTGGTTCAGTTAAAGGTATGGACACAATCAACAAAGAATTACAAGCAAAATACGGAACTAAGAATAATTACTACGTTCCAGTTAACACATTATTCTGGAGTTTCCGTGTAATGGCAGGTTTTGGTGCTTTAACATTCCTTGTATCTGCTTTAGGATTGTTCTTCACACGTAAGAAGAAGGCAAGTCTATTTAATACAAATTGGATGTTGTGGGTTGTAGCTTTAATGACATTTACACCATTCTTGGCAAATACATGTGGTTGGTTAATTACAGAATTAGGTCGTTACCCATGGACTGTATATGGATTATTTACAATCGCACAAAGTGTATCACCAAGTGTTTCTGCAACATCATTATTGATTTCAAACATCTTATACTTTGCAATTTTCACAGTTCTAGCTATTGTAATGGTTGGCTTTGTAGTTAAGGAACTTCGTAAAGGCCCTGACGAAGCTAGTGAACCTGAATTTGCAAAACATGGTTTAGATCCTTTTGACAAGGAGGCGTTTTAGATGACTGCTTTACAATTTTTATGGTTCATTTTAATTGGGGTACTATTTGCAGGTTTCTTCTTCCTTGATGGATTTGATTATGGTGTAGGGATGGCAACTAAGACTTTGGCACAAAATGATGCTGAAAGAACTCAATTAATTAGAACAATCGGTCCAGTTTGGGACGGAAATGAAGTTTGGCTCATCACTGCTGGTGGGGCAATGTTTGCTTCTTTCCCTTACTGGTATGCATCCTTATTCTCAGGATACTACTTAATTTTATTAATTATCCTATTAGGTTTAATTATTCGTGGAGTATCATTTGAATTTAGACATCATGCTGAAGGTGCTAAGAAGAGAACATGGGATTGGACTTTAGCAATCGGTAGTTTCATCGTACCATTCTTCTTTGGTATTTTATTCATCAGTATGGTTCAAGGCATGCCAATTGATGCTAATGGTAATATGCATGCTGGTTTCTTTGATTACATCAATGTCTTTTCAGTTGTTGGTGGTGTAGCTTTAACTTTATTAGTTTACTTACATGGTTTGAACTACATTGCATTGAAGACAGAAGGTGCTATCAGAGATAGAGCTAAGAACTATGCTCAATTCTTATATTGGGTACTATATGTAGGTTTGGTTGTATTTGCACTATTGTTAATTTTCCAAACAGACTTCTTGAAAGTACATCCAATTAGCACATTAGCTATTTTAGTTGTAATTGTACTTTTAACTGTTTTAGCACATGTATCAGTATTTAAAGGTAAGGAAATTAATTCTTTCATTTATAGTGGATTGACTTTAGTAGCTTTAGTAGCATTACTATTCTCAGGTTTATTCCCACGTTTGATGATTTCCTCTATCAGTGCTAAATACAATTTAGTAATTTCGACAGCATCTTCAACACCTTATACTTTGAAGATCATGACAATTGCAACATTCTGTCTTTTACCTTTTGTATTGGCATACACAATTTGGGCATACTACATCTTCAGAAGAAGAATTAAAATGCCTACTATAACGGAGGGTGAATAATGTTTGATAAGGGTTTATTAACCCTGACAGACATTAAAAAAACTATGAGAGGGCTTGTAGGACTTTATATCCTACAAGCTTTTCTTATAGTTGGTCAAGCTGTCAGTCTAGGGTTAGTGATTACACATTTATGGAATGGAAAACCACTTAAGGAACAATTTATTTATATTATTGGTTTTATAATTTCTTTTGCTGGAAGAGAAGGGCTACAATGGTGGAGCAATCGCTGGTTAGACGATTATGCACGTGTAGAAGCAAAGAAATTACGTAAAACTTTATTAGAAAAAGTCTTCATTTTAGGTCCAGAATTGGTACAGAAACAAGGAACTGGACACATGGTCACTTTGACTTTAGATGGTATTTCTGAAGTTGAAGATTATATTCAACTAACACTTAGCAAAATGATTAGTATGATGATTGTGCCAATTGTAGTTTTAGCGATGGCCTTTTATCTGGATTGGGTATCAGGAGTAATCTTATTCTTCATCTATCCTTTAATTGTATTGTTTATGATTATTTTAGGATATGCAGCTAAGGCTAAGGCAGATAAACAATTTGTTTCTTTTCAACGTTTATCCAATCACTTTATTGATTCTTTACGAGGAATTGATACATTAAAATACTTTGGTTTAAGTAAACGATACGCCAACAGTATTTATAAGACAAGTGAACGCTTTAGAAAGACTACAATGAGTGTATTACGCGTTGCAATTCTTTCAACATTTGCGTTAGACTTTTTTACAACTTTATCAATCGCGGTAGTAGCTGTATTTTTGGGATTACGTTTGATCAATGGTGAAATTACATTATTTCCAGCTTTAACAGTATTGATTTTATCGCCGGAATACTTCTTACCAATTAGAGCATTCGCTAATGATTATCATGCAACTTTAAATGGGAAAAATTCCTTCCACTCAATTCAAGAAATTATCAATAGTGCTGAAGTTAAAGAAAGTAAGTTAGAGCTTCATCAATGGCAACCTACAGATAGTTTGAAACTAGATAATATTGAGTTTGCTTATGATGATAATGCAGAACCAGTTAAGTTTAATACAGAGTTTACAGGCTATCAAAAAGTTGGAATTATTGGAATGAGTGGGGCTGGTAAGACAACTCTAATTAATTTGTTAAGCGGCTTTTTACCTTTGAAAAATGGAAAATTTGAAATTCAAGGTAAAGAAACTACTGATTTAAATGAAGATGCATGGCGAAATCAAATTATCTATATTCCACAAAGTCCATATATCTTTGATAATACTTTGCGTTACAATATTGCTTTCTATACACCTGATGCTAGCGATGAAGAAATTATTGAAGCAATTAAAGCAGTAGGATTGGAAGATTTATTAGAAGAACTTCCAGATAAACTTGATACATTAATTGGTAATGGTCAAAGAACCTTAAGTGGTGGACAAGCTCAACGAATTGCTTTGGCTAGAGCATTTTTAGATAAGCAAAGAAAAGTATTGATTTTTGATGAACCAACAGCTCACTTAGATATTGAGACTGAATTGGAATTAAAGGAAAGAATGTTACCTTTAATGAAGGATAGATTGGTAATTTTTGCTACACATCGTCTACATTGGATGAAAGATATGGATAAAATCGTCGTCTTAAAGGATGGAAAAATTGCCGAAGAAGGACAATATGATGAATTGTTAGCTCATCAAGCATATTTCTATGAATTATTAAATCGAGCAAAAGGTGGTGAAAAGAATGTTTAAGAAAATTCCATTATTACAAGAATTGAAAAAAGATACTTGGGTTAAGCCTTTCTTGAAAAAATACAAGAAAACTTTGGTACTAGCAATTTTCTTAGGAATTTTAACATTCTTTTGTGCAGGAGCCTTGATGTTTAATTCTGGTTATCTAATTAGTCGTTCAGCTACACGTCCAGAAAATATTTTGCTAGTTTATGTTCCAATTGTTTTGACACGTGCATTTGGTGTAGGTAGACCGGTATTCCATTATCTTGAAAGATTAACAAGTCATAATTGGGTCTTTAAGATGACTTCTGATTTACGTGTTAAGTTATACAAAGCTTTGGAAAAAGATGCTGTATTTTTTAAGAGTAAGTATCAATTAGGCGATGTCTTGGGATTGTTATCAGAAGATATTAATCACATCCAAAATTTGTATCTAAGAACTATTTTCCCAACCTTTGTTGCATGGGGACTTTATGTATTTGTTGTTATTGGAGTTGGTATTTTTTCAATTTGGATGGGATTTTTAATGTTATTAATGATAGGTATTATGTTAGTAGCATTCCCAATCTGGTCAGTTATCGTAAATGGTGCTAGACAAGAATATGAAAAGAAAAAAAAGAATGAATTATACCTAGACTTAACTGATAATATTGTTGGGATTACAGATTGGATTTTTGCTCAACGTGGTCGTGATTATGTTAAGCTACATGAACAAAATGAGGAAAAATTGATGGATGTTCAAGAAAAACTACATCATTTTGATCAAATCAGAGATTATCTCTTACAGTTAGTGTTTATGTTGGTAGTTGTGAGTCTTATTTTATGGGGCGGTACATACCTAGGTGGCAGTAATGGAGTATATACAGGTCTAGCTAACTGGATTGCTGCTTTTGTTTTGTGTCTTTTCCCTGTGGTTGATGCATTTGCAGTAATTCCAGCTGCTTCACAAGAAACTAATGTATATAAGGATTCTTTAGTTAGATTAAATAGACTACAAGATAATTCATTTGAAGAAGAAAAATCAGAAATTAAATTAATTGCACCTTATGATATTAAATTAGATAATGTGCATTTTAGATATGAAAATGGTAGTCGTGAAATCCTTAAGGGTATTAACTTAGATATATCTTCTGGCGATAAGTTAGCAATTTTAGGTCGAAGTGGTTCAGGTAAAAGTACGTTAGCTAACTTGATTAGAGGGGATAGAGTTGCTACTGAAGGTACGATTACTATAAATGGTATTGACGTAAGCAAAGTTGGCGATCAAATTTCCAATTATATTGGAGTAATACATCAGACTCCATATTTATTTAATACTACTATTTTAAATAATCTTAGAATCGGAAATGAAGAGGCTACTATCGAGCAAGTATGGCAAGTGCTGGAACGTGTAGGCTTGAAAGATATGGTTAAAGCTTTACCACAAGGGCTGGAAACAATGGTGGACGAAGCCGGAATGCGTTTTTCTGGTGGTGAAAGACATCGAATGGCATTGGCAAGAATTTTGTTAAAAGATGCTCCAATTATCATTTTAGATGAACCAACTGTGGGCTTAGATCCATTAACTGAACAAGAAGTAATTTCAATTTTTAATCGTGAATTGAAAGATAAAACTTTAATTTGGATAACTCATCACTTACAAGGTGTTGAAGCAATGGATCAAGTTATCTTTATTGAAGATGGAACTATTGAAATGCAGGGTAGTCCTGATTATTTGAGAAAAACAAACGAACGTTATCAAAAGCTTAAAGCAATTGATGAAGGACGATAAAATAAAAGTCATCATTCTAAAAAATTAGAGTGATGACTTTTTAATTTGTACGTTTTAATAAGACTTTAGTAAGTTTAGCAAGTTTCTTTTTAGCTGTAGAATCAGGTAATTTATCGATATCAATAAGTGCTTTATTAGTAAATTTAGCAGCTAAATCTTTAGCTTTTTCTACACCACCTAATTCAACGACTAAAGCTTGGATACGTTGAATTTCAGGTAAAGTTAGGTCTTGCTTTTTAGCTAATAAAGTATGTAATTCATCTGAATCTTCACTAAGAACTAGCAATAATGGTAAAGAATAAACCCCAGTTGCCAAATCTTCGAGAGTTGGTTTATTAAGTCTTGATGCGTCAGAATAATCAAGAATATCATCTAAAATCTGGAAACTAATTCCGATATTTTGTCCGATTCTAGTAGCTAAGCTAACGGTTTGTGAAGAAGCTCCACCAAAATATGCTCCTTCAGCACTTGCTAAGCGAAAAAGATAGGCGGTCTTACCATTTACATTACGCAAATAATTCAAGAAAGTTTGTTGGGTATTGTAGCGATGTTTCATCTGATTTAATTCGCCTAATAAAATTTTCTTCATAGTTCTTGAATTGATCTTAAAAAATGGTGTGTCTAAAACATTATCAGTGATTAAATCAAAGAAGACTGTAAATAAATAATCACCAGCATAGACTGCAATATCCTTACCAAATTGGCTTTGGACACTAACTTCACCACGCCGTTTAGGAGAATCATCAATAATATCATCATGAATAAGTGTGGACATATGTAAAACTTCAAGTGAAGTAGCTATATCAATGAGTTTTTTATCGTCTACACGATTTTGTAAGTCTGCTGTTAATTTGGTAAATAGTAAGAAAAAGGCTGGACGTAAAAATTTACCGCCATTGCTTGCCATTTTTGATAGAGCAGTTTGTAAATCAGGATAGTCGACAGAGATTTTATCTTGAAGATTATGTTTAACTTTTTCGATATCTTTTGCCAATTCAGGGTACTGTAACCATAAATTGAATGCCATTTTTTCACCACCTTAATGATAGTCTATGTTTCTATTTTACCCTAAAATAGCCTGTTCAACCACGATGAATTAAAAATTATTTTGAAGAATATGATTTTGTAATGAGTAAATAAAAAATTGAGACAAATAAGCAAAATTATTTTGCTAAATATGAATTTTTTGAGAGATTATTGTAACTAATTACATAAGAATATGGTAATATATTATGTAGAGGGTAATATATTTTATTTTACTAGGAGGCAGAGTTTTGTCTTTAAAAGTCTTCCTAGAGCTTGTTGAGATCAAAGCTAAAACGGCAAGTATTTTACCATTTTTGATAGGAATTTGTTTTAGTTATTACTACTATAACTCAGTACACTTAGGTCTATCGGTGGTATTTTTTGTTGCGATGCTTTTGTTTAATATGGCAGTTGACGCATTAGATAATTATAATGATTATCACCATGCAGTTGATAAACTAGAATATAAGCGTAAGACAAATATCATCGGAAGAGAAAATATCTCTCCTAAATTGGTATTTGTAATTTTAGCAATTATGACAGTAATTGCTGCAATTATGGGACTATATCTAGTATATGTAACTGGCTTGCCATTGCTTTGGATGGGAATGTTTTGTTTTGCTGTAGGAATTTTCTATTCCTCAGGTCCACGTCCTTTATCTAGTTTACCTTTAGGAGAATTTTTCTCCGGTATTACAATGGGTTTTGTAATAAGCTTAATCTGTGTTTATCTTAATTCATACCAAATGTTTTCATGGCATTGGGAGAATCTAGCTAAGGTATTTTTGATTTCTTTACCAAATATCTTATGGATTTCTAATCTAATGTTAGCTAATAATATTTGTGATTATGATGAGGATGAAAGAAATAACCGACACACAATTGTTCATTTTATTGGTGTAAAAAATGCTTTATTTGCATTTAGCTTGAAGAATGTTTTAGCATTTGCTGCAATTATTCTATCTTTTTATCTCAAACTAGCACCATGGACAAGTTTGTTAGCTTTGTTGGCAATACCATTTATATATAAACAAGATAGGATGTTGATGAAAGAACAAGTTAAATCCAAAACATTTAAGTGTGCAGTAAAGATTTTAGCTTTTGGTTCATTTATACAAGTTCTAACCTATTCTATTGGATTATTATTTTTGTAGGAGGTTTTAAACCATGAAAGAAGTTTTAGTTTTAGGTGCTGGCTATGCGGGCTTAAAAGCAGTTAGAAATCTTCAAAAAGAAGTAGGAGACAACGCTCATATTACTTTAGTTGATATGAATGACTATCATTATGAAGCTACAGAATTGCACGAAGTTGCTGCAGGTTCTGTAGACAAGAATAAAATTACATATCCAATTAAAGATGTTTTGAATAACAAGGTTAAATTTATTCAAGACGAAGTAGTTAAAGTAGATGCTGATAAGAAGACTGTTGAATTGAAGAATTCAGGTCAATTACGCTATGACTACTGTGTATTAGCTTTAGGTTTTGTATCTGAAACATTTGGCATTAAAGGTGCTTTAGATAATGCTTTACAAATGACAGATATTGACCAAGCTGTTGCTATTCATGAACACATCGTTGAAACTATGAAGAAGTATCGTGAAACACAAGACAAGGAATACTTGAACATTGTTGTTTGTGGTGCTGGTTTCACAGGTATCGAATTAGCAGGTGCTTTAGTTGATGAACGTCCAAAATATGCTAAGCTTGCAGGTGTAGACGAATCTGAAATTTCTATCACAATTGTTGAAGCTGCAACTAAGTTATTACCAATGTTTAGTGAAAATCTTGCAAACTACGGTGTATCATTAGTTAAGAGTTTAGGCGTTAAGATCATGACAGGTTGCATGATTAAAGAAATCCAAGATGGTCGTGTAATGTACGCAACACAAGATAACGAAGAACTTCAAGCAGTTCCAGGTAAGACAATTATTTGGACAACTGGTGTTAGTGGTAGTCCTGTTATGGGTGAATCTGGCTTCAAGGAACGTCGTGGTCGTGTAATTGTTAACGATAACTTACTTGATCCAGATCATGATGATTTATACATCATTGGTGACGTATCTGCTCTTATGGATAAGGCAACAGATCGTCCATACCCAACAACAGCTCAAATTGCTACACGCATGGGTGCTTATGTTGGACATGCAATTGCTCAACGTTTGAAGGGTGAAGTTCCAGAACTATTTAGTTACAATTCCTTAGGTACAGTTGCTTCTGTTGGTAACACACATGCCTTTGGTCTTGTAGGTAAGAAAGAATACAAAGGTTTCCCAGCTTCATTCGTCAAGAAGATGATTATGAACAAATCATTAGCTGATATTGGTGGGGCAAAAGAATTATTTGCTAAAGGTCGTTTCGACTTATATCACTAGAATTAATGACAAGAGAGCTATCTCACTTAGGTGAGGTGGCTCTTTTTTATGGGCTATCCCTTGACTATGAAACCTATTTCCGCTACATTAAAATAGTTGCACTTTAAGAGAAAGGGCGAAAGTATGGAAAATAAAATAAAAAAATCTTGGCAACCCAAGAAAACACCAATTCAAAAGGAAATTTTAGCAGGGATTACAGGATTCTTCGCAATCTCTTATATTATTATTGTTAATCCAATAATTCTAACTGATGCAGGAATTCCGGCAAATTTAAGTGTCTTTGCAACAATTTTTTCTTCATTTATAGGTTCATTAATAATGGGTATTTGGGCTGATGCGCCAATTATCATTACTCCAGGGATGGGAATTAATGCATTTTTTACCTATACTTTAGTTGTAGGAATGAATTTAACTTGGGAACAAGCTGTTGCAATTTCGATAATTAGTAGCTTTTTGTATATGGTAGTAGCATTCACTCCAATTAGTGAGTATTTAGCACAAAAGATACCACAAAATTTGAAGATAGGGATAACAGCTGGAATTGGAATGTTCCTAGTAGTTTTAGGATTAGAAAAAGCTGGCATTGTTAAGTCAGGTGGCAGTCGATCTTTACTAGCTATGGGTAACTTATTAACACCTGAAGTTATTCTATCCTTATTAGGAATAATGTTAACTTTGATCTTATTTTTACGTAGAGTTCCAGGTGATTTTATAATAGGAATAATTGTGATTAGTATTTTAGGGAATATCATCGGAGTGAAGGGCTCGAACGTACCTAATATTAGATTGACCGAGATTAGTAAGTACAGTGAAATTGTTGCTCAAGGTGATTTTGGTCAGCTATTTACATTAAAATTTTTAATAGCGATCTTTTCTATGACAATGATCTTAGTTTTTGAATCGATGGGAATTCTAGAAGGATTACTACCAGTTAAATCTCAGTTTAAAAAAGCATTTCAAGCAAGTTCAATTGCAGCTTTTCTTTCAGGATTTTTAGGAACTAGTCCAACAGTAGCAGCAGCTGAAAGTGCTTCTGGTATTCAAAGTGGTGGTCGTAGAGGGGCAATGGCAATTACTTCAGGTTTATTGTTTTTAGCAGCAATTTTCTTGATTCCATTATTATCATTTATACCTGAATCAGCGATTGCACCAGTAATAATTATTACAGGTGCCATTATGATGCAACAATTAAGATTTGTGAAATTTGCTGATTTTAGTGAATGGTTCCCAACATTCTTGATCCTAGTTTTAATTCCTTTAACTAGTTCAATATCAACAGGTCTAGCTTTTGGATTCATCGTATATCCAATCTGTAAATTAGTAGTAGGAAATTATCGCGATGTATCTAAAGTGATGTATGCTTTAAGTTTATTATTTTTGATTCAACTAGTTTGTGAGTCAATTATAGGATAGTATCAAAACGTTTGCGTAAATACGCGGACGTTTTTTTGCTTTGTATATTAAAATTAATAAATTAAAATAATATTTTTTCGCTGTATAAATTAATATCAAAAAATAAATAATGATTTATTGAAAAAATTTGCTGATATACGAAAACTTATCCTTATTACTCGCCTTGAGAAATATAAACGTTTATTAATGGTATTATTAAATATCAGTTGTGATACTTGGCGAAAAAACTAGGATATAATTAGTAATCCTTATTGAAAATAGTGATTATATCGCTAAAAAATGATGATTGACAATTAAAGCAAATATTTATATTATCTAATAGTACGAGTAATAATTTGAGAATGAAAGATAATTTATTTTAGTATTTAGGTGGTGAAACACTATTGTACAAGGCGATTATTTTGTCTTTAGTGATGCCTCTGATGATAGTTAGCTTATTATACAGTCAGTGGACTTTTTATAAAAGTTATATTGAGGAACATTTAAGTAAGGTTCAAAGTTATGTTGCTGTATTACTAACCTTTTGCTTATATCAATTCTTTATTATAGAATTTTGTCGCTCCACAATTGATGGCTTGTATTATCAATATTCAATGGCGATTTTGAACTTCTATTTATCAATTACATGCGTGAAAAGTATTTAGGACATGTAATGTTAGTGCTTGCGCCATTATTTGATAATTTCTTTCTATATACTATCAACGATATTCCTGCGGCAGCGATGTTCAATTTTGCTTGGGAAGGTGCACTATTAATCATTGTATGTGAAATCTTCATTAGAATTGAAGCACTGCCACTGATCTACCGATGTACATTAGAATTCCTAATTGTTAACCAAATTCCACCATTGGTTTATTTTGTGTTACCTGGTAAATATCATGCGATGAGTGCAACATATTTTACATTTGCGTCAATAATAGATGTAACTTTAGGGACGTTGTTAATGTTTGCTGTGGCAAATGTTTACGTTAACTTCTTAACTAAGCAATATGAAGAATTGAGAATGGCAAGATATGATGGATCTCATGATGGATTAACAAACTTGTTAAATTATGATTCATTTCATAATCATATGAATGAATTATCACAAAAAAGTAGTAAACATCAAATAATATGCATCTTGGATATTGATGATTTCAAAAAGCTTAATGATACTTATGGTCATCTTGAGGGTAATGATGTATTAGTTTATTTTACTAAACGTTTATTTGCTGAAGTTAAGGCTCATTTCGGCGAGTTAGCTTCAGTATATCGTTTTGGTGGAGAAGAATTTTGTGTTTCTGTACATGGAGTAACAGTTGAAGATTGTCTAGAGATGACAGATAAACTAGCTGAAGAATTACGAACTAAAGATTATGTAACAGCAACCGGTGATAAAATTACAGTCACATTTTCTGGAGGAATTGCCCTAGGATGTGATAAGAAAGATATCAAAAATGTTTTAAGAGAGGCCGATAAAGCACTCTATTACAGTAAACGACATAAAAAGGGGAGTGTAACCTGTGCTAAAGATTTGGAAAAGAAGTCTACTGATACTGATATGCCTCTTAGCTACTAATTTTCCAAATTTAGTTAAGGCAGATACAGTTACTCCTAGTGATGCACTGGTTCATTTCATAGATAATAAGCTAACAGGAAAATATGGAATATATACTAATTATTTAGCAAAAATAGGCAATGATAATACTTTAGCAACAGGTCATCAATATTTAAGTGAATCATCTGGATATTATCTGCAATATTTAGCTGAAACAAAGCAAAATAAAAAGTTTAGAGCATTTTATGCGTTAACGAAGAAAACTTTTTATCGTCAAGGAGTATTCTTATATCGTTTTGATGCCAAACATCCAGATAAATATCAAGTTAATGCAACAGTGGATGATTTGCGTATTATATCCGCATTAGTGACTTATGATAAAGTTAATCACACAAAAAAGTACCAGTCTGAAGTTAAAGATCTATACAAGAAATTAAGTATAAGAGTGAAACAAGCAGGCTTATTGACTGATATGTATAGTCTTGATAGTAAGACACATAATCAGTTGGTTACTTTGTGCTACCAAGATTTATCTGTTTTGAAGAAATTAGATTCAAGGAGTTATCACAAAGCTTTACGAGTAGTGGAAGAGGGTAAAATTAGTCGTGAAGTGCCATTATATTATCAAAGTTATAACTTAAAGGATAAAAAATATGCTAAAGATAAGTTGGTAACTCCTCAGCTTTTAATAACATTTTTACATTTAGCTGAAGTAGATAAGTTACCTAAAGATAGTTTGAATTGGGTAAAACAAAAAGTAGACACACAAACTTTATACAATGCTTATTCTGTTACAGGAAAGGCAGAAGATAAGTCTACTTCAGCAGCTAATTATGCAATTGCGATGATGATAGGGAATGTAGTTCATGATGACCAATTGTATAATGCTGCAAAAAAAGTTTTACTATCGATGCAAGTTACAGATAAGAAATCTGAAATTTACGGAAGTTTTGGAGATAGTAAGACTAAACAGGTATATTCATTTAATGAATTAAATGCTTTAGTAGCATTAAATCAATAGGAATGTGAGTAATGATAGAAAAATTTAGGAAAAATATTTCTCCGCCTCTACTAGCCTGTGTTTTAGCAGCAGTGATAGTGGGGTATTTGTTATTTGTATCTCCAATTAATGGATATGCAGATAACGGGGATTTTGCCAGGGTAATTTATATTAATGGAATCTACCCATTAGATACGAAGAATTACCAGTATACAACTTATTTAACGCAACATTATGGGTTATTTAAATACTACAATGAACATATTGCGATGCTATTTTCTTCACAGGGTATTTTTGTAAAAACAGCAGTATTGTTAAATAAGTTATTCTACAGCAAAACAGTGTTTGATATTAGGTTTATGGGATTAGTTTATTATGTCTTTTATTTAGGGGCAATTTACTTACTAACTCTAGCTGTAACAAACTCAAATAGGCGCAAAAATGTAGATTATGTAATAGCACTAATTGTAGTTTTGATGTTTGCTGATTCATCGCTGACATTATATTTTAACTCTTTTTTCGCTGAACCAGTTATGATAATAGCAATGATGTATATTACAGCTTCCTTATTATTACTGATGAAAAAACATTTTGCTCGTAGTTGGTATATGCTAGCAGTGTATTTTTTAGCATCATTAGCATTGGTAACTGTTAAACAGCAAAATGCACCATTAGCATTGAGTTTAGTTGTGGTTACGATCGGAATTTATTTTGTATGTAGAAACAAACTTTCTAGATTGCTAATTCCGATTTCTTGTTTAATCTTGCTGGGATCAGGGATTGCGACTTATGTAATGATTACAGATCAATTCAGTAATATTAATAGTTACCAATCAATGACTCGAGGGGTAATGTTAAAAGAACAAGATCCGGGTAATTCTCTAGAAAAAGGTGGAATATCTCGTCAATATGGATTGTTGAAAGGAGATATTTATACTCAAACTTATGCCGCAACATCTATTAAATCCAAAAACATAACCAAGGACTTTATTCCAAAATATAATTTTGCTTGGATTTTGAAATATTATCTAACACATGAACAACAATTTAATGAAATGTTAGACGTAGCTGCACGCGATGGCTACCTGGTACAAATTAAAGCGGTCGGTGATTTTACTAAAAAATCTGGTGCAAAGCCGCATCAACAAGTACAATACTTTACTTTATATGGAGCGATGATGAAAGCTTTCTTTCCTAAAAAGTTTGCTTTCTATATGACATTATGTGTAGTTTTAGTTGCTTTATATATAGTAATTTTTGTTATTAGCGTAAAAAGTAATGAAATGGAATCTGCAATTAAAGTTTTTATGGTAATTGGATATACAACAATGGTAATAGGGACCTTTATTACAGCAGTTGTTGGTGACGGTGATGCTGATTTAGCCAAGCATTTATTGATGGTACCTTTATCATTAAACTTAATTTTCTTGCAGATAATTTCAGATGTCTTACATCATAATTTTTGGCATCCTTCGAGGGAGGGTGAATATTGAAAAGATATTTATTATTAATTTGTTTGTCAATCCTCAGCATCTTGAGTATACATATTCCAGTACAGGCGGATGATAACCGACCAGTTTTGTTAGTGTATGATAGTGAAAATGTCTATTATAACGGTTCTAAAAAAATCGATTCTGTGCAAAGAATGTTAACGGCAGACGGGTTAAAGGTAAAAACAGTTATGTTAGAAAATTACCGAAGTGGAGAATTGAGCGACAACAAATATCGGGGAGTAGTAACTCTGATTAATTGGCAGGAAGCTGATTTAAGTAATGATAGCTTTACACATGATAGAGCTAAATTCTCAGGTACTAAATTGCATATTGGGCCTAATTTACAAGATGATGAATTAGAAGGCTTACATACAAAAAAAGGTATGATTATTAAGCAGCAGTTAACACTGTCAGATGATGGAATAACAGAACAGATACCATATACTAACCGAATGGAATATTTGGTAGACGTTGCTGGTAGTGACAAATATGGTGTTTTGAATACGCAAAATGTAGGAAATCAAAAAACTTTACCATATGGGGTCAAAGTAGATAGTAATGCCTTCCTACCATTTTGGAATACTAGTGGTTTAGCAGTTAATTGTGAAGAGAAATTAATTGCTGATTTGTTTAATACGAAGACAGATAGTAGGCCATTATTAGTAATTAATAATGTTACACCAACAAGTAATCTAGAATATCTTGATAAGTTAGTTGATGATTTATATCGTAATAATATTCCTTTTGCAGTCAGTGCAACTAATGTCGAAGGTAATACCAATCAATTTGCTTATAAGAAATATATGTATTCTTTAAGAATAATTGAATTGAAAAATGGAATTATTTTTATGCGAGTACCATATTTATATTCCTATACTGGCAAAGAAATTAATGCGCAGAATTTAAAGGCAACAATGAGTGAACGTCTGCAATTAATGGTAAGAAGTGGTGTTTATCCAACTGGTTTATCTACGCCTAATCATTGGAATCAGGATGCAGTTTTAGGAAAAGTCGGATTAAAATCAGCTTCTAATGTTTTGCTACTGCCAGATCCTAAAACATATCCAAAAGTTAAGCAAACGGATTATAGTCAAGAATTTGATAAGGCATATTATGTAATGTCTTTAAAAGATTTGGATAAGGCTAAAACGACAGTATCTTTGACTAAAGCAAATAATTTAAATTACACTTTACCGACAGCCTTGAATATAAAAATACCACGAACATTGTCGGAATTACGTAAGGTTGAGAAGAGGGTCTCGGGATCAGAATTAAATTGGGAAAATCCAGCTGCAGAAGATAATTCAAGAGAAATGAATTTTGCAAAAATGAAGTTGGAATACCACGCTGGAACGTATTTTGTTAATGGTAATGAACAAAATATTAATGATACTGCTCCAGTTCAAAAGAAACATAAACACAAAGAATACCAAGAAACTGGTTTGAATTTGATCTTATCTTATCAAGGTAAATTCTTAACAGTCTTCATTTTAGTAACTTTGATAGGCTTTGTCTTACTTATTTATAAAGGTCGCAAAGTTTATTGGGATAAATTTAAAAGAAAGTAGGAAAGTAGTTGTCATTACTTGATATATTATTATTTATCAGTATTTTTTCAATTTGGACAATTTTAGCGGTTAATGTTGTCTTGATTTTTGCTGGTTATATGGATTATTTAACAATGAAAGTTCATGATAAATTACCAGCAGATGCACCATTCGTAACAATTATGGTTCCTGCACATAATGAAGGTATTGTAATTGTTAGAACGGTAAAATCATTGCTAGCATTGGACTATCCTCAAGATAAATATGAAATTATTGTAATTAATGATAATTCATCTGACAATTCTGCCGAGCTTTTAGCACAGGTACAAAGTAAGTATCCCAACCGAAATCTTAAAATTATCAATACTGATAATATAACCGGGGGAAAAGGAAAGTCTAATGCTTTAAATATTGGCTTAAAAGAGGCCAAAGGATCTATTATCGCAGTTTATGATGCTGATAATACTCCTGAAAAACAGGCATTACGTATTTTAGTATCTGAATTATTAGCTGATGATAAAGCTGGAGCAGTAATTGGAAAATTCAGAACACGTAATAAGAATGCTAGCTTATTAACACGATTTATTAATATTGAGACTTTGTCATTTCAATGGATGGCACAAGCAGGTAGAAAAAAACTATTTAATTTATGTACAATACCAGGAACTAATTTTGTTATTCGTCGTAGTTTACTGGAGAAAATTGGTGGTTGGGACGTAAAAGCCCTAGCTGAAGATACAGAAATAAGTTTTAGAACTTATTTAATGGGTTATCACATTAATTTTCAACCGGCAGCTGTTACCTGGGAACAAGAGCCACAAACTTTTGTGGTTTGGTTTAGACAAAGAACGAGATGGGTTAAAGGTAATATTTATGTGATTTTAAAAAATTTGAAATTACTATTTAATCCTAAGAGTAAGGCTATTCGCTTTGATTTGATATACTTTTTATCAATTTATTTTCTATTAATGACATCTTTAGTTATTTCAGATACGGTTTTTGTTTTATCAGTATCTGGATTAGTTCATACATCAATTAATGGTTTTAGTAATTGGTTATGGTTCTTTGCGGTTATCTTATTTGTATTAGGAACTTTTATAACTATTACAACAGAAAAGGGTGAGATGACGCTCCAAAATTTATTGATCATTGTTTTGATGTATCTAGTCTATAGTCAAATGTAGTTAATAGTAGCCTTTTATGGCATGATCATGTATGTTCAAGAACAAATTTTTCATAAAAAAGCTAAATGGTATAAAACACAGAGGTATGAATAGAATGAAGAAAAAATTATTCATTACGATTTTATCAATGTTAGTTTTGATAATTTCGTGGTGTACACAAGTTAATGCAGATGACATGAAGAGTTATACGCAACCATTTCAAAATTCAACACAAACTCTTTCAGGAAAATCTGTATCAGATAATACATATTTTACAAAAATTGATTACTGGGATGTTAAGAAAGCAACTTTAAACTTGAGTTACCAAGTTTCACAAATTGCTGATGATCAAACATCTGACATTACAGTATCAATTAATGGGGTTAAATTTTACTCATTTAGACCTGAAATAAAAGATGGTGTTCAAACTAAGCAAATTGATATTCCTCTAAACTTAATTAAAGGGGCAAATAATCTTAAAATTTACGGACAAATTTTAAATAAGTCCGACAAATCAACGGTTAGTGTACAGACACCTGCTAACTGGTTAACAATTTATGAAGAGTCAAATGTTAACTTCCAATATAATTTAAAGCAACCAGATTATTATTTAAAGTCTTTCTATAACCATTTTTCAGGGGGCAGATACAATTTCATTTGGACAATCTGTTATTGCAGTTCCTCAACAACCTAGTGATGCTGAGTTGTCAGCTGCAACTTATGCTTTAACTGGGGTAACTAGAACAATCGCAACAGATACAGACAAAGTTAGAATTTTACCATACAATGATGGTAGAATTAAGGATGCAGATTACCGTGTTATTATCGCCAAATATGATAATTTACCTAAGAATTATAAGAGTAAATTCTCAGTAGATAAATTGAAAAATCGTGGTTGTTTAAGATTAGTGTATAGTAAGAATAAATATACATTGATAATAACAGCTTTAGATGATGAAATGTTGCAAAAAGCAACTCGTTTTATGGCTAATACAGAATTAATGACAGAAACTAAAAAGCCAGTTAAGTATGTAAGCTCTAAGACTGCAACTTATATGTCAAGCTTACATTACGATGGCAGTTACCAATTGACTAATCAAGGAGCAACTTTAACTGGAAGTGGACATCACGAAGAAACATTCTTTGTTGCTTTACCAGCTAGTCAAAGCAACTCTTATGGTAGTAAGGTAAAATTGAGTTTGAAGTATTCAAAGAACTTGAATTTTAATAACTCTTTAGCAACTGTATATATCAATAACCGCAACATTGGTAGCTATAAGTTAACTAAAGATAATGCTGATAATGATGAACTAACCTTCAATATTCCTAATAATATGAAAATAGGTAGTGGTTTTTCTGTCAGAGTAGCTTTTGATTTAGAACCAAGTCAAATTACTAAGTCAGATAATAGTGAAACACCTTGGGCAGCAATCAATACTAATTCAAAGATTTTTGTTAAGTCTATTGAAAAGAACGACATCCTATTTTCAAATTATCCAAGTTTATTCATTAGAAACAATACTTATAGTAACTTAGCAGTTGTTAAACCTAGAAAGATGACAACAAATGATTTTGAAGCATTATCTAATATTTTCAATTTGATTGGTATCTATGCTAAGAGCAATACTGGAAAAATTGAATTCTATAGTCAACAACCTGATGATGAAACATTAAAGAACAGCAATGTAATCGTATTGGGAACACCTAGTCAAAATTCTATGATTAAGAACTTAAATGACAAACTTTATTTCCAATACAATAGGAAATATACAAGTTTTATTTCTAATGAAAAATTGAGTATCGAATATGATTACGGTAAGACAATGGGTACAGCTCAATTATTGCGCTCGCCTTACAATGATAAGAGAGGTATGTTAGTTGTAACAGGTATTACATCTAAAGACGTTTATCTAGCATCAACACAAATTAATTATCAAAAGACCATTGTTGAACATGGTGGCGATGCAATTGTGGTAGATAATGATAATAATATTTATAATTATCGTTTCAAGAAGAAAGCTGATTTAGATAAAAAGGTATCTTTGAAGCAAACAATTCACAAAAATACCAAGTTGATCATTTACTTAGTAATTGCTTTAATCTTTGTTGCTTTGCTAGCTGCAGCAATCTTTATGGTTCTATGGAAAAATAATCTGTTAAGAAAGGATAAAAATAATGAGAAGAAATGAGAATTATAGTTTAAATACTGATATTTATATTATCTTGTTGTTAGTTTGTTCAATCATGACAGCTATTTTCGTTGGAATTTCATCTAATTTGATGATTTTGAATTGTGTTTTCTTAGCAATTACTTGTTTCTTAGTATTGATTACTTATTTTCTCGGCCTATTAGCTGGATTAATCTTTAATTTACTGTTTGTCTTTATTCAGGGAAGTTATGTTTTATATGCAGATGTGGTCTTAGGAAAAGAACTAGATTTATGGTTAATTGTTTGGATTTTCTTACCATTGATTTGGTCATTATTAGTAAGCTTTATGACACGAAATCTTCAAAAACTACAAGAAGAAAATCTAAGTCTTAGAGAAAGTAATGCACGTAATCTGGGATATAATAGTGAAACAGACTTGCGTACCATGAGATCTTATCGTCAAGACGCAGAAGTATTTATTGAAACTCATAAACGTTTTGATATTCCTGTTTCAACGGGAATAATTTCAATTCGTTACTTCCATCAAATTATGAATATTTTAACTGAAGAACAACAACATCATTTGATCAAAAGATTATCAGATATTTTATCTGAGAGTTTTAGAAATAATGACATTGTTTACAGTATTGATGGTGTAGGTGGTGTACCTCAATGGGGAGTTCTATTATTCGCGGATTATGATGGAGCGATGGTAGCGATGGATAGAATTAAGCAAAGAGTAACCACTTTACTGCGTGAAGATAAGGAATTAGGAAAGTATGATATTCAAATATCTATTGGAGTTGTTGAATACAATGAAGATAAGATAAAGAGTGTCAGCCAATTTATTGACTCTGCTCAGCATGTACTTCAATACGATGTTTAGTTATATAAGTTGAATTGTATATTGAAATTATTTGCATAATGATAATATAAGTATATAATTTAGATAGTGGGATTAGATTTGACTAGAGGGGGGAGATGGAATGAATTCTACTTTAAAGATAGCACTGGATAATCTAACTTTAGCATTTCAACCTATAGTCAGAATAGTTAATGAAGATACATTTGAAATATCTGATTACGAGGTATTGTTGCGGTCGAAGGACAAGAAGAGTTTCCCTGCTGCAATATTTGAAAAGATTGTAAATAATGAAAGTTGTAATCAAATGTTTTGGGAATGGTTTACTCTTGAAATAAAGAAAGTTTTAACAGACAAAAAAGTTAGAGTAGATATAAATATTGATCCACATCAATTTTTGTATCAATCAACCTGGGATTTTTTGGATAAAATGGTTGAGTACAACCAGCAAATTACAATTGAAATTACAGAGCGTGTATCGCAAGAATTAAACTTGAAAAAGGGTTTAATTGATACAGTTAAGCATATAAAAGATTTAGGCTATCGTGTAGCTTTAGATGATATTAGTTCTGGACAATATAGTTTTAAAGTTGTTCAAGAAAATATCAAAGGTATTGATAGGGTTAAGTTATCCTTGTTGATTTTTAATGACGATAGCACAGACTCGAAGACGAAAAATTTCTTCATTATGTCTTGGATAAATTTTGCAAAGACCAATAATGTTGAATTAGTAATTGAAGGTATTGAAGATGATGTTGCAGCTAAGGAAATGCTGTGCCATAATATTAAGCTACAACAAGGTTTTTTCTGGCAAGTACCTCAAGATTATATAAGTCCTAAAGAAGTACATAATTTTAAAGAATTTGAATAAGTAACAGAAAGAAACAAGAAAATAGTTTCTAAATGAAAATATAAATTCGACTCTTAGTTTTGTGAATGCAAGATTGAGAGTCGAATTTTTTATTTTTGTAATGTATATGTATGGTAACTAATGGTAGAGAGCAAAAATTAATCCTAGTATTAACTTTTTAAAATAAAGCTGGTATTCTTAGAATAGATTAGTAATTGGATTAGGAGAAAGTTTATGAAGAATATTTATGTTGTTGGAGCTGCGCTAATAGAAGATGGTAAATTATTAGTTACTAAGAGAAATAGTGATCGTATATTAGGAGATTTATGGGAATTTCCTGGTGGCAAAATTGAACAAGGTGAGCTACCGCAAGAAAGTCTTAAGCGTGAGTTAAAAGAAGAGTTTAATGATGAGATTATTGTAGGAGAAAAAGTTACCGAAACAGCAAGCTATGAATATGAATTTGGAACAGTACATTTGACAGTTTATTATGCTAAATTTTTGTCAAAGAATTTCGATTTAATTGCTCATAGTGAGGTAAAATGGATTGATCCGGCAGAAGTTTCAAAATTAACTTGGGCTCCAGCAGATATTCCTGCTGCTAAAGTAATAAGTAAAACAAATTTAAATGGGGTAAAATTTGATGCAGTCGACTAACCAAAAAATAAAGAATGCAATTTTGAATTCTTTTTTGGACAAAAATACATTTGAACAAAATGATGAATATGCTGCCAAATTAATTGCTAATACCAAAGATGAAACAATGTATAATCGTATCTTGGATGAAGTTCAACATTGTAAATCTTTTACATTTGCGGTGGCTTTTATTGAGAGTGGTATTCTTAATTCTTTAAAGACAGTTTTGAAAGATCTGAATGTTCAAGGAAGAATATTGACATCTACATATCTATACTTTAATAAACCTCAGATGTTTAGAGAATTATTAAAGCTACCAAATGTTGAAATAAGAGTCTATGAACAGAATCATGGTAAATTTCATGCGAAAGGCTATCTATTTCAACATGAAGGTTATCAGTCTGCGCTAGTGGGAAGTTCTAATTTTACTGCTGGTGCTTTAAAAGTAAATAAGGAATGGAATTTACTTTTTACTTCTCATAATAACGGAAAACTCACAGAAGACATAGCTTCAGAAATAGAGGAACAATGGAAAGGAGCTAGCAAATTATCTCCTGAGTGGATTGATGAGTATGAGAAAAAATACAAGATTCAAAATAAACCTGCGATAAAAGTTGTTTCTCAATCGGTAGATGAAGATAACAGTAATTACTCTATAATTAAACCAAATAAGATGCAAAAAGAGGCATTGAAAAATCTACAAAAATTAAGACTTTTGAGAGAAACAAAGGGTTTAATTATCTCTGCAACAGGGACTGGTAAAACATATTTAGCTGCTTTAGATGTGAAAAATTATAATCCTAAGCGTTTTTTATTTGTAGCTCATAGAGAACAAATACTAAAGAAGTCCTTAGATAGTTTCCATAAAGTATTAGGTGGAGATAAGAAAACAAACTATGGAATATTATCTGGAAATACTAAAAATACTGATGCAAAATATTTATTTGCAACGGTTCAAACTTTGAGTAAAGCTGAAAATTTGAACCAGTTTAAAAGAGATGAATTTGATTATATTTTAATTGATGAAGCCCACCATGTTGGAAGTAAAATATATGGGAAGTTACTAGACTATTTTACTCCAGATTTCTTGTTAGGAATGACAGCCACACCTGAGCGAAGTGATGATAAGAATATTTATGAATTATTTGATTATAATGTTCCTTATGAAATTAGATTACAAGAAGCATTGGAAGAAGAAATGTTAGTACCCTTTCACTATATAGGTGTATCTGATTATACATATAACGGCGAAGTTATTGATGATAATACTAATTTGAAATATCTAGTTAGTGAAGAACGAGTAAAATATGTTGTGGAACAAAGCAAGTATTATGGTTATGATGGCGATGTACTCCATGGCTTAGTTTTTGTTAGCAGAAAAGAAGAAGCAGATGAAATTGCTAAGTTACTAACCAAAAATGGATATCCATCACAAATGTTAAGTGGTGAAGATAGTCAAGAACAACGTGAACAAGCTATTGAAAAACTAAAAAATGGAGAATTAACATATCTAGTTACAGTAGATATTTTTAATGAAGGGATAGATATTCCTTTTATAAATCAGGTAATTATGATGAGAAAAACAGAATCTGTAATAGTATTTGTTCAACAATTAGGTCGAGGTTTAAGAAAAGCTCAAGGAAAAGAATATTTAACGGTTATAGATTTCATTGGTAACTACAAGAATAATTATTTGATACCAGTAGCGCTGACAGGTGACCAATCTAGGACACGTGAAGGCATTAGAGAACACGTTGAAACTGGACAAATAGAAGGTTTATCGACAATTAATTTTGAATTAGTTGCGAAAAAACGTATTTTGAAACAGTTGAGAGGAAAGAAAAATCTCTTTACTTTAGAAATAAAAAAGGATTATCAAGAATTAAAGAGACGTTTGAATAAAACACCATTGATAGCCGATTTTATAAAGAATAACATGGTTGCTTCACAAGCTATTTTGTCTATTTTGAATAAAAAAGGTAATTATAATGATTTTCTTCTTAGGGTTGATAAAGACGCTGCTTACTCATGGGAAAATGATTATTTGGATAAGACCCTTACTTTTATTACATCAGAATTTTTAAGTGGAAAAAGAATACACGAATTATTGTTATTGCAAAAACTTTTAGACAATGGTGTGAGTTCTAGATCAGAGTTGGAAAAACTAGTAGTTGATAATGGAAGTTACTGTAATGATGATGTATTGGATAGTGTGGAAAGAATTCTAACTCTAGAGTACTACAAACCCAAAAGTTATGATAATAAGAACGATAAAGAGAAAAATAAAACAGAATTTGCTAAGTTAGGTGGGCAAGCATTAATTGAAATCAGTAATAATAAGGAATATCGTTTCAATAAAGAGATCTCTGAATTATTGGAAAGTGATCCTGGATTTAAAAATCTCTTTGTAGATGTTATCAAGGCTGGACTATTAAATGCGCGTAAATATGATAAGGAAAATATCTTTACGATAGAAAAAAGATACACTAGATCAGACGTCAATAGATTATTGAATTGGCAGAGGAAAATACCAGCTCAAAGTATAGGGGGATACTTCATTGAAAATGGGTATTGTCCAATCTTTGTAACTTATGTGAAGAGTAATGATATAGATGATTCTATTAAGTATGAAGATAGATTTATATCTAATAGCAAAATTCATTGTTATACAAAAAATGGAAGGAAATTAGGACAAGGTGAAACATTAAAGATGTTTGCCGGAGTTAGTGAAGGGAACCCCCAATTAACATATTTACTTTTCGTAAAGAGATCAGATGCTGAAGATGACGATGAGTTTGTTTACTTAGGAACAGGTAAAGTAACAGCTGATTCTCTGAAACAAGAATATAGAGAAATAGATAAAAAAGGTAAGTTAGTAAATACACCAATTGTTTCGTATGATCTTAAGTTAGATACGCCGATCTCACTTACAAGATATAGGATGCTGACTGAAGGAAGTAATGAATAAGTAAAAAGAAATGCATAGTTATGGAAGAAATTAATATTAATAAGCGAAATCTTTCCTTAATTGAGAAGTTAATTGATGTATGGGAAAGATCAGTAAGGAAAACTCATCTATTCTTATCAAATGAAGAAATAGAAGAAATTAAGAATTTTGTACCAATGGCTTTGAAATCAGTTCCACATTTAATTATCGAAAATGATGTAAATGGAGTTCCGATAGCGTTTATGGGGATTGATGATGGAAAATTAGAAATGCTGTTTATCGATCCCAGAGAACGAGGCAAAGGACTAGGAAGAAAATTATTAGAGCATGGTATAACAAAATATGGTGTAAAAGAAGTAGTTGTTAATGAACAGAACCCGCAAGCAAAAGGATTTTATGAGCATATGGGATTTAAGGTTTATGAAAGATCTGAAATAGATGAGCAGGGAAATCCTTATCCAATTTTATTCATGAAATTATAATTTAGTACCTCATAATTGTTAGGTAAAACTGACAGTTATGAGGTGTTTTTATTGTGAAAATGAATTTTGAACAATGAAATAAGTACGCTTTTTGCAGTTTCTAAGTCGCAAATAGCGGAACATTTAGATGTAAGATTCGTTATATTTAAAGTGGTTAGAAGATATAAGTCAGGAGGAAATTAGTATGCCAATTACATATAACGAACAAAGCAGAGAGTTTCACTTGTATAATAACAAAATTAGTTATCTAATTAAAATTTTAGCTAATAAACAGCTAGGACAATTGTATTTTGGAAAGCGTATTCCTAATAGAGAAAATCATGACTATTTAGTAGAGAATACATATCGTCCAGTTACTTCCTATGTTTTCGATGATGACTATTCATTTTCATTAGGAAACGTAAAACAAGAATATCCAGCTTATGGTACGACAGATCAACGACGCCCAGCACTTGATATAAAACAACCTAATGGCAGTCGAATTACTGATTTTAAATATGTTTCTCATAAAATTTATGCTGGAAAGAGAAAATTAACGGGGTTGCCAGCAACTTATGTAGAAGATGAAAGTGAAGCAACTACACTTGAAATAAATTTGTATGATGAATTAATTCAAGTTACGTTGTGCTTACAATATACTATTTTTGAAAATAGTGCTGCAATTGCTAGAAGTGTGAAGTTTAGTAATAATAGTGATCAAAAATATCAGTTAAAAACGGCACTAAGTTTAAATTTAGATTTGCCAGATGCTAATTATGAATGGTTACAATTTTCAGGTGCTTGGGGTCGAGAAAGACACTTACATAAGACACCTTTACGTCCAGGGATTCAAGCAATAAATAGTGCTAGAGGTGCTTCAAGTCATATGCAGAATCCTTTTGCTATCCTAAAAAGACCATTTACGACAGAAGAACAAGGTGAAGCTTTAGGGGTTAGTTTTGTATATAGTGGTAACTTTTTAGCCCAAGCAGAAGTAGATGAATATTCAGTAACTCGTTTACAAATTGGAATAGATCCATTCCAATTCAGTTGGTGTTTAAAGCCAAACGAAACGTTCCAAACACCGGAAGCAATTTTAGCTTATACTAGCGAAGGATTAAACCAACTTAGCCAGACTTTCCAAAAATTGTATACGACTAGGCTAGCTAGAGGATATTGGAGAGATAAAGAACGTCCAATTTTGATTAATAACTGGGAAGCCACTTATTTTGATTTTACTGAAGAGAAACTATTATCCATTGCAAAGAAAGCAAAAGAATTGGGAATTGAATTATTTGTATTAGATGATGGCTGGTTTGGAGAGAGAACAAAAGAAACAGCAGGTCTAGGTGATTGGTACGTTAATCGAAATCGACTAAGAAATGGAATTTCAGGTTTATCAAGGAAAATTCATGACTTGGGGATGATGTTTGGTTTATGGTTTGAGCCGGAAATGGTCAATAAAGATAGTGATCTTTATCAAAAACATCCAGACTATATTATCGAAACGCCTAAACGACATGCTTCACATGGTAGAAAACAATATGTATTAGATTTTTCAAGGAAAGAAGTAGTCGATAATATTTATGAACAGTTAGTTAAGATTTTAGATGAAGGTGAGATAGATTATATTAAATGGGATATGAATCGTAATATTACTGAATGTTATTCAATAGCTTATCCCCCAGAACAACAAGGAGAAATCATGCATCGCTACATTTTAGGTGTCTATGATTTATATGAACGCTTAATTGAACGTTATCCAAAAATTCTATTTGAATCTTGTGCAAGTGGTGGAGGAAGATTTGATGCTGGAATGTTGTATTATGCTCCACAAGCTTGGACGAGTGATGATAGCGATGCAATTGAACGCTTGAAAATTCAGTATGGAACGAGTTTTGGATATCCACAGAGTATGATGGGAGCACATGTTTCAGCTTCACCTAATGAACAGTTAGGACGAAATACTCCATTAAAGATAAGAGGAGATGTTGCTTTCTTTGGAGCCTTTGGATATGAACTTGATTTAGATAAATTAAGTTCAACAGAGTTGGCAAGTGTTAAGAAGCAAATAGAACTTATGAAAAAATATCGTAATATATTCCAATATGGCACTTTTTATCGCTTAAAGAGTCCTTTTGAAGGAAATATTGTATCTTGGATGGTTGTATCTGAAGATAAATCACAAGCAATAGTAGGATACTATAAGATTTTAAATGATGTAAATTGCGAATACAGACGACTATACTTACCAGGATTAGATGCAGATACTCTATATAATGTCCAAGAAGAGTTAGGTTCATACTTAGGTAATTTTACTGGTGATGAGTTAGCTAATATAGGTTTAGTTACAACAGATGCCTCTGCTGGTCAAAATCAAGAAACAACTGATTTTTATAGTAAACTATTTATTTTAGAAAGGTGTGGGGAATTAAGTGACTAGACTGACAAAAAAACGCATAATGGCAATATCTGGAACAACTTTATGTGGTTGTTCTGTGGGAATTCTACAAGATTCAGCTTTAGGCTTGGATCCATTTAGTTGTTTTGTTACGGGAATTGCAAATATTTTTGGCAGTAGTTATGGAACTTTTTATTTAATAGTAACTTCTATTTTATTGCTTATTGTAATTTTCTTAAAAAGAAGTTATCTTGGCTATACCACACTGGCTAATCTACTATTAACAGGAATAATAGCTGACTATACATTAACTTTCTTGAATGGTTTTGTAAAAGCTCCAACATATTTAATTCGAATTATACTATTACTGTTAGGGTTAGGTTTAATGTGTCTAGCAGCTTCGCTATATTTTACTGCAGCGTTAGGTGTATCAGCATATGACGCAATTGCTTTAATATCTGCAGATAAATATAGATCACTACCTTTTAAATATCATAGAGTTATAACAGATGGTTTTTGCGTAACAATAGGTTTAATTTTTGGGGCTACTGTAGGAATAGGAACTTTAATTACAGCCTTCTTTATGGGACCTATGATTCAGTGGTTTAATAATCATGTTTCTGAGCCGCTGTTAAGATAGTAAAAAAAGAGTTTCTAGCATTAATGAAAATCATAATGTTAGAAGCTCTTTTTGTTGTAGTCTGAAGTCACTAGGTGTTAAACCATAGGTAGCTTTAAAAGTTCTTGCTAGGGAATCAACTCGCTGGTAGCCACATCTTTGAGAAATTTCAAGCAAAGAAAGATTTGTTGATTCAATTAAATGTCGTGCTTGTGTAATTTTATAATTTTTCAAATAGGTTTGAAGTGTCATTCCTGTTACTTTCTTAAATCTCTTCCCCAGATAACTTCTATCTAGTCCGATCATTTGTGCCAATGAAGCAGCCGAGATGTTAGGAAAGTTTTTATTAATTAAAGAAATAGCTTTCTCAACATAAACATCAGAAATAGAAGTGGTTAATTCACGAGATATAATTGTAGCATTGGAAATAATACTCAAAAATTCCAACAAATAACTAAGATTGAGTAATTTCTTTGTTGTTGAATTAACTGACTTTAATAACAATAAATTAACTAACTCAATTAAACGTTTGGAATCATTTAAACTGAAAATTGGTTCACGTTGATTTAGTGGAATTTGCTGCATAAGTTGATCAGCAAAATTACCAGAAAAGCCAATCCACACATAAGACCAGGGTGTATTTTTATCGGCAATATAGGTCGTTTCTTGTCCTGGTTCAATTAGAAAACCTTGTCCAGCATGCAATTTGTAGATTGATTGATCAGTTTTAAATGTTCCAGAACCAGCTAAGATGTAGTGGATAAGGTAGTATGGTCTAACTGCTGGCCCATACTTATGTCCACTCAATGTATCGGAGCGTCCTACGTTTGCTAGTTGTAATTGATCACTTGGAACTGAAATAAAGTTTAATGAAACTGCTTTTTCCATTTAATCACCACGATCAATCATAGCATAAAATAATAAAAAAGACCGAGAAAATTTCTCAGTCTAGTTCAAGAGTATTAGACAAAATATACTTGTTTAGCTGCGATATATTTCAAAATTTCTTTTAGCTCAGCTTCAGTTGGATAAGCAAAATTCTTCATAAAATCAATCTCACCATTTTCTGTTAATAATGGAGAACTAATGGTCAAATCATCAGCAATATGAGTTTGAGTTTCACGTTGAATTAAAGTTTTATCCGTTGCAGCAGGGGAGTCTTCTTTAAAATCAAGTTGTTTGAAATAAGAAATTAACTCAGCATAGCCAGGTAGCCACTTAATTTGATAATCTAGGCGATGTGCTAAATCGTCAATTTTTACCAATTGTTCAGGATCAAAAGGAGTCATTTCCAAATAAATTTGAGTACTATCTGCTTGTTCTAAAGTTTTTTCAATATTTTTTAACTGGCCAGTTTTAGAGAGATAGTTATCACTATCATTGCGATCTTGATAACCTAAAATCAAGTAGTCTAATTTTTGTTGAGAAAAGAACTTTTTCCAAGCTTTAATGCGTTTTTTGTGGATTCCATGAATATCAAATTTAGCAACATAGCCTAATTTTTGATGATCATGTTCCAAATAGAGAGCTATTGATCCCCATAAACCATCATCGCTATTGAGTGCAGTAATTTTTAAATCAGCAACGGATACAGCGAATCCATAAGGAAGAACCTTTAGATCTAAATTTAAATTAGCTATTAGTTCAAATTTAGTTAATTTTTGTAATAGTAAAAATAAATTTTGAGATACAAATGTTTTTGCAGGCAAAGTTGCTTGCTGCAAATAAGCTAAGTTATCAGCTGATAAATGACTAATAATCACAAATTTCTCTTTAGGGCTATCAATATTAATATAATTGTCGAAAAAGATAATTGTCTCATCAGTTTCAACAAATTTGTTTTCAAAATTATATTCCATAATATAACCTCATTAAAGATTGACATCAACTTTAAATGATAATGGAGATAGGGCGGTTGAAGCTGTAATTAGTTTAGCTATCAACTCATTGTATTTATCAAGTCCAATTTGTTGGCAAGCAATACTTTCTGTTGTTAGGTAATCTCTTAGTTCTTGACCAGAAAGCGTAAGGGCCTTAGCGTCAATTTCATGAACTTTATTGTTAAGTAAGATTGAAACTTCTTTTTGAGTATCTTTTAGCATTTTGCCAAATTCTTTGTAATGTGCATCAACTAGCACTCCAGCTAATTTGTATACCCAATAAGCAGACTTATCATCATAAGTTTCACTACCTACTTTGTATGCAGGGTGGACATCGGTAGCTACAGGATAGAATGGAATATAAGAACTTTGAGCAGTTACCCCCATTGCTAACCATTGAATACCGCGTACATCAACTGGCATACCACTTCTAATTTGTAGAATATGTGATTCTTGAGTGGCAGCTAAACTAATAGGACGGAACTTATGACCATCAGCATTATCATTGTTTAATGGATCATATGGTGTATTTTGGTAGTGAGAACCTAATACATAGGCAATATCATCCAAATGGAGTAAACGATTAGCTTTACGAATGAAAGGTAATTCTTCACTCATTGGATCTTGATCATTATCGCCAGAAAGGTATTTTTGACCGTACCATACACGAGGAGTGCTATAGATTTCATCGCTATATTCATGTGTACCAAAGACATTACGGAAGTTAAAATTATCAAAATCAACTTCAAAATGATTTTGGTATACAAATTGTACAATACCTTTGGAATACATGAAATTATCAGGATCGTCAAGATCAACTTTTTGGATAGCTAATTGATTAGCTACTACTGCATAGCAATCATCTGGGATACGTTGTGCAACCCAATGATGACCACTACCACTTTCAAAGTACCAAACTTCATCTTCATCAGAGAAGAGGACACCATTTGTTTCACTAGTACCATATTTTTCAATAATGCTTCCTAGACGTGCAACACCTTCACGTGCAGACTTAATATATGGAAGAACAACAGTTACCATTGCTTCTTCACTAATACCATTTTCAACGAGTGGATCAGCACCAAGTACACGTGGATTGGAGTAGGCACTTTCAGTAGCACTCATTGCTACACCATATTCGTTGATTCCATCTTCTTCGAATAAACCAAACTTATCAGTCCATTCAGGAGTAGCAGAGTATCTAAATCTAACCTTAGGAAGTGGCATTGTAAACTTGTTATCGTTTGATACAAAAACTTGCTCTTCTTCGAATTCTTTATGTTCATGAACAGTAAGATGTTTAGGCCAAGCAGTTTTAGCATCTTCATTACGAGCGATGATAGTTGAATTGTCAGCCATCGCTTTTTTTTCAACTAAAATGCTAGTACAAGCAGATAATTTTTTTTGAATTTTCACAATTTTCGCCCCTTGTATAAATATTATTACTGTATAATTTTAACATATCGTAAGAATGGATAAAAATAATTTGAAAAGTAATAGCTTTTCTGATTTAATTAAGTTAGTTAATTAAGAAAAGAGGGACTATTATGCCATTAGTACATATTGAATTAATCGAAGGCCGTTCAGAAGAACAATTAAAGAACTTAGTAAAAGACGTTACAGATGCAGTTACTAAGAATACAGGTGCTCCAGCAGAACACGTACATGTTGTTTTAAGTGAAATGAAGAAGAATCGTTACAGTGTTGCTGGTGTATTAAAGAGTGAAGAAAAATAATTAATAATTATAAAAGAGATTAACTATTGAAAGTTAGTCTTTTTTTGTTGTCATTAAAATTAAGTGGGAAAAAGATTATCAATATGTTAGAATTAATAAAAATACATCTTGTGCAATTAGTTGAAAGGGGAATTAACTATAATTATGAAAAGAGAAATTCCAGTAAATAGTGAAGGACATTACACAATTGGGGGACTTGACTCTTTAGAACTAGCTAAAGAATTTGGTACACCTACAATTGTTTATGATGTTGCTAAAATCAAAGAACAAATTGCAAAGTTTAAAGCAGGTTTTGAAGAAGAAAATGTTAAATATCACATTTCTTATGCTAGTAAGGCTTTTTCAAGTTTAGCAATGTATGACTTGGTGGCTAAGAGTGGTATTGGAAGTGATGTTGTTTCTGGCGGAGAACTTTATGCAGCTTTAAAAGGTGGAATGGATCCACAAGAGTTGGAATTTCATGGCAATAATAAATCCCGTGCTGAATTAGAAATGGCAGTTGATAGTAACGTTGGTTATATAATTGTTGATAATTTTTATGAAATTGATTTATTAAATGAAGTACTTACAGAAAAGAATAAGACAGCTGATATCCTATTGCGTTTAGCACCAGGTATCCATGCTGAAACTCATGAATATATCTCAACAGGTCAAGCTAAATCTAAATTTGGTTTTGACTTACAAAGTGGACAAGCAAGTGAAGCATTAGAAAAAACATTGGCTAACCCTCGTTTTAAAGTACTAGGTGTTCACAGTCATATTGGTTCACAAATTTTCGCAACTGCCGGTTTTGTAGAAGCAGCTAAGAAATTGATGGACTTCTTAAGTGCTTGGAAGGAAAAATATGATTTTACAGCTGAAGTACTTAACCTTGGTGGTGGTTTTGGAATTAGATATACTGATCAAGACGAACCATTAGATGTAAAAGACTTTGTTAAGATCATTGTTGAAGCAGTCAAAGAAAAGAGTAAGGAATTAAACTATCCAATGCCTGCTATCTGGATTGAACCAGGTCGTTCAGTTGTTGGTGAGGCTGGTGTAAGTTTATACACAGTTGGCTCACGCAAAGATGTTGAAGGTGTTGGAAGCTTTGTTGCAGTTGATGGTGGTATGGGTGATAATATTCGTCCAGCCTTATATGGTGCTGAATATGATGCTGTTTTAGCTAAAGATCCAAATGCACCAATCGCACAAAATGCTTCAATTGTGGGTAAGTTCTGTGAATCTGGAGATATTTTGATTAAAGATTATGATTTTCCTAAGACAGAACCTGGCGATGTGATTGCGATGTTATCAACTGGTGCTTACGGCTATGTTATGGCAAGTAACTATAACCGCAATCCACGTCCAGCAATTGTTTTTGTTGAAGACGGTAAAGCTCGTTTGGTTGTAAAACGTGAAAGTTACGAAGATATGATTCGCAATGAAATTCTTTAATTAACTGGGAAGTGAGCATGTGGTAGTTGAACTAAAAAAGTTAGATATGAACCATTCGATTAAGTTTTGGGAGTTGGCTTTTTCTGATCCTAAAGCAGAATGGCGAAATTGGAATGGTCCTTATTTCGATAATCACTACCCAACTAGAAAAGATTGGGTAGCTGGTAGAGAACTTGATTATCTTGAAAATGATATGCGAAAGATAATTTATGTTGATGGTGAAATAGTCGGTTCAGTTTCTGCTTATTATGATGATGGATATCTAGAACGTTGGCTGGAAGTTGGGTTAGCGATTTATGATGAACGAAAATGGGGTCAAGGAATTGGCCGCCAAGCTTTAGAACTTTGGATTGACGAGTTATTTCAACGAGTTTCGCTACCACATATTGGACTCACTACTTGGTCTGGAAATCAGCGTATGATGAAGTTGGCTGATAGACTGGGTTTAAAATGTGAAGGACGAATAAGAAAAGTCAGATATTGGCAAAATACTTATTATGATTCTGTTAAATACGGTGTTTTGCGTGAAGAATGGGAAAATAGATAAGAAAAAACGATTTCTAGTAATATAGAAATCGTTTTTTGTATTATGCTAATTTCAAGTAATCTTCAAGATATCTTGCTAGGCCATCATGTTCATTATCATATTCAGTAATATCGTTAGCAAGTGATTTTAGTTTGTCAGTTCCATTTTGCATAACGACACCCCAGCCGGCATAATCAATCATAGAAGCATCATTATGTTCATCGCCAAAAGCAATAATATTCTTTTTATCAATATTGTATGTCTTAGCTAGGAAATCAACGCCTTTAGCTTTATTGACACCTTTAGGGGAAAGCTCAAGAATTGGATTCTTACCACCCCAAACACCAACTGTAATTTTATCGCCGAAGTTAGCTTTTAAAGTTTCGACAATATTAGGTAATTTGTGTTCATCAACTAACATAGTCATCGCAGAAGGATCTTTTTGCAAGTTAATAGCATTTAAGACTTCATTTGCTTTCAAAGTCGCAGGGAAAAAGTCAGGAATAATATTATTAGGTTGATCAGCTAAAGCATAATTTTTACTTTCAGCAGCGACAATCTTGATTCCAAGTTTTTCTTTTTCAGCTACTAAATCAAGTGCGATATCTTTAGAAAAAGTTTCAATGTATTCTTTATCCCAATTTTTATGCGGAATGTGTCCTAAAGCACCGTTGAAATTAATCATCGGAGTAGGAATATTCAATTCATCGTAAAAGTTTTCAGAAATACGATTAGGACGACCCGTCACGATTGAAACGATATGGCCAGCTTGAGCAGCTTTTTGTAAAACTTCTTTAGTATATGATGAAATTTTAGATTCGTTATTTAAAGTTGTTCCGTCTAAGTCAATCGCAATTAACTTTCTTTCCAAATTATTCACGTCCTTAATCTTAATTTTTACCTGTAATAAAAACAGTAACGTTTTAAATTTAACATAAAGCTGTTAGAAATACTAGAGAGAAGTAAAGAGTTCGTTGTATAATTAATTCATTATATAGTAAGAAAAGAGGCGGAGTTCATGATTTCTATTATTACAAAAGAAATTAATGATTTACCAATCCTAGAAATTTGCGATAGTGAGAAATTAGGTGAAGAATTACCACTTGTCTTTTTCTATCATGGTTGGACTGGATGTAAAGAAAGAGTTTTAACTCAAGGTTATGAAATTGCTAAAAAAGGATTTAGAGTAATTTTACCAGATGCTTTATATCATGGGGATCGTCAAGAGGGCGATGTAAAAGGGCATGTTCTTGAATTTTGGAAAATTGTCTTAAATTCAGTTAAGGAGTTTCCAACTTTGGTTGATTACTATCGTGAAAATGTTGGAATTAAAGATGGCTTTGTAGGAGTTAGTGGCTTATCAATGGGTGGAATAACAACTAACGCTTTAATGACAACATATCCATGGATAAATGCAGGAGTTTGCCTAATGGGTAGTCCTAAACCTGTTAAATTTGCGAAGAAATTAGTTGCTGATGCGGCTACACAGGTTAAAGGAATGCCTGACACTGAAGTTGATAAGCAAATTTCAGCTTTAGAACCATTTGACTTATCCTTGAATTTAGAAAAATTAGCTAGTCGTCCGCTTCATTTTTGGCATGGTACAGCAGATAAAATGGTACCTTACCAAGATATGGTGGACTTTTATCGCGAAAACATAGGTAAAAGTTATACAGAAAATGTTACTTTAACTACAACAGAGAATGCGGGTCACAAAGTCAGCCAAGAAACAACTTTAGAAATGGCAAATAAATTTAATCAATATTATCAAAAGTTTGTTGGTAAGAGGTAAGCAGGATCATGAGAATATTTAGAAATAAGTTGTTGATCATTTTATATGTCTGCTTATTAGCTTTTTGTAGTGTTTGGGTGTTCTTTAAGATTCAAGAACGTGATATTGTTAATCAATTGAACAATCATAACCTTTCACAAAACGCCTATGAAGTAGTTATGAAAGGAACAACTTCTTTGGAAGATATTAATAATAAGATTTCTAAGTCTAGCAAAATTGATGATGTTCAAGTTCATTATCAAGATAAGAAGAATAGTAATCTAACTTATTTCTTTGGAAAAGGTGATTACAGCACTACACCAATGGTTTCTGGCAGTTTTTTTGCTGATAATGACTTTAATTCAGAAGTTACAGTAGCTTTAGTAGGAAAGAATATCGCTAAAAAACTATACAAACCTAAAGATCAAGATTATTTAAAAGTAAACTCAGGCTATTTACCAGTATTAGGAGTTATGGGAGAAAAACGAAGCTCTTCAAGTTTAGATGATCAGATCTTTATTTCAGGTGCAATTTCAACTTTAAAGACTTTAACAAGTAATGATTATCGAATTGTGATAGATTCTGAAAAGCCTTTAGATGCAAAAGTTATTAAACATGTCTTAGGTGCCAAAGAAGTTAAGACAATGTTTACTAACTCATTGGGTATTCCTAAGGGTGTATGGTTAACTTCCTTAGTTCGTAAATTAGTTGCGCTATTGTTTATTTTTGCGGCTTTCTTGGCAGAAGCAATTTTATGGGGTGTATCTTACAAGAGAAGATATGCTATTGCACGTGCAACTGTTAATCGCGCAACTTTCCAAGAGTGGCAAGTCTTTACGATTTTAGCAATTGTAGGAATGATTGCAGGGACAATTTTAGGTTTGATATACTTTACTCTATACAGTTATACTGGAACTATTATTTTTAACTCCTTAATGTTAATAATCGGAAGTATCGTTTGTTACTTAACTATTTATGATAGAATAAAAAAACAAGTAAAGGAATAGATTAGAAGAATGGATTTACCTAAAGAGTTTATTGAGAAATATCAAAAATTATTGGGCGATGAAGCTGAGGCATTCTTAGCTAGTTTGGATGAAAAAAGCGTGATTGGTTTTCGTCTAAATCCTTTGAAACGTCATTATAAAGATGTAGATTATGACTTAACTGCTAGTGTTCCTTTTGCGCAAGATGGATTTATCGGCAAAGTAAGTGGGCGTTCATTAGAACATCAAGCAGGTTATGTATATAGTCAAGATTTAAGTGCGATGTATGTAGCGGCAGTGGCAAATGCTCAACCAGGGGATAAGGTGTTAGATTTGTGTGCAGCACCTGGAGGAAAATCTACGCAACTTGCTGAACAACTCAATAATCAAGGGTTATTGGTAAGTAATGAAATTAATACTAAACGTGCTAAAATCCTAGCAGAAAATATGGAACGTATAGGTGCCAAGAATGTAATTATCACTAATGAATCACCTGATAATCTTGCGAAAGTATTCAAGGGATATTTTGATAAGATTGTAGTTGATGCGCCTTGTTCTGGAGAAGGAATGTTTCGTAAGGATCATAGTGCAGTTAAGTATTGGCATAAGGACTATCCTGCTGAGTGTGCTCATCGACAAAAATTAATTCTAGAAGAAGCAATGAAAATGCTCAAAACTGGGGGAGAGTTGGTTTATTCAACTTGTACATTTGCTCCAGAAGAAGACGAGCAAATTGTAGCTTGGTTATTAGAAAACTATGATCTAACTTTAGAACCAATTACTAAATATGATGGTATGGATAGTGGTCGTCCGGAATTTGCAGATGGCAATGAAGACTTAACAAAGACAATTCGTTTGATGCCACATCATTTTGAGGGTGAGGGACAATTTTTAGCTAAGTTAAAATTTAATGGTGAAGCTGCAAGCGTAGCTAAAAAGAAAGCTAAGAAGAAAAAGAAAAGCAAAACTATTTCAGCCGATGAATTGGATTTATGGCATAAATTTGTATCTGATTTTTCAAGTCAGGAATTTAATTTTGCTGATCAAGATTTACGTATTAATGGTGATTATCTTTACTATTACAATAAAGATTGGCTAGATATTAATAAGTTAAAATATATTCGACCAGGTTTGATGTTGGGTACTTTCAAGAAGAATCGCTTTGAACCTAGCTATGCCTTGGCTTTGGCAGTACAAGAAGCTGCTGAAGAAAATGTAATTGAATTGTCTAAAGATCAATGGGCAGAATACGTAGCAGGTAACACTATATTTTTGAGTGGTAACACTAGAAAAAATGGCTGGTATCTATTACGTTGTGAAGAAAAGAATTTTGCATTTGGCAAATTAGTTAATGGAACTATAAAGAACTTTTTCCCTAAAGGCTTAAGATTTCAAGCTTGAAGCAGGAAGGAAGACTACTATGAGTATCAAAAAAATAAGTAATAGTACTGAAGACATTAAGGCATTACAAGCGATAGCTAAGCAAACTTTTACTGAAACATTTGGTAGTCAAAATACTGCTGAAGATTTGGCGAAATTTCTTAGTGAGGAATATGATTTTGATAAGTTAAAAGCTGAAGTGGAAAATCCAGAATCATTTTATTACTTCTATTATTTTGAGGATGAACTTGCAGGATATTTAAAATTGAATGTTGGTGCAGCGCAAACAGAATCAGATTATCCAGAATCGTTAGAAATTCAAAGGATATACGTATTACAAAAATATCAAGGAAAAAGAATTGGTCTAGCTATGATGCAACAAGCGTTAGCAGTAGCAGAAGAATTAAAGAAACCGCAAGTTTGGCTAGGTGTTTGGGAAAATAACTTTAAGGCGCAAGCTTTTTATCAAAAATCTGGTTTCAAAAAAGTTGGCTCACATGATTTTATTTTAGGTGATGATAAACAAACAGATTATATTTTGTTAAAAACTTTATAAATGAGAGAAGACTATATCAGAATTGGTATAGTCTTTTTTCAAGTTGTATTATCTAAATACCTATACTATAATATATTTAGAAAAAGTAATGTAATTTAAATTATTTAATGGAAGGGATTTAGAAAAATTTATTTTAATGAGTGTTAAGGTGTATGTGACTATATAGTTATAATTGGCGATGAGAACAGTTTTAAAAGTAAATAATTTAATTGAATTAGCTAAGCAGTAATCAAAACCATGACTTTATCACTTTAGTTAGGGTTGATTACTGCTTTTTTTCATAATAATTGTCGAGGTGGTAGTATGGATAACATAAAAAAAGAATATCGAGAACTCGATTTATTCGAAATATTCCAAATGTTATTGCGGCATTGGTGGATAATTTTGATGAGTGGACTTTTATGTGGATTGGCAGCGTTTGCTTATAGTAAGTTTGCGGTCGTTCCTCAGTATACTTCAGTTACGAAAATCTATCTATCCAATAAGTTAACGGAAAACCAGACTAATCCCACTCCTTCAACAGAATTGATAAAAGACTATGAAGAAATGGTAAAAAGTCGAGCTGTTTTAGAGAATATTATCGAAAAATATGACCTACGCTATAGTTATGGTGAATTAAGTAAGAAAGTTAATGCAGAAAATAAAGACGAAACTCAAATTATTAGCATAAGTGTTACTGATCCTAATCCAGTTGTGGCGCAGAGATTAGCCAATAGTATTCGCGATGAATCGATTAAACATGTTACAAAAGTTATGAAAGTTATTTCCGTTGGTGTGGTAGATAAAGCCAATTATCCTCAAAGTCAATCATATCCAATTACAATAAAATGGATTGAATACGGATTTTTAATTGGTTTTGTATTATCAATTGGGGTACTTTTGATACGCTTCATCTTAGATGACACAATTAAGACAAGCGAAGATGTTGAAAAGTATCTAGGATTAAGTACCTTAGCTGTAATTCCTAAGATTAGTGATAGTAATAATAAGAAGAAATATTATGGAAATTATGGTAAAGGTAAGAGCAAGCGGAGAAAGAGGGTGTGAGTAGATGCAAAAGTTTGAGTTACGCTTAGATGATATTGATTTTCAAAGTCAAGAATCATTTAAAACTTTAAGATTCAATGTTGAATTTTCTGGAGAGAAAAATCAAGTGTTTTATATAACCAGTACATATCCCAATGAAGGTAAAAGTACAGTTTCATTAGAGTTAGCCTTAGCTTTCTCTGACAATGGGAAAAAAGCATTATTAATAGATGCGGATTTAAGAAAGTCAGTTTCAAGACGATTAATTCGTACTGGCAGTATTGAGGTGGGACTATCAGATTACTTGGTAGGCAGAGCACAATTTGATGATGTGATTGCTCAAAGTAATATAGAAAACTTTAGTATGATATTTTCTGGACCAATTCCACCTAATCCAAGTGAAATATTGGATGGAGAAAGATTTAAACATTTAATAGAAACTGTTAAAGAGAAATTCGATATTGTTATCATTGATACGCCACCAATGGGAAGCGTTATTGATGCAGCAGTGATTGCTAAAAATTGCGATGGTGGCATTATTGTAATTAATAGTGGACAAGCTAGTTATCGACAAATTAGAAAAACTAAAGAACAATTGGAACGTGCTGATAGTAAAATCATCGGATGTGTCTTAAATAAAGTAGATGCTTCCAATAATGATTACTACTATGGTTACTACCATAAATAAGCGTGGGGGGGGGGGTAACTATGAATTCTATCAATAAGATTAGATCACTTCCTCAATGGGTGTTTCGAGCATTCTACCTATCTTTGTATGACTTGATAACAGTCAATTTTGCTTATTTTATAGTGTTATGGTTACACTATAATTTGAGATACACAACCATCCCCTTAAAGTATTTACAAGCATATCTAAGTTTTGTACCAGTATACTCTTTATTTACTTTGAGTGTTTTTTATTTTTTGAAATTATATAAGAGTATTTGGAAATACGTTAGTCTAAGTGAAATGAACCGAATATTATTAGCGACAATTGTAACAGCGATTTTTCATGGAATCGGTATTACCGTTTTATGTACAAGAATGCCTATTTCTTATTATTTGATGGGACCGCTATTTCAATTTATGTTTACCGTGAGTGTAAGGTTTGCATATCGTTTTATTAATTTAGTAAGAAGACGGAAACAAAGAAATGAAAATGTTAAGTATAATTCTTTAATTATTGGGGCTGGTTCAGCTGGTCAAATTATTATTAAAGAACTGGAAAATTCATCAGTAGTACAATCTATTCCTAAATGTGTAATTGATGATGATCCAAACAAATGGGGTAGAATGTTGGAAAATATTCCAATTATAGGTGGACGCGAGAAAATTATTGAAGCAGTTCAAAAATTTGATATCACACAAATTATTTTTACAATACCTTCTGCAAGTGCTAAAGATAAAAGAGAGATTTTGAATATCTGTAAGGAAACAGATTGTAAGTTATTGACATTACCAGGAGTGTATCAATTATTAAACGAAGAAGTTTTCTTACAGCATTTAAAGCCAGTAGCGGTTGAAGATTTATTAGGAAGAGAACCAATAAAGGAAGATTTAGGCCAAATCAAGCAACAAATTCAAGGTAAAGTTGTATTGATAACTGGTGGTGGAGGCTCAATTGGTTCAGAGCTTTGTCGCCAAATTGCAACTTATGATCCTAAGCAATTAATCGTTTTTGATATCTATGAGAATAATGCCTATAGTATTGAACAAGAATTAAAAAGAAACTATCCTAATTTGAATTTGAAAGTTTTAATTGGATCAGTTCGGGATCAAAAAAGAGTAGATGATGTTTTTTCGAGTTATCGACCAGATATTGTTTATCACGCTGCTGCCCATAAGCATGTACCATTAATGGAAGGTAGTCCTAATGAAGCAGTTAAAAACAATGTTGTTGGTACTTATAACACTTCTAAGGCAGCCTTAAAGTACAATGCTGAACGATTTGTACTAATTAGTACAGATAAGGCAGTTAATCCAACAAATGCAATGGGAGCTAGCAAGCGTATTTGTGAGATGATTATTCAAATGATGGATAAAGACAGTCGTAATAGCAAGAAACGAACACAGTTTGTAGCAGTTAGATTTGGAAATGTTCTAGGCAGTAACGGTTCTGTGATTCCTTTATTCAAGAAACAAATTGCAGCTGGTGGTCCAGTTACAGTAACTCATCCTGATATTATTCGATATTTCATGACGATTTCAGAAGCAGTTGGGTTGGTTTTGCAAGCCGGAGCATATGCAGCTGGTGGAGAAATATTTGTTTTAGATATGGGACAACCAATTAAAATTGATACTTTAGCACGAAACTTAATTAAGTTATCAGGATTGCATCCAGATAAAGACATCGAAATTAAATATATTGGTTTGCGTCCAGGAGAAAAACTATATGAAGAAAAGTTAATGGCTGAAGAAGGATTACAAAAGACAGAAAATCAACTTATCTATATTGGAAAACCAATTCCATTTGATGAGAAAAAATTCTTAAAAAATTTACAGAATCTAATTCAAAGTAGTCAAGAAAATCCTAAGAATATTGAAGCTCAGATGCAAAAAATTGTACCGAACTTCAAGTTTCAGGAGGTGGTAGGATGAAACGAAAATTTGAACCTTTTAAAGAAAGAGTTTATTTATCTTCGCCAACAATGCATGGTGAAGAATTGAAGTATATGACAGAAGCCTATCAAACGAATTGGATGTCTACGATAGGGGCAAACATCGATTCAATTGAAGCTGATGTAGCTAAAAAACTAGGTGTGGGATACACCGTAGCATTATCATCAGGAACAGCAGCTTTGCATTTGGCGATGAAACTAGCCAAGATCAAACCAGGGGAAAAGGTATTTTGTACAGATATGACCTTTAGCGCTACAGCTAATCCAATAGTTTATGAAGGTGGAATACCTATCTTTATTGATAGTGAGCCCGATACATGGAATATGAGTCCAGAAGCATTAAAAAAAGCTTTTGAATTATATCCAGATGTAAGAGTAGTTATGTTAGCTCATCTGTACGGAGTACCGGCAAAATTAACAGAAATCAAGGAAATTTGTAGGCAACACAAAGCGATTTTAATAGAAGATGCAGCTGAGTCTTTAGGGGCAACTTATCAAGGACAACAGACTGGATCATTTGGAGAAATTGGAGTTATTTCTTTTAATGGTAATAAAATTATCACCGGATCTTCAGGTGGTATGTTACTGACAGATAAGAAAGAATTAGCTGATAAAGCAAGGAAATTATCGACACAAGCTAGAGAAGATGCACCTTGGTATCAGCATAAAGAGATAGGATACAATTATCGCATGAGTAATGTAATTGCAGGAGTAGTTCGAGGACAATTTCCGTATTTAGAAGAACATATTGCCCAAAAGAAGAAAATCTATCAACGTTATCAAGCCGGATTGAGTGAATTGCCTGTTAAGATGAATCCTTTTGATAGTAGTAAGAGTGAACCTAATTTTTGGCTATCATGTTTAGTGATCGATAAAGAGGCGATGTGTAAGCAAATTAGGACAGATACCGAAGCTAGTTATACTTCTGAGAAAGGTAAATCTTGTCCGATAGAGATTTTAGAAGCACTGGCTGCCATTAACGCAGAGGGGCGTCCAATTTGGAAACCAATGCATCTTCAACCTATTTATGAGAAAAACATATTTGTTAAAGTTGATGAAAATGGTGTAGATGAAGACATTTTTAATCGCGGGTTGTGTTTACCTAGTGATAATAAGATGACTCCAGAACAACAAGATAGAATTATTGATGTAATTAAATCATGTTTTGAGTGATGAAAAGTTTGAGTGGAATTTTGAGTGGAAGTTAAGGGGATGATGAAATATGATCCAAACTACAACCATTAAGCCAAAGGGTTTTTATGAAAGATATATAAAAAGACTACAAGCTATTGTGCTTAGTTTGATTGCGATAATTATACTTTCACCAATTTTGCTAATTACATATTTATTAGTAAGAGTAAAGTTTGGAAAACCTGCCATTTTTATACAAAAAAGGGTAGGTAAAGATGGAAAAATATTTGATTTGTATAAGTTTAGAACCATGACTGATCAAAGAGGTGAAGATGGGAATTTATTACCTGATGATCAACGTTTGACTAGCTTTGGTAAAAAATTACGTAGTACAAGTTTAGATGAATTACCAGAGTTGTTTAATATTTTGAAGGGTGATATGGCATTGATTGGGCCACGTCCTTTACTAGTGAAGTATCTACCTTTGTATAATGATGAACAAGCTCGGAGACATGAAGTAAGACCAGGTTTGACAGGTTATGCTCAAGTAAACGGACGAAATGCAATTACTTGGGAAGATCGGTTTAAATTAGATGTAGAGTATGTTGATAATGTTACTTTTCTCAATGACTGGAAGATAATTTTCAAAACTATTAAAACAGTTTTTAAGAGAGAAGGAATATCAGAAGAAGGTTCAGCAACAATGGACGAATTTAAAGGAAATGGACATAAAGTATGAAAAAATTAGTTATCCTAGGTGCTGGTGGCCATGGAAAAGTCGTAGCTGATATTGCTGTGAAAAATGGCTATGAAGAAATTGTTTTTTTAGATGATAATGAAACATCATGTGCCGGTTTTAGCGTCGTTGGAAAGATCGAAGATGCAGCTAAAATAAAAGGAGATAAATTTGTGGCAATTGGGGATGCAAATCTTCGCCAAAAATTAATGGAAAAGATTAAGACAGTTACGTTGATCCATCCCCGAGCTACAATCAGCAGAAGGGTAACTATTGGTGAAGGGACAGTGGTAATGGCCGGAGCGGTAATCAATTCTGATACTAAGATTGGTAAGGGATGTATTATCAATACTTCGGCTTCGGTTGACCATGATTGTACATTAGATGATTTTGTTCACGTTTCTGTGGGAGCTCATCTAGCAGGAAATGTGAGAGTTGCAACTAGAACTTGGCTAGGAGTTTCAGCCAGTGTTATCAACAATATTGCTATTTGCAAAGATTGCATGATAGGTGCTGGAGCAGTAGTCGTTAAAGATATTAATAAGAGTGGAACTTATGTGGGAGTACCAGCTAGACTTTTAATAAGGTAAGAGGTGATTAGTAGTGAAAAGAATTTTGATTATTGCAAATAATGATGTAGGCTTATATAAATTCAGAAAAGAACTAAATACGGAACTTACTAAAGAAAATAAAGTCTATCTACTCCTACCTTATGGGAAAAATGTTGATAAATTGACAGCGTTAGGTGCTAAATTTATTGATTGTCCTTATTTAGACAGACGGGGAACAAATCCAATTAAAGATATTCGTTTGATGTTGTATTTTAGAAAAAATATTAAAAAACTTGATCCAGATGCTATTTTGACATACACAATAAAACCTAATATTTATGGTGGATATGTAGCTCGCTTGTGTAAAGTTCCATATATTGTCAATATTACTGGCTTAGGAACAGCTTTAGAAAATGAAGGGATTTTACAAAAAATAACAAGTTTAATGTATAAGGTAGCTTTAAAAGATGCAAAGAAAATTTTCTTTCAAAATCAAGCTAACCAAGATTTTATGTTAGATAAAGGAATAATTACGAAAAGTAGTAATTATGAAATTATTCCTGGTTCTGGAGTAAATTTACAAGAATATCAAAAGAAACCATATCCTAAACATGAAGTAGTAAAATTTGCTTTTGTTTCAAGAATTATGCGACAGAAAGGGATAGATCAATATTTAGCAGCAGCTAAGTACATTAAAAAGAAGTATCCAGAGACAGAATTTCATATTTATGGCTTTTGTGAAGAAGAGTATCAAAATGTTTTAGATAAGTTGCAAGCTGAAAAGATTATTAATTATCATGGAATGGTTCAAGATATGCAGTCTGTATACAAGGAAATTAATTGTTTGATTCATCCAACTTATTATCCAGAAGGAATGTCGAATGTTTTGTTGGAAGCATGTGCGAGTGGTCGACCAATTATTACGACTGATCGACCTGGTTGCCGAGAAATTGTTGATGATGGGGTGAATGGTTTTGTCGTTGTAGAACAAAACAGCAAAGACTTAACTGATAAGATAGAACAATTTCTCCATTTAGATTTAGAACAAAGAGAAAAAATGGGAATTGCAGCACGCAAAAAAGTAGAACAAGAATTTGATCGACAAATCATAGTGTCTAAGTATCTTGCTGAAATACAAAATATTAGATAGAGGGTGATGAGAATGAAAATTTGTATTTGTGTGGGAACAATTTCTGGTATAGGTGGAATCCAAAGGGTAATTACACTTTTTGCAAATGAATTGGCTAAGAAGCATGAGGTTACAATTTCTTCTTACGATACACCTGAAATTTTATCCAATTCAGTTTATAAATTAGATAAAAGTATAAACTTTGTTGAATTTCCAAAGAATAAAATTGCGTCTAATATTCTTTATAGAATTGTTAGGAAAATACTATTTAAAGTTGTAAGGAACGACAAATTTTTAGAGAGGATAGATTTTCCTAAATTTATGCGAAAGAGACTGGTAACTTTTTTTAATCAAGGTGAATATGATGTTGTAATAGGCGTTGCTTGGCTTCACAGTCTTTGGCTGGCAATGGTTGCTCCAGAAATAAAAGCTAGGACGATAGGTTGGCAACACAATTCATATGATGCTTATTTTTGTACTCCTGGGCGATATGCCTGGAAGAAAGATAACCTTTTTAGAAAGTATCTTCCAAACCTTGATGAATACGTTGTTTTGAATGAAATAACTAAAGAAAAGATAGATGCTAACTTTGGAATTGATTCAACTGTCATTTACAACCCTAAGAGTTATGTTTCTAAAGAAAAGTCAGATATGGAAAGTAAGGTTTTTCTAGCAGCTGGACGGATGATTTATGCCAAGGGATTTGATACTCTGGTCGAAGCTTTTAGAATTTTTGCTCAAAGAAATTCAGATTGGAAGTTATTGTTAGTCGGTGACGGAGAGGAACTTCCAACAATAAAGAATAAAATTAAAAAATATGGACTAGAGAAAAGAATTTACACTCCTGGAAAAACTAGTGACATAAAAGAATACTTCCTACAATCTTCGGTATTACTTTTACCGTCAAGGTGGGAAGGAATGCCGATGATAGTGCTTGAATCACTTGAAATGGGATGTCCAATTGTTGCATTTGATATTGATGCAATGAGCCCCCTAGTTACTAATAGGATGGAAGGATTGATTGTTAAAGAAAAACAAGATGCAAATGCTTATGCTCAAGCAATGTTAAAAATAGCCGAAAGTGAAGATTTACGAAAGCAAATGCATCAGGCAGCTTTAAAAAAGACAAACTGTTTTTCCGTAGATAAGATAATGAATAAGTGGGAAAAATTATTTAAGTGATAGTGTATGTTGAAATAATTATGAGAGAGTGAAAGTAATGAAGATTTGTATTTGGTTAGGAACTATTTCTGATATAGGTGGAGTACAAAGACTATGTACACTTTTAGCGAATGAATTAGCTAAGGAAAATGAAGTTACTATCGCTTCCTTTGACACACCTGAAAAATTAGCTAATGCGGTTTATAAATTAGATAAAAGAGTAAAATTCGTTGAATTCCCTAAGAATAAAGTTTCCTCTAATATTTTTTATAGAATTATGCGAAGAATACTATTCAAGCTTATAAGGAATGATAAATATTTGGAAAGAATAGATTTTCCTAAATTTATGCGAAAAAGATTAGTAGATTTTGCTAATCAAGGAGAATACGACGCTATCATAGGGGTTCATTGGTACCACAGTCTATGGTTAGCGATGATTGCTCCAGAAGTAAAAGCAAAGACAATAGGCTGGCAATTGACAGACTTCGATGCCTGTTTTAATACTCTTGGCAAATATGCTTGGAGAAAAAAAGTTCTATTTGAAAAGTATATCTCTAATCTTGATAATTATGTTGTTTTAAACGAAAAAACTAAAGAGAAAATTGATACTAACTTTGGAATTGATTCAAGTATTATCTATAATCCTAGAAGCTATACATCAAAAGAAAAATCGGATATGAAAAATAAAGTCTTTCTTGCAGCTGGACGAATGGTATATGTAAAAGCTTTTGATAATTTAGTAGAAGCATTTAAGATTTTTGCTCAAAAAAATTCAGACTGGAAATTATTATTGGTTGGTGACGGTGAGGATCTTCCGATGATAAGAGATAAGATTAAAAAGTATGGATTGGAGCAAAGAATTATTACTCCTGGGAAAACAAATGATATAAAGAAGTATTTCTTACAATCTTCGGTATTACTTTTACCGTCAAGATGGGAAGGAATGCCAATGATAGGCCTTGAAGCATTAGAAATGGGCTGTCCAATTATTGCGTATGATATAGATGCGATGGGACCAATCATTTCAGATGGTTCTAACGGATTAATCGTCAAAGAAAATCAAGATGTAAATGCTTATGCGCAAGCAATGTTAAAAATAGCTGAAAATCAAACTCTGAGAGATCAAATGCATCAAGCAGCGCTTCAGAAAGTAACCCAATTTTCTGTGGACAAGATAATGAGTGAGTGGGGAAAGATACTTAAGTAAAAATTTCTGGATAGAAAGTAGGTGGCAACGATGAAAATCTTATTTGTTAATAATGGTCTAGCAGGCGGTGGTGTTGAGAAATTATTAAACGATATGTTGCCACTGATCAATAAAAGTGGAAATTACTGCGAGTTATTAATTTTATTCGATGATGATGCTAAATATTTAGAATCATTGCGAAATAATGGAGTTAAGGTTCAGATTGTTCCTAAAAATATCTATAAAAAAGGACATTTTCAACGAATACTATACATAATGAACTATATAAAGAATAATGATTTTGACATAGTTCACGCTAATGAATTTCCATTGATATATTACTGTTCTATCATAAAAATAATTTTAGGGAAAAAGATGGCCAAGTTGGTAATGACAGAACATAATACTGATAACAGGCGTCGTCATATTAAGTTAAGTCGACCATTAGAGAAACTAATCTATCGAAATTATGATAAGGTTACGTCGATTAGCGACAAGGTGCAAGAGGTTCTGTTGGATTGGTTACGACCAAATGATAGAGACAAATACGTAGTTATTTATAATGGAATAGCTGCAGAAAACTTTAGAAATTCTAGGCCATATGAAAGAAGTGATTTGGTTCCAGAGATTAGTGGGAAAGATAAGTTACTTTGTGTAATTGGATCGCTAACTGAACAAAAAAATTACTTTTTTATGCTAGAAGTTATGGAAAGCCTGCCTGATAACTATCATGTATTATGTCTGGGTGAAGGACCATTGAAACAAAAGATTATTAATAAAGTTCAGCAAAAAGGGCTGCAAAAAAGAGTGCATTTATTAGGATTTAGAAAAGATGCTGCTAGAATTTTAAAAACGGTTGATGTTTTAGTTATTCCATCACTTTGGGAAGGATTTGGCTTAATTGCAGTAGAAGCGCTGGCTAGTCAAACTCCAGTTGTGGTATCAAACGTACCTGGATTAGCTGAAGTAGTTGGCGATGCAGGAATTAAGTGTTCTGTAAATAATGTCGATGAGTTCACACGAGCAATAAAAAAAGTAACTAATGATAATGAATATGCGCGTCAACTAGCTAAATTAGGTAAAAAACAGGTTAATAAATATGACGTAAGAAAAATGACAAAAGATTATTTAAAACTATATAAGCAATTGTTAGAGTGAGGGGGTGTAAGAATTGAAATTTTGTGGAGTGGTAGTTTGGTATAATCCTGCTGCTGATGTTTTGGATAATATCAATTCTTATATTGCTGAAATCGAGAAATTATATATTATTGATAATTCAAAAGATAGTCATATCAACTTATTAGATAATTACAAATATCAAAATAAATATGAGTACATTCCTTTACATAAAAATCTAGGCTTGGCATATGCTTTAAATGTAGGTTACAAAAAAGCAATTGAAGATAGATTTGACTATGTTCTAACAATGGATCAGGATTCAATATTTGAACCAACAGCCGTTAGTAAATTAAAGTTAGCGGCTCAAAAAGATGAACGATATGGCATCATTTGTCCAAATGTTAAATCCATTTATCATGATGAGAAAACTAATTTAGACAAAGTAGCATATTTAAAATGGAAAAAGGAAGAATTTAAAGAAATTCCCTGGACAATGACTTCTGGAAGTTTAACCTCACTTAAAGCTTATACTGATGTTGGTGGCTTTGATGATGATTTATTTATAGCCCATATTGATATAGATTTTTGCATCAGACTGAAACAAAATAACTGGAAAATTTTAATGGTAGGATCAGCAGTTATTAAGCAACGTTTTGGAAATTCTAAACCAGTGCGAATTTTATGGAAAAAAGTTCACCCATCATTTGCTAGCCCTGTGCGAACATATTATTTATTCAGAAATCAGAAATATCTAGAAATGAAATATGGAAAAGAGATTCATAAATTTATAGGAGTAGATTTATGGAAATTCTTTGTAAAAATTACTTTGTTTGAGAAACAAAAACTAAAGAAATACTTGATGATGCTTCAAGGATATAGGGATGCTAAAGCAAACAGAATGGGAAAGTATAAAGATTAATGAGTGATAACTATGGAAAAATTGTTAACAATATTAACTCCTACACATAATCGAGGAAAGTATTTGGGAGATATTTTTAAGGTACTTCAACAACAAACAAATCAAAATTTTGAGTGGATGATTGTTGATGATGGTAGTACGGATAATACGAAAGAAATCGTAGAGTCGTTTATTGAAAGTAACAAATTAAGAATTAGATATTTCTATAAGGAAAATGGTGGGAAGCATACTGCTGTAAATTATGGATTAAAGTATATTTCTACAAAATTAACAGTTATTTTGGATAGTGATGATTATTTTACAAATGATGCGGTTGAAGTAATCGAGAAAACCTACAATGAAAATAAAAATGAGAAAAATATTTGTGGCTTTACTTTTTTAAAGCGAAGAAGAAATGGCGAACTTTTTGGAAGTGAGTTTCCTAGAGAAGGTAGGTATAATTTTTCGAAATGGAGATTGAGTAAAGTTGTTACTGATGAGAGATGTGATGTGTTTTATAGCGATGTTATGAAGAATTATCCCTTTAGTGAATACGAAGGAGAAAAATATATCGGTGAAAGTACGATGATGATTAAGATGTCCTCTAGATATGATATGATTTGTAAAAATATTGCTATTTATATTGCCGATTATTTAGAAGGGGGACTGACTGATAATAGTAGGAAGTTGCGGCTACATTCTTTATTAGGTAGAATGGAGTATTGTAACGTATCTATGGTATCAGGGATATATTGGAGAAGAAGACTAAAATCAGCTCTCTTATATGATACATATGGATTTTTAAAGAATATAAAGCTCAAGAAACTCATTAACGATAGTAATGCACCATTGTTAACGACGATATTTTATCCAATATCTATAATCATAGGAAGGTATTGGAAAAATAAATATAAATTATAGGAAGTGATGATATGGTCTATTATTTGGGAATCGCAACTTTAATATTTATGGGTTACTTCACTTCCAAAAATAGTGATAAATATTTAAATTTTATGTTATGCATATTATTTATGTTTATTGCTCTACATAATCCTTACTTAACCGGAACCGATGGTAGATCATATCGAGCATATTTCAAAACACATATTCCAACTTTATCTCATTTTTCTGAGTACAATCATACATATGAAATTGGATATGCTTTACTAAATTCTTTAGCTAAAACCATTCATAACAACTACTTTACTTTTCAGCTAATATATAGTTTTATTGCTATTTTTTTACTAGGATTAGTTCTAAAGAAAACTAAATTGGCTGATCAGGAAAAATTATTATTACTGTTTGTTTACTTTTGTTATCGTTTTTTCCAAAATAATATGGAATTTTTACGCCAAAATATTGCGATTTTACTTATCTGGCTAGCTGTTCTTTCAGTAAATGATTATTATCAAGAAAAAGGTAAGGATAAAATTAAATATTTACTAACGATTATTGCTTGGACTTTCCACCGAAGTGCGATCTTTAATTTGATATTATTACCATTGATTGAGAGATTGAAAAGGACTAATGCTAAAAAATTAGTAATAATAACTTCAGTTGCTTCTTTTGGAATTTTATTTCTGGGAAATAGTGTAATTTCAAATATTGTTCAATTTGCGATAGTAATTGGTGGCGAAAGATATGCTTCATATTTGATTAGTCCAGGAGAAGTGGTATTACCGATTAATTTGGTTAATTATGGGATTCGTTATGTATTTTATATTATGTATTTTTTGAGTATTGATAACTATGAATATAGCAAGAAGAAAACTATTTTGGTAGTTGCAAGTCTAGCAATTATTTGTGGCTCTATTAATCAAAATATATTCACTAGATTATTAGAATATTACATGATAGGAATTTATATAGCAATTGTTAAAAGTAAACATCTGATGACAGCTGGAAGATCTAGAAATTTGTATTTGTTAATCTTGTACGTAGCTTTCATGATCATTCTAGCAAGAAATTTAATGTCTGTATCCAGTGGTACATATATGAATTATCAATTATATCCATTTAAATAAGGGGGAGTGGATTGAGATGTCAGCTAAAATAGGAGTATTAATCCCATATTTTGGAAAGTTACCAAATTATTTTGATGCATGGTATCAATCAGCAACTCAGAGTAAAAAGGTAGATTTTATTTTTTATACAGATTGTAAGATAGAACCGACACAAAATATTATTGTGCATAATTGTAGTTTTACGGATTTTCGTAACAAAATTCAGAGTAAATTTAATTTTAAAATTAGTTTAGAAAGGCCATATAAAATTTGTGATTTTCGACCAGCTTATAGCTATATTTTCCAAGAAGAGCTAGAAAAATATCAATTTTGGGGATATTGTGATTTAGATCTTATTTTTGGTGATATTGATAAATACTTATCTGATGAACTTTTATCTGAAAATTCCGTAATCGGCAAATATGGTCATTTTTCTATATACAAAAATAATGAAGAAATAAGATATCTTTTTATGGATGATGGAGTATATCCAGAAAAAAATTATCGAGAAGTATTCCAAAGTAACGACGCCTTCTACTTTGATGAATTTGGAGGAATGATGTTAAAGAAATCTAGAAATGGGTATAAAACTTATCCCTTGAAAATAGCTAATTTCTTGTCGATGTTTCCGTATTTTAATAATCGAGGAGAATCGGTATATATAAAGTGGAGTAATGGTAAAGTATATACAATTTCTAAAGATAATCATTTAGAAGAACATTTTTATGTACATTACAGTAAAAGAAAATTTAATCTTCATAAGAGTAACAAGAGCTCGAAAATAATTATAACACCTAGAGATATTTACATGGGATATGATAATTTACATATTAAACTAAAAGATGCTAAATTAGGTAAATTTTACTACTACAAATATATACTAAGAAGGATATATAGCCATCGTAATAATATTAGAAAGTTAATTCAACGAATGATTTGGAGACATGATTTGAAAAAGTATGTTGATAGTCTTAATGATAAGGAAAATTTTTAGTAGGGGGTGTGATATATGAAAATAATTGCCTTTTATTTACCACAATATCATGAGATAAAAGAAAATAATGAGTGGTGGGGTAAAGGTTTTACTGAATGGACGAATGTAAGAAATTCTAAGCCTTATTTTAAAGGACATAATATGCCACGACGCCCATTAAATGACAATTACTATGATCTAACAGATGTAAAAACGTTGCTATGGCAAAAAGATTTAGCTAAAAAATATGGTATTTATGGATTTGCATATTATCATTACTGGTTCGAAGGAGAAATGTTATTGGAAAAACCAGCCGAGATAATGTTACAGCATCCAGAAGTAGATATGCCATTCTGCTTTTCCTGGGCAAATCATACTTGGTCGCGAGTTTGGGCAGATAAGACAAATAATATATTAAAACTTCAAAAATATGGTGATGAAAAAGATTGGAAACGTCATTTTGATTACTTATTACCTTTCTTCAAAGATAAACGCTATATTAAAGAAAATGGCCGACCAGTAATGATAATTTATAATCCTTTAGGTGTAAAAGAATTCCCTGAAATGATGAGAAAGTGGCAACAATGGGCTAAAGATGCAGGTTTACCAGGAATTTTTTTCTTGCATCAACAAAATGAGTATGATCATCATAAAGAACCTGGTGGCGATCTATTTGAAGGTGGAATTGAGTTTCAGCCTAATCGAGCTGTAGTGGAATACATACGTAAAAGTTTAACTTTCAAATTGGAAGTTTTAGGTAGCAGAATAGCAGATAAAATTCCTGTATTAGTCTGCAAACATACTATGAAACATTATGGCTATGATGATATTTGGAAAATTATCTTAAAACAACAGCCTAAAGGTAATGATTGGTATCCAGGTGCTTTTGCAGATTGGGACAATACTCCACGTAGAAAGAATAAGGGTGTATTTTGCGATGGAACGAGTCCAGAAAAATTTGAATATTATTTAACACAACAGATAAAGAGAGCTAGGGATATTTATTATAAGGATTACTTGTTTATGTTTGCCTGGAATGAGTGGGGAGAGTCTGGTTATTTAGAGCCAGATACGAAGAATGGTTATAAGATGCTAGAAGCGATGCGTAAAGCATTGATGGCTAATGATGAATTCCCAGATTTTAATAAGTAAAAAGTAGAAAGGAGCTATGATTTTATGAAGAAAATAAAAGTTAATATAGTAGTTCCTAGTTTAGTGCAAGGTGGAGGCTTAAGAATAATCTTCTCTTATGCTAATTACTTAGTGGAACAGGGACATGATGTAGTTGTTTATGTTCCTATTTTGTATGTATGGCCAAAAGTAAGAAATAGTAAAATTAATTGGAAAACTAGTGCAGGAAATTTCTTAAGAGGTAATAAGGTAAAGTGGTTCGATAATAAATTCAAGATTAAGCCTGTATTTAAAATTTCAGACGCTTATATCAGAAATGCTGATATTGTTATAGCGACTGCTTGGCAGACTGCACAAACAGTATATAATTTGGCTGATAGTAAGGGTAAGAAAGTGTACTTTATTCAAGGGTATGAAGTAAATGATGAAGGTACTAATAAAATTGAAGTTGAAGATTCGTATAAATTAGGTATGAATATGTTCACAATTGCTAATTGGTTAGAAGAATTAGTCGAGGCTATTAGTGGGCAAGAAGTGAAAGTTATTCGTAATTGGACTAAGGACAGCGAGTTCATCCAAGGAGAGAAACAAGTAAACGATCCTAGAGCAATAATTATGTTAGGGAATACAGCAGCACATAAAGGATGGAATCTAGGACTAGAGGTTTTGAAGGAAGCTCAAGAAAAATATAACTGTCGTATTATTTTATATGGCATTAGACAAATTCCCGATTTACCTGAATCATTTGAGTTCTATCAACAGCCTAAGAGAGAGTTGCTGATGAGATTATATAGTGAAGCAGATATTTGCTCATTTCCAAGTATCAGAGAAGGATGGGGATTAACTGTTACGGAAGCGATGGCTCATAAATGTGCGATTGTTGGTAATAATACTGGGGTAGTATTAGAAATTTGCGAAGATGGAAAGACAGCTTTAATTTCTGAAAGTAAAACAGCAGAAGACTTAAAAAATAAGTTGTTTAAAGTAATTGAAGACGAGAAATTAATGAAAAAGTTACAAGATAATGGATATGAGTTGGCTAAAAAATATGCTTTTAGTAACCAAAGTAAATTATTTGAAGAGTACTTATTATCATTAGTTAAATAAAGTGTAAATGAGGAATGGATATGAAAAGTTCAAGAGTTGAAAATTCAATTAGAAATACAATTTATGCACTTAGTACTCAGATTTTTTCTATGTTAATGTCTTTTGCTGTGCGTACGGTTTTTATCTATACTCTTGGTAAAGACTACTTAGGTTTTAATGGTTTATTCAATAATATCTTTTCCATATTATCGTTAACTGAATTAGGTATGGGAATAGCTATTGTTTATTCTATGTACAAACCAGTAGCCCAAGAAGATCATAGAAAAATAGCAGCTTTATTAAATTTGTATAGGACTTTTTATAGAATAGTTGGGTTTACTGTTGCTGCTTTGGGATTGAGCTTACTTCCATTTCTAAATTACTTAGTTTCAGGTATAAGAGATATTCCAGAATTGGAAATTATTTACTTGTTATACTTATCTAGTTCAGTAATAAGTTACTTTTTTGTATATAAAAAGAGTATTTTGATTGTATATCAACAGGACTATATTTCATCTAGGATCAATCTAATAATCAATTCTCTACAAGGAATTATTCAAATTGCCATTTTAATACTTTGGCATAATTACATTTTGTATTTAATAATATTAATATTAGCGGTGTTTTTTGATAATATGCTAAATTCTCTTTATGTTGATCATAAATATCAATATTTAAAAGAATACCGTTCAGAAAGAGTGGATAAAGAAACTAAACAGAAAATATATACAGACGTTAAAGCATTATTTGTTAGCAAAATTAGTTCAGCGATAGTAACTTCAACAGATAATTTACTAATTTCTGCATTTATTAGTACAATCATACTAGGACTATATTCTAATTATATGATGCTGATAAATGTTGTTAATGTAATAACAAGTAGAATATTAGATTCTTTGACAGGTAGTGTAGGTAATTTAATCGCAGTTGAATCAATCGAAAGAGTCTACTTAATTTTCAAAAGAGTCTGGTTTATTAACTATTGGTTGGTCGTATTTAGTTCAATATCGTTCTTTATTTTAGCCAATCCTTTCATTACTTTATGGGTAGGAAAATCATATCTTTTAAGTAGTGGAATTATTTTCATGATAGCATTGAATCTTTTTATGCGGTTGATTAGGAATACATTTATCATGTTTAATAATGCCTTTGGACATTTTGTAGAATTAAAAAAGAAAAATATTATTGAGCCAATTATTAATATAGTGGCATCTTTATTATTTATCTTAGTATTTAAAATGGGAATAATCGGTGTTTTACTAGGTACTTTTGTTAGTAACATTACAACTAATTTTTGGTTTGAACCATATTTGATATTTAAGAAATGCCAAGTTAGTTTAAAAGAATATTTTAAAATAGCTGCTAATTATTTGTTAACAAATATTGTAGCTGGGGGGCTAACGTACATACTTTGTGATATTTGTTTAACAGGAAACAGTTGGGTATTATTTCTTATTCGAATAATAATCTGTTGTGTAGCTATTAATTTGGTAATAATTCTATTTTATCGAAAAACAGATGAATATCAGTATTTTATGATGTTAGTTAAGAAAGTTTTGAAATTAAGTAGGTGAAGGCGATGAAAAAAATAGATTTAACTGGAAAAAGAATTTTGATAACTGGCGGGGCTGGTTTTATTGGTGCTAATTTGATCTTGTCTCTGCTACAGACAGTTAAGAGTGTAAATATTTTAACAGTCGACAACATAAATGATTACTATGATGTTTCCTTAAAAGAATGGCGCCTTCAACAAATAGAGTCAGAAGCTACTCAACATGAAGAAAGTAAATTTGAGTTCATTAAGGGAGACATTTCTGATGTTGGATTAGTAAATCAAATCTTTGCTGATTTTAAGCCTGATATTGTGGTTAATTTAGCAGCTCAAGCTGGAGTTAGAAATTCAATTACTAATCCAGATGCCTACATTAAGAGTAATATTATTGGGTTTTACAATATTTTAGAAGCATGTCGCCACTCTTATGATAATGAAAATGGCGTAGAGCATTTAGTATTCGCCTCATCTTCGTCAATTTATGGTAATGGTAAAGAAATACCATACAAGACTGATAGTAATACTGATAAACCAATTTCTTTGTATGCTGCTACTAAAAAGTCTGATGAAATGTTAGCTCATGTATACAGTTATCTTTTTGAAATTCCGATAACAGGATTAAGATTCTTTACAGTTTATGGACCAGGTGGAAGACCAGATATGGCATATTTTAAATTTACCAAGAAATTGATAAACGACGAAAAAATTCAGATTTTTAACTATGGGAATTGTCGTTGTGATTTCACTTATATTGACGATGTAGTTGAAGGTGTTAAGCGTGTAATGTCTGGAGTTCCAGAAAAGTCAGAACAAGATTTAGAACCAGCTTATCGAATTTACAATATTGGGAATCATCACCCTGAAAATTTGATGGAGTTTGTAAAAATTTTACAAGACGAATTAGTAAGGGCAAATGTTTTACCAAAAGATTATGATTTTGAAGGTCATATGGAATTAGTTCCGATGCAACCAGGAGATGTGGCTGTTACATACGCTGATATTAGTGAATTAGAGAAAGATTTTAACTTTAAACCAGATACTAGATTAAGAGTAGGTTTGAGAAAATTTGCTGAATGGTATCGAGATTTTTATGAGTTAGGGAAGTGATAGTTATGGAAAATAGATTAAATATAGCAGTAGCTGGAGTGGGCTACGTGGGAATGTCATTAGCTGTGTTACTTGCCCAGCATAATCATGTATCAGCAGTTGACACAGTTCCTGAGAAAGTAGAATTAATTAATAAACGACAATCCCCAATTCAGGATGAATATATTGAAAAATACCTTGCAGAAAAAGAACTAGATTTACAGGCAACTACTGATGGGAAGGAAGCTTATTGTCAGGCGGATATAGTGATTATAGCGACTCCCACCAATTATGATGTGGTTAAAAACTATTTTGATACAAGTTCCGTAGAAAGTGTAATTGAAATGGTTTTAAGTGTTAATACCCACGCAACGATTGTCATAAAATCAACAATCCCTGTAGGTTATACAGAGTCAGTTCGAGAAAAATATCAAACAGATAGGATTATTTTTAGCCCTGAATTTTTGCGTGAATCTAAGGCTTTATATGATAATTTATATCCAAGTCGAATTATTGTAGCGACTGATAAGAGTGATGAGAAGCAACTTAAAGCCTCGCAACAGTTTGCAGAATTATTGCAAGAAGGTGCAATAAAAGAAGATATTCCAGTATTATTCCCTGGATTTTCAGAAGCTGAAGCAATAAAATTATTTGCTAATACCTACCTTGCTTTGAGAATTTCATTTTTTAATGAATTAGATACTTATGCTGAATCTAGAAATTTGAATACCCAAGACATTATTAAAGGTGTATCATTAGATGAAAGAATTGGAGATCATTATAATAATCCGTCTTTTGGTTATGGTGGATATTGTCTGCCTAAAGATACTAAGCAATTATTGGCCAACTACCAAGATATCCCAGAAGACTTAATTGAGGCAATTGTGAAATCTAATAGTACAAGAAAGAGTTTTATTGCTGATCAGGTTTTGAAAAAGGCTGGTTATTATGATTATTCTCAAGATATGATTTATAATCCAAACGAGGAAAAGCAACCAGTTGTTGGTGTTTATCGTTTAACTATGAAATCTAATTCTGATAATTTTCGTGAATCTTCAATTCAAGGAGTAATGAAGCGTGTAAGAGCTAAAGGGGCACAGATTATAATTTATGAGCCAACTTTGGATGGTAATACAACATTCTTTGGTAGTCAGATTATTAACGACTTAGAGAGATTTAAGCAAATGAGCGATGTCATATTGCTAATCGATATGAAAAGTGCTTAGATGATGTAGAAGAAAAGGTATATACACGCGATATTTTTAAACGTGATTAGAGTGATTTAATTATGAGTAAACAAATAAAAATACTATTTTGCTTTCACTATTCGATTCTAAATAATGGTGGAGTCCGTTCGATGGTTGATATTATTGAAAATATAATTAAGAAGGATGGAGTAACAGTATATGTTGTATATCCTACTCGCAAGGAAACGGCTATTAATTATTTAGAAAAATTAGGTGTAAAGACGATCTATTTACCTTTTTATAAGCTCAATAAAAATGGAAGAAAAGGAATGTGGAAATATATAATTAAGAAAATTATGTCGCCATTTTTATTTTTTAAATTAAGGCAGATAGTAAAGAGAGAAAAGATTAGTATTATTTACAGTAATACAATTGTGATAGATTACGGCTTTATTTTAAGTAAAATGACTAAGCTTCCTCATATATGGCATATAAGAGAATTTGGAAAAGAAGATCATGGCATTGTGTTAAGAGGTGGAGAAAAAGCCTTATATCGTAAGTTGAATGAATCTAAAGGAATAATCTATATATCAAAAGCGATAAAGGAGAAATACTCTCCTCATATAAAAAAAGGAATTCTTCAAGAAGTAATCTATAATGACATTTCAAAGGATTTTATAAATAGAAAAACTAATTTTAATATTGATCCTGATAATTCATTGAAAGCGACTATAATTGGAGCAATTCAAGAAGGCAAGGGACAATTAGTCGCAATAAAAGCAGTAGAAAAAGCCAATAAATCAGGTGCTAAAATTGAATTGCATATATGTGGGAAAAAAACAGGATCTTATTACAATGAAGTAAACAATTATGTGAAAGATCATAAGTTATCTGATCAGATATACTTTGATGGTTTCAAAACAAAAATGAATAAATATCGTTCTGATATGGATATTGGAATTGTAGCATCTAAAAGTGAGGCTTTTGGAAGAGTAACAGTTGAAGGAATGCTCAGTAATTTAGCAATGATAGGTGCTGATAGTGCTGCTACAAGTGAGCTAATAACAGATAATGTAACAGGTTTATTGTATAAAAATGGAGATATTGATGAATTAGCTGAAAAATTAGTGTACTTATATAAAGACAGGAAGAAACTGAAAGAGTTAGCTATCAATGGATTTGATTTTGCAAAGAAATTTACAGAAGGAAATGCAGCAAACGAGATTTATAATATGATTGCTGAATTGAATTGATTATTGTACAAGAAGTGATAGCTTGTGAAAATTTAAACTACGATGTAACTGTCTGATAGTCTATGTTAGATCTGAAAGAAAGGGAAAATATTATGAATATTGGATATATTTCGCCAACTAATCCATTTGTAGATAAGAAAAGATGGTCAGGAACTAATTATAGTACTAGAGAAGCATTAGAATTGGCAGGGCATACAGTTGAATGGATAAAGTATGATAATACCAATTTATTTTTGAAAATATATAATAGAATTATTTACAAGTTAATATATGGGAATGGGACACCTACTTATTCTAGGTTATCCAGCTGGTTAAAAGTAAAAACTATCCATGAAAATTTAGAAAAGTATGATGTGATTTTTATACCGGGACAAATAGATTTGGTTGCGGGTTTAAAAACAAAAACTCCTATAATTTATTATGGGGATGGGACAGTTCCTTTAATGGTAGACTATTACTGGTTTAATTTTACTAAAAGGGCTATAAATGAAGCAAAAGAGTTAGAATTAAAAGCAGCTAGGAATGCTAGCATAAATATATATGCATCAAATTGGGCTAGAAATTCTGGAATTAAAGAATATAAAATACATAGTTCTAAAGCAAAAGTAATACCATTTGGAGCTAATTTATCATATGCAGATACTGATAACATTAGTAATATAGATAAAAATGATAGAATTAATATTATTTTTTCAGGAGTTGATTGGAAACGAAAAGGTGGAGAATTAGCTGTAAACGCTTGTGAAAAATTAGTTGAAGATGGCTATGATGTAAGACTTACAATAGTAGGAATAAAAGATCTAGATTATAGAGTGAAGGGTCTTGATTTTATAGATTATTTGGGATTTTTAGACAAAGAAGATGAAACTCAATATTTGAAGTACTTAGATGCATGGAGAAAAGCAGATATATTGTTATTACCAACGAGAGCTGAATGTGCAGGTATTGTTTTCAACGAAGCATCAGCTTTTGGAGTTCCTTCTCTTTCTGTAGATACAGGTGGAGTAGCAGATTATGTGAAAAATAACATTAATGGATATAGGATGCCGCTGTCAGCCAATGGTGAAGATTTTGCATTAAAAATAGAAGAATGGATAAAGGAAGATAAACTTAGTACACTCTCTAAAGGAGCAAAAAAAATATATAAATCAAGAAATAATTGGAGAACTTGGGGAATTAGTTTTAATAAATTATTGGAAGATAGTAATATTTTTAAAAAGTAATTACTTATGAAATATTGATGAATTAGCTGAGAAATTAGTGTACTTGTACAAAGACAGGAAGAAGCTGAAAGAGTTAGCTATCAATGGATTTGATTTTGCAAAGAAATTTACAGAAGGAAATGCAGCTGATGAAATTTATGATATGATTACTAAACTGAATTAATTATTACGGAGATGGATTAAGTATGAAAAAATTTAAGTTTTTAATACGTTCATCATACTTATTTGTATTATTAGAAATATTCTACTATTTAAGAATAGCGCCTCAAGCAATCGGCACACATTTTGTAAGTGATAATATTCCTGATAGTTTTGGAAATAAATATCAGCTATTTCTTTGGGAACTGCTAATATTAATTATGGGTGAAAGTATTATTTTAATAGAAAAAAACTGGCGTGTAAAAAATAAACTAGATAATTTACCAGAGCTATTGCCAAGAGAGTACAGATTATTAATAGTACCAGTGGTTATCATTATTATGGCAGGTTTTATAATGTTTCAACAAATAAGTGTTTAGAAAAGCTTTATTAAGAAGTGATTACGATAGTTATTGTAATTAACTTCTTATTTTTTTGTGTTTAGTTGTTGACATTAAAACAACAGGGTTGTATATTATAGTTGTTAATTATAAAACAACAAGTTAGGAGAAGATAATATGAAATATGGTATTACAGCAGCAACTGGTCATTTTGGTCAAGTAGCAGTTAAGGAATTAGTAGGTTTGGTAGGAGCAGACAATGTTGTCGCAATCGTACGTAATTTAGAAAAAGCTAAGCAATTGCTTTCTGATGATATTGAAATTCGTCAAGGTGATTATGATGATAAGAATAGTTTAGTTTCAGCTTTTGAAGGATTAGATAAGGTATTATTTATTTCATCTCAACCAGGTGGTAAAATTATACGTTTGGAACAACATACAAATGTAGTAGATGCTTTGAAGGAAACTAAAGTAGACTTTGTTGCATATACAAGTTTCCCACATGCTGATCAAGCAAAGTCAGCATTAGCCAGTGATCACACCGCAACTGAAAAATTAATCGTAGAAAGTGGCATTAAACATTCATTCTTGCGTAACAACTGGTATTTAGAAAACGAAGCTGGTTTCTTAAATGGAGAAGATATTGTATATGCTGCTGGTGATGGTAAAGTAGGTTGGGCATTGGAACGTGAATATGCAGAAGGTGCAGTAAAAGTACTTGTTAGCGATGAAACAAAAGATGTCTATGAATTTGCTGGTGCAAGTAGAAGCTATGCAGATTTAGCTAAGGCTGTCGGCGAAGTTTACGGTAAGGAAATCGCAGTAACAAATGTTGCTAGTGATGACTATAAGGCAGGTTTAGAAAAAGCTGGTCTAGACGAAAATACAATTGGATTCATTTTAATGATTCAAGATCTAATCAAGCAAGGTGAACTTACAGAAGAAACTTCTGATTTGGTAGATGTATTGGGTCATGAATTGAAAGCTTTGCCAGAAGCAATTAAAGAAGTTATTGGTCGCTAATTTGTTGAGTATTAACTATACCTTTGTTAAAATGAAGAAAGTTAGATTTGAGAGGTATAGCGATGAAACATTCATATAAACTAAGCGATGCAATTCATATTTTAACATATGTTGATATATACAAAAATGATGATTTAAGCAGTACTAGAATTGCGGCAAGTATTGAAGCTAATGCTAGTGTTGTGAGAAATTTAATGTCAAAATTAAAAAAAGCAGGGCTGTTAAATAATCAGCCGGGAGTAGCTAGAGCGAGTTTAGCAAAGCCAGCAAGTGAAATTTCAGTTTTAGATGTTTATCGTGCAATTACATCAACTGCTAGTTTGTTGCATGTTGATCCTAAGACGAACCCTAATTGTGTAGTAGGTGCTAATATCCAAAATACATTGGAAGAAGTATATCAGAGGGTGCAAAATGCTGCAGAGTTAGAGATGAGCCAGATTAGTATTCAAGATGTAATTGATGGAGTGCTAGAGAGTGAAAGATTGAAACAGAAGGCTGGTGGTGATGGTGAAGAACTTGATTAGAGGTATTGATCTAGATGCTGCCGGTCGATGCAAACATTACCACAAAGATGTAGATATTGCGGCCTTGAAATGTAGTCAATGCGATGAATATTATGCTTGTTATCAATGCCATGATAGTTTGGAAGATCATAAATTTGTAGCAAGCAATAAAGACGATTATCCTGTGATGTGCGGCGTGTGTCGACATTTATTGACCTTTGACGAATATATAAGTGGTGCATGTCTCAATTGTCATCATGGGTTTAATTCGCGATGCAAATTGCATTATGAAATATATTTTGAAGATTAAGATCATTTTGAGTTAGTTAAAAGACACTAATTGTCTTTGATTAGGCTTAAATGTTAAATACAATAATCATTGAGATAGCTTAAAATCATATTGTGATAAGCATGAGTTTTAGGCTATTTTTTGTGCTTTCGTCTCGATTTTCTTTCTCAATAGGGAAATAACTTGTAGGTAGAATAGTTTAATGGTTTAATTTGATTAAACAAAGAGAAAGTGTAGGTAGATAATGAAAGCAGCATACATTGAACATTATGGACAAGAAAAGTTAACTTTAGGTCAACTACCTAAACCTAAGATTACTTCAGCTAAACAAGTTTTAGTCAAAGTTCTTAAAGCAAGTGTTAATCCAGTTGACCTGAAAATTCAATCTGGGAAATTACGTCCGTTATTACATTTTCCAATGCCACTTATTTTGGGTAATGATTATGTGGGAATTGTTGAAGATATCGGAGAAGAAGTTAAATCAGTAGAAATTGGGCAATTAGTATTTGGACGCATCAGCAAGAAACAAATTGGAACTTTTTGTGAATATTTAGTTGATGAAGAAAATAATCTTGCTGCAGTCCCATCAGCATTGACACTCCAAGAAGCAGCAGGGTTGCCATTAGTTGGTTTAACTGCTTATCAAGCACTATTCGAGAAAATGAAAGCTAAGAGTGGACAATCGATATTAATTCATGCAGGAGCTGGAGGAGTAGGAAGCTTGTTAATTCAATTGGCTAAGATGCAGGGCCTGACAGTTATTACTACTGCAAGTCAACGAAATAATGCTTGGCTGTATTCTCTAGGAGCTGATCAAGTTATAGATTATCATAAAAATGATTTTACTGAAGTTTGCCCGCCGGTTGATTATGTTTTTGACACTATTGGACAAGAAACATTATTGCGCTCTTTTAAGGTAGTTAAGCCAGGCGGGAAAGTAGTATCTGTTTCAGGATTACCAGATGAAAAATTCGCTAAAGACTATGGTTTAAATATAATTTGGCAAAAGTTATTTAAGTTAGGTAGTTACAAGATAAGGAAAGCTAGTCAAAAAGCTAAAGCAGATTATGAGTTTCTATTCATGCATCCTGATGGAAAACAATTAGAGAAATTGGATGAATTAGTTGCAGATAAGGAATTGGAAGTCAGACTTGATAAAGAATTTGCCTTTGATGATTTACAAGCGGCTTGTGATTATGTAGCGACTGGCCACGCTAATGGTAAAGTGATTATAGATGTAGTGGGATAAGATAAAAATTCGCACAATAAAAAGCAAGTAATCGATTTGTATTTAAACAAATTAATTACTTGCTTATTTTTATTCTTCTGCAGCTGTAGTAGGTTGTTCAGGAACATTGTCACCAGCATTGCCAGAATTGCCGGAATCATTGTTGGCATCTCCATCATCTGAAGGAGCAGGATTTGAATCAGTTGGAGTGCTTGCTCCGCTACCAGATCCACTGCCACTACCTCCACCTTGAGGAGCAGTATACCCGCCATAGTAGTAACTAGATGCTGGTGCTTGATATGTTGTAGTATTACCTTGACTTGTATTTTGTTGATTTGATGATGTGTCTTGTGTATCATCGCTTGATGAAACTGAACTTGAGTCAGTTGATTCAGATACACTTGAACTTACAGAACTGCTTTGTTCAGAACTGCTAGAACTTTCCTTTTTCTTTTTCTTCTTTTTATGTTTTTTCTTTTTAGCAGCTTCAGCCTTATCATGTGCTTCTTTTTTAGCCTTTTTAATGCTTTCTGCTTTTCGAGAACTTGCTTTATAAGAAAATAAACTTTCGTTAGAGGATTTACTTTATTGAACAAGCTCCTAGCGTCATTAATGTAAGCACAGAAAGAACAAAAATGCTTATTTTTCTCATTTATGTATACTTTCTTTTTTAGTACAGCTTTTAGCGACATCAGATTGCTGGTCGAAATATCTCACATTTAATACTATCTTATAATATTAAAACGGTCAACATTAAGAATAGTAGTAATTTAGCAAATGTTTTTGACTTAATAAAATCTGGTTGAAATTATGATTTGGTGTGATAAAATAAATTCGTCAAATATGAATTGTTTAGTGGGGGAAAACTATGAGAAAGTTCTTTTTAAGAAGACGAAATATTAAGATTAGTGAAGAAAATATCGCTGAGTATCATAGAAGAACTGAAGAGATGCAGAAGAAACGTCATTCTTATTTGAAACAAAGATTAGAAGCTTTAAATGACGGAATAATTGCAATTATTATTACGATTATGGTGTTAGAGGTGCCATTACCTAATGGGCAAAATATAGCATCTTATTACAATTTTTTAGGTAGTCTATCTGTGTTTTTGGTAAGTTTCTTCGTTGTAGCTAATTTTTGGTACGAATTAGGACAATCATTGGCGTTGGTTGATGAGATTGATAAAGGAATAATCATTTTTGATTTTGTTTTTCTGGCAACTTTATCATTATTACCGATACTAACAAAATGGATGATGCATAATCCTAGTCAGTTAGCAGTGGTTAATTATGGGATAGTCTACATGGTCGCTAATTTACTTAAAACATGGTTAGCTCATAGCCAATTTCGAAAAGTACTAGGAGCCAAAAATAATATTTCTGAAATGATGACTAAAGTGATTATTGGTCGCTTTGTATTAACAGCAATATTTAATTTACTTCTGATAGTAGCTGCCTATTTCTATCCTCAAATTACGTTATATGCATACTTAGCTTTGCCAATTATTGATTTCTTTTTTCCAGAAGACAAAGCTCCTCAAAAAAAGTTCTAGCATTTTGTTAGAACTTTTTTTGTTACATTTTAGTTCTTGCCAACGTATATATTATAGGACGTCCAAATAGACCAAAACGAAATGGCAGGAATTTAATATGAAAAACTTTGAACCCAATCGGGCATTTAATACAGAAGTTGCAGCAGCTTTAGGAATTTATCAAGCAATTTTGATTCAACAAATTCGCTATTGGCAAGATAAGTCAACACATGAGATTGATGGAAGAAAATGGATTTATAATACTTATCAAGATTGGTCCAAGCAGCTTACATTTATTTCAGAGCGGACCATTAGGAGAGAACTAAAGAAACTAGCTGAATTAAAGATTGTTAGAGTTGCGAAATACAATATTTCAAAATTTAATCATACAAAGTGGTATTCACTAGATGAGGAGAAGCTACAAGAATATTTAGACAATAAAATACCTGAATGTCGAAATGGACAAATTGGACAGGTAGAGTGTCCTAAGGAAGATAATGGAAATGGAAAATCTGGCCAGTTCAGAACTGGACAAGTTAACCACTTCAAAGACAATAAAGTACCTAAGAATACATCATTAAATAATCAACAAAAGATAAAGGAGATCCTGGAATGTTTCAAAGAAGTTACCGGGCAGGTGTTTGATAAAGATAAATGGGGAATAAAATTGATTAAAGAAAGACTAGCAGCTGGAAATGATGTAGAACAATGTAAAAGCATGATAGTTTTGAAAGCTAAGCAGTGGAAAGGAACACATGTTGAAAAATTTGTCCGTCCCCGAACATTGTTTGGTGATAATTTCAGTAAATATTATGCTGAATGTTATGCATATCATCGTGAAAATAACTATTTTGTTGATGACAAAGAAGAAAACATTGATCGAGACAAACTAAATCAAGAAATAGATATGCTTTTAGCTAAGATTTGAGTGTTACAACAATACTATTTTTTTCGTATATATCAGTGAGAGGAGGAATTTAGAAAAGAAGGGGGATTTTCAATGAAATTAATCTTAACGAAATTAACATTTTGTGGCTGGATTTTAGGTTTTAAGCAAAAAGTAAGCTTTGAAAGAACCACGATTGAAAAAGAACCTGAATATAAAATAAATGAAGTGAGTGACAGGCTTCTTGAATAATTAATATAAACAGGATTTAGAGTAAGTAAGAATTCGCTTTCATACTTACTCTTTATATATTTATAAATTGTGATAAGATGTAATTAGAAGCTAATATGGGGAGGTTTTAACTATGAATGAAATTGAATTAGCTCATGTAAATGATGTTGACAGATGTTTGGAAATTATTGATAGTGGTAAGAAATTTCAAAATGATCAGGGATTTACTGAATGGACAGACGACTATCCTAATCGTGAAAGTATATTAGAAGATATTCTAGCTAATAAGGGATTTGTGTTACGTGTAGATGGTATCATTGCCGGCTATTTACGAATAGATTTTACAGATATGCCATATTATAAAGAAATATTAGGAGATTGGCATACGGAAGAACCCTACGCAACAGTTCATAGTTTTGCAATAGCAGAAGAATATCGTAATCAAGGCCTAGCAAGTATTGCTTTGGAATTAGTGGAGAGATTGACATATGCTTGTCAAATTTATGGAGTTAGATTAGATACAGCTCTTGAAAATGAACGAATGAAACATATTTTGAAGAAGAATAATTATCAAATATGCGGAAAAGTTAATTTTAAGGGTGCAGATAGAGTGGCCTTTGATAAGGTGTTGAAAGAAAAATTTTAATAAGATCCAATCTTATACTTTATACGAAAAAGGATTGAAGAAAATGAGGAAAAAATACTTAGTTACAGGGGGAGCTGGGTTTATCGGTTCAAACCTAATTGAAAAAATCATTTCACAAGGAGATGAAGTTGTTGTAGGTAGGCATCTACCAGCTGAATGCAAAGAAGATGATAATAATTTAAAAGATAATATTACTTTTTATCAGGCTGATGTTACTGATTATGAGTTTATGGAACAGTTACTAATCAAAGAAAAATTTGATTATATTGTATTATTAGCTGCAGTTATTAGTATTTCAGGTACAATAGCTGAGCCTCTTAGCACACATTTTATTAACCAAGAAGCAATTTTATATATTTATGAAATCATTCGAAAAAACAAGTTAAAGGTAAAAAAGGTACTATTTACTTCCTCGTCAGCTGTATATGGGAACATTGCTGATACACCTAGGCGTGAAGATATGCCGGTAAGCCTTGAAAATCCTTATGCAATAGACAAATTTACAAGTGAAAGATATGCTATGTTTTATGAAAAAGTCTATGGTATTCCAACAGTTGCTGTGCGTTTCTTTAATGTATACGGGCCTAGGCAAAAAGCACAGGGGAAATCTGCAGGTGTATGTGCAATTATCTTAGACTGTTTGCTTAATGACAAGGAATTTAGATTAAATGGTGATGGAAAGCAAACACGTGATTATATGTATGTAACAGATGCAGTTGATGCTACTTTGATGTTACTGAAAGACCCCCAAATAAGTGGAAAAATCTTCAATGTTGCTTCTGGAAAATCGGTAAGTTTAATAGACTTAATAGTAGCTTTTGAAGAAATTACAGGTAAAAAGCTAAAAATTATACATAACAAGGGTTTGAAATTTGATACCAAAAATTCACTTGCGGATATCACGAAGCTTGAAAAAACCGGCTTCCTTCCTAAATATACGTTTGAATCAGGATTGAGACAATATGTAAAAGAAGAAAAACGCCGGTTGGGGTATAGTTAGTAAAGTAGGTTAACCTTTTCAATTAATTTATGATAGATACGTTGATTGAACCAAACTTCACTGACCTTAGAATCTAAGCTAGATAAATCAAGCCAAGCGATTTGACTATTTTCATCAGGCTTGATGCGCAATGGCATAGTAGTATCAGCTTCGAATAGGTAAGTAATGTTTAAATGTAAGTGCGAAGAAACATATTCTCCACGTTTTTCGTGTCCATCAACAGTTAGAACTTCAAGCGAGAAAATATTGTCTGATAAAAATTTAGCATCAGTTAGGCCACTTTCTTCTTGAATTTCTTTGAGAATTACTTGCTTTAAATTAGAGTTGCCATCAGCATGTCCTCCAAGCCAAGACCAAGATTGATAGATATTGTGATAAGCCATTAGAACTTTATTTTTATCATGGCTGATAATCCAAGCTGATACGGTAAAATGAGCTAATTTGTTTTTACGAGTAAAAATATCTTTGGCATTAGCAAGTTGGTCAATAATAAGCTGCTTATCTTGTTTTTCTTGTTCGTTAAAAGGAATATATGATTTAAGTTGAGACATTAAGTCATTCATAGTAAATCCACCTCCTGAAAGATTGCAAATCAATTATAGCATTTAAAGAGAATGAAAAGACAGTCGAGAATGACTGTCTTTTTTCTATGTTCTATTAAAATAGCAGAATTTGTTCACGAGATATTTGTGGCATTCTTCAAGAATTTCATCTGTATTCATCGAATCAATATCATCACAGAGAAAAACAAAAATTTCTTTAATAAGTTGGTAAAGCATTTCCTTGGTATAAATATCGCGAGGAATATCTTTTAATGTGCCGATATCAATGTAATCCGAAATCATAGAAATAGTTTTTTGTGCATCGAAATTTAGCAGATTTTCAACGGTATGCAAGAAATGAGCAGTAGCTTTTAAACTAGTTCTAAAACTTGTTTTCTGATTTAAAAAGGTAACGTAGCCTGATAAATCTTTGAATTTAAATGAGATGTCATGATGATTAGTATCCCAAATAGATTCAACTAGGTAAAGATTGATCCAAGTAGCAGGATGCTGAGAAGAACGAATGAAACAATGGGAGTCAGAAATAGCAGACGTATATGCCTGAAATTTATGATGTTTCTTGACCATCTCAGTAGTTAACTTGGTGAAACATATACCATTTATTTTATTAAATAGTGTTGTCGTTGAAAGTTTCGATAATATGATACCTTGGTTTTTATCAAAAATAATTGACTTATATTTTGAGTCATTATTATGAATATTGAAAGCGAAATAAGTAGAATTTCTATGAATTACATAGAAAGATCTATATTTTCCGATCTTCAATAATTTATCGATCGCAATCTCGCTATCAATATTAAACCAGTTACTGGTATATATCATATTTCCCCTCCTTTGAGTATTTTTTATATTTTATAAGTAAATAATCTATCAAAAAACTAATCGTAAATCAATATTTTTTTATTTATTTGTAAAATTAATTTTAGCTTACGGAATTTCAGAAAAATGACGTCAAATTAATTAGGTATTGATAAGTATTAAATTATAAGACTGATAACGAATACATGGTAAAAAATCAAGAGTAAAATATTTTGCAACACATCCTGAAATGAATATTTTTGATGGGGTGCATGAATTTTAAGACCTATTTATTCTTAATGAGTACAAGGCGCCAGTACAAATTATTTTTAGAGGTGAAATAGTGAAACGAGGGTTTGAATACGCATTGAAGAATAACGGACTTATTTATGGAGTACTAGCACAGTTAAATTACAAGGTGGGGCATCCTGATTTTGAGGATATGTTTGAAGAAGCGAGAATTTTACTAGCAGAGATATATACCGAATATTATCGTAAAGAAAATGCTAAAGAGGAATGCGGAAGTTATATGTTTCAAAAACTAAAGTGGCGCTTATTGGATAAACTAAGGCAAAAGAAACGTAAGCAAGTAGAAGTGTGTTTTAGTCAGTTAGCTAATGAGAATGATGAATTACCCCAAATAGAAGAAATTATCGAAACTGGGGATAACATTGAGATTAGCGATGCTCTATATCAGTTATATAGAAGGTGTACTGACAATGAAAAAATGTTGTTGAGCTATTATAGTGTAGGAATAACTAAGACTACAGAAATTGCGAAGCTGATGGGAAAATCACGAATGACAATTAATCGCTGGAGAAAAAGCATCCAAGAAAAATATTTAGAATTAAATAATGAAAAGTAAAAATGCATGTTACAAATGGACAAAAAATTACGTATATATCTATGTAAGCTTCAAAATGAACTTAACAATAATTTAAAGGAGGCCGTTAAAATGGCAAAAGAAGTTAAGAAATCTGTATTATACATTTATGGTACCAAGGAAGATGGAGATACGCGTCGTCGTTCCTACCATAATTTAGTGAATAATGTCGGTGCTGAAAAGTTATCTGCATTTGGAAAAATTATTGGTGAATTATCTGGAGAAGAAACTCAAGATATTGAAATTGTCGAAACTAGCATGGTTAAGGATTAATTAAGGAGGAATTTAAATGAAAGTTAGAGCATTAAATCTTGGATTCAAAGCAGCAGATGGAAAACATCATACATTAAAATTAAATAACGTATCTACAAATCTTGACGAAGGTAAACTTCGAGAAGCGATGAATAAGTTAGTTAAATTAGATATGTTTCAAGATAAATTTGGAACAAAGTTATATGCAGAGGCAGTTAGTGCGAAGTATGTTGATACAGAAACTCAAACAGTTTTTACAGTTGAAGACTAAATGAAACTTAAATAAGTAATAAGGCATGTCAGAAATGATATGTCTTTTTAACGTTGAAATAAATTTATTTAATGCTATAATCTTAAGTATAGAACATATGTTTGTTATAGAGGGAACTTATGCCAAATTATGTCATTGTAAGAAACAAAGATGAAAAGCCAATGGAATATTATCGACAAAAGACGAAGACATTTGTTGGAAGTCTTCAAAGTGCTAGTAAATGGAACAGTAAAAAAATGGCACAACCAGCTTATGATAAATTAATCAAAAATGGTGAAAAGAACTTAGAAATAGTAGATAGCGATAAAGATAAGCAGGAAGTCATGAATATGTTGCTAGGTGGCGATGAAAATACTGGTTCGCAACATGCGATGGATGCGTTAGATAAGATAAAAGAAGTAACAAGTCCTAGAAGTTATCAGTATCGTAATCCAAAACTCAAACAAAAATATAGTAAGTTATTACAATCCAAACAAATAAAGACTATTGAAAAATTAATTAAGCATGTTTGGAAGCTAGTAAAATAAGGAATTCTAGAACTCTATATATTTTTTCGAACATATTTTTGATAAAAATACTGGACAGAACAATCGAACGTATGTATTATAAGTTACATAAAGAATGTACGTTCGAGAATAAAGTAAAGGTGAGATTAATATGAATCGAGTATATGAAGGAATCCAATTTGCAACAGTAACAATCACATTATCAGCAGTAATTACATTGATCACGTTATTCGTTACACCATCTGTATGGCAATTAATGTTGTTAATTACAGGAGAAGTTATCGTCATTAATGCTGCTTACTTGATATTTGTATTGGTATTACTAGGACTTAAGAACTTATTAGATTATTGGGAAAAGAATCAAAATAGATTTAAATCAGATAAATCTAAATTCAAATATTTAAATTAGATTTTTTCTATTGACTATTAGTAATTGATTTGTTAATATTTTAGTGTTGTATTTGTGCATATCACATCTGCAACCGCACGTTTTAAGTTTAAGTATCTCTTTAGAGGTCACTACATTACGGCGAGTCTAAGTATTTTAAGAGGAGGTGCACATAGATGTACGCAATTATTAAAACAGGTGGCAAGCAACTTAAAGTTGAAGCTGGTCAAACAATTTACGTAGAAAAGCTTGATGCAAAAGAAGGCGACAAGGTAACTTTTGATAAAGTTGTTTTTGTTGGTGGCGATAAGACAGTTATCGGTACTCCTTTTGTTGAAGGTGCTACAGTTGAAGCTACAGTTGAAAAGCAAGGTCGTGCTAAGAAAGTTGTTACTTTTAAGTACAAGCCTAAGAAGCATCAACACACAAAGCAAGGTCATCGTCAACCATACACAAAGGTTGTTATTGACGCTATCAATGCTTAATTTGTCTAAAAGGTTGGTATTAGAATGATTAGAGCAAGATTTTTATATCGTGATAAGTTAATTTCTGGCTTTGAAATGCGAGGTCATGCTGATTCCGGCGAATATGGACAAGATATCGTTTGTTCAGCTGTTTCAGTGTTAGCTATAAATACAGTTAATAGTCTTGAGAAACTTGCTAACGCCAATTTGAATATCGTTTCTGATGATGAAAATGGCGGACTGTTAGAAGTACATGTTAGTGAGAACTTTCTTTCAAATGAAAGTGTAAAGTTATTATTAGCTAGTTTAAAACTAGGACTTGAAGATGTTGAAAAAATGTACGGTGATTTTATAAAAATCGAGAATAACTAATTATTAGGAGGTGCAATCATTATGTTAATGAATTTACAATTCTTCGCTCATAAAAAGGGTGGTGGTTCCACAGCTAACGGCCGTGATTCACAATCTAAGCGTTTAGGTGCTAAGAGTGCTGACGGACAAGTTGTTACAGGTGGTTCTATCTTATACCGTCAACGTGGTACACGTATTTACCCAGGTGTTAACGTTGGTATGGGTGGCGACAACACATTATTTGCAAAAGTTGCAGGTGTTGTTAAGTTCGAACGTAAAGGACGCGACAAGAAACAAGTTTCTGTTTACCCTGTTGCTGAATAATATATAGTTTAAAAACGTCTTAAATCCTTGATAGGTAAGGATTTAAGACGTTTTTTTGTTTGTTAAGATGTGGCGAAATATAAAGGAATACAATATGGTAAAATTTGAGATGCTTAATTTTATTTGTTAATATATAAAATATAATAAAGTAAGTATTTTTGTGAGTTTGAATTTAATATAGTAATTAGTCTTTCTAATATAGGTGGTTGCTGATATGAAATATAATTATAAAGATTTGGAAAGTAAAACAGTAGATGAGCTTGCAATGATGTATTTTGATAAGCATAAAGGTAGTATTCCACCGTTTTTGGGGGCAACACTTGATGAACTTAAAGAGGTGTTTATCTATGCATTACTAAATGATATAGAAATTGAATTTCCAAAAGTGACTGAAGGTATTTTTTGATAAAGCATTCTATGTTAGCAGTACTCGAAAAACATAATTTAATAATTGAATTTTTAGATAATGGCGATTTTTTCCAATAGAGTTTCTAAATCATCTTTACAACTAATAACTAAAAATCCCACTTTTTGAAACAATTCTTTCAAAAAGCGGGATTATTTTTTGCGTCTTTCTTTAAAGGAAACACTAGATAGATTAAACCAGAAGGGATAGCTAGTAGTTTTGAAGAAAATGTCAAAATACTGGCTACCATGTTCTTCACCATCAATCTGTAGAAATTCCAATGATTTAATAGTTAAATGAATTTGATCATCTTTGAAGCGATGGAATGACTTCAAATTAAGTTGTTTATGAAAATATAAACTTACAATCAACATAAAGAAACGGATGAAATTCATATTTTCAGTGACGATCAAGTCAAGTTTCTTATCTTTAATGTTAGCTTGAGGAGAGAGTGAAACATCACCTTCAAAATAAGGATGATTAGCAACATTCATGATATAGACATGTTTGAAAAATCTATAGGAGTCACTAACTCTAACCGTAGCTGAAAAAGGTTCTTGATTATAATAAGCACTTATACTGCTAGTAAGGAATGGAAGAAAACCTCGGCGGAAGAATTTACGTTTCTTCTTACGATTATAAATACTTGTAATAAAAGCATCCATGCCTATACCAAAATTGTTCAAGAAGTAACCTTGAGTGTTTCGTAAAGTTTCTTGGTAAGTACCAATTGTATAGTATATCTTGTCTGTTGTATTGATAACTTGCTTTAAAGCGACGACAGGATTGAGCGAAAGTCCAATTGCTTTAGCGAATCCATTTTCAATCCCAGCAGGAACTAGACCGATTGGTAGATCAAAGCGTTGTGCTTGCTTGATACCATTTAAAACATCGACTAAAGTTCCATTTCCGCCTACAACTAAGACGACAATTTTACTCTTTTTTCTTTCAGCTAAATCCAAAGTGAAATTTTTAGCAACTTCAACAGCATTTTTATTAACTTTTTTGTAAGTAAATTTAACTCCCTGTGTCACTAACTCTGAATGAATAGTTTGCCAGATTTGTTTAGCATTACCATTTTTGGCATATTCATTGACAACTACAAAGTATTCCAAGGTAATCCTCCTTTCTTAGAGTTTTGATTGCAAAAATATTTCATTCTTTATTATAATTTTACAAATAATTATCAACTATGCAATTATAACGAACAATCAACACAATTGACAAGTATAAAGAAACGGTTACATACTAAATTTTCTTTAATCTTTAACTTTAAATTATCGCAATATAAGATAAAACAACATTCTCCGAGATTTGTTGATAGATTTTTTTGATTAAAAGGTGGTAGAATAAAAACAATAACTTTAAGAAAGGTGGCCTATATAACCATGCTTGATAACATGATTTTTAAGCAACTAATGAAACATTCTTTTACAATTCCAGTAGAGGTAACCTATCCTAACGGGAAAACTGAGAAATATGGTAATGGTGCCCCACAGGTAAAAATTAAAGTTAATGAAAAGATACCAGTAAAAGACTTACTGAGAAATGCTTCAATTACATTAGGTGAGGCATATATGGATAAGAAAATAGAAGTAAGTGGTTCTTTACAAGTGCTAATTAATTCAGCATATGAATCAGCAAACAGTTTCTTGAATAATAATAAGTTTAAACGTTTCTTACCAAAACAATCACATTCTGAAGAAAGTAGTAAGAATGATGTTCAAAGTCATTATGATTTGGGAAATGACTTCTATAAATTATGGCTTGATAAAACTATGACATATTCATGTGCTTATTTTGAAAAGCCAGATGATACTTTGGAAGAAGCCCAAATGAATAAAGTTCATCATATCTTAAAGAAATTAGATCCAAAACCAGGTTCTAGTTTATTAGATATTGGTTGTGGTTGGGGAACATTAATGTTAACTGCCGCAAGGGAATATAATATGAATGTTGTTGGTATTACTTTAAGTGAAGAACAGTATAATGCAGTTAAACAACGTATTAAAGATGAAGGATTGGAAGATCAAGCTGAAGTACTTCTTGAAGACTACCGTGAACTTGATCATCTACCATTTGACTACATTACAAGTGTTGGCATGTTCGAACATGTTGGTGAAGAAAATCTAGGTGAATACTTCAATACAATTTCAAGATACTTGAAGAGTAATGGGGTAGCATTGATCCATGGTATTACTCGTCAACAAGGTGGAGCATACAATGGTTGGATTAATAAATACATTTTCCCAGGCGGCTATGTACCCGGTCTAAATGAAAATCTAACTCACATTATTGAATCTGGTATGCAAGTTGCTGATATAGAAATGTTGCGTCGTCATTATCAAAGAACTTTGGAAATGTGGACAGATAACTTCCATAAAGTATTGCCAGAAGTAAGAAAGATGCATGACGAAAGATTTATTCGTATGTGGGATTTATATCTTCAAGCTTGTGCAGCTTCATTTGAATCAGGGAATATTGATGTAATCCAATACTTGATTTCTAAAGGTCCAAGTGCTCGTACTTTACCAATGACAAGAGATTATATGTATAAAGATTAATCATGAAGTACTTTGAAATATTGTCTATTAGGCAAGTTTCAAAGTGCTTTTTAGTATGAATTTGATAGAAAAGGTCAGATTTAGTCAAAATTTAGTAACTTTAAAAATATTTTATAGTTTATCTTAAGGTAAATTCTTGACTATTATTGACCTTCTTTGTAATAATTATAGACAATGAGGGGTGATAGTGAATGGAACTCACTTGGATTGAAGAATTCAAGAAATATTTGTTAATTGAAAAACAATATTCAGACGAAACTTTGAAAGCTTATAGTGAAGATTTACAACATTTTGTTGATTTTATTGACGAAACTGGAGGCGCTAAATCTTTCAAGGAAATTGGTAGTAATGATGTTCATGCATATATGAGCTATCTATATGATAGGTATGAAATGACATCAATTTCGAGAATGATTTCCAGCTTACGTGCATTCTACAATTTTTTAATCAAAAATGAATTAACAGATGAAAATCCCTTCGCTTATGTACAATTAAAGCGACATCCACGATCACTACCACGTTTTTTCTATGAAAAGGAAATGACCGCATTATTTGAAGCAACTGAAGGCGACACACAGATGTTGATCAGAGATAGAGCGTTGTTGGAGTCTTTGTATGGAACTGGAATGCGTGTCAGTGAATGTACAGGTTTAAAAATGGAAAATGTAGATTTGACTAATAAAAAGATGCTTCTACATGGGAAAGGTGATAAAGACAGACTAGTACCATTTGGAAGTTACTGTCAGGAAGCATTACAACGTTATTTTGAACAAACTCGTACACCTTTAATGGAAAAATATCATCGGGATCATGATTTAGTCTTTGTAAATCATTATGGAAATCCTTTAACTCCGGCTGGGGTAGCATATATCTTAAAACAGATAGTTAAGCGCAGCAGTCTACATACTAGCATTCATCCTCATGAGTTGCGACATACATTTGCGACACATTTGATGAGTAATGGTGCGGATTTACGTGCGGTACAAGAGTTACTAGGGCATAGTAGTTTATCTACTACTCAAATCTATACTCATGTAACACCGGAACATTTACAAAGAGATTATCGAAAATTTTTCCCAAGAGCATAGAATTTAATTATTAGGAGCTGAAATTAATGACAACAATATGTGCAGTAAAACATAATGGAAAGACAGCGATTGCCGGCGATGGACAAGTTACTTTAGGTGAAAAAGTAATCATGAAAGGCAGTGCTAGAAAGGTACGTCGCATCTACAATGACAAAGTAGCAGTTGGATTTGCTGGTGGTGTAGCAGACGCAATTAACTTAGAAGAAAAATTTGAAAATAAGCTAAATGAATATAGTGGCAATTTGGAAAGAGCTGCCGTAGAATTAGCACAAGAATGGCGAGGCGATCGTACTTTACAAAAATTAGAGGCGATGTTAATCGTAATTGATAAAGATAATTTATTGATTGTATCTGGTTCTGGTGAAGTTATTGCCCCAGATAATGGTGTGCTAGCAATTGGCTCTGGTGGTAATTACGCTCAAGCTGCAGCTGTAGCTCTATCAGAATATTCCAAAGATATGTCAGCAGGTGAAATTGCCAAAGCTGCTTTGAATATCGCCGCAGATATAGATATCTTTACTAACCATAATATTATAGTTGAAGAATTAGCTTAGAAATGAGGAATTTATAAGATGAACGAAATAGATAAGACACCTAGACAGATTGTTGCTGAACTTGATAAATATGTTATTGGTCAAGACAGTGCTAAAAGAGCAATTGCGGTAGCTTTACGTAATAGATATCGTCGTATGCAACTACCAAAAGATATGCAAGAAGATATATCTCCTAAAAATCTTTTGATGATTGGACCTACTGGGGTTGGTAAAACAGAAATTGCACGTCGTTTAGCTAAAATCGTTAACGCACCATTTGTAAAAGTTGAAGCAACTAAATTTACAGAAGTTGGTTATGTTGGTCGTGACGTTGAATCTATGGCACGTGATTTAGTTGAAGTTGCATACCGTATGGAACAAAATGATGCTTTCAAGCAAGTGCGTGCTCAAGCTGCACAACAAGCTAACAAGCGTTTAGTTAAGTTGATCGTACCTGCTAAGAAGAAACAAGAAAATCCTAATCAATATCTTTTCAATGCTTTGAGAGATCTACAATCCGGTTCTTTCCCTAATATGAATGGAAATGATATGGAAGAAGTAACTGAAGATGTTAGAAATGAACGTCTAAGTGTTGCTGAACAATTGAAACGTGGTTTGCTAGAAAATAATGAAGTTACAATTCAAGTGGATGATCCTTCGACACAATTCAATAATCAAAGCGGTATGTTAGGACAAATGGGAATTGATTTATCTTCATTGAGTTCAATGATGCCAACTAAGAAAGTTGAACGTACAATGACAGTGGCAGAAGCTAGAGAAATCTTGATTAAAGAAGAATCTGAAAAGCTAGTTAACTCTGCAGATTTGGCTGATGCAGCAATTAAACGTGCTGAAAATACAGGAATCATCTTTATTGACGAAATTGATAAAATTGCTTCTAAATCTCAACAAAATGCAGGTCAAGTTTCACGTGAAGGTGTACAACGTGATATCTTACCAATTGTTGAAGGTTCCCAAATTTCAACTAAGTATGGCTTGGTTAAGACTGACCACATTTTATTCATTGGTTCTGGTGCTTTTCATGAAAGTAAACCAAGTGATTTAATTGCCGAATTACAAGGTCGTTTCCCAATTCGTGTTGAATTAGAAGATCTATCAGTTGATGACTTTGTTAAAATTTTGACAGAACCAAACAACGCTTTAGTAAAACAATACATTGCGATGATTGGTACAGACAATATTGATGTAACATTTACAATCGAAGCTATCCATCGTATCGCTGAAGTAGCATATCAATTGAACCACGATACAGAAAATATTGGTGCACGTCGTTTGCATACGATTTTAGAAAAATTACTTGAAGATCTATTATTCGAAGGTCCAGATATGCAAATGGGTGACATCAAGATTACAGAAGCTTATGTAAATGATAAGATTGGATCAATTGTTGAAGATAAAGATTTGAGCCAATACATTTTGTAAGATTGGTATATGAATATTGCGAAAAGTATGCATTGATATGCATGCTTTTTTTGTTTTGAAGAGAAAGTTTGTGAGATTAAATAGAAAAGATTAAAAAATCTATAGCTCTTAACCCTAAATATAAAGCTTCATAAAAATGGTAGATAAAATCCCCGAACTCACAACAGGGTGCTTTTTAAATACCCAAAAATTAAAATTATGTCTATCTGCTTGTGATTGTATGTTGTTAAAAAATATGATAGAGTAGTAACATGTGTAGAGTTCAAGATAAAGGAGGACTCGTTTTCGATGTTATATAAATATAAAAAGGATTATCAAAAAATCGCGATGGGATTGTTGTCCTTTATCGCTGAATTGAAAGATATATCCAGATTACAATCAGAATTAAAATGGTATGATGCCGAAGATAATCGCAATCTTTATCTATGGAAAGATGACAGTAACGATTTTGTTGGGATTGTTGGGATTGAAGAAAATGATGATATTGTGATTGTACGTCATATTACGGTTTCTCCAGCAGTGAGAAATGAGGGCGTAAGTTTTAAGATCCTTGATGATCTCCAAAACTTATATTCAGAAAAGAAAATCATGGGAAACATTGAAACAACTAATTTAATTACAAAGTGGGAAATGAAAAATGGCTCAGGAAAATAAGCAAAACTCACGAACAGCTGAGCATTTAACGTTTAAATTGGATCAGTTTGAAGGTCCTTTAGATTTACTTTTACATTTAATCAAGCAAAATGAAATGGATATTTATGATATTCAGGTTGCAGAAATAACTTCTCAGTATATAGATTACCTTCATCAAATGCAAGATTTAAGGTTAGATATTGCTGGGGAGTATTTAGTTATTGCTGCAACTTTATTAAATATCAAAAGCAAAATGTTATTGCCTGTTGAACAAGAGCAACAAGTTGAAGAAGATTATGTCGATCCACGTGAAGATTTAGTGCAACAATTGGTTTCACACCAACTTTATCAAGAAGTTGCGGCTAAATTTCATGTAATGGAAAAGCAACGAATGGAATTATTTTCCAGAGAACAGGCAGTTAATGAAGATGTAACCTATGAAGTTTCAGAAGGAACAACGATTGATCTACTACAAAAAGCCTTTGCAAAATTGATGGCTCGTAAACAAGTAAAGAAAATCAAAAAGATTAAACGGAAAATTATTCCTGAACGTTATACAATTAAAGAAGAGATTGAAAATATTGAACATACACTCAAAATGCACAAAGGAACGATGAATTTTACTGATTTATTTGATTTTGACGGTGAGGTTGAAGTCGAAAAAGTTGTTACATCTTTTCTAGCATTATTGGAGTTGGTAAGAGTTGGTAAAGTAAGTGCGAGTCAGGAAGAAAATAATGGACCAATTCTAATGACATACGAAGGAAAGGCGGAGGAAGATGCTATCTAATCAAGCAAAAATTGAGAGTTTGCTATTTATTAGTGGAAATGAAGGGATAACATTAACCGAACTTTCTCAGATTACAGGAATTCTAAAACCAGCTTTACATGAGCAGTTGGATAAATTAGCGGATAAGTATAAGCAAGATAGATCCTCAAGTTTGCAACTTATTCATGCAGAAGAACGATATAAGCTGGTGACCAAACCTGCTTTAGCTGAGTTGGTAAAGAAATACTTAAATAGTAATAATATTACAGAATTAACTGGAGCAGCCTTGGAAACTTTGGCAATTATTGCTTACAAACAACCAATTACTCGTATTGGTGTTGATGAAATTCGGGGTGTGCAATCTAGTTCAATGATTCAACGTTTACAACTACTAGAGTTAATTAAAGAAAATGGTCGTTTAGATGCTCCCGGAAGACCAATTCTTTACGTTACAACTGACAAGTTTTTGGATTACTTTGGTTTAGAGAGCCTAGATCAACTTCCAGAACTTGATGAAGAAAAACAAGAAGATGAAGAAATGGATTTAATGACTTTATTTGAACAAACGACAGGTTCAACGGAAGATGAGGAGGAAGAATAATGGCTGAACGATTACAAAAAGTTATGGCTAATGCTGGTGTAGCTTCACGTCGTGCAAGTGAAAAGCTAATCCAAGAAGGTCGTGTAATGGTTAATGGTGTTGTAGTAACTGAATTGGGAACTAAGGTTGAAAGTGACGACTCAATTTCAGTAGATGGTAAGCTTTTAAAGAAAGATGAAAAGAAAGTTTACTACTTACTTTACAAGCCACGTGGAGTTATTTCAGCAGCTAAAGATAACAAGGGACGTGAGGTTGTAACAGACTATCTAAAAGATGTTCCTGAACGTTTGTATCCAGTAGGAAGATTAGATTATGATACTTCTGGATTACTAATCTTAACTAATGACGGTGATTTTGCTAATCAAATGATGCATCCTCGTTATAAGGTAGATAAGACTTATGTTGCTAAAGTTGAAGGACTGATTACACCTGATAGCATTAAGAAATTGCGCAATGGAGTAGTTATAGACGGAAAACCTACAAGCCGCGCTAGAGCTAAAATTCTCTCAAGAGATGCTAAAAAGAATACTTCAATAGTTTCATTGACAATTCATGAAGGACGTTATCATCAAGTTAAGAAAATGTTTGATGCAGTAGGACATAAAGTTCAAAAACTTTCACGAACAACTTATGGTACATTGACACTTGATGGTTTAACTTCAGGTGAATATCGTGAGCTTTCACATAATGAAGTACGTGAACTTTTGAAACTTATAAATAATAAGTAAAAAAAGATTGATTATCGCTTACATTTATGATACTATATTGGTGTTGAAAAAAATAATATAAAGTATAGGTGTCTTCAGAGGCAGGGTGAAATTCCCGACCGGCGGTGAAAGTCCGAGAGCTGCTATTGTATATAGTGGTTGAACTGGTTCGATTCCAGTACCGACAGTATAGTCTGGATAAAAGAAGATGAGCGATTATCAAGTAAATGAAATAACAAAAGCTCTGTTGATTCCTAATCAGCAGGGCTTTTTACTTATAATTACTCTAGTACTTGTGAAGAGACCTCAAGTGGAGGTTTTACTATGAGAAATGTTTCAATTAAAAGATATGCAATAATCGCATGTCTCGCCGCTATTTCATATTTACTAATGTTTATTTCATTCGCAGTTATCCCAATTGTGCCATATATGAAAGTAGACTTTGCGGATATTCCAATTTTATTAGGATTCTTCGTATTAGGTGTTAGTGGCGGTATTGAAATCGCAGTATTGAGATCAGTTCTATACTTTTTGATTACCGGTCCATCAATCGCAAGTTTGATTGGAATTGGAACTAATTTATTGGCTACATTAACAATTTGCTTACCAATGTATTATATCTTACATGAAAAGCATGATTTGAAGAGATATATTATTGCGATTGTTGTATCAACTATCTCATTGACATTCTGGTTATCTATAGGTAACTGGTTAGTGATTACACCATTATACATGGCAGTGTTAGGTATGAAGTTAACTTTACCTTTAAGTCAATTAGTGTTATATGGAGTATTGCCATTCAATCTTATTAAAGGTGTAATTGTTGGGACAGTCTTCGTACTAGTTTATGCAAAGATTCATGTATGGTTAGACAACAAAGCAAACGAATTTCTTGCTGAAACAAAAACAAAATCAATCTAGAAAATGAATGTAGAGTCGTTAGGCATTTGTCTAGCGACTTTTTTACTTGGAAATAGACCTTAACTATAATTAAACCTATATTTATGGTAAACTAGGTTGTACTAATAGATTCGGAGTGATTATATTTTGGAAAGTTGGATATTTCTAGGGCTAATTTTATTGATTGCGTATCTGGGAAAGAATTCCTCGCTATTAATTGCAGGAGCAGTAGTAATGGTAATCAAGCTTTTCCCATTTCTATCGCAAAAATTATATCCAGTTATTCAAGCGAAGGGAATTAACTGGGGTGTAACAATCATTTCAGTTGCAATTTTAATTCCTATCGCTACTGGACAGATTCAATTTAAAGATTTGATTAATGCGATGAAAACTCCAGCTGGTTGGATTGCAGTTGTTTGTGGAATTTTAGTAGCAATTTTATCCAAACATGGAGTTAACTTGTTATCATCAACTCCACAGGTAACAGTAGCTTTAGTTATTGGAACAATCATTGGAGTAGTATTCTTGAAGGGTGTAGCTGCTGGGCCAGTTATTGCAGCCGGAATTACATATTATTTAGTTACACTTTTAAATTTGAGTTTTAGCTAATTATGGAGGAAAAAATGTTAGAAAATATCTTAGGTAGAGAAATTGTTGCGAAGGTGACAGATTTTAATGATAAATATATCTTTGCACAAGTAGACGGTTTAACTTTTAGAATGGCACGTGATGAACTTTTAAAAGCACCTAAAGTTAATTCATCATTGAAAGGTTTTGCCTACATCAATGACAACCATCAGTTGCAGTTAACTAAGAAGGTTCCTAAAGTTCAGGTTGATAGATATGCTTGGGGAACGGTTGTCAGCAGCCGTAAGGACTTAGGTGTATTTGTTGATATTGGTTTACCTAATAAGGATATTGTAGTATCAGTTGATGATTTGCCAGAATTACCACAATTATGGCCACAAAAAGGCGATAAATTGATGCTAGGCTTGTCAATTGATGCTAAAGATAGAATGTGGGGTAAATTGGCTACCCCTGAAATGTTTCAAACTATCAGTGGAATGGCCAAGAAGAACATGCAAAACAAGAATGTAACAGCTACGGTCTATCGTTTGAAATTAGTAGGAACTTTTGTAATAACAGATGACTACTATTTAGGCTTCATTCATCCATCTGAACGAGAAGTTGAACCACGTTTAGGCGAAGTTGTTAAAGCACGTGTAATTGGAGTAAAAGATGATGGAACATTAAATCTATCTACACGTCCACGAGCATATGAAGCAATTAGCGATGATTCACAAATGATATTGATGGCTTTACAACATACATCAGCTAAACAATTACCATTTACAGACAAATCATCGCCAGACGAAATCAAGGCCTACTTCGGTATTAGTAAAGGTCAATTTAAGCGTGCAGTTGGTCATTTAATGAAAGCAGGTCTAGTTAAGCAAGTAGACGGATTCTTGATTTTAAATGAAAATTAGAGGTGAATGGCGATTAACAATATTTTAATGGACTATTTGCATTATTTGAAAGTTGAGCGTGGCTTGTCAGAAAATACGATTAATAGTTATGGGATTGATCTCAAATTATTTTTAGAGTATTTAAGAGAAAATGAAATTCCATCTTTTAAGCAAGTAAATAAAGAAGTTATCGTCAACTATATGCAATCTGAGAAGAATAACAATAAAGCTAATTCCAGTATTTTACGCAGTGTTAGTAGTTTGCGAAAGTTCTTTCAGTATTTAGCGCAAGAAAAAATTATTGAAAAGGACCCAATGTTGTTAATTGATACACCAAAGAAGAAACAACATTTACCCCAAGTGCTAACTAAAGAAGAAGTTGAAAAGTTATTGCATTCACCTAATACGGGTCAGGTTTTAGGTTTAAGGGATCGGGCGATGTTGGAATTGATGTATGCGACTGGTCTACGAATCAGTGAAATTATCAACTTAAAACTTGAAGATTTACATTTAACAATGGGGACACTTCAAACGTTAGGTAAGGGGCATAAAGAACGAATTGTTCCAGTAGGTGATGAGGCAATTAAATGGGTTAATCGTTATTTAGAAGAAGCTCGACCTAAATTATTGAAGCAAAAGCGTAGTAATTACTTGTTTTTGAACTTTCATGGGAATAACTTAACGCGTCAGGGTGTATGGAAAAATTTGAAGGCAGAAGTAAGAAAAGCTGGAATTCAAAAAAATATAACACCACATACCTTGCGTCATTCATTTGCGACTCATATTTTAGAAAATGGGGCAGATTTAAGAATTGTTCAAGAGTTATTAGGGCATGCAGATATTTCAACAACACAGATTTATACGCATCTTTCAAATAAGCAATTGACGGATATTTATAATCGTGCTCATCCTAGAGCATAAAAAAACAGGATTTGAAACTGGAAAATCAGATTTCAAATCCTGTTTTTATTATTAACTAATGTCCGGCTTGGTTACCGCCATTATTTCCAGCTGGTGTTGCTGGAGTGTTATTGTTTTGTGTATTGTTGTTGCCGCCTGTAGTAGTTGTTGCACTACTATTAGCTGGTGTACTGCTTGCAGTAGAAGTACTGCTTTCGCTAGCATTACTGTTAGAATCACTACCAGAAGACTTTTCATCGCTAGAAGAAGTGCTGCCGGAAGATTCCTTATCACTAGAAGAACTTGAGGAACTAGATGAAGATTCATTGATTCCTGAAGAACTTCCTTTACCAGTGATTGTAGGAGCAGCTGAACCAGCTAGGTAAAGTTCACGTTGACCGTTAATTGTTCTAGAGTAAACATTACTTGGTTTAGTCCAGTCGGTATTTGAAACTCCTTGGGATAGGTAAGTCATCAACACTTTATAAATCTGTTGTGCCAGCTTGGAGTTATTCGGAACATAATTACCAGGTTCATACTGGTGATCATATCCAACCCAGACAGAAATGGAATAATGTTTAGTATATCCATCAAACCAAGAATCCATTGCTGCATCAGATGGGAATTGACCACTGACATCAGATGGATAAGCAGTTGTACCAGTTTTACCAGCTTGGTATAAACCAGAAATATTAGCTGCAGTACCAGAACCATTAGATGAAGTAATAACTTGTTTCAACATATCAGTAATCATGTAAGCAGTTGAGGATTGCATTACACGTTTACCAGAGCTAGAGTAGTCATTTACTTGACCGTCTGCAGTTTCAATCTTATCAATGTAAGTTGGTTCATAGTAAGTACCACCGTTAGCAAAAGCAGCATAAGCAGCCGCATTTTGTAATGTTGATGCTGGAAGTCCGATACCATTTTGTAAGGACAAGCCTTTAGTATCATAACCAAGATTACTCAAGAATGACTTAGCCTTAGTCATACCAACTGCTTGTAGAGCTCTAATCGCAGGAACATTTCGAGATTCAATCAAAGCTTGACGCATGGTAATTGTACCTTTGTAGCGATTATCAAAGTCATATAATTGAGTTGAAGTTCCAGGATAGTAGAACTTGGTATCCTTCAAAGCATGATAAGTAGCCCAATCTAGATATTCAATTGCTGGTGCGTAATCCATAACAGGCTTAGCTGTCGAACCACTAGAGCGGTCAGTTTGAACAGCACGGTTTAAACCATAAGTTACATCGCCAGTCTTACGTCCACCAATCTGAGCAATAACTTTACCATTATTAGGATCAACAACTGTTGTCGCAACTTGCATAGTATCGTTAGGGAAGGCTACATAGTAGTCAGTATTAACGATGTTATAAAGTTTCTTTTGTGCATCCATATCTAAATTGGTGTAAATCTTTAAGTTTCCAGAATAAGGATCATAGCCTTTTTCCTTAGCTTCAGCAATTACTTCTTTTAGATAGGAGTCAGAAATTTTTGCTTTTTGTGAAGTTGTGCTTTCTTGTTCATGTGTTTGGACAAGACCATCTGTTACATCCTCTTGCTTAGCTTCATTAGCTTGAGCTTGTGAGATCTTTTTGTTAGCTACCATTGCGTCTAAAACATCATTACGACGTTGAGTAGCTAATTTAGGACTCGAATATGGATTGTAAGTAGAAGGAGCGTTAGGAATACCTGCAATCATTGCAGTTTGTGCTAAATCAAGATTCTTTAATGATTTACCATAATAATACTTGGCTGCAGTTTCCATACCATAAGTGCCATATCCCATGAAAACTTTGTTAACGTAGAAAGTCAAAATCTGTTCCTTGGAATATTTTTTGTCCAATTGCATCGCTAACCAAGCTTCTTGTGACTTACGCTTGAGCGTTTGATCTGACTTCTTAGTTGAGAAGAAAGAAAGCTTGATTAACTGTTGATCTAAAGTACTACCACCTTGTAGACCGGCGGAAGAACCAGTGACGTTTGAAAGGGCAGCAGACACGATACGAACAGGATCAACACCGTGATGCTTATAGAAACGTCTATCTTCAATGGAAACAACAGCATCCTTCAATTGTTGAGGAATGTCTTCCGTCTTTATGTAAGTACGATTCTCATTTCCAAGTGAAGTTATCTTATCACCATTAGCGTCGTAGATAACGGAATTACCGGCACTTGTAAGTTTGTTTTCTGAAAGCTCAGGGGCATTTTTAGCATAAACGAAAAATACCGTAGCTCCAATAACAAAAAGTGCCAAAAGTGCTGTTAAAGCGCCTAAAATAATCTTTTTGACTAAGCCACTATTTTTATTAGGCTTGCGAGGGTTATTTCGACTTTCTTCTTCGCGACGTTTTGCCACACGAGAAAGTCTAGAATTTTCATTACTATCCATTTTTATCTCCTTTAATAAAGTTTAATGAATTATGAATTAGCAATTAATAAGTCTACCCCCTTCAAGAAGGGAATTCTTGGAGAAATTGAGTAATTCAATTTATATCCAAGCTGTTCAATTTCTGCTTTAGGAATTGATTTACGTGACTTATCTTGTTCATCCCAGTACTTAAAAAGTAAATCAGCAGGTAAAATAAATAACTCGTCAGTCTTAGTAAACTTAACAATAGTAAAACAAATTCCCCCTTGCTTCTGGCAGGCTCTCATGTGTTCAACCTGATGTGCATGAAAGTTGCGTAAGGGAAAAGAGGAAATATTAGTTGTTTCTTTAGCTTCAAAGTCGAGATATTTACCCTTATAAACACCGTTGTAGTCTGTTGTCGAAGCTTGCTTAAAGTAGGCTTCTTTAATAACAGCGGCGCTTCTCTTAGGATAATCAACACTAACGATTTGGATTGGTATCGGTTTCTTATGAATGACAGCAATCCCTTGACTCAAATAATATTGATTACTTTCATTGATTTCTTCTTCAAGTGACATTCCACGATTTCCATAAATTGTCTTAGAACGATTGTGATTGATGCTGCGATGATTTACCTTATTAACTAAACTAGGATGATTTTCATTTTTATGATAGTCGTAAGCACGACCATTCGGATAATGGAAAACCATTAATTCATCACGCTCCTATCCAACTAATTATACCAAGACCGCCATGTATTAGCAAAATAATTATGTGTAACTTAGTTGTAACAAACGTTTAACATAGAGGGATATTTATTACTATAAATGTAAAAAAGATAGGCCCATTATAAGACCTATCTCATGAATAATATTTATTAAGCTTTTTTCTTTATAACATTTACAAATCCCGCTAAGATGCAAAGAACCGTAACTAAGAATGGGAAGATTGCAAATGGAATAAAGTCTAGTGGATTAACGCGTAGGGTGCCGGCGATAAATACACCACTAACACTCCAAGGAACAACTGCGTTAATTGCAGCTCCAGCATCATTTAAGACACGTGTTAGAGCAGTTCTTGGTACATTATGATGATCGAAAGCTTCTTTAAAGGATTCGCCTGGTAAAATGATTGCAAGGTAATGTTCACCAACTAAAAGGTTAACACCGATACAAGTTAAAGCAGCAGAAATAGTTAAACCAATGATACCTTTGACAGATTCTTCAATCTTAGTGATAATCACACCAATGATGTTGAATTTAATTAGAAGTCCACCTAAAGCTAAAGCAAAAATAATCAATGCAAGTGAAGTAAGCATACTACTAATTCCACCTTTTGAAAGAAGAAGGTTGATATTTTTGTTAGGTGTATGAGCAACGAATCCATTCATGATCAATTCAGTAATAGAATTAATGGAGATATTTGGATTATGAATCCAGCCTAGAATAACAGCAGATAAAGCACCTAGTCCTAATGAAGGAATTGCAGGAACTTTAAAGATAGCTAGAATGATCAACAAGATAACAGGTAACATGGTCCATGGTGAAATCCAGAAGTTATTTTGTAATTGATCAAGCATAACATTGATAGTGTGTAAGCTAGCTGGTTTTGGATGTAATCCCATAAGTGTGAAGAATATTAATGAGATAAACCAAGCTGGTAAATCAGTCCAAAGAAGTGATTTGATATGAGTGTAGATGTCAATTTCTCCGGTGCTAGCAGCTAAGTTGGTTGTTCCAGACAATGGTGAAATGTTAGAACCACAGAATGCGCCAGAAACAATTGCACCAGCTGTTAGGCCAGGACTAAAATGTAAAGTTGTACCAATACCGATAAAGGCAATTCCCATAGTAGAAACACTGGTAAATGAACTACCACAAGCAATTCCGACCAAGGTACAAACTAAGAAGACAGTAGGGAGGAAAAATTGAATAGAAATAATTTTAAATCCCCAAAACATAACAGTAGGAATGGTTCCTGAGAAAATCCAAGTAGCAATTAAAACACCAATTGTTAAGAAAATTACAAGTGGATCAACCCCAGCACGTAAACCAGTACGCATACCGTCAATGATCGTGTCCCAAGTGAATCCACGTAAGCGACCGTAAACCATTAAAACAACAAAAGCGATTAATTAATGGTGCTTGTGGTTCTTGATGTTGTCCAATAATTAGGAAACCTAAAATTCCTAGAATAATAGCTAAAACAATAATACTTTCCCCTAAGCCTAAAATAGGTTCACTTTTCTTAATTAATTTCTTCATAATAATTTCTCCATTTCTTATAATAAAATATTAATCGTCACTGAAAAAATATTGATAATAATAATCCATACATCATCACTCCTTTTAAACAAAAAGTCCCACGACTGATTAATCAGCCGTGGGACGAAATTCTCGTGGTACCACCCAGTATTTATGCAATAACTTGCACCTCAATCGCTGTATCGTAAGCAAACGCAATTCTAATTTTGATGGTTGTAATTCATTAGAATACTATGGTTTAACTTGCAGCTACCGTTAACTCTCTTAGCCAGGGAGTATCTAACTACTGGGTTCCATTAGAATTATTAGAGATCTTTAATTTATAACTTAGGTTAATGCATGTAAAAACATTTGTCAACACATTTATTTGTTAAAATTCAAAATTATTTAAAACTAACTGCTAGCCATTTAATGTAAATAACTATATTGTAGAGTATATTTGAACTGGTAAAATAATTAGTTGTGAGGTGAAAATATGAATTTATGGGTAACAGGTTATCGGAGCTATGAGTTGGGAGTTTTCAATTCAAAAGATAAAAAGGTAGAAGTAATCAAATATGCATTACAAAAGAAGATCCTTGAAAAACTTGATGAAGGTTTAGAATGGGTTATCACTGGAGCACAGATGGGAATTGAACAGTGGACTTGTGAAGTAGTAGCAGAAATGAAAAAAGAGTATCCAGAGCTTAAATTAGCTATCATGATGCCTTATAGTGAGTTTGCTGGAAATTGGAATGAAGCTAATCAGGAAAGTTTTTCAATACGTTGTTCGTTGGCAGATTTTGTAGGAGAAGTTAGTAAGGAAAAATATAAGAGTCCGATGCAACTTAAAAATTATCAAAACTTTATGTTAGATCATACGGATCAGGCGATGTTAATCTATGATCCTGAACATGAAGGTAAGACAAAGTACGACTATGAAATGATAAAGAAGTATAGCGAACAAGAAGATTATTCATATGATCTAGTGGATATGTATCAGCTCCAAGAATTTGCAGAAATGTATCAAGAAAAAGATAGTTTTTAAAAACGAAAATCACCCTTGTTAGTTCGGTTTTTGTGTAGTATAATCTCAAATAATAATATTTCAAGAGGATATACAGTTAAAATACGAATTATAGAAATGGGTGTTATAAATTTTGGAAAAGCAAAAACTTATTAAATTGATAGATGTCGCTGCAGGTCGTAAAAAAGCTGATTTAGTTTTAAAGAACGCAAAGATTGTAGATGTTTTTCAAGCTAAAATTTTAATAGGAGATATTGCTATTTCTGACGGTTACATCGCTGGAATTGGTGGAAGTTATCAAGGTGTAGAAGAACGTAATTACACTGGCAAGTATGTTGCACCAGGTTTCATTGAAGCTCATATTCATATCGAGTCATCCTATGTTTCTCCAGAAGAATTTAGTCGAGTTTTTATTCCAAGAGGAACGACAACCATCTTGGCTGATCCTCATGAAATCGTAAATGTTGCTGGATTAAAAGGTCTAGATTATATGGTAAATGCTGCAAAGAACGCAAAGATGGATATTCGCTACATGATGCCACCATGTGTTCCAGCAACTAATTTTGAAACTTCAGGTGCAGATTTATATGCTGATGATATGGAAGATGCACTAAAGACTGGCGAAGTTGATGGCTTAGCAGAACTAATGAATTTCCCAGGAGTTATTAACGCTGATGATAAGATGATTGATGAAATTCTTATGGCTAAAAAGTATGGTGCTCGAATTGACGGGCATGCTCCTCAAGTAGTAGGAAAAGACTTAAATGCATATATTGCTGCTGGCCCGGCTAACGACCATGAATGTTCGACTTTAGAGGAAGCTGAAGAACGTTTAGCACGTGGAATGTATCTTTTATTACGTGAAGGTTCAGTTACACAAGATTTACGTAAGTTATTGCCAATTGTTAATACTGCTAATTCACGTCGTTGCTTGTTATCAGGCGATGATGTACAGGCAAAAACAGCAATTAATAAAGGACACTTAGATAATAGTATTAGAATATGTATTGATGAAGGCTTGAATCCAATTACTGCTATTCAGATGGCTACATTAAATCCTGCTGAATACTGCGGCTTGAATGATAGAGGAGCAATTGCACCTGGTCGTCGTGCAGATATGGTCGTTTTTGAAAGTTTAGAAGACTTTGCTGTTGAAGAAACTTATATTTTAGGTGAAAAGTTAAGTCAAGGAAATAAATATTTAGGTGAAGTTAACTACTATCCAATTGATAGTGTTGAATCTTCTATGCATGTTAAGGACTTTACACGCGAAAAGCTTCAACTACATTTAAATAGTGACAAAGTTCGTGCAATCGGAGTAGTACCAGGCGAAGTTTTGACAACTGAAGAACATGTGACAGTAAAACGTGATGGCGATGGTAACTTTGTATACAACGATCAAGAAGATGTCACAAAGATTGTTGTTGTTGAACGTCACCATAATACTGGAAATGTAAATGTGAACCTATTAAGTGGATATGGTATTAAAGCTGGAGCGATCGCAATTTCTATTGGACATGACTCACATAATATTATTGCTACTGGAACTAACGATGATGACATCTTCATGGCTGTTAATGAACTCATTAAGCAAGAAGGTGGGGCAGTCGTAGTTAAAGATGAAAAAGTTATTTCACGTATGGAATTAAAGATTGCAGGATTAATGTGCAATTTGCCAGCTGAGAAAATGATTGCGCAACAAGATGCACTTGATGAAGCTGTTCATGAAGAATTAGGTGTACCAGATAATGTTAACCCAGTAATGACTTTGAGTTTCATGCCATTAGCAGTAATTCCAAAGTTAAAAATTACAGATAAAGGATTAGTTGACGTTGAAAAGAATGCTTTTGTCAGCAATGAGTTAGACTAAAATCAAACTATTTTAAAATATATCTTTCAATCAACAAAAACGTATGCTATAATAGTTTTTGTTGATGCGGGTGTAGTTTAGTGGTAAAACCACAGCCTTCCAAGCTGTTGTCGCGAGTTCGATTCTCGTCACCCGCTTATATATGTGAGTATAGTCAGTAAGTTTTTCTTACTGGCTATTTTTTTATTATCGGTAATTTTGGTATAAATAAAAAGCAGCTCTACTATAATAGAGTAAGGCTACTTAAAAATAATCTTTATTAACAAGAGATACTATTCTTCTATTTCATAGGCTAAGTATTTATAAGCAAATTGGTATCCTAGTTTTTGTGCTAAATGCAAAGATATTTCAGTATGAGCATCCCAGCTTGGATATAGGCTTTGGTCAAGGCAAGTTATTATTAATTGAGAACAAGCAATTGTTGCTAATCCTCGTCTTTGAAAATCTGGATGTGTGGCAACTTCAATTTCAATTCCATTTTGATATGATGAAAAAGAACTAGCCCCCGCAACGATACTTTGGTCATTAACAATTACATAACCAAGTCCTAATTTTTTAAATTCATCATAGTTACTATAATTTCCTACCAAGTCAGTTGACCATTCTTTTTGTAAACATTGATCATATAAATTAGCATCAATTGAGTGCATTTGAAATTCTGGTGGTAGCTTTTCAATGTTTAATTGGAGTTGGGGTATATCAAAATTAGTATCCTTGAGGGTTGCATAACGCGTAAATTTTCTGACTTGATCACCACAATATTTCTCAATCATGTTAGCCCATTCTGTATTTTGGGGTACCATAATTAAATCAGAGCAAGCATCAACGGCAGTAGTAATAAGGTTCAAATTAGGTTTTCCAGCAAAAAAAGCAAATGCTGAATTGATGCCTAGTATTGCTAATGCTGATTGAGGATTAGAATCATTATCAACAATAATTTGTCCCATAGTCCCATCTAAACATGACCAAATTATTGTTTGATTCCATCCAGTAAATAGGGAGTGAACCTTTTGCATAGTTTGTTCTTTCATAATTTTTGTATCCTTTCTGAATCTTTTTATGTCTGTAATTTGGAACTTAATATTTTGATTGCAAAATTCTCTATTATAATAGATTATCAGATTGTTTTGTTTATAAATCAACATCGCATCATTTTTTATAGTAGAAACTGTTATTATGCAATTATTATAACTTACTCATTCATTGACTACTTAATGAGTTTGACCATTACAAAATAATTTGATATTATACTTTAAGTGTGCATAAACTTTTAAAGAATTAATTGAAACCTTTAATATACACAACTTTAATAGTATAATTATGCCTGAGCAATAATTTAAAGTATTGCAGATAATGATCGTTAATACTTTGAAAATGGGTCAGGTTGACTAGCGATCTGGCTCGCCTTTTTGCTTATGTTAAATTATTTTGAGAGGTGCTGCTTTTGGAAAACTTTGATTATTTACAAATGTTGGCTGGAGAACTTTACATAGCTCGTGATGTTGCCGAAGTATGTGATCCTCGCGAAGGACGTGAAATTACAAGGCAAATTAATCAAACTAATCGCAATGATAGAGAGAAGATCAAGCGTTTAGTTGGAAAGATTGTAGCACACAAAGATGATAATTACTGGATAACACCACCTGTATATGTTGATTATGGAAAACATATCACTGTGGGCAGCAATTTTTATTGTAATCTGGATTGCATTTTCCTTGATGTTAATAAAATTACAATTGGTGACAATGTTATGGTTGGACCAAGAGTGAGTTTCTACACAGCTGGTCATCCAACTGATGCAGAAATCAGAAATGAAGCGTTAGAATTTGGATTACCAATTACTGTAAAAGATAATGTCTGGATAGGTGGAAATGTTGTAATTCTACCAGGAGTAACAATCGGTAAAAATTCGATTGTCGCTGCTGGTGCGGTAGTTACAAAAGATGTACCTGACAATGTAATCGTTGGTGGAAATCCAGCTAGAGTTATTCGTGAAATAGGGGAAGCCGATAAGGCAAAGTGGGAACGAATGAAAGATACATATTATAGAAAGAAAAAAGAATTCGAGGAGAGATAATTTTGAATACAAGAAAAAATAGCTCAGATTTTCCTGTGCGTCGTTGGTATGGCGATGCTTTTGGAATTAGTGGAGCAGTCTTCTTATTAACATTATTACTAGTAATATTTAACGTAAAGGTATTTGTTAATTTTGAAGATAATATTACTGCTACTTTCCAATCTATGTTTGGTTTACCAAAAATGGATTATAGTGGTGGATTATTAAACGATATCATGACATTTGTGGCATCTTATTTCGATACTAAGCCAATTATTGCAATCACAATTGTAGTGGGAATTGTATTGATTTTAAGACGCCAAATCAAAATAGGTATTTGGTTGATGTATGTTGTAGCAAGTGGTGGTATTATAGGATTAGTTTTAAAAGCTTTGATCAAGCGTCCACGTCCACTTCATCATCTTCCAATTGATGATGGATATTCATTCCCAAGTGGACATTCTCTAGCAAGTACTTTATTGATTTGGGCAATTATCTTCGTTGTTCTTCCTTTGATCAAGAAGGAAAATGTTCGTAGAATTGTTGGATGGTTGTTAGTTCTATTGTGGGTATTAATCTTATTCTCTAGACTATACTTTGCTGCTCATCACTTTGGCGATGTCCTAGGTGGTGTAAGTTTCTCACTTGCTTGGTTATGGTTGAATATGGCGTTATATCCCAAGATTTTTATGAGAAATTAGAAATTTAATTCAGGGTATATTTTTAAGGATTCTAAGAAAGAATTTTTCTTGGGATCCTTTTTATTTTGGCCTTAACGTTCGCATGATAATTTTTGGAATTGCTTATATGGTAAAATAATAGTAGGAAGTAATATTTTTTGAATAATGGTAAATAATTATGAAAGTGGTTTATTATATGGATGATAAGTTAGTAAATTGGATTGCAGAATTACAAAGTATCGCACAAGCTGGTTTAACTTATGGTAAAGATGTTTATGATCGTGAACGTTATCAATGTATTAGAGAAATCACTGCTGAAATGATGGCAGCCAAAACTGGACTTTCATTGGAAAAAGTGACTGATTTGTTTTGTGGTGAAACTGGTTATCAAACGCCTAAAGTGGATACAAGAGCGGCTATTTTTAAAGATAACAAGATATTACTTGTGCATGAGAGCGATGGTACTTGGTCTTTACCTGGTGGTTGGGTTGAATTTAATCTATCAATAAAGGAAAATACGATAAAAGAAATTCGTGAAGAAACAGGATTAGAGGCAACTGCAGAGAAAATAATCGCTATACATGACAGAAATAAGCATAATGTTCCTGAATATGTATATGGTGTCTGCAAGATTTTCGTTTTATGCCGAGTTTATGGTGGAGAATTTGTAAAGAATATCGAGACGACAGGTTTTGAATATTTTGCTGAAAATGAAATTCCTACCCTTGCTCTTGCTAAGAATAATGAAGAACAGGTAAAAATGTGTTTTCGTGCTTATAATGATCCAAATTGGGAAGTGGAGTTTGATTGATAAAAAATAATGAGAATTAATGAAAAAACTAATATTTGGGATGTCATGGATGTCTTTAATCGTAAATGGTGCATAGTTACTATGAAAGAAAGATTGTATGTAGTAGATGTAGATTATGAAACATTTGGTTATGATATGATAATTTACAATTATACAGGCAGTGATTCATATGGTATCGATGATATTCCTTTTAGTAAGATTGATGAAATTGTAATAAATGGTGATTATTTATGAGTCAGCAGAGATTTCTCTGTTGGCTTTTTAAATTCTTTTATAATAGATAAAAAATTACCATAATAAAGTAGTGCTCTATATAGTATAATAGTTTACAGTAAAATACTTTACACTTTTTATTAGGTTCAACAAAAGTCTACTGAAAAGGGGGAAATAGCTTTGGATTTGGAAAGAGATATTGAAGAAAAATTGATCAACCGCTTAACTCAAGGTGTTAGTCAGTGGACAAGAAGAGATGATATAAAAACTGTTAGTCAATTATGGGATAACTTTTTTAAGATACTTTCTAAAAATAATAAAGCTCAGTTACATGATCAACCATTAACTGAAAATGAAAAAAATACAATTCGTACACAGATTACAAAACCTAATTTTTATCAAGCAGCTAAGTTTATGGTAGGGGCAAATCGTCAAGTTAAATTCCATTTAAAACGTGAAGATTCGACTTTACCTGATGCTGACTTGACTATTTTAGATAATACAAATATAGCTGGTGGAACTTCTGTTTATGAAGTTGTTCATCAGATTCAATTAGCAAGAAAGTTTGAATTAGATCAAGATCGACGTTCAGATGTAACTTTGCTAATTAATGGTTTGCCAATGATACATATTGAATTAAAGAAACCTAGTGAATCAATTATTAAGGCTTTTAATCAAATTCAAAAGTATATTAATGAAGCAAAATTTACAGATATTTTTTGCTTTATAAAAATGTTTGTTGTAAGTAATAAGACAATTACACGATACATTTCTGCAGGGCAAAGTTTGCGTGAAAAATTTTTAACTGCTTGGGTAGATGATAAGAATCAACGTGTTGATAATTATCTAGATTTTGCTAGAGAAGTCTTGTCGATACCACAAGCACATCATATGTTAGCTGATTACACAGTGTTAGATAATCAAGCAAAAAATATTATTCTATTGCGTCCTTATCAGATTCATGCTATCAAAGCTATTTTTAAGGCTTCACGTGAACAAAAATCTGGTTATATTTGGCATACAACAGGTTCGGGTAAGACCCTAACTTCATATAAGGTAGCTAGAAATTTACTGCAAATACCTTCCATACAAAAAACGGTATTCTTGATTGACCGTCAAGACTTGGATGTACAGACAGTAAGTGCATTTGAAGCTTATGCTTATAATGACACGATTAATGTTGATGATACTGACAATAGCTATGATTTGGCTAACCAATTAATTGATAATGAGAAAAAAGTTATTGTTACAACTAGACAAAAATTACAAGCAATTTTCAGAAGAATTGATGAACAAAAAGATAACTTATCAAAGAAATATTTAAAACTGAAAGATGTAAAACTAGCTTTTGTAGTAGATGAATGTCATCGTGCAGTTACACCGTCACAAAAGAGAGAATTGGATAAGTTCTTTAATAAATCACCTTTGTGGTATGGATTTACAGGAACTCCAATTATGGATAAAAATGCACGCGCTGAAAATGGTAATGACGCTAGAACTACAAAAGGGCTTTATAAAAATCTATTGCATACCTATACGATTAAAAATGCGATAGCAGATAAAGCTGTTTTAGGATTTCAAATTACTAATATTGGCCAAGAAAATGTTGAAGATGAAGAAAATACCGAAAAATGGGACAAACTGTATCTCAAAGACATGCATATGAAAGCTGTTGTCAAAAAGATTTTAAATTTGGCTTACGTTAAGCAAGGTTTAAAAGATGGAAAAAGATATTCTGCTATTTTTACAACTTCATCAATTAAACAAGCTCAAAAATATTATCGCATATTTAGAGATATTGCTAATGGTGAAAGTGAGATAAAAATTCCTAAGGCAATTAGAGAAAAAGCAGTAGATTTCCCAAGGGTAGCGATAACATATTCAATTTCGCAAAACGAAAAAGATTCAGAAGACAACCAAGAAGAGATGAAAGTTTCGCTTAGAGATTATAATGCAATGTTTGGAACTAACTTTGAAATGGGACAAATTGATGCTTATAACCGAAATGTTAATGATAGACTTGCACGAAAATCTAAGCAGTATCAAGCTCCAAGCCAGCAATTAGATATTGTTATTGTGGTTGATAGACTTTTGACAGGCTTTGATTCACCAACGTTATCAACGTTATATATTGATAGACGACCAATGAATCCACAAAATATGATTCAAGCTTTTTCACGTACTAATCGAATTTACGATAATACTAAGCAATGGGGACAGATTGTTACTTTCCAATATCCAGAAACTTATAAGAAGAAAATTGATGAAGCTATTCAACTTTATTCAAACGGAGCTGCCACATCTGATATAACTGCGCCAGTTTGGACAGAATCTCGGAAGAAATATATTGCAGCACGAAATGGAATAAATCAATATTTACTAGACAAAAAAGCATTAGACAGAATAGTTGATGCACCAATTGAAGAAATGAAAGCTTTTGCTAAAGATTTTCAAAAATTCGACAAGGCATTTGTGGCAATTCAAACTTATGATGAATATTACAATCAAGATGAATTACCAGAAAAAGAAAGAATATCTATACCAGCATTAACTGATGAAGAATTAGAGCATCTACAAGGTGTTTATTCTAATGTTATTGAAAAGATAAGAGAAAATGGTGGCGATGGTGGTAACGGGGATAACTCCGATCCAGAATTTGATTGGGAATATGAATTGACCCCTATCTACAACAATAAGATAGATGAACGCTATATTACTAATCTAATTCAAAATGTGGTATCTGATACTAATGAAAGTGAACTGTTCCTTAATGAAAAAGATGTCGAAGAAATTGATGAAACTATCGATAATTTAGAAAAGATAAACAAACCAAAAGCAGATATAATCAGAAGTTTATGGGACAAAGTTAAGCAAAATCCGCAAGAATATGCTGGAACTTCGATTAGTCAATTAGTAGAAGATTTGATTAACAAGGAAAACCATCGTTTGATGCAAGAATTTGCGGATAAATACAAAGTGGATTATAACGATCTACGTTATGTAATTAACAACTATGTTTCTGATGGGGACAGTACTCGTCAAAAAGGTATGGCAGAAATGATTGATAGGGAAGCTTACGAGAAATTTAGGGATGCCTATCCAAATGCAGAGTCATTGTTAAAGTGGAAGCATAGAATGCGTCAAGAAGTAGATACTTTCTACACAGACAAAATAAGACCACTAATGTATACAGAATAAGATAAAGGATGTAAAAAATGGCACAAGAAGAAGTTACTTTAGAAAGATCATTAGATAATGCAGCTAATGTATTACGTTCAAAAATGGATGCTAATGAATATAAAAATTATACGTTAGGTACTATTTTCTATAAATATCTATCTGATAGTATGCTGTATTATGTAGCTGAATTATTGGAAGAAAAAAATATTAGCTTAGAAGAAGCTCAGAAATTATATGAAGAAAATCAAGATGATCAGTATTTAATTGAAGAATTAGATATTAAATTTAATTATGTGATAGAAGCTAAAAACACTTATACAAATATATTAAAATCTATAAACAATCATACCTTTCAGGTTAGTCAATTAGGCGATGCTTTTAATAGTATTGAAAGTCAAGGAAAAGAATTTGAAGGTTTATTTGACGATTATGATTTGTATTCTAAGCGTTTAGGAAACACTGCACAAAAGCAATCTGATACAATTTCAGAAGTACTAAGTGCAATTGGTAAATTAGAAATTGTTAAAACTCCAGAAGACACTTTAGGAAATGCATATGAATATTTAATTAAACAATTTGCATCTGAATCAGGTAAAAAGGCTGGTGAATTTTATACACCACAAAAAGTATCTAGATTATTAGCAAGATTAACTTTAGTCGATAAGGATTATACAGATGGAATGACTGTATACGATCCAACAATGGGGTCAGGTTCATTATTATTGAATTTCCGTAAATATGTGGAACATCCTAAAAGAATTACTTATTTTGGTCAAGAAATTAATACTTCAACATATAACTTGGCGCGCATGAATATGATTTTACACCATGTAGATGTTGTTAATCAAAAACTCCGAAATAATGATACTCTTGATGAAGATTGGCCAGTTGAAGAAATAACTAACTTTGATGCAGTTGTAATGAATCCACCATATTCTCATAAGTGGTCTGCCAATGCTGGTTTTAAAGATGATCCACGTTTTTCCGCCTATGGAGTTTTGCCGCCAAAATCTAAAGCTGACTATGCTTTCTTGTTACATGGGTATTATCATTTGAAACATAGTGGGGTAATGGCCATTGTTTTACCTCATGGAATATTATTCAGAGGGGCAGCAGAAGGTAAAATCAGAAAGAAATTGTTAGAAAATGGGGCAATAGACGCGGTTATCGGTTTACCAGCTAACTTGTTCTATAACACAAGTATTCCAACTACGATTGTCGTTTTGAAGAAAGATAAGCAAGATCGCGATGTATTATTCATTGATGCTTCAAAAGATTTTGAAAAAGTTAAGACACAAAACGAACTACGTGACGAAGATGTAGAAAAAATTCTTACAACATATAAAGAGCGTAAAGACATTGATAAGTATGCCCACTTAGCTAGTTTTGATGAGATTAAAGAAAATGAATTTAACTTAAATATTCCACGTTATGTAGACACTTTTGAGCCTGAACCAGAAATTAATTTAGATGAAGTTTCAAAAGAATTAAGAGAAACGAATGAGAAAATCAAAGAAAATGAAACTGAATTAATTAGTATGCTAAAAGATTTAACTTCCGAAGATGAGAAGATTATGAAAGGCTTAAATGACTTCATAAGTGTCTTAGAAGAGGATGTGAAATAATGGCAAAAGAAGAAAAAAAGGCTCCAAAACTCCGGTTTAATGGGTATACTAACGATTGGGAGCAACGAAAGTTTGGTGATTTATACAAAAAGGTTTCAGAAAAAAATGATGGAACTTATGGTGCTGATAAAATTATTTCTGTCGCAAATATGTATTATAAAAGTGATGTAAAAATTTCAGGTAAAAATTATTTAAAGACTTACAATATTTTTAAAGTTGGTGATATTGCTTTTGAGGGTAATAAGAGTAAACACTTTGCTCATGGTAGATTTGTCGAAAATACCATTGGTGATGGAATAGTTTCCCACGTTTTTGATGTGTTTCGACCTACTATGTCAAAATATGATCTTCAGTATTGGAGCTACCTTATTAATAATGAAAATGTTATGGGGAAAATTTTGATTAAATCAACTAATGCTTCGACAATGATGACAAACCTTGTTAGCAAAGATTTTCTTAAGCAAAACATTATAGTTCCAAATTCTTATGAAGAAGAAAAGAAAATTGGAAAGTTTCTCAATGAATTTGATTCACTCATCGCCCTTCATCAGCGCAAGCTCGAAAAATTAAAGCAACTGAAAAAATTCTTACTACAAAATATGTTCATTTAATACTAGCCTCCTTGATAAGCTAATTATTAGTTTAATTAAGGAGGTTTTCTCATATGAGAAGAAAAAGAATTTTATTTTACAACTACTTTGAAGAATGGATCAATATTTATAAAGTTGGTGCTGTTAGTGAACGTACAATTGATAAATATTGGCTTGCTCACCGTCATTTAAAAAAGCTTGCTCCAGATTTAGAATTAGGTCAAATTACAAGAATTGAGTATCAAAAAATTATTAATGAATTTGCTGAAACTCATGAAAAAGCAACGACAATGGATTTTCATCATCAATTAAAAAGTTCTATTTTAGATGCTTTTGATGATGGATTAATTGATCGTGATCCTACAAGAAAAACAGTTGTCAAGGGTAAAAAGCCTGGGAAGAAGAAACAAAAATACTTAAGTGAATTTGAGTTAAAAATGCTACTTAGACATTTACATTTAGGCACTGAACCTAACTTAGATTGGCTAATATTATTGGTAGCAAAAACAGGTTTACGTTTTGGAGAAGCTTTGGGACTAACTAAAGAAGATTTTGATTTTGAAAATCAGATCATTAATATATCTAAGACCTGGGATTATAAAGCTGCACGAGGTGGTTTTAAATCAACTAAAAACAAATCATCTATTAGAAAGGTTCAATTAGATTGGAAATTATGTATGCAATTTAATACTTTATTACGTGATTTTCCTGATGGAACTCCTATTTTTGTAAAGAGACGTGTGTTTAATTCAACAGTAAATAATAGATTAAAACAATATTGCGAAGAATTAGCTATTCCAATTATCTCTATACATGGCTTACGACATACACATGCTTCTATGCTATTATTTGCAGGAGTTTCAATCGCAAGTGTAGCCAAAAGATTAGGCCACGCGGATATGACAACAACTCAACAAACATACTTGCATATTATTCAAGAATTGGAGAATAAAGATAATACAAAAATTATGCAACATTTAGCAACATTATAAAATGAAAACGACAAGACCACTTATAGCTCTTGTCGTTTTTACTTATATAAACATATTTTGTAGTAAGAATTTTTTCAATTGTTTTAGTTTTTCAAGCTTACGTTGATGAAGGGCGATGAGATGATCAAGCTGCTTAAGAAAATTACCTACTTTTTCTTGTTCTTGAGAAGTAGGAATCATTACATTAAATTTCGAAAATTGTGAGATCCAATGTCGCTCATGAGATTGAGGGACATAGTTTATTCTTGATAAAACTTCATAAATAAATTTAGTATCAATCTTCTCATTTGTTTTACTTAATATTTTTAATGCAGAACTCTTAACCTTAAAAGGAAAATCTACGTAATGTGATCCAGTTGTGAAGTCGTCAAAAATTATTACTGGATCACTTTCAGATGCTTTTTTAATTCCTTTTACTTCGTTTGTAAAACCTAATATAAAACTTTTCCCCGCCGTAAGTACAGGAACATTAAATTTATTATCATAATTATCTGAATTGACTATATAAGGTCCTGGCTGTTCATAAGATAAAACTTCCCCCAACTTCCGCTGTTCCCAAGCATCACTAAAATTTTTATAGCGAACTTCTGGCTCAAATTCATCTTTTTTAGGGAAAAGTTTTTGAAGTAAAGCTTTCTTGATTAGGGTTAATTCTTCACACTTTCGTTCATGTAAATTAATGCAATTAGAAATAGAATTTAAAATATTTCCTATTTTGTTTTGTTCTACAATATTTGGAAAGTAAATATTAACTTTTTTTAAATTATTGTTGTACAAATGAACTATTGAATTTCCTTGTGCAACTTTGGCTAAATTATACTTTACTTGATTATTTGATAATGATAAAGCTAGAAATAATGGATGTACAGAAGACGTTGGCCGTATGATATTTAAATCACTACCTAGAATAATTCCTTTTTGTGCAATCCAACTAGCCCTAGCGATGTCTACCGAGGTTTCTCCTGAAGAAGGAATGACAATTTCATTACCATTAGAAACAACAGCATCTTCCTTTAAACTAGCATATGTACTTGTTTCAACTATCTTATATCTATAATCTGTATACATCTGGCCATATAAAAAAATAGGGTATCCTTTTCTCTTTAGATCTAATTTAGAATAGCCTTTCCCTTTTGAAAAAGTTGCTAGTTTTTCTAACTTTACCTGCTCCCAAGTGAAACTAGCACCAGTAAATTGAGTAGGGAATACGAAATAGAAATTAGATTATTATGAAAAAAGGAATAGGATAGACTTAGATAATATTTTTCATTAGAAAGTATTTTATAATGAGTTACTTGGGACTTCTCTTATAACTGCTTTTATAAATTTTAATATAAATCTCAGTGTCAGATTTGATGACGACCGTTTTTTAAATATTTACATACGCTCTAATAACCTTATTTTTCTAACAATTTCCATATTGCAATTGCCCAACGAATAACTATAATTAGACTTAACATAAAGAGATGAATGTAGGTGGTTTAATGTATGACATTTTGGCAATCCAAAATAAATGGGTTAACAAGTTAGTCTGGCTTCGGCGGCGTGTCATTGTAAGAGCAGTGCAACGAACCTTACTATCCTTGTTTCCGTTTGCTCTTTTAGGAAGTATCGCCAGAGTTGTTTCAATTTCATTTTTATCAGACAAAGGGTTTATTAACAGTATTCTTGCGATGCCCAAATGGTTTCCGGATTTTCGTTTAGTAAAGCTATTATTCAATAACTTTGTGACCTTTACAATTGGTATTTTAGCTTTGCTAGCGGCATACTATTGTGCCAAGTATACGGCTGAATTTTATCGGAAAGACCAGCAAGTAGCAGGTATTACAGGTTTGATCTCTTATTTATTCGTATGTATGGTAAATGTTTCTGAAAATGGGGACGGTATTATTAATTTACCAGTAGACGCGATGATGTTAGGGGCAAACGGAATTCTTTTAGGTTTATTGGTCGGTTACATAACAGGACAAATATTTCGAAAGTTTGGAGGCATTGATTTAAAAAAGGCTAAAAATCATTCACCAAATGTATTAGAGAAAGCTTTTAATTCACTTTTAGCAATTATTCTTTCATTTCTAGTAGCAATTGTCATTAATGGATTATTATATCTATTCTTTAGATATGGTGTATACGATGCAATCGCTGATTATGTAACAAGCATCTCCCTTAAACATAGCAATTTTTCAATGACGCTATTCGGAACTTTTGTCACAACAATTTTTGCTTGGTTAGGATTTAGTGGACCTTATCAATATCGTTCATTTGTAGATGATAATACCTCTGTTGAAAATCTTAATTATGCATTGAAATATCATTCTGTTTGGGGTGTACCACATCCATTCTCAGAATATTCGCTCTACCACAGTTTTGGAGCTTTTGGTGGAATTGGCTCGATTTTAGCTCTGATTGTAGCGATTTTAATTGTTTCTGGAGCAGGAAGTTATCGTCGCGTTGGTGTGTCTGGCCTAATACCAACACTATTTAATAGTGGGACTTCTGTCATGATAGGTCTACCAGTGATGTTTAATCCTTTATATTTAATACCGTTTATTCTTACTCCGATATTGAATATAGTAATTGCAGCTTTAGCCATTATTGCACATATTATGCCACCAGTTGTTTATCCAGTACCAATGGGGACACCTGGACCTTTAGTAGCTTTTATCGGTACTGGAGGAAATTTTGTAGCACTAATAATTGGAGTTATTGTCTTTTTTATCGACATTATAGTTTATATTCCCTTTGTTAGATTGAACGAACAAATATGGTTGAAGATGCAATACATTTACTTGCAAGAAGAAAAGGAGGGCGAGTAAATGACTAAAAAACGAACGAGAATTATCTTATTTGTGACCTTAATTTTTATCATTTTACTCGCAATTCCTTCTTACTTTTGGACTAAGAGTAATATCAAAGAGTTAAATGCTTTCTACAATTCTAAACTTTCGCCGGTAATTATGATTCCAGGAAGTTCAGCCACAGAGAATAGATTTGATACTTTGGTAACAAAACTCAATCAACATACTAGAAATAAACATAGCTTGTTGAAGGTTAAAGTTTGGAATAATGGAAAAATTACCTATAAGGGTAAAATTAGGGTTAATGACAATGAACCAATTATTGTAGTGGGATTTGAAAATAATAAAGATGGTTATAGCAATATAAAGAAACAAGCACGCATGTTTAATCAAGCATTTGCAGCATTGCAAACTCGTTATAAATTTAATAATTTTAAAGGAATTGGTCATTCTAATGGTGGATTAATATATACTGACTTCTTAGAACAGTATTTCAATGAGTATAGTCAAGTTGAGATTAAACGACTAATGACAATTGGTACACCGTATAATTTTGATGAAACATCTATTTCTAATAAAACGGAAATGTTAGCAGACTTTATTGCAAATAGAGAAAGTATTCCAACCAATCTTACTGTTTATTCGGTGGCAGGGACTGAAACCTATGATTCTGATCGATTAGTACCGGAAAGTAGTGTTTCAGCTGGTAAATATATTTATCAAAAACAAGTTAAGCATTTTACTGAAATAACTGTTACAGGAGAAGATGCGGAACACTCTGACTTGCCACAAAATGATGAAGTTGTAAGTTTGATTGAACGTTATATGCTTGATAATCAAAATCAAGGAATGAATCGAAAAGGAAAGAATACACAAGATAATTTACAAAAACAAGATAAAAAATAGATAGTTATGCCGGTTAAAAACAGGTATAACTATCTTTTTTTAGAAATAATAACTTTTTAAATGATTTTGAAAAATAATGACGAGCTAGATTACAACAAGTAAAAACAAATTTTAAATAATGCATAACAAAAGTTATTGAATTTTATTCCAAATATGCTATACTCTAAGCATTGAATAAAGTAAACGTTGATGAAAAAGGGACTATTCATAAGGATAGGTACAGCGAGTCTGGATAGTGTAAGCAGATGCTATTCTGAATAGTTTGGCGTTTTCGGAGTTTATACGAATTAAGTTGCTAGTTTAACTAGAAGTAGGGTGGAACCGCGATGACGAAAGATCGTCCCTATGTAACCAGAGGCGTTGCATAGGAACGGTCTTTTTCTTATGCAACGAGTTTGATTAGCTTTCGAATCATTTATTCAAAGGAGTATTGTAATGACAAAGAAATTAGCATTGCAAGATATTATTTTAACGTTGCAACAATTTTGGGCTAAACAAGGCTGCATGTTGATGCAATCATATGATACTGAAAAAGGTGCTGGAACAATGAGTCCTTATACATTCTTAAGAGCTATTGGACCAGAACCATGGAATGTTGCCTATGTAGAACCATCACGTCGTCCTGCTGATGGTCGTTATGGTGATAACCCTAACCGTTTATATCAACATCACCAATTCCAAGTTTTGATGAAGCCATCTCCAAGTAACATTCAAGAACTTTACCTTGATAGTTTACGTGCCTTAGGTATTGAACCTAAAGAACATGATATTCGTTTCGTTGAAGATAACTGGGAAAATCCATCTATGGGTTGTGCCGGTGTTGGTTGGGAAGTATGGTTAGATGGAATGGAAATCACTCAATTTACTTACTTCCAACAAGTTGGTGGTTTAGAAGTTAAACCAGTTGCTGCCGAAGTAACATATGGTTTGGAACGTCTATCATCATATATTCAAGACGTAGATTCTGTTTATGATCTAGAATGGGCAGACGGTGTTAAGTACGGTGATATCTTTAAAGAACCTGAATATGAACATTCTAAGTATTCATTTGAAGAAAGTAACCAAGAAATGTTACTAAACTTATTTGATACATTTGAAACAGAAGCTAAGAAGCAACTTGCAAATGGACTAGTTCATCCAGCTTACGACTATATTTTGAAATGTAGCCATACTTTCAACTTACTTGATGCTCGTGGTGCAGTATCTGTAACAGAAAGAGCTGGTTACTTATCAAGAATTAGAAATATGGCTAAATCTGTAGCTAAAGTATTCGTAGCTGAAAGAAAGAAACTAGGTTACCCATTAATTAAAGATGAAAAACTAAGACAAGAGTTACTAAAGGAGGAAAAATAATGGCTCATACATTTTTACTAGAAATCGGACTAGAAGAAATACCAGCACATGTTGTTACTCCTAGTGTTAACCAATTAGTACAAAAGACAACAAAATTCTTAAAGGAACAAAGAATAGATTTTGATGAAGTTATCCCATATTCGACTCCACGTCGTTTAACAGTAAAAGTAACAGGCTTAGCTGATAAACAAGCTGACATTGAAGAAGAAGCTAAGGGACCTTCAAAGAAAATCGCTTTGGATGATGAAGGTAATTGGTCTAAAGCTGCTCAAGGTTTCGTTAGAGGTCAAGGCGTAACAGTTGACGATATCTTCTTTAAAGAATTAAAAGGTACAGAATACGTATATGTTAAGAAATTTATTCCTGGTAAGCTAGTTTCCGAAGTTTTAACAGGAATGAAAGATGTAGCGATGGACTTAAAATTCCCTACAATGATGCGTTGGGGATCTAATGATTTTGAATATGTTCGTCCAATTAAGTGGTTAGTAGCTTTATTAGATGATGAAGTAGTACCATTTGAAATTTTAGATATTAAAACAGGTCGTACAACTCAAGGACATCGTTTCTTAGGTGAAGCAGTTGACGTTCCATCAGCTGACAAGTACTTAGAAACATTAGAAACACAAAAAGTAATTGCTGATGCTGGGGTTAGAAAAGCAGAAATTCGTAAACAAATTGATGCTTTAGCAACTGAAAATAATTGGAACATTGTTGTTGATGAAGACTTATTAGAAGAAGTTAACAACTTAGTAGAATATCCAACTGTTTTTGCTGGTAAATTCAAAGAAGAATACTTGCAAGTGCCAAATGAAGTTTTAATTACTTCCATGAAAGATCATCAACGTTTCTTCTACGTAACAGATAAAGAAGGTAACTTATTGCCAAACTTTGTATCTGTTAGAAACGGTAACAAGGATTACTTAGAAAATGTTGTAGCCGGCAATGAAAAAGTGTTAACTGCTCGTCTAGAAGATGCTAAGTTCTTCTATGAAGAAGATCAACAACATACAATTGCTGACTATGTTGAAAGATTAAAGAAAGTTATGTTCCACGATAAGATTGGTACTATCTATGAAAAGATGGAACGTGTAAATCTATTAGCTAAGTTCCTTGGAAACAAGCTTGGTTTATCTGAAACTGAATTAAAAGATTTAGACAGAGCATCTATGATCTACAAATTCGACTTAGTAACAGGTATGGTTGGTGAATTCTCTGAACTTCAAGGTATCATGGGTGAAATTTATGCTCGTTTACAAGGTGAAGATGACAATGTAAGTACTGCAATCCGTGAAGAATACATGCCAACAAGCTCTGAAGGCGAACTACCTCAAAGTAATGTAGGTGCAGTATTGTCAATTGCTGACAAATTAGACAGTATTCAATCATTCTTTGCTGCTAACATGATCCCAAGTGGTTCTAATGACCCATATGCATTACGTCGTCAAGCTTTAGGTATTATCAGAATTGCTTTAGATAAAGGTTGGGATATTTCTTTACCATTACTACATGAAGCAATTAACTATGCTTATGCTGAACGTGAAGACTTATATAAGAATACTCAACCAATTACTAATGTTTCAGAAACAGATTCATTTGTAATTGACAGATTAGCACAAGTATTAAGTGGAAATAAATTCCGTCGCGATATTCTAGATGCAGTAGTAGCCAGAGCTGATATGCCATTTATTCAAGCATTACAAGCTGCACAAGTTTTAAGTAAACATGCAGAAGATGATAACTTTAAAGAAGTTATTGAAGCTCTAACTCGTGTTACTCGTTTGGCTAAGAAAGCTCCAGAATTTGGTAGCGATGCTGTAATTGACAGTACTTTATTTGAAAATGATACTGAAAAAGTTCTTGCTGATGAGTTTGCTAAGGTTGAAGCAGGTTATGGCGATGCAGAAATGAATGAAAAATTTGCTATTTTAAGTTCATTGAAAGACAGCATTACAGCTTACTTTGATGCTACTATGATTATGGCAGATGATGAAAAAGTTAAGAATAATAGATTATTGCAATTAGTTAAGATTGCTGAGTTAACAGAAGATTTCGGATCATTAGATAAATTAATTGTAAAATAATACACTCAACGATTTTCATGAATATGATATATAAGAGTTGGAAGGATTTTATGTGCCTTTCAACTTTTTTATTAATGAAAGTATTTTGCTTTACATTTACATAAAAATAGTTTATTATATATCTTGACTATACGCAGTGGGTGTAGTGCGCACTTTTTTGTTGAAGTGAGGTGAGTTAGATTGGCGAGATTAATTCCAGAAGCAACGATTGACGAACTAAGAAGTAATGTCAATATTTTAGATATTATTAGTCAGTATGTACAATTGCATAAATCCGGTAAAAATTGGTTTGGAATCTGTCCTTTCCATTCAGAAAAGACACCATCATTCTCGGTAAATGAGCAAAAACAGATTTTTCATTGTTTCTCTTGTCACCGTGGTGGGAATGTATTTAAGTTCATTATGGAATTAGAGGGATTATCTTTTCCTGAATCAGTTCAAAGAGTTGCTGAATTGGCAAATTATGATTTAGGAATTTCCATAGATAATTCTGAAAATCAAAATGAAACTTCTGAAAATGGTAAAATTAGGAAATTATATAAGGAAACAACCAAGCTATATCACCATATTTTAGTTAATACAGTGTTGGGAGAACCTGCTTTAGAATATCTGCATAAACGTGGTATTAATGATGATTTAATCGAAGAATTTGAGATAGGATTTGCCCCTGAAAATAATATTTTAGAAGCCTTTTTTAAGGAGCAAAAATTGTATGATTATCAGATTTTGCGAAAATCAGGTCTTTTTATTGAAAGACAAAGCACAGAGCTTGTAGAAAGATTTAATGGTAGGGTAATGTTTCCTATTCGAGACACATCTGGACAAACGATTGCTTATTCAGGAAGATTGTTAGAGAAAAGAGATGATGCTCCTAAGTATTTGAATTCTCCAGAAACTGCTATTTTTAATAAACGCAAAGTTTTATTCAATTTTGATAAAGCAAAAGGTATTATTCGACGTGAAAAAGAAGCAATTTTATTTGAAGGTTTTATGGATGTAATAGCAGCTTATCGATCTGGTATCAAAAATGGAATATCATCGATGGGAACAAGTTTAACTGATGAGCAGATCTATGCTTTAGATCGGGTAACTTCGCATTTAGTAATTTGCTATGATGGCGATAATGCAGGACAAAACGCAACTAAACGCGCCCTAGAAATTATTGAACCAACTGGGAAATTTAGCTTAGAAGTTATCAAAATTCCTGAAAAATTGGATCCTGATGAATTTACAAAAAAGTATGGTAGTGAAAAATTCGTTGAATTAGCTCGAAATGATCGTAAAAGTCCATTAGAATTTTATCTAAGTTATTACGAACAAGATAAGAATCTAAATAATGAAAATGATCAACTAGAATACATTCGTGATATTTTGCAGGAAATCGCAAAAGTTAGAGATCCTTTGGAACAAGACTTATATCTGAATCGTTTAGCACAAAGATTCAATGTCGCTAAAGAAAATCTAGACTCACAACTTAAGCAAATTCGTGAGAAAATATTTGCTCAAAGAGCTGAAAAGCAAGAAGAACAAAGTTATCAGGCTCAGCAAATACCTAGGACAGTCATCCAGAAAAATGAAGTACAACATTTTTCAAAGTCAGAGAAAGCAGAACGCTTATTATTATATCGAATGTTACATGATAAAAATGTTTGGTTGAGAATTAATGGTATACCAGATTTCAATTTTATTCATGAAAACTATCAAGTCATCTATAATCTAAGTGAGGCATATTTTGACACACATGATGAGTATGAAGTTGCTGATTTCTTAGATTTTATCAATGAAGATGGATTACGCCAAGTTGTGGTTACATTGGAGATGGGTGACTATGCTGATGAGGTAAGCGAGCAAGAAATTAATGATTGTTTGAGTTTGATAATGAGCCAAACACCATTAGAGGATAAAATAAAAAAAGTTCAAACTGAAATGTTAGAAGCAAAGCGTCAAAATGACACTGCAAAAATAACCAAGCTAACAATGGACTTGATTTCTTTATTAAAAGAACAGCAAAATGCTAAGTCATTAACAATATAGGAGGAATTTATCTTGGCAAAAGAAATTTTAGAAAATAACCCTGCATTCACAAAAGCTTTACGTGATTTAATTCGTGAATATAAGCCACAAAAACAAGTTAATTATAAGGTACTTACAGATAAGTTAGTTACACCATTTAAGTTGGATGCAGATCAAATGGATCAATTGATTGGTTCTATTGAAGATAGAGGGATTTCTGTTGTTGATGAAAATGGTGAACCAAGTGCTCACAGTTTGAAGGCAGCTACAAAAGAAGCAGAAAAGGCAGAAAATGATAAAGATGTTTCCGCACCATCTGGCGTTAAGATTAATGACCCTGTACGTATGTACTTAAAAGAAATTGGACGAGTAAACTTGTTGACTGCTGACGAAGAAGTAGCTTTAGCTTTAAAGATTGAAGAAGGAGATCAAGAAGCTAAGCAACGTTTGGCAGAAGCTAACTTACGTTTGGTAGTTTCTATTGCTAAGCGTTATGTAGGTCGTGGTATGTCCTTCTTAGATTTAATTCAAGAAGGTAACATGGGGCTTATGAAAGCTGTTGAAAAGTTTGATTATCGCAAAGGATTTAAATTTTCAACATATGCAACATGGTGGATCAGACAAGCAATTACTCGTGCTATCGCTGATCAAGCACGTACAATTCGTATTCCAGTACACATGGTTGAAACAATCAATAAGTTAATTAGAATTCAACGCCAAATGTTACAAGACTTGGGTCGTGAACCAATGCCTGAAGAAATTGGTGCTGAAATGGACATGCCAACTGAAAAGGT